>Ga0255049_10000303_pt1 | contig 30624 bp, 32 predicted proteins | sample JV7_2_3_MG_FD_183615 | JGI IMG/M metagenome (GOLD analysis project Ga0255049, IMG submission 183615) | Seawater microbial communities from Jervis Inlet, British Columbia, Canada - JV7_2_3 | ecosystem: Environmental > Aquatic > Marine > Inlet | place: Canada: British Columbia | collected 2016-10-06 | reverse complement strand
TCTCGCCTCACACTTGTCAAACAATGGATCGTCGCAGGCACGGTACGCTTTCCGCAAATCGTCTAGTAGCATCTTCATCTCCCCCTCATTTCTACCCGGTCAATCGGGCTCTGTGGCAGACCACACCATCACCTGTGCGTCGTCCGGACCAATCGTCGATGTGTGCTCGATGAGTCCCGTGGAATGCAGTTCGTCGAAGTCCTCTACCGCCAGTGCCTCCTGCTTGACTCGAACGTAGTGCCCCTGCCGCACCGACTTCACCAGAGAGCAGATGGTGCCGCCCTCATGCTCCATCGAATACACCTGCCAGCCTGCGCTCAGTAAATGACGCACCGCTGTGTATTCACCTGTTGGCATCGTCATTCTCCCCTTCTTTCAGCTGCTCAAGGAAGTCCTTCAGTGGCTGAAACTCCACGTCATCCTGCAGGCCCTGAATGAAATCGTTGTGCTCCTGTGAGTCGTCCATCGTCACTCCCCCTCGTAAAAGCCAGCGCACGGGTGTGGTTCGAAACGTCCTGGCAAGTCGACCTCCTCAGCCGACCGGACCCGACACCCGATGCGCTGTCAGGTCACTTTCTCCGCCTCCCCAACGGTCAACCCAGACGCCATCCACTGGTTACCGTCGAAGAACATCATTACCAGATCGCCGGGCACAAGGACGATCGGCTCACCTCCCAGTGTCGCCACATTCCCCGTAGCGTTCAGTGCGCAGTGCGTGTTCGCCTTGAGAAACACAAAGTCGCCCGCTTCTTCTCGGCTAAGGTCGCCCAGAACAGTCGTAGTCGCTGGACCAGCACTCGGCACACCAGTCACTGCCGCCAGACCAGCAGCAGCCATCGTCTTCAGCATCTCACGTCGATTCATCACGACTCCTTTCGCCAGTAGTGCATCACGGGCAACCGGTTGCCTTTTCCGACCCGCTTCTCCGACTCAACCTGGTCAGACAGGTGTGTCCGGATAATATGACCGATTGAACTGTTGGACCGTCCCAGGCGTTGTGCGACTTGATCCGCAGTGACTGGATACTTCAGAAGCCTCAGCACGACTTCCGGGTCAATCGGTGAATTTTCTCTCCCTGCCATGATTCGCCCTTTCAGCGTGATGGTGCTGTCCAGCGACCCTTTGGGTTGGCAACGTGCGGGTCTGGGACAATCTCGTCGAATACTTCCTTCATCAGCTTCAGTGCCTGCGCCAGTCGTTCGTCATCCCACTGCTCCTGAACGTGGTGCATAAGGGTGTATGACCGGCAGAAGGCGTTCCGTGAATCAGCGTCCTTCTTCTCTTTCGGGTCTTCGATGCGTCCCATGAGAAGCTCCTGTGAAAATGTGGCGCTCAGCTGTCGAGGGAACCGACATTGCCGATCGTGATTGTCAGTCTCGAATGGAAGCGACTCGTATCCCTGGAAAGTAAAAGGGGAGTTGCCAGACCTGACCGGCGGACTGAATCGAGCTATTGCTCTAACTCACTGCCATCGCCTCACCACGCCACCCTGAGAGGCTACACGCATTCTGACTTGATGAGAATGTTGACTCGTTCCGGGGACCAGCCAGCGTCCCGCAGGGGGATGTGTCCCATAATGTCGACGATTTTTCGCAGGGTCAGTCCTTCATCTCTGAGCTTCCTGACCTCGCGGATGATGTTTACCTCACGGTCACAGCAGACGGTCCTCTGTGGGTCGTTAGGGTCGAGCATTCTCCCAAACGGCAATCGCTTGGACATGACCTCGCCATTCGCCTGACGATGCTTCATGACGGCCGACGTGCGCTCGGACGAGTTATCTGCCTCGAATTCCCCGAACGACAGCAGGGTTCGCATCAGGAGCCGTCCAGTGGCAGTCTCGACATTGAATGAGCAGCCGCCCTGATCCGCGAAGTGGACGGTGATGCCTTTGTCGGACCAGAACTTCAGCATCTGGATCCCATTGACGGTATCCCTGAAGAACCGGTCGAGCTTGGCAGCGATGATGTGCTTTACTTCGGATGGCGGGTGCTGGAGCTTGCTGCCGTTGGGTCTGTCGAACAACGGGGTCTTCCGAGCACTCTCGCCTTCATCGGACAGGAATCCATAGACAGTCAGATTCCTCATCTCGCAGTATTTTTTGCAGACAGAGAACTGATGTTCGATCGTCTCCCCGTCTTCCATCTTCAAACGCTTCTGTTTGGGACGTGGGGAATAGCGCGCATACACAAGGGCTGATTCAGGCATTCTGTTTTCCTCGCACCAGAGTGAGCACCAAAAAGGGCAGGGGGAAGCAGCGTGGTGCCATTTGGAGACGCTGCCGGGGATCAGCCGCCCCCTGCCAGTTGGAAACTGTTACATTGAACAATTCGGAAGTCAACGACTCATCAGGGGGAGATGAAAGGAATGGCAAAGAAAAAGGCGGCACCCAAACAGAAGGGACCGTGGGATCCGGAAATCGAGAGAAAAGTCGACGCCTGTAATCGCCTGGAAAAGTCCGGCGAGCTGGAACAATTCCGACACCTGCAGAAGACGTTCAGGCGGGGCCAGTACGACGGCCGCCGCTATCTGATCGACGACGCATTCCGATTGGCGCTGCGGTTCTATCCGCCACCTGGCGACCCGGAAGCGAAAGAGTTATCGGACATGCTGGTGAAAGCTGTGGAGGAGTTACGGGACGAGTTCAAGGAGAAGCAGGAAAAAGAGCAGGCGGAGAAGAATAAGAAGCTGGCAGCGAAGGAGAAAATCGCAGAGGACCGGGAGAAAGCCAAAGAGGAGCGAGAAGCAGCTAAGGCGGCTCAGGAAGCGGCCAGGCGGGAACAGGAAGAAGCCGAGGCGGAGGCGGAAAGAAAGGCGCGGGCCGAGGCGGAGGCTGAGAACGAGAAGGAGTCGAAGGAAGAGGCTCGAATTGCCGCTCAGATTGAGGAACTGGGTCAGGAAGTGGGTGAGGCGGACTTCTCTCGGGATTTTGAGTGGGCGTACAACCAGTTCGAGAACAAGAAGATTGAGCCGGCTGACGCGCCAAGTGTGGGTGCGTGGGGGATGCTTCAGTTCTGTCGGGGTAACCGCGCGAAGTTTATGGACGCCGCGCTGAAGTATTTCGACAAGAAATCCAAGGATGATTCAGAAGACGACGCCATCCGGACTGACGACCTGCGGCAGAAGTTCGCCGTAATCGATCGCCTGGTGCGTGGCGCTGAGGCTGATATCAAGGGCGAGATCAAGCGATTGGTGGCGGCTGATTCGGCCGCCGTGCTCACAACTCTTCTGGAGCTGGGGTGGTATGCCAGAAAGCCGGATACTGATTGAGGAAGCTCTCGCGGCGAACCGAGAGTCGGAGATCCCGACAGGGCTGACGTCGTGGTTCTATGAGCATCTGGTGCCCAAGGATCTCATTGGGAATCTGAAGTTCCGGCGTCAGGTTCTGGAGCTGGCGGATTCCTCGGCTGAGCTGCGCCAGGATCTCTGGACTATGTGCAGCCGGGACATTCTGTTCTACATCAACTGCATGGGATTTGCGCTCAATCCCAAGGAATTTCCTGATGAGCCGATGCGCCCATTCATCACGTATCCGTTCCAGGACAGAGCGCTCGTAGACCTGTCTGAGTCCATCGGTAAGCGGGACGTGTGCATCGTCAAATCCCGGGACATGGGTGCCTCGTGGATGTGCCTGATGGCGCTTGAACACCGCTGGCATTTCCGGAACCAGCAGCAGTTCCTGCTCGCGTCTGAGAAAGCGGAGCTGGTCGAGGGTGATTCTGAGAAAGCCCTGTTCAAGAAGCTGGACTCCTGGTGGAAGACTCTCCCGTGGTGGCTGACTCCCAGAATGAACCGGGTGGCGTCCAGGAAGCACTGCGAGAACCTGGATACGGAAAGCAAGTTCGATGGTGAGGCGACCGTCGACAATATGGCGACCGGTGACCGCCGTACCGCGATCCTGCTGGACGAAGCCGCGAAGATGCAGGGGATGTCCAAGATTCTCGCGTCCACCCGGGACGTCTCGAACAGCCGATTCTTCAACTCAACCCCGTTCGGAAGGCATGGGACGGGAGAGGCGTTCTTCCGGAAGGTGAGAAACCCTGCGACTCACACTATCTGGATTCACTGGACGGAGCATCCGGATAAGAGCGCGGGCCTTTACAAGATGATCGGGGACCAAAGGGTCGATCTGGATCCCGAGACCTACGACTGGAAGGAAGATTACGACTTCGATCAGCTGTGCTTCACCGGACCACTAGCGCGAAGTCCGTGGTACGACCGACAGGTGGAACGGTCGGAGTCGCCGCTGGAGATTGCCCAGGAACTGAATCTGGACTTCCTGGGGAGTGGTGAGCGGTTCTGTGATGAGACGGCGATCAAGATTATCCGGGAGGAGCAACTGCGGGAGCCGTGGTGGGAAGGTCGGATCGCGGTTGATCCGGAAGATCGCACAATCTCGTGGATGCACGTTCCTAAAGGCCCGGTGAAACTGTGGTGTCCGCTCGTGGATGGTGAGCCGCCGATTGACGACTACGTGTTTGGGACGGATATCTCAGCAGGGGTAATGTCGAGCGATTCGGCGCTTGTGGGATTGAATAAGCGAACCGGCGGGCAGGTCTTCGAATACGCGACCGGGGACATTCTCCCGGACGACTGGTGCGACCTGTGTATCGCGGTGTGCATCCTGTTCGGGAATGCGATGATCGTTCCTGAAGTGAATGGAGGCCCCGGTCAGCAGTGGCTCAAGCGACACGCCGAGATTGGGTATTCGAACATCTACCGGCGAACGGTCGATGCGATCGGGTACGACAGACGGACGGATAAACTGGGTTACGTGATGCCCTCTGCAGGTCCGGTCAACATTCTCAGTGTGGCTCTGTCGGCTTCGAAGCAGAGGCAGGTCTTCATCCGGTCGGAGCGGATCATCTCCGAGTTGATGGAGTACGAATGGACCTCCAACGGGAAGGTAAAGCATGTCCGGAGCAACACTTCGGAGTTTGGGTCAGACAAGGGGTTGCTGCATGGAGATGTCGCCATCGCGTTTGGTTGCTGCTATCTTGGAATGCGAGAACAGCCTCACGTTCCCGAGTCGGCACCGAAGCAGGAGCCGGGTTATGGGACGGTGGGGTACAGGCTGAAACAGCAGGATAGAGAACTGGCCGCCGCAATCGATGACCTGGAGTTCACATGATCTCTCTCTCGACCAAAAAGGGTTCGTCGCGATTGTTTAACGCGATGGAGAGTTCGTGGCGCAACCACCGGGGGTTCCGGGATCGCCGGCACGACCTGATCAAGCAGTATTGCGGATCCGGGTGGGGTGAGGGGACGGTTCGAAACACCACAATGTCGAACCTCATGGCACTGACGGTCGATGCGTACCTGACCAGTCTGGTTGCCAACGACCCGCAGGTGCTGATCTCAACCTCGATGCGGGAACTGAAGCCGTTCTCAAAGAAGTTTCAGGCAACCCTGAATCAGCTGCTTCTGGAAATCAACTACACGCACACGCTGTCGTCGATCGTTCTGGATGCGTTCTTCGGGATGGGGATTTCCAAGACGTTCATTTCTCCAGCTGGTGAGCGGGAGTACGACAACCCGGAACTCCCGACCGAGCCTGGTCCGTTCGCTGATGACTCGGCCTGGGAAGAGTACCGCCAGCAGCAGCAGGGGATGGCTCAGACAATCTGGCTGGATCCCGGCGAACCGATGACGATGCGGATCAGCCCGGACGACTTCGGTTTCGATCACACGGCGAGTGCCTGGCAGAGATGTCGGTACTTCTGGGACGAGTACAGCGTTCCACGGAGCGTTCTTGAGAAAGACGACCGATTGTCCAAAGCGGACAAGGATGCCCTCCAGAACACCTCACGCTGGACGAATACCCTGTTTGAGGGCGGCGAGTCGAGAACCAGCGAGCTGTCTGCTCAGGATTCCGGGATCGGCGATGACAACGTAGAGCCGATGGTCCGAGTGGCTGACGTGTGGCTCCCGTTCGAAAATCGGGCGATGCTGATCACCTCAGGTCACAAAGTGCTGTGGCAGGACGAGTACGACGGTCCAGAGAGTGGTCCGTACAACAAACTGCAGTTTGGAGCCGTCCCAGACAACGTGCGGGGTAAATCACCGGCAGAAGACCTGGAAGCGATGCACAAGCTCTACAACTCGCTTTTGAGGAAGCTGGCGAGGCAGGCACGGGGCCAGAAGAGAGCACATATGTTCTCAGGGGACGGGAAAGACGCGATCGCCCTGAGAGACGCCCAGGACGGGGAATGGATCAAGGTCAACAACACTGACAACTTCAACTCGGTCGAGCTGGACGGCCCGAATCAGGTGAATCTGGCGTTCACTCAGATTCTGGAAGGGATCCACAACCGGTCTGCGGGAAATCTGGAAGGTAAGGCAGGATTGGGGCCTCAGGCAAAGACGGCGACTCAGGAAGGGATTATTCAGGAGCAGCTCAGTGGGATGGAAGAGGGGATGAGGCATAAGGTTGTACAGTTCGTAGAGCGGGATGTGCGGAGTCTGGGTCACTTCGTGTGGGTCGACGAGGAGAGGGAAGTCAACTCGCAGTTCACGGTGACGGGGCTCCAGGATCCGGTCGAGGTGCACTGGACGGCGGATCAGCGCGAGGGCGATCTGCTCCAGTACCACCTGACGGTCGCTCCGTACTCGATGCAGTACAAATCTCCAGCAACGGTCGCTCAGGAGATGACCAGCGCGATTGAGATGATTGCGAACGTGGCGAACGCGAACGCAATCCTCGCTCCGCAGGGAATTCAGATAAATGTGCCGCTATTTGCTCAGGAACTGGCAGATTTGAGCAATCAGCCCCGTATTGCCGAGCTGATCGAGGTGAATATCCCCGATCCCGCAATGCAGCAGGGTGGACCTCCGGCTCCCGGAGGCGGCTCCAGCGGTCCAAACCATTCAATCAGGGAGAATATCTCCACAATGGGCGGACCGGCCGCACAGCGAGTCCAGACCGTCCAGGCACTGCAGGCAGGACAACCTCAGGGAGCGCAGTAATGGCGTACACGCTGATTATCAGGGGTGAGAAGGCGACCGAGGCGGACAGAATGGCGTATGCCAGTCGAGGTCGGGGGATTCAGGGGGTGATTGACGGTCGACAGGCTCCTGGTGGGCATGCGCCATACAACGCCACCGGGCACACCTCGATGGCAGCGGCTGTGAGTCCGGCGCAGGCCAAAGAGCACGCCCAGTGGATTCAGGAACAGGGGCTCGTGGGGGTCGAGGTTCAGCCTGATGGGTCAATCAAGACCTTCAGTGAGGCGAACAAGCAGGATTACCTCAAAGCTCGCGGGCTGGCGGACATGAGCAACGCGGGGGCTGGTGAGTACAAGGGCCAGACTGAGCAGGCAGCGGCGCGAGCGAAGAATCCACGGTCGGAGAAAGAGACGAAGAAGATGATTCGTGCGCAGGCTGAAGTGATCGCCCGGGATCCGGCGGTCAAGGAGATACTGGACCGAAAGAAAACGAGATAGGAGGACGCGATGTTGTTCAGGAAGATGCGATTAGCGGACTACGTGTTCCGGGCACCAGATGCTGGAGAGGGAGGGGGGGCAGAGGCGACGACAATCGACTCAGGCCCGAGCAGTCGGCATGACGAGTTCGTAGCTACTCTTGACTCAATGGGAGTGGGAGACGTAGATTCTGAGCCAGCTGCGAAAGAGCCGGAACCAACTCCGGCACCGGAACCTGAGCCCGAACCAGAGCCAGAACCGGTTGCCGAGGAGGCGAAAAGCGACGAACCAGCTGACGAGCCGGGTGAGGAAGAAACCGCCCAGGTCGCCGATGATAAGCCGAGCGATGAGCTAATCCGCCTGGCAAAACACTACGGAGTGCGTGACGGAGAGATAGAGGGACAGTCGGCAAGATCCTTGTCGCAGACGCTGTCCGCTATCGGTCGCTCCAAGTTTCCGCACACGAGTGATCCCCGGAACCAGCCTCAGCCAGACCAGCAGCCTGCGCCTCAACAACAGCAGCAGCCTGCACCGGAACCTGATCCGAGCGCTGAAGTCCCGAAGACTTTCGACCACCTCGCTGAGCATGGTTACGAACCTGAGCTGATCGAAGCGCTGAACAAGGGGGAAGCTGCTCATGCGGCGGAACTCGCGCGTCGTGATGAGCAAATTCATGGCATGCAGTGGTATCTCCAGCAGCAGCACCAGGAAGGTCAGCAGCGGCAGGAAGCTGCACGGGTGGAGAACCAGAAGCTGATCGAGTCCCAGGTCGACGACCTCGGTCACACGGACAGGTTCGGAGGCGTCGACTTAAACCTCAATACAGGAGAACAGAACAAGAACTTTGAGTGGGTGCTGTTTCGAGTGGAAGAGATGCAGGCTTCCGGATTGAGAGACGTGCCCCTGAAGGAACTTGTGCGGCAGGCTGAGTTCGATCTGTTCGGGCAGCAGGAGATGGAACAGGCGACCCAGGCGAAGACACGAGCGGTCCAGGCACAGTCCAGGAAGGTGTCGCATCGACCTGCGACCCAGAAACAGGCAGGCCCGGACGAGAAATGGACCGGAGACCCGCTGGACGATCCTGTCATCCACAAGATGCACAGGCAAATGAGAAACGAGCACGGCCAGACCTGATTCTTTGACGTCATGTCTGGCCCCAGAACAAGGGAATGCCAGACATGGCGACTTTGCTTCCACAGGAGATCGATGACCTGGTTGAAACCACCATCGATCGGAATCAGAAGAAAAAGTGGGTCGACATCTCGCTGGACAATCAGCATCACATCGTTGCTGAGCGGTTCATGCGGCAGAAGAAGACCCCGGTGGCCGGCGGACTGCGTCAGAAATGGCGCGTCCAGGTCGACAACCAGGGGAACTTCCGGTTCACGGGTCTCTTCAGTCGAGACCAGACCGGTGTGACCAACATCATGAAGACAGCCCAGCAGGATTGGGCGATGTGGACGACCAACTGGTCGTATGACATCAACGAGGATGAGTTTCAGGGCGACGACACGACCCAGATCATTGAACTGGTGCTGGCTCGCGAGCACTCCTGTTTCAATGAGATGTTCGACCAGATGGAGAATCACTTCTGGACTGCGCCTTCGAGTGACAGCCAGGACCCGATGCCCATCTCTGGAGTTCCGCTCTGGTTGCAGTCGAACGCGACCGAAGGCTTCAACGGCGGCGACCCGTCGGGCTTCTCTTCGGGCGCCGGAAACCTTCTCGGTGCCACCTATGCGCGGTGGAAGAACTACACCTTCACGTGGAGCAAGTACACGGACGACGACCTGTTTGCCAAGTGGCGAAAAGCGACCTCGTTCTGCAACTTCACCCCGCCTCATAAGTTCCCGGAACTGGGTGGCGGACAACCGCAGTGGGGCTTCTACACGGTCTACAATGTTGTGGAACAGCTTGGTCGGTTCCTCAACAGCCGCAATGACAACCTGACGGACCTCGCCGGGCTGGAAAAGAGTCCGAGCGGACGTCCGATGTTCCAGGGCGTTCCCGTGGATTGGGTTCCAGTCCTGACGCACTCAGGGAACGACGCCTACGACTCCACGAGTCCCCTGTACGGGATCAACTGGAACACGGCGAAGTTCTTCTTCAAGCGTGGCCGGGAGATGCGTCGTCACAAGGCGAAGCCGAACCCGCTGGCACACAACACCCGCGACATGCACATCGACGGGGAGTGCAACCTGTACTTCCAGAACCGTCGAGCGAATTTCCGCGCCTACCTGGTCTGAGTTGTCCTGAGACCACGGCTGTTTGTTTCCTGACAATTCACTCCTTTTCGGAGCAACAATCATGAGTATTGTTACCCAGTACCACGGAGAGCAGGACGGGCGTGGCCTGTCCAGCAAGATGTGGGAGAAGATTGATGTCCGCGAAATCTTCACGGGAGGCCCGGCAGGCTTCTCGCGGGGATACGGGTTCTATGATGACTTCATGGACCTGCTGACCGGACGGTACACCGCAACTCAGGCCACGGCGGGTACATTCGCCCTGGATGATGCTGAGGGCGGCGTGGCGCTGGCGGATTCAAATTCCACGACCGACACGCAGGGCATCACCGTCCAGACTGGCGGGTCGGCTGGCGAGGCGTTCCTGACGGGGACGGCTCAGATCCTGGCGTTCGAAGCGAGGGTCAAGCTGGCTGATGTGGCGACGCCTCCGGAGTTCTTTCTCGGGTTGTCTGAGATCGACACTACGCTCATTGCCAGTGGCGCCAATTCGTCTGCCAACCATCTTGGGTTCGAGATCACCTCGGACTCCGCGACGGTTATTGATTTCCACGCTGAAGTGGCTGGCACGCGAACGTCGCAGACCAGCGTGCATACGTTTGCGGACGACACGTGGGTCAAGTTGGGATTCAAGGTCGTTAATCGATCCAGGATTGAAATCTGGGTCGATGGCGTGAAGAACGCGACGCAACTGACGGCAGGTTTCCCGCTGGTGGAGATGGCGCCGAGCCTGGTGTGTCAGTCGAACGGCACGACCGATCCGATCGTGCACATCGACTGGTGGGCTGCGGCAGTTCAACTGCGTGCTGAGTAACCCGGAGAGGGGGTGATCCTCTTTTCTTTCGAGTTCTAAGGCGTCCACGGCTATGCTCTGCCGTGGACGTCTTTTTTCGTAAGTCTGTCAGGAGAGCAAAATGGAAATGCAAGGGGCTGATCGGGTTGTGTTGGAGAAGCTGTGCCATTCACAGCAGTTACCGCAGGAAGTGGTGCATCTGTACGAGAAGGCTCGTGTCGGGTGGGAGCGGATTCAGGGCGGTCCAATGCCGTCCGATACGCTGCTGATGATCGTGTTGCAGTGTGATGCGATTCATGTGCCGGAGATTATTCCGAACCGGTTTCAGGCAGTGGCGAAAGGCACGGCTGTGTACTGGGCGAGCGGGGATACTCGCTACCACGGGACGTTCTCTCATTGCTGTCAGGAGCCATTCGAGGACGACGTGGTTGTGCACTGTTTCGGAGACCCGGAACTGGCGCGGCAGGTTAGAGCAGTTGAGGTCGAGACGGAGTCTGAAATGACTGCTCGCACTGAGCAGGCTGCGATCGACGCTGATACTCCTGAGGAGCAGCCGGAAACGCAGGCTGTTGTGGAAGAACCCGCCGCTGAGCCTGAGGAGACTGCTCCGGAGGCTGTAGCAGATGTTGCTCCCGAAGCTGAGCCGGAAGAAGATGAGCCGCCGGCAGAGGATCCCGTGGATGCCCGATTACGACAGGAGTGGGCGGGAACCAAAAGGGGGACTAAGCTGCACGTTGCTGAGCCGAATGCTCCAGTGATGGATGCGACGTTTCTGAAGCTACTGGAAGATGACTCTCTCGAAGTCTCAATCGCCGGGGAGATCCGAAAAGTCTCTCCTGTCGATGTTATGAGGGCATGAAATGGCTGAGTCCACTCTGTCACTGACGCGGGATGACGTTCGCGCACGAGTATCGATGATGCTCGGGTATGGGTTCGGCATCAATGACGCGGACAGCGAGGAACTGGAACGGGTCGACCTGTTCCTTAATGCCGGGTTGAGGAGATTCCTGAACCCGGTGACAGAGGAGGGCGCCTACGATTGGACGTTCCTGCATCCCACAGCGACCATCACGATGGCGTCGGGGACTCAGGAGTACAATCTGCCCGATACGTGCATGGGGTATCTGAACAACGACCTGGTGATCTCATCCGAGGGAGCCGGGACGAAGATTGTCCTGATCTCGATGCAGCAGTTGTTGCAGAAGAAAGCAAGTGAAGGTACGGCGAACGGACGCCCGGATTACGCCGCGACCCGGGTGAAGGACACGGTTCCGACGACGTCAGCAGGTCAGCGAACCGAAATCCTGTTCTACCCGATCCCGGACGCCTCTTACGTTCTGACCTACTCGTACAACGTCCAGGTCGATGCTGCGGCCAGTAACACATTCCTGTTCGGAGGACAGCACCACTCAGAGACTATCGTTGCCGCGTGTATGGCGGAGGCAGAGCGGTACAGCAAGATCGGGGTCGATGGGCCAGCGGAGACGAAGTGGGAGAACGCCTATCAGGAGCGGCTGGCGGCTTCCATCGCAATCGACAAAGGGATTCGGGATCGGGAACAGGCAATGTCCTTCCCGGTCACCGATCCGACCTACGGAACGTACCAATGGCTTCAGCGAGGGATTGGAAAAGCGGCAGGGTACGGAGCCGACTTCAACACCTGGGACCACGCAGAGGAGCGGCACGTTGACGATGTGATTCAACGCGGTCTTCAGCAGTTCTACACGCCTCCGCCGCTACCGGGTGGTGAGGGACAGCAGGCTGCCGGTCACAAATGGTCCTTCCTGCGCCCGACGGCGAAACTGAACTTCATTGCTTCGGAATTCGAGTACACATTGCCGTCCGACTTCCGGGCGATGAGCGGTGAGGTGTCGTACGTCGAATCCAGTGGGAAGCGGTCGCTGACTAAGGTGACTGAGGACAGTATCCGGTCTCAGTTGTCTGTGGATGGCACGACGACAGCGGCGCCTCGGAACTATGCGGTGAGGGCAAGGAAGACTGAGTCGACCGCGACTCAACAGAGGGAGATGGTGGTCTACCCGGTCCCGAACGCAGCGTTTGAGGTGACGTATCGGTACAGCGTCGAGCCTCGGCTTCTGACGACGGTTGCGAACTATCCGTACGGTGGGATTACTCACGCTGACACGATTCTGGCGAGTTGCCTGGCGAAGCTCCACGAAGACGACCAGCAGTACCAGCAGTCGTTCGGGGTCTTCATGCAACGACTGGCCGCATCAGTCGAGGTGGACCGGGAAGTCGACAAGGCGGATTCTGCTGCGTCACCAGACACGACTCCAACGTACGGAACCTATCAATGGCTCCAGCGAGGTCTGGGAAACAGAGCGGGGTACGGGTGGGACTCGGCAACCTGGTCTCACGAGGAAGAACGGCATATTGACTACGCAATCCAGCGTGGATTGCAGGCGTTCTATTTCCCGCCTCCGATGCCAACAAAGGAAGGGTTCTCTCCGCCGATCAAGTGGTCGTTCCTGTGCCCGACAGCCACTGTCACCCTGGTGGATGGGACGACGACGTACACGCTTCCGGCAGACTTCAGCGATATGAGTGGGCCAGTGTCGTTCGCGGTGGGAGATACTCGGCGATCACTGGCAAAAGTGACTGAAGGCGAGATTCGAAGCAAGCAGTCGACCAACAGTAAGTCGGGTGATCCTTCGGTCTACTGCGTTCGGGCGAAGACGACCGACTCGACGGCTGAGCAGACGAAGGAAATCATTGTCTACCCGACCCCGGATGCGCAGTCGGCGGGAACGGTCACTTACCGGTACACCATTGTGCCGGCGGTTCTGACGACTGCTGCTGAGTACCCCTACGGAGGGCGTGCCCACGCAGAGACGATCATGGCTTCGTGTCGGGCCATCATGGCTGAAGGCCAGGAAGCGTTCTCTCGGGCGTACGATGTGTTTCTCCAGCGACTGGCTGCATCACGGTCGGTCGATGAGCGGGTTGAGGAACCGGAAGACCAGTCGTGGCCGGCGACCGAGCCGACCTATGGAACGTACCAGTGGTTGCAGCGGGTTCTAGGGGATGAACTGGGGTTTGGTGCAGACTACGACTCATGGTCCCGTCCAGCCGAGCGCCGAGTCGATGATGTCATTCAGAGGGGGTGTCAGCAGTTCTATTCGCCGCCTCCAATGCCGATTGCGGACGGTGCTGCAGAGAAGCCGCCGAACAAGTGGAGCTTTCTGTGCCCGACCTCAACCCTGACTCTGGTGGCGTCGACTCACACCTACACGTTGCCGAACGACTTTGGTGATTTAGAGGGGATTGTCTCGTTCGCGACGGCGGATACTCGGCGGTCACTCACGAAGATTACCGACGCTGAGATTCGCTCCCTGCAGTCGACCAAAGACACGACTGACGACCCGTTCGTGTACTGTATCCGGGCTAAGGCGACGACAGGGGCGGCAGAGCAGCAGCATGAGATGGTGGTCTATCCGACTCCTGACGCAGATGCAGCGGGGACCGTGACGTACCGGTACACAGTTGTGCCCAAGTCGCTGACTCCCACCGCAAACTACCCTTATGGGGGAAGAGCGCACGCGGACACTCTCCTGTCGAGCTGTCGGGCGATTCTGGCTGAGGGTTCAGATAAATACGGACAGGCGTATCAGGTGTTCCTGCAACGGCTTGCGGCTTCTCGCGCGGTTGACAAGCGGGCTGAAGCGACTGAGGCGTCGACCTGGCTGGCGACTGAGCCTACGTTCGGAACGGTTGACTGGCTGCAGCAGGAGATCGGCGCTGCGATGAAGATGGGTCCGAATCCGGGGGCATGGTCGAATGATGACCTGCAGCGGGTGAAGTCATGGCTCAATCGGGGCTATCAGGAGTTCCTCAAGCCGTCCCTGACCGGGAACTCGCAGCACCGGCACCATCGCTGGTCGTTCCTGCTGGAACAGAAGACCTTCACGACCTCAGCAGCCTATTCTACCGGGACAGTCACGATTGCCGCTGGTGTGGTGACTCTGGCGAGTGGGACGTGGCCGACATGGGCCGCAGACGGCGAGCTGGACCTCTCAGGGACCGTCTACACGGTCGATACCCGTGACAGCGGCACTCAACTCACCCTGACGGACCTGAGCGCCACAGCGGCAGCAGGTACGACCTACAGCATCGTGCGGCAGTTCTACTCGCTGGATTCAGACGTTGAGTCGATCGAGGGGCCGATGCACTACCGATCGTCCAGTGCGGGTCTGGGTGAGGTTGAGATCATGTCGCAGCGGGATCTGCAGCGATACCGGCACACATTCTCGTCGACCTCATCAGGGACTCCACGGGTAGCTTCGCACTCTCCACTGGGGGGTACGAGCGGGACCACGCGACGGATTGAGTTCTTCCCCCGCGCCAATGCTGTGTACGAGATTCACTACCGGGCTCGACTGGCTGGGACGACCCTGGTGACGACACAAACCCCTCTGGGTGGACGCGAGCACGCAGAGGCGATTCTTGCGGCTTGTCTGGCGATTGCAGCACCAACTCAGTACCGGGATCTGTATGCTCAGAGACTGGGTGCATCAATCGAGCTTGACCAACAGGCTCAGGCGCCCGAAACTCTGGGCATCAATCACGACAACCTCGATCGTGGTGAATGGGACGGTCGCGGTCGCGACATGAGCGTTTATGCAACTCCTTACGAGGGGGCGTACTACGACTGATGAGAACTCAAAAATCACTTGATGCCGAGTCCACAGCGTACACGCACAATCCTGCGGTCAGCACGGCTGCCGTGATTACGGTTGCCGCTGATGAAGATCACGAGTGGGTGATTGATGAGATGGATGCGTCCTATGACGACCCTACTCAGGGTGCAGGAACCCTCATCGTCAGTGCTGGCGGGACGGTTATCTGGAAGCGACAGTTTGACGCTGTGAACAATGTCGGGCAGTTCACGTTCAAGCGTGGATTGTCAGGGGGTTCAAAAAACGAGGCGCTTGTGATTACACTCCTGGCTGTCACAGGTGCGACCGGCAGTCTTAACGCCAACATTCGATAAGGACACGTCATGGGTTCACCCCACACGTACAACCACAGGTTCGCGGACGCTGCCGGAAACATCCTCGCTGATCCCGGTGCTTCTGGGACGATCAAGACGGACACCCGATTCTCCTCGCATTGCCAGATTGTCACGGCTGCAGCGGAGTCTCGGGCACTGGCTGATCCGGCATTCGTTGGGCAGCAGTTGACGCTGTCGATGAAGACGGATGGTGGGGACGCGACGGTGACCGCCGACAGCGCGATCAACTCCAGCGGAGACACGATCTGTACGTTCGCTGCCATCGGTGAGTTGCTGAAGCTCGAAAGCGTTGAAGACGGAGATGACAACCTCGAATGGCGAGTCATCGTGGCAGACGGATGCACGCTCTCCTAAGGGAATGAGCGATGGCGGATGTTCTTTGGTGTGCCCAGAGCACTACGAAGCTGTACCGCCAGTCCGGCGACTTCACGTCCACCATTAAGACGTCTGCAGCATCACTGGTGAGTGAGCCGTCGGGGATCTCGACGGACGGCGTTCATACGGTGTACTGCAATGGGGACGCTGGTTCTCTCGGTGACGGGAAGATCGTCTTCACGAGCGGTATCTTTAGCTCGACTGTGCGCGACTCCCTCGACTGCTCTGTGATGAATCATCAGCTGGATGGTCGCGAAGGCGCTGGATTCGGGGCGGGCCGCAAGGAGATTCGTGATATCGACTGGGACGGGAGGGACACCTTCCTGATCACGGCGCGTGGCTCGGCAAGAGGTCGAGTATTTAAGTTGTCAGGTCGATTCAGCTCGATCATTCGGCAGTCAGCCGGCGTGCCAGCGTCTGGTTTACAGTGGTCTGGAATCTCGGCGGTGCGTGATGCGGAGCAGCGACGAACGACTCTGATTTCTCGGTCCATGACGGGTGGGGCGCCCGACCTATATGTGATGAGCGGTAGTTTCACGGACACTGTTCGTCAGAGTCTACGATGTACCGTGACGCTGTTGATCAGGCCGCAGTCATGCAGTTTCGATGGGACCGATGGACTGATCGGCGGTCACCTGTCATTGTCGAAGATGGCGAGAGTGTCAGGTGTCTGGTCGACTACCGTGCTTTCCAGTGTGTCGACGGGTATCGGAACGATCCGTGGTATCTGTTCATTGAACTGGGAGGGGCGGCTCGCTCCTCGTGACCCGGACACATTCAGGGGCAGGGCGTTTGTTTCTGAGACGGATTCCCGATTGGCGCAGGTCATGGAAACTCACGAGGCGCCATCCTCAATCGATCAGGAAGACTCCAGACAGTACCAGGTGGCTCCGTTGGAGACAGCGTGATGTCTATCGAGATGACTGACGAATCAGCCCCTGTGGTGGTCACAGACGCCCGTGTAGCGATGGTGATTGTGACGCACGAGGAGAAGACCAGCATCGTCGAGGAAGAGGCGAGGACGCCTCAGATCGTGAATCTGGAGACGGCATGAAGCCTCGCGTCTACATCACGCTCCCCAACGGTGACGGCTGGGTGCACAAGCACGTCATGTTCGCGACGATCGCACTGTTGCAGGATTCTCGGTTCACGGTCCGGATGGATGCGCCGACTCACCGCCCGTTCGAGAATAATCTGCATCACTGCATCGTGGATTTCATGGACAACGGGGACGATTTCTGGCTGACGATGGACAGTGATAATCCGCCTCTAGGCAACCCCCTGGACCGAGTGCAGGACGATTTAGACGTTGTTGGATTCCCGACGCCCGTGTATCACAACACGAACAACGGCGAACGTCCGTGGTACATGAATGCGTACAAGAGGAACTTCGAAGAACAGGGCTACAACGAGTTCCAGCCGCAGGATGGATTGCAGGAAGTGGACGCTGTGGGGACTGGTTGCGTTCTGATGGCTCGCAGGGTGTTTGAGCATCCGATGATGCAGTCAGGCGCTTTTACCCGTAAACTCGATGGCAGGGGGCGTGTGAGGGCCGGGAACGATATGGCGTTCTGTGAGAGGGCTAAGGAGTCCGGGTTTCGGGTGTGGGCTGATTTTGAGAGACCCTGCCGTCATTTCGTGGACGGAGTCGAGCTGATCGAGTTGATTCAAGCCGTAAACCAGCTGAAGGAGTCCAGCGATGACGGTAACCACTGAAACAGTCATGCACTACGAGAAGAGTGGGGTCGCGTTCACGATCTCCGCTCCTCCGGTGAAGGTGGCGGTCTCCGGGACTGCGTTCACTCGGATCATCCAGAATATCGCCACCAGTGAGGAACAGTTGGACTTCGGAGACGTGACGACTCCCGGGATGGTGTATTTCCGGAATCTCGACTCGACGAACTTTGTTGAGATTCGACCGGGGATTGGCGTTGCTGACCTTGTCCGGCTGAACGCTGGGGAGGATTGCAGGTTTCGATTTGCAGCGACTGCGACAGCGCCGTACGCCATTGCCGACACCGCAGCGGTCGATCTGGAAATGTGCTTGATCGAGGACTGAGATGGCGATCGAAGTCGTACCATTGAAGGTGCAGATCAATCTGGGACCGCACGGAGCGCTGTACCCGGAGTTCAATCGTCTGCGCATTGTGAGTCAGTCTGGACTGGACTGGTCTCAGTACATCGATCAGTTCAGCCCGTGGATCTACGACAGCGTCAGTGGTCATCGCCAGGCGACAGAGGATTCAGAGCTCGGAATGCAGTGGGGAATGCTGCTCGTTCCGGAAGAGTTTGCGAAGGAAGCGGATGAGCGATGGAGCACGTGCCACCTGATGACGGCTGAGGAGGCTCATGAGTTCTTCAGGGCGAGGCACGCTTATCGAATTCCGAGGCTGACTCGCAGTGTTGAGGACATGCAGGCGGTCAAGCTGGAAGTCGAGCTGCATGAGCTTCTGGAAAAGAATGCCACGACTGAGGCGGAGCGGGAGACTCACCGCAGACGGAAGGTGAAGGCGCTGGGTGATGCGGCTAAGGCGGTCGATGCGTCCAGTACAGACGCTGGTGTCGTGTTTACTCGTAGTGCGTCGTTGCGGGCAGTCCTGGATGAACGGGGATTGAGGCTGAAAGGAGAGGTGGATGTTTCCTGACCGATTCAACCATGTGCCCGTTGTGTTCCAGTCAAAGTCTGGGGCGTACACCGCGAAGCCGTTTGAGCATGTCATCGCGACCGCCACGAGTGCGAACTGGACATTGACGCTCCCGACCGCACCGACTGTGAACGACGTCGTATCTGTCTCTGCTGACAGTATCACTGGCGGCTATGAGATCACAGTTACAGGAACAAGCAATGATATCAACCTTAGAGAAGGATCAGCCACATCGTTCAAGCTGTTCATCACAAATGACAGCATGGATTTGGTCTACAATGGCACTGACTGGCACGTGATACATGACGGGAGGATTTCGCACTCCTGTCTTTTGCGTAGAACTGCGGACCAGACAGGAATTACGAGTGGTGCTTGGAATCAGGTGGAGTTCAACGCCAGTGAATCTGACGAGGGAGGTCTTGGAGACACATCCACATTCAAGATTACCGCACGAAGGGATGGTATCTGGGTAATGGGTTTTTTCATGCTCTACACCAGCTACACAGCCGGAGAGCGATATCTTGGTCGTATTACTATCAATGGGGCAACTGACGTCAGGATAAGCGATCGCATTGACACTGGCGGCGATGACATTTCCATAACGGCCGGTGTCGAGGTGGCTGTATCTGATGGTGACGATTTTCAGGTTGGCACATACCACGAGACTGGATCAGACAAGACAATTTCTGGCACGACAGCCAATCTGCAGCCTAGGTTCTGGGTGATGGAGAAGTAATCAATGACAGCCAGTATCCCAGTTTTGCCGAACATGGATGTGGTATTCATAATGGAGCAGTGTAACCAATCGTCTGGGGAGCATGGTACGGCGTATGTGGAGAATGGTAGGTTGTACTGCCCGGATGTGTCACAGGACGATCTCGACGCAGCGATGGCTGACTATGACCATGAAGCGTGGATGAGGTCGCAGGAAACACTGAGTAATGTGGAGCGGAAGCGGCTGAAAGCCAGCAGGGATATCGAGAAACTGGCACCGTCATGGAAACAGCGGAACCTCATAGCCCGTGCACTGGTGATGATCGCGACGCACCTGGGGATTGAGGATTCACCGGAAGCGGACGACCTGATGAAACTGTGGAAAGAGATCGACAGGCTTCGTCGTAAAAGCAATGACCCGCTGCTGTAATAAGAGGATGCACGGATGGCAGCCATCGAACAACTGGACACAGAGAACGCGGATCGTGATCTGACGTCTCAAGTCACGGTGTTGACTGATACTCCGGACGCGTCGGCAGCGAGATTGTGTCAGGCGTCAATCCAATTGGGTGACGGGACCAAAGACCTCGATGGCACAGGTGGTGTATTTGAGATTGAAATCAGTGTTGACGGAAACACGATCAATGGGGGTGTGGAGTATCAGTCGGTTGGGACAGCCGTCCGGGTAAGTCTGCAAAGTCAGTCGTTTATAGTTCCGGCGAACACGGTTGTTCTTGTCAAGCTGAAGTCACCGAACGCGGCGGACACAGACGTTGATGTGACGGCATATCTTTACGATGTCGGGCCTGCTGTTGTTGCTGCTGACCTGCCGGCGAACTTCAGTTCAACGGTAATCAGTGGAGGCGGAGCTGTTGATAGTCTGGTGCAGGGTGTCCTGAACACGACAATGATTGAAAGTACGGCGGGTAATTTAGCGACCAACTTTGAAGCGTGGTTCGATAACCTTAACGTGTTGACCGTAAACAGTCTGGACTCGATATTTACAATTCTGGGTACGCCTAATGACACCAACATAGCTACCGACCTGCTGAACATAGATGGCAAACTGGGGACGTTCACCGACCTCGGCGCCGGTGCTACGGTTGGTAACAACCTGGCGGATATGGCGGGTGCGACATTCAGCACATCCACGGACTCTCTTGAGGCGATCCGCAATAATCAGAGCGGTGGTTCATTGATCACCGGCACGGCGGATAGCGGCACGACTACGACGATGGTCGACTCAGCCCGCACCGAAGCGGATAACGACTACTGGAACGGCGGGATCATCAAGTTCACATCGGGCAACCTGAATGGCCAGTCCAGGCTGATCACGGACTTCGTGGCGAGCACGGATACGATTACGTTCGCCCCAGCCACGACCCAGGCAGTCACTGTCCACACGTACGAGTTGCATCCGGCCGGACAGGTCAACCTGCTGACGGCGACCCAGGCATCGATTGATGCGATCGAGACGGACACGAACTCGTTGAACGACACAAAGATCCCCCAGACCCTCAACCTGACAGCATCAGGAAACATTGGGATCGACTGGGCCAATGTCGAAAATCCGACGACGGCACTCGATTTGTCCGCGACCGATATTCAGTTGTGTGACACAGTTACGACACTGACCGGCCACACAGCGCAGACTGGAGATACGTTTGCTCTCGCCAACGGGGCGACTGGATTCGCAGCGATTGACACAGTTGTGGATACGATCCTCGTTGACACTGCTGACATGCAGCCAAAACTGGGCACGATCACTGATCTGGGCGCCGGCGCCACGGTTGGTGACAACCTGGCGGATATGGCGGGTGCGACATTCAGTTCGGCCACCGATTCGCAGGAAGCGTTACGCGACCGAGGTGATTCTGCATGGACAACAGGAGCTGGCGGTAGTGACCGACTTCTGATGGCAGATACGACAATTGCCACCCTCGCATCCCAAACCTCGTTCACATTGACGGCTGGATCAACAGACGACGACGCGTACAACGGCTGCACAATCGTGATCCAGGATGCGTCTACGGCCGCTCAAAAGGCGAGAGGAATCGTTGATGACTACGCCGGATCGACCAAGACGATCACCTTGCTTGAAGACCCCGGCGTTTTCACGATGGCGGCCACGGACAAAATCTATATCCTCGCCGAGTCATCGCTCAAGCCGACGACCGTCCAGGACTATCACGTTGACGTCTCGTCGGGTGGAAATGTCGGAATTGATTGGGGCAACGTTGCAAACCCGACGACAGCGTTGGACCTGTCAGGGACTGACATTCAGCTTTGCGATACGGTCACTACGTTGACCGGGCACACGGCACAAACGGGCGACACCTTCGCATTAGCAAATGGCGCTGCAGGTTTTGTGGCGATCGACACAGTCGTGGACGCCATTCTAGTCGACACGGCCGATATGCAGCCGAAATTGGGCACGCTGACCGACCTCGGTGCGGGCGCTACGGTAGGAGACAACCTTGCGGACATCGCAGGGGCGACGTTCAGCACGGCGACGGATTCACTGGAAGCCATACGGGATCGGGGTGATGCTGCGTGGATCACAGGTGCTGGCGGCAGTGACCGGCTGTTACTGGCCGACACGACGATTGCCACCTATTCGTCGCAGACAAGTTTCACACTGACGTCCGCATCGGCCGATGACGACGCTTATAACGGCTGCACTATCGTTATTGAAGATGCCAGCACTGCCGTGCAGAAAACTGTGGGAGTGGTTGATGACTACACGGGTTCTACGAAGACAGTGACTTTGCTGGAAGACCCGGGCGGCTTCACGTATCAGGCAACGGACAAGGTTTACATCCTCGCTGAGAAGAGCCTGAAACCCTCGACGAAGCAGGATTTCCATGTTGACGTCACATCTGGTGGCAATGTCGGCATTGACTGGGGCAACGTCGCGAACCCGACGACCTCACTGGACCTGTCCGGGACCGACATCCAGTTGTGCGACACGGTGACGACACTGACGGGGCACACAGTGCAGACGGGTGACACGTTCGCGCTGGCGAATGGCGCGGCGGGATTCGTTGCGATTGATACTGTGGTTGACGCGATTCTGGTTGACACGGGCACGACTATTCCTGCGACAATTACAACGGCCCAGAACGACTTGGACATTCTAACTGGTGCTGATGGCGTGAATCTTCTGTCTGCGACACAGGCCAGTATTGACGCGATCGAGACAGACACGTCGACCACCCTCCAGGCTGAACTGGATGGCATTCAAGCAGATACCGAAGACATTCAAACTCAAATCGGTACTGCGGGTGCCGGGCTGACAGCGATACCTGCGCACGGCGCGACGACGGGTACGGCTGATTCAGGTTCGACGACCACAATGGTTGATGCGGCTCGCACTGAAACTGACGACGATTACTGGAAGGGTGGGTTAATCAAGTTCACGTCCGGGACCGTCAGCGGACAGACCAGGCTGATTACTGGATTCACGGCTTCAACTGACACACTTACATTCGAACCAGCGACCACTCAGGCGGTTGGAACGAATACATACGAATTGCTTCCGTTCGGACGTGTTGACCTGCTGGCGGCGACACAAGCGAGCGTTGACGCCATCGAATCCGACACGAACGAACTCCAGGCTGATGACTACCCGACGACGCTGGCGACATTGGCGACAGCGGCAGCGCTCACGACGGCTCAGAATGATCTGGATATCATCACGGGCGCCGATGGAGTGAATCTCCTTTCTGCGACGCAAGCAAGCATCGACGCAATCGAAGTCGACACCGGCACGACCTTGCAGGCTGAGTTGGACGGCATTCAGGCGGACACTGAGGACATCCAGACGCAGATCGGAACGGCTGGTGCCGGATTAACTGATCTGGGTGGCATGTCGACAGCGATGAAGGCTGAGGTGAACGCTGAGGCTGATACGGCGTTGACAGACTACGACGCGCTGGTTCCGGCTGACCTGCCGTCTAACTTCAGTTCCCTGGTGATCACGGCGGGCGGTGCGGTTGACAGTCTGGTGCAGGGATTTCTGGACAACACGATCGCGGAAACGACGGCGGATAACATCGCTGCCAACTTCGAGACGTTCTGGGACAATGCTGATGCCCTGACCACGAAAACGGCTGACGATGTGGGTGGTGGCGCAGGCGGTCTGACGGCGTTGGCATCCGGTACTGCTCAGAGCGGCACGTCGAGCACAATCGTTCTGGCTGCAGCCTCGTCCTTCGCGGATGACGAGCTGAACTGGAACGTGGTGAAGATCACAAGCGGAACGGGTTCCGGTCAGTCGCGGATGATCTCCGACTACACGGGCTCGACAGACACGGCCACGGTGACGCCTGACTGGGTTACGGACCCGGATTCGAGTTCTGTGTACGAAGTGGTCGAGGGGGCTGGAAACGCGATCCAGGCACTCACAGTGACAACTCAGACAGAGCTGGCTGCTGTGCCGGCAGCTACGGCTACTGTGGCGGACATGATGGGGTGGATGTATATCCTGAGTCGGAACAAGCTGCTGCAGACTGCTTCCGTGCAGACGGTGCGCAATGATGCTGACGGAGCGGATATCGCGACTGCTGCCACATCGGATAATGGCGTGACGTTCACACGAGCCGAGTACGTTTAAGGGGGATGGGGTGTGCCGCTAACCGATCCTCAGAATAGAATCTCAGCGTTGTCGTACGGGTTGCCGTTCCTGTCTCCCCCCTTACCGGGTGAGAATCTGGATATTCGGGAGTCTCGGCAGCACATGACGTTTCTGTATCGGGAGAACCTGCTTCCTCGGCAGGTGACATTGATTCGGGCGGTTATTCTTCAGGCGGATTCAAGGCGGACTCAGTTTGGAGGCTGAACGTGGCATCACTCTTCACAGTGTCAAAGAACGACTACGGCTTTGTGCTGGAGCGTGAGATCGTCAATCAGGGGCACGACACGGTCGATATCAGCAGTGCCGGCGCGCTTCCCAGTTCGAACGCCCTGTGTCAGTTTGAGCTTCCAGACGGGACGACGACCTCGAAGAACGCGGCGTACACGAACACGGGCACTGATGGCCGGATCCAGTACACGATGGCGACTGGCGTGCTGACTCAGGCGGGGACCTGGAAGTTTCAGTTCAAGCTGATTCTGACGGCGTCTCAGTTCCACACGATTCAGGAAGAGTTCACCGTAGCGGACACTCTGATATGAACGTCAAAGCCGGGTTTCCTGTGAATGGATTGGCGGAGGTGACTCCGTACAGTGACACAGAGACCGGTACGTCTGCCGACATGCTGAATGTGGTGCCGTTCGATCGGGACGGCCGGCTGCGGGGAGCTAACCGGTACGGGTTGACGAAGTGGAGCGACCAGCAGATCAGCGGCGCCAATCGAATCCAGTGTCTGCACACAGTGTCCGCGACGTATGTTGAGCCGGCACTGGGTGATGGCACGATGGTTCATGCGGGGGATAGCGGTGCAGCCTCACCTGACTTTCAATTTCGGGCACCTGCTGATGGAACAGCGACGGATGCTGCCTCTTCCGACACATACCTGGCGAGCATCTGGGGGGCTGACGATAAATGCTTCGTCCTGCTCCACAATTCAACCACCGTCAAGCTGGAACGTCGTGACCAGGCCACTCCCACCTCTGCGGATTACTCGGTAACGATCTTCACTGCGGGCTCTGCGCCGGCTGTGGATCACGTCTATGGGATGACGGTCGACGAGGACACGGTCTACGTCTGGTATGAGGACATCAACAACATCGGTGAAGGGATTATGCGACTGGATGTTGCGGATGGGTTGAACCGGGACAGCACGACTGACGGGGTCTGGATTCGAGCGGAAACGGACGCCACTCACATCGAGCTGGTGTTTGGCGGAGTGAGTAATGCGGGCTGGGATACGATCCTGACCACAACACATACGATGATGAAAGCCTTCGCAGGGAAGATCGCCTGCGTTTCGGCTCCGTTGGAAGACGGTGGTGGCGCGACAGACCATGAGCTTGTTCTCTATATCATCAACTCGAAGACAGGGATCATTGACGCGGTTCACGACCTTGGGCTGGACGGAAACAGTGGGTCGGCTGATCACGGGCTGTTCAAGGATCTGGAGTTCGGGCTGGATGGGTTCATCTACGTCCTGACGATGGACAATGAGACCGGCGGAGGCGATGACGACCATTACCTGCGGAAGATCGACACGTCCGGGAATGGGATCTGGGAACTGGAACTGGGGACCACGAATGCTGTTGAGTCGATCAGCTGGAACGCAGACCGCTCCCTTCTGGCTCTGTGTGGCAGCAGCGTCCTGGGGACAGGAGAGCCTCTCGTCCTGCTCGATCCAGACTCAAAGGGAATTGTTGACTATGCCGGTCCCGGTAGTCCGACAACATGGGACATGGTGCGGTGCGACAAAGCGGGAAATTACTATCTGTGGGACAATTCCACGCCGCAGATTACGAAGGCGTCAGCGACATTCGCGGAGACGTGGACGAAGACTGACCTGATCTCGACTGCTCTGGATCGTGGCTCGATCAACACCTTCTGGAACCCCGGTCATGACGAGCAGGGGTCGACCCGGTATCAGCACGTTCTGGCGATCAGTGACGGCGATGTGGCGACTGTGACGACGTCGAGCAAGGCAACTCCCACAGATGGTTTGAATGCCTTCAGTACGAGCCAGCAGGTCATCTACGCGGCGAATCTCGGGGTGTTCACGTTCTTCGCGGACGGGACGAATGCGAAGTATTACGACCCGGTCGATGACGCGGTGAAGGACTGGCAGGCGAACATGCGGTACGGAACCCTGCCGTCCGGGTTCAACAATATCGAGATCTGGAACAATCAACTGCTGCTGTTCGATCTGGATGATGACCCCTCGAACTACTACTTCCTCGCGCAGGGTGACCCGTTCGATATGAAGCTCCAGACGGGGGTGACGGGCGGGGCTATCTCTGGACGTCTGAGTTCTGCCGGGTTGTTCGCGAAGGGCACAGACAGGCTGCTGGCGGCCATTCCTTACAACGACGACTTGTTGATTCTGGGTGGTAGTCATTCCCTGTGGCAGATGACTCTCGATCCCGCAGTGAATGCTGAGCAGGATTTGATTACGAGTTCCGTTGGGATGGCGCCGGGTCGGGCGTGGTGCGTGGACTCGTACTACAACCTCTACTTCTTCGGGAACGACGGTGGTCTGTATCGACTAGGGTTGGATGCGCCTCCGGAGCGGATCAGTAACCGAGCGATCGATGACCGGTTCGTGGATGTGGACGTCGCGAACTCCACGATCTACCTGGCGTGGGATGCGAGGGATCAGGGGATTGTGATCTCCATCCGGAACAATGATGGGACGACAGCGACGACTCATTACTTCTACGACTTCCGGACCGAGGGCTGGTTTCCGTGGACGTTTGGGGAACTGGACCAGAATCCCAACGCGGTTGCGGTGTTCGATCAGGACGCACCTCAGGACCGGAAGATTCTGTTCGGTGGCGGGGACGGGTACATCCGGTATCTGCTCGCGACAGCCACGGACGACGACGGGACTCTGTTTGATCGGTACTTCACTCTGGGGCCGTTTGTCTCACAGGATGCGCCGCACCAGTCGTTGCTGATGACCCACATGGACGTCGTGGTTGGGAACGGGGTCGATATGGTGGTCGAGGTGCAGGGTGGTCCGGACGCAGAGACCGTGATTCGGGATGGGAAGTGCCGGTACCGGAAGGAGATTACCGAGCAGCATTTGAACGTGACGCATCCGTATGTGAGCGGTAAAGCGCTGGCTGTGCGGTGTCGGACAGCGTCGAATCGGGATGTGGAATTCGAGAGCATGACAGCGACACTGGAACCAATTCGGAGCCTGTGATGAGCGAGAATGTCACGAAAAAATGTCCCCGCTGTGGTGAGGCGGACATGAAGTACACTGGCATGAACTTCGAGACGCTCTTGATTCATCGCTGTAGAAACCGAAAATGCCGGTTCAAGGCGAACTATTCAGAGCGGTTCCCACGAAAGGCAGACAATGGCGGTCGGTGATACCAGATTTGCCCAGAAGGCGACCTCGATCGCACCGCTGACAGCAGCGGCGTCTGCATTCAGCCCCAGTACGCACGCCAGGCCTGACTTCAAGCAGGGTAAGGTTGTCGTGGCGAACTTCGAATTCCCCCAGACACACCGGTTGCGGCGGTTTGGGCCGAGCTACAGCGACCCGCCTCCTGTTCCTGGTGAGGAAGGGGCGGAAACGTGAGCCGAATCTCCTCATTGTCTGGCTCCCTGACGCCCCCACGTCCTCGTCAACGGCAGGAAGCCGCTCCAGAGCAGAATGTGTTCCAGATCGGTGCACGTCCCTCATACGCAAGCAGGACGGGTGCATCACTGTCTGGGAGCGTTCTGGCGACCCGTCCGCGCACGACCTCACAGGGGACGTTCGGGCGGGTGGAGTCTCAGCAGGGGATTGGCGGGAGTGTTGGCGATCAGCAGGCGAGTTTTGGGGACAGGGGTACTCAGGCGCATCAGCAGACGCTGTCTTCGATGAATCTGAATGCTGGCACGTCGAGTCCGCTGATTGATGCGATTCAGTCGTATAATGATGCGCTGGGCACATATCGGGCCGGGACCGGGTTCAGTAATACTTCGGGTTCTGGTTTTGTTCCGATCCCCGGCGACGTATCTCCAGTCCAGGCGGCCGGTGATACACTCACAGACCTGGTGGCGAGCAGTTCGTTCGACGACGCCTCTCCTGCCTGGCAGGCATTTTCGGCACGTCTGGGACAGTATGGGAATCCGGCAGGCTGGAGCGCGGATCAGGGTCACGACTATGCGCGTGACCTACGGCAGAACGGGGTGACTCCTGAGGGTCGCCAGATCATAGGTGATGGTTTAGAGACCTATGGGATAGGAGGCTCCGGGACGAACCCCTACAGCTTTAACGGGCTCAGCGGTTCTTTGCCTGGGATGGTCACTGGGGATCACGCGACGACCTCGCAGCCGTTTTACAGCCCGTGGACGAACTCACCTGTCAATATACTTTGGAACAACGAGCAGGAACGACCGTTCTGGACTCCAGATGCGCCTCTACCGTATGGCGGGTACGGTGACCGGTTCACGACCCCGGTTAGTCAGGAATACACGGTCGATGCGTCACGGGATGTTGGCCCGAGCGAGTTCCAGTATGTCCCGGGGGTAGAGCGTCAGTTGCAACCTGGACAGCGGGAATCGTTCGAGAGTCGTGATGCTGGTGAGTATGTCCCGATTGGCGGTGGAAACTTCACGCCAGCTGCACAGTTTAACTTCGGGAATGTGGGTGAGGGCTACACTCCGTTGCGGTGGCAGCAGCAGATGGCTCCAGATGCGGGGACGCCGTTTACTGAGGTGGCTTCGCAGGCGGCTACTGCTGGGACGCCAGCGATCCCGGGAGCGCAGACACAGTATTCGCGAGTGAATACAACCAACGGGTACAGGGATTATCCGACTAATTATCGCCGCGACATTCGCAACATTCAGGGGCGGACAACAATGTTCGTCTACCGTCCCGATGGCGGACTGCATGATGCTGTAACTCTGTTTGCGAACAGCGCGCCACAGCGTTCGCAGCCATATTTCAGGCCCGGCAACTACACGTACACAGCACCAGGCACTCCTGCGACGGCGGGCGCCCCTGCCGTACCAGGCATTTACAGCTCACTCCCGTCAAGTGGCTCTCAAGTATTGCCAACGACGCCCGAAGTGACTCCAGCAGCACCGACGCCTGATCCAAACGGAGGGCGTCTGTTTGAGTACGGCGATATTGCTGGGCGTTCAGACTTCGAAAGGGTGTCGCAGCTTATTCCAGGTACCGTTCCGGGACAGAGAGGGGATACTGTCCTGTACGCTGATAACCAGCAGCGTCCTTGGGGCACAGCAGGTAATTTCTCGCATTCTGATGGCAGGCAGTTTGTTTACGACGAGTCTGGCAATGTGTTTGTGTATCCAGCTTTCGGTCAGTCGTACCCGTATGAAGATGCGTTCTACGAGAGCCCGAACGAATACCGCTACAACTACCTGTGAGATAATCCATGAGCAGACTATCAGGACAACTCGGTGGCGCACTTCCCAGCGTCGGATATCAGGCGCGTGGAGCTGTGCGTAAGCAGCCGGAAGCGCAGTCAGGTCCACTGTCGCGTATCTCTGGTGACTCGATTCAGATTGCACGTCCTGCGGTGTCGCAGCAGCAGCATCTGTCGGGTCTTGGTCAGCAGGCGATCGATTTCTACCAGCAGCAACAGGCGGCGCGTCAGCAGCAGTTGGCGCAACAACAGGCGCAGCAGCCGCAACAGGCCGCTCGGTTGCAGGGTGTTCCGGGTGGTTATCGCACTCCGTACCAGACGGCGGGCAACGGTGCTCCTCCGGGCGCGGCGTACGTGGTCAACAATGGGATCGTGCAGGCGGTTCGGGGGGTTGGTGATCCAGAACGGGCGAGGCAGATGAATCAGCAAGCGATGAGCGGAGGAACACAGCAACAGATAAATTATGGAGGCTCGGGAAGGCCAACTGGCTGGCAACCACTGCAGCCGTATCCGTACATCCCGTCCAATGATTCAAACTGGGCAGAAATTGGTGCTGCGGTCAAGGCAGGCGTGTCGCGCGACGCCATCATGTCTAACTACGGCCAGTACGGACAAAACACGTCGAACGTCCGCATGGGCAGGGGCAGGAATTCCATGCTGCCAGCAAACAGAAGGTATTCGATTCCGGGTGCGTTTTCGAGGTAATCAGAGTCCTGGCGGAGTCATGTTATGGCGTTCAACTTCGTACCACCACAGTCGCGTATGGAAGACCCACGGATGCGTCAGGTGCGTCTGGCGGTGCCTGATGCGCCGGTGGACTCGACTGTGCAGGCGCAGTTTCCGTCTCCGGCGTCTGGTGCGTATCCGAATCTGATTGATACTCCGGGTGCGAACACTGACCGGCGAGTGTTTGAGGACTTCACGGACTTCATTGCGAATCGGAACGATGCTGGTGCCGGGTGGACTCCGTTGCCGACCACGAATATGTCGTTCGATACTGTGCGTGACCCGGAGACGGGCGAGTACATCTCACAGACCATCAATCCGGACTATGCTGGTGTGCCTCAGGTGATGCAGCAGATGTCAGGTACGTTTCTGGAGCCGATTCAGAGCCGCCTGAACTTTGGGATCGGCGACATGAATGCGAAGCGTGCGGCGGCGATTGCGGCATCTCCGATCTCCACGTATCAGGACAGTCGGATCACTCAGTCGGTTAATCCTCGGAACGGGTTCAGGACGTACACACAGACCCCTGAGACGCGAACAGTTCCGTTTCTGCCTATCGGATCGAGGTTCCTGTCATGAGCAGATTCAGTTCATCTCTCGGTGGAAGCCTGTACCGTGCTCCGGATACGGCTCCGACGCCTGGTATCCAGAGTCGTATCGCGTC
>Ga0255049_10000302_pt1 | contig 30681 bp, 20 predicted proteins | sample JV7_2_3_MG_FD_183615 | JGI IMG/M metagenome (GOLD analysis project Ga0255049, IMG submission 183615) | Seawater microbial communities from Jervis Inlet, British Columbia, Canada - JV7_2_3 | ecosystem: Environmental > Aquatic > Marine > Inlet | place: Canada: British Columbia | collected 2016-10-06 | reverse complement strand
TGAAACCCACCAATGCCGCACGAGGGTTACTCGCCAATCCCGTTATCGTAGTCCTGGGCGAACGAACCAGCTGCAGTTGTTCTTTGAAGATAGCCATTACTCATGCCTCCTGTTTGTTAGCCCGATCGCGCATGCCACGACGATGCCCAAAGCACAGCGCCCCAATTGCGAAGAACGCCAATAGCGCGCTGAACCAGTTGGCGACCGGCGCGTACCAGGTCGTGAGCCAGACTGCGCCGGCAACTAATCCGGCACCCCAAGTCGTCCAGGTGAGGCGGCGCCAGCAGAGCAGTGCTAGTGCCGTCAAGAAAGCAAAAAGTGTGCAAATGAACGTGAAGAGCTCGACGTTTTGAATCCACATCGGCTCGATGTTCTGCTCGACCCGCTGTTTCACGCCCTGCAGGATCTTGCGCGCGGCGATGTGGTCGGCGAATTCCGTGAACAATTCGAGCGCAAATATGCCGAGGGATGTTGGGTGGTATGTCCAGCGAATACGACTGACCAGACGGGTCCGCTTATTGTCCTGCGGATATAGTGCCCACGTGAAAGCGCCGGGGTTGGTGACCTCACTTCCCAGCCAGATAAGGTGGCGGTTCGGCTCGATCTCGTGAAACGTCATGCTTACGACGGCGCTGATCGGTACGTCGTCCCCAACAACGAAGCCTTGGAATCGGGGTAGGATTTCGTCGGCGCTCCGTAGGCCCTCCGGACTGCCTGCATTCTCCAGCAAGTCGTAGCCATAGTATCCGGCGCGGCCGTAACCCATCTGCAGAAGCCAGGGCCAAATCTCCTCCGGACTGCCCTCGATCGTGATCGCCCGCGTGCCGAGGAAAGACGGATTTTCGTTGAGTTCATCGCCTGCCATCGACCGCTCGATTTCAGCGTCAGTTGCCCCCCAGTGCAGTTGATAGGGGCGGCAGAACACCAGGTAGACGGACGTGATGAACAGCAGGACCGTCAGCAACGCGAGCCCGCGAGTTGCTCGTAATTGCCACGTCCTGATTGTCTTCGTATTCATCATTCACCAAATACTTTCCGGCACTGCATGGCGGTCAGGCCGCGTCGGACATGCCGACGGCTTCGACGTCTGCGACAGTAATCTTCCGCCGGTGCTGCTCGTGGAGACGCGTCACAAGAGAGATGCAGATCTTCTGAATCAGATACGGCTTACCAGCGGTAAGCGAGATAATCCTCTCGACGACACCGTCGTCCAGTTTGAACATGCTGCCAATCGGGCGCTCTATTAGCTCCTGCGCCTCCCGAGGTCCGAACGGTTTAACCTCGATTTCCTCGAAAAAGTTGTACCAGGGGCTTCCTTCTCTCTCCCAGTGCTTCTTGATTTCCACGCCAGAGACGACCGCAACGAGGCTCTCCGCAAAACTCTTCATGAAGAGGCTGCGAAGCTTCTGATTGACTCGGGGGTCGTAGTCATTCAGCTCATCGACTTCGTCTATCAGCAATACCAGCCTGACCTTTTTGGAGGTCCGCATTTCGAGTGTCTTTAGAACGGCGCGGACGTCGCGAACGAAGTCTCGATAGCCATACTCGCCGGATTTGTCGATGCCCGGCCGCAAGCCATCGAGCATCGGTGCCAGCTCCTGAAAAATGTCTTCGGCGATGGTCTTGAAAAAGCGCGTCTCGGGTGTACCTTGCAAGTCGACGAAGACCGGGTAAAATTCGTAAACCGGATCGTCGAGCTTGCGCAGTCGCTTTTTTAGCTGATGTTGAATCGAGGTCTTGCCGATTCGTCGTTCCCCGTATAAGAGCAGGCTGTTGTTGTGAATCGTCTGCAGGATGCGGTCGACCAATTCGCGCCGGCCGAAAAACATATCCTCCTCAAGGACTGGCGCGCCCGCTATGTATGGGTTGAACCTGCGCCTGCGCAGTTGCAGGCCGCGCCGGTAGCGCCCCCACATAATCATGACACCAATCGCCACAGAGCCGCCGATCACGAGAGCGAAAAACCAGGGAGCCCGAAAGAAGGGGCGAACGTAGATGACTGTGTACTCACTGCCCGAATTCAGATTCTCGGCATCCGTCGCCACGAGCCTGAAGGTTGAGCGGCCCGGGGGCAGCGTTAGTTCGATGTTGAATTCGGTGAGATAGAATTCACCGAGTGGCTGCTCATTGAGTTTCGTCTCAAGCACTCCGTCGTTGTCGTCGTAAAAGACGATCGTGACCGGCGAGTTGTCAATGACCACGCCATTTAGCCGAAAGCCCGGCGTGCCAATCGTCTCCACCAATGTGCCGTCATCCTCCTCCTGGCGGAGGTCCACGAAACGCACGGCCGGCGGAATGTTTCCGCGCGGCCCGGTGCCAAGGAGCTTTCGGCTGATCGCTCCGTAGGCCTGCGCGACATACTTGAGCGCGGTGCTATTACCAGGGTCGAGGGCCAGTACCCGGTTCGCGGCGGAAAGTGCCTCTTCCGCCGCTCCCGCTTCGAATCGTGTCGCGGCGCTCGCCAGGAGTTGATCGATGCGCGCCAGCCGTGTACTTGCCGCTTCCGCGTCCTTGCGCGCCTGCATAAGGCGGCTCTGGATTGACCGCGCCTGATTGTTGGCGGGCTCCAATACGAGAATCGACTGAAGTCGTTCAAGTGCCGCTGCAAGCTGCCCCGAGGATTCCAATGCCCGCACCGCATCCAGTTCCGCGTCGATCGACGTTTGCTGAACCTCAAATCCCTCGCGGGCCTCGAGCTCGGCCAGCAGTTTGCTCTGCGCTGCGTCGAGCAGCACCTGAATCTCCGGGCTCGGTTTGAGGAATAAGGCCTCACGGAAGACGCTCGACGCCTCGCTGTAATTCCGCTCATTGAGAAAATCCTGCCCGGTCTCTACGAGCTCGGAGACCCTCTGGTCGCGTTCCTGCGCACCCGATTGAACTCTGAACTGCTGCCGGAGTTGGCTCATGGCTTCTTGAGCATCGACATCATCGGGTGCCACGGCCAACGCCTGGTCGAGAGCGGCCATCGCCTCGTCCAATAGTCCTCGATCCTCAAGATCTCGAGCAATGCTGAGACTCTGCTCAACAATCTGTCGAATCCGTTGCCGCTCTTCGGCCGCGGCCGTCGCTCGAGCCTCTGTGGCGATACCGCGGTAGCGCTCGAGTTCCGCATTCGCGGTATCCGATTGTGCGATGGCTCCCAATCTCGCCTCGGTCTCGAATGCCTGGAGGGCAGCGTCGAGCTGACCCAGGTGGTAGTAGGCAATACCCAATTGAAGATACGGGAAGTAGGCGGTGACTTTCATCCCGTAGCTTCGAACGCGCGCTCCCGAGTCGCCCTTTTTCTCAAGCGCCTCGTTGATCTCATGGACGGCCGCTTCCCAGTCCTTATCTCCGATGGCTTGTTCGGCCTTGGCGTAATGCTCGTACCACGGATCGGCCGCGGCCGGGTGGGCGATCAGTATCAGTGACAAACCCACCAGGATAATCAGTCGCCTGATGATTATGAGCATCGGGACACCTTCATTGTGGGACTACCGCACAGAGCCGAAGGGAGCGCAATACGAAATTTCCGATGGGGCTCTGCAGCCAGTTGCCCGTTTCCGGTTTTGCTTACAGTGGCGTTCTATCCAGTCCTCCTTTGGATTTCGAGTCACTCATTGCACTAGGGCCTCGTTCCCCCGAGCCTTACGACTGATGACAGTGCACCGGTCGTGACATTCACGGTGACATTCGTGCCATAGTAAAATAGGCGCGATGTTCCCGTCACGGAACCGCTCATGGTCGATCCGATATCCATGTTGAGCGTTGCAGTGCTGACCCCGCTCACGTTGATATCTGCGTTACCCAGTGGACGGATATTGCCGAAATCCAGTTGGCTCACGCCAGCGACGGTGGCGGTCAGATCGTTGATCATGAGCGAGTCGCTATGCAGCCCACTCACGCCTTCTACGGTTGCAGTCAACTGCGTCTGACTGAAATCGTTCAGGTTGACATTGATAACTCCATCAAGGTCGATGCTGTTGAGCACAGGAAGCGTCACAACGGCCTCGACGGTTTCGACTCTGTCGTTTCCGGGTTCCGGTCCAATGCCGATGCGAATATTCGAACCGGTCTGCGACACATCCAGCCTGTTCACGTCATCATTGTCTATCGTGGCCTCAACCAGGTAGTCAGGGTTTTGGGAAACCTCGACTTCGAATACACTGAAGATCGATATATCGGTAAAGTTTTCGAAGTCGAATGTGGTTGTTGTGGTCGGGCCGACTACGCTGCCGAAGTTAATCTCATTCGCCAGGACTCTATCGCCGCCCGCGGCGAACTCCCCATCAATCGTGATGTGAGCATTTGCCGCCAGATCATTGATCGTGCCATTGGAAAAGTTGGTGTTGGCATTGGCGAGCGCGGAGAATCCATTAATATCGAAGTCATCCGCTGACGCAAACCGGGTGATGAGTCCTGAGACCTGGACACGCTCGCCCTGATTGACGTCCCAGTCATACAGACTCAGTATTTCGTCAACCATCAGGATGCCGTTAACCAATGATCCCCTTACTATGACGAACATGCCATCGGCCGGCATGCCGCTCGGAAGATCGATGATCGTGGCGCTGCCGTAGTCAACGGTTAGCCGATTGACGCCGAATAACATGTTGGCCAGGTCCAGTCCAACGACGCTACCGATGACTTGCGCGCCCGTATTGGCGGTGTCGGGCTCGACGCGCGTTGCGTTGAACTCGCCGTTGGAATCCAAAAAACCGCTGATCCGCGCGTTTGACCCCACTGCAAGTCCGGCAAAAGTACCCGGATCGATGCTGGCATCAAACTCGGTGTCCGCATCGGTCCGAACCGTCTGCCCCATGACGACCAGCCGGCTGAGCGCGGCGTCGATGCTTTCCACCGGGCCGATAACGGTAGCTTCATAGTCAATTCGATTTGCCGTTCCCCTCGGACCGTCGACCTCGATCGTGCCTTCCAGCGAGACGATCTGCCCTAGCTCGAGATCAGAGAGATTCGCCAGCTGCCCGTTTACCGTCACAGTCGTTGAATTTGTTTCGTATCCCACCCCGTTGACCGTGACACTATTGAGTCCGGAGATCACACCGAGCGTCGATACAGCCTCCGTGGCGGGCGGCGGAGGTAACGGAGGTAGCGGCGGAATGTTGACAGTTGGGTCAATACTGACACTGCCGCTGCAGGCGGTGAGTAGGCTCAGAAAAACCAGGCCCAGATAACGAAATTGCTGTAATTTTGTGTTCATGATGACACCTCTTGATTGACTGCACATCCAATGAAGGAGTTGTTCCCTGCGTCGGAGGCAAGCATGGATTTCCGATGACCCCGAGTAGTTATGGTCATCGCACTAGGGCTTTGTGTCGCCAAGCCGTATCACTCTCGACAGCGTGTCCGTCGTGACATTCAAGTCGACATTCGTGCCATAGTAGAAAAGCGTCGACACGCCCGTCCCCTGCCCGGTGTTCACAGACCCCGCCAGGGTGGATCCGACCTCCATATTGAGCCTCGCCTGACTGACACCACTGACATCAATGTTGGCGTTGCCGATCGGCAGAATGCCGCCAAAGTCCAGCAAACTCACGCCGGACACGGTGGCCGTCAAATCACTGATCAGGAGGCTTTCGCCCCGCAGAAAACTGACGCCGCCCAGGTTGGCCGTCAATTGGAGTTGATCGAAATTCTTGAGAGTGACGTTCGCTAGCGCGTTCGCCCCCACGTCGATTTGGTTGAGTACCGGCATTGTTACAACAGCGTTGAGTAGTTGAGTGTTGTTCAGGTTGAAACTGACCGTGTCGCCGCTTTGGGTTACTTGCACGTCGTTGACGGCGTCGGAAATGGCCGAGACCTCAATCGAATAGTTCGGTCCCTGGGTAACGGTGACCCTGGAGAGACCGAATACCGATATGTTGGTGAAGTTTTCGAAGTCGAACGTCAACCCGGTCCTGTCGTTGACCGGCCGGCCGATTGTCACTTGGTTGGCCAATACCGTGTCGCCACCGGCGCTGATTTCTCCATCAATGGTGATTTCCGCATTAGCCTGGAGATCACCGACGGCGCCATTGACGAAGTGCGTGCTCGCATTGGTCGTGATCGGAAAACCATTGAGGTCAAAGTCAGCGGCTGAGACAAAGCGTGTAATCAGGCCACCAAGGTGACCACGCTCCCCTGGTGTGGCCGCCAAGTTGTCAATGCTCGCGATCGCGTCCACAGCCAGGATGCCGTTCGTCAACGACCCCCGAACAATCACGAGAAGCCCATCCGCGGGCATCCCCATCGGAAGGTCAATGACTGTGGCGCCGCTGTAGTCAACGGTGAGTCGGTCGACAGAAAACAACATATTCGCCAAATCCAAACCAGCGACAGTCCCGACAAGCTGTACGTCGCTACTTGTCGTATCGGGCTCTATACGCGTTGCAATGATCTCGCCGGCGTCGTTTCGAAATCCGCTGATCTGTGTGGTTGCAGCAAGTGTCAGGCCGGCAAATGTGTCTGGATCGATACTCGAATCAAACACGGTATCCGCATTCGTCAAAACGGTCTGCCCCATAACGATCAACCGTTTCAGTGTCGCATCGATGTTTTCAGCCGGACCAATGACCGACGCCGTATAGCCGATCGCATCGGCCCTACCTGTCGCATCGCTGAAGTTAACTTCACCCTCGATCGCGACAATTTGTCCCAACTTAAGGTCGGCAACATTGGCCGGCAACCCATTGGCCTCTACGGTAGTGGCATCCGTGTTGTAGCGAATGCCGTTGACGGTAGCGCTGTTCAGCTCAGTGATTGCACCAAACGCGGAGACTGCTGCCGTATCGTTGTCAATGATGTTAATGGTTACTGTTGAATTGGCGCCCGGGGTTGCGGTTGAAACATTGCTCAAGGTCAACGTTAACGATTCCGGACCTTCCGCCGTACTGTCATCAGTGATGAAGATACTGATGGTTTGGTTACCACCGGTCTGATTGGGGTAAGTGATTGTGCCACTCGTCGCCGGATAGTCCGAACCGCTTACTGCGGTTTCGTCCGAGGTTGCATAGTCCGCGGTGGCGACACCACCATTACCGCCACTGCGGGTGACGATGACGTTGACGTTTGCCCCTTCGACGACGTCATAAGAGGTTTCTGCAAACTGTATGGTTCCGGGCGATGCGGGTGGACTACCTCCACCGCCTCCACCGCCGCCGCACGCGCTGAGCAAACCCAGAAAAACCGGGACCAGATAACGCAATTGAAGTAATTTCGTGCTCATGATGACACCTCGTGAATAACTGCACATCCAATGTGGGGTTTGTTCCCTTTATTCGAGGTTGGTATCGATCTCTATCAATAACTGCCTCAGCTTCCATTGAACCCGCGCTCACGTCGTGCCGCTTGATGACAAGTTGATATCGTCTTGATTTCCTTCTCGGGAACCAGCAATCAACCTGGGTTGCGCGAATCTAAGTACATCCCCGAGTTGTCGCCGATCTTCGCAAGGTGTTAGCTAACAGAGGACCGTTCCAGTCGGCCGTGAGGTGAGATTTGGCTACCGAGACACAAGCAAACGTCAGGTTCACCGTCGACCCGCGCGAGGGTACGGTCGCCGGTACCGGTGGCACCGTCCGCCTCGAACCCAAGGTAATGGCGGTGCTCGGAGTTCTGACTAAACACCCCGGTCGCGTGGTCTCGCGGGACGAGCTTCTGGAAACGGTATGGCCCGGCGTGGTCGTTACAGAGCACACGCTGAGCCGCTGTATCTATCAGCTCCGCCACGAGCTGGGCAAGATTGGCGGCGAGCCGGGGCAGACCAATTACAACCCGATCGAAACGCTACCCAAGCGGGGCTATCGACTGCTGGCGAACTTCGAGACGTTGTCAGCCGGAGATTCGTTAACGTCGAGAGATCTTTCGATCAGAAGGCCGGCAATCCCCTACGTTGTCGGCCAGTGGGTGCGCGGCGATCGGTTCTACGGTCGTACAGCGCAGATTGCCGAGATTCTCGAGGGCAATCGAAACTGTCTCTGGCTGCTTGGGACGCGCCGAATCGGCAAGACTTCGCTGCTGAAGCAGATCGAACACATCGCGGACACATCCGGGAATCGGCGCTACTTTCCGATCTTCTGGGACTTCCAGGGCGCCGAGACGCCTCAGGAGCTGCACCTCAATTTCGCCGATGCAATCCTCGACGCGGATGAACGGCTAGAGCACATTGGCGTCCGCCTGGAAGAGGTGGAGGCGGAGGATTTGTTCGTTTCCCTGGAGCGACTTCGACGCCAGTTACGCGCCAGAAAACTGACGCTATTGTTGCTTTGCGATGAGGTTGAGGAACTGATCAAGCTGCATCGACAGGATCCCGCGTTGCTTCGCAAGCTCCGACATGCAATGCAGAGTCGTGAGGATATCCGCACGGTCCTGGCATCCACGATCCGTCTGTGGTCACTTGCTGAGCAGAAAGAAGATACCTCACCTTTTCTGCACGGATTTACGCCGCCGCTTTACATCGAGCGACTCACCGATGTAGAAGCGCGATCCCTTATTGAGCAGTCTCATCTCGGCCCGGAAGAGAGGCCCCCATTCGCGGATGGCGTTGTCGAAGCAATCCGTGAGCACTGTAACAACCATCCCTACCTCGTCCAGCTTGTCTGCAAACGCTACCTCGAAGCGGGCGGCCTGGAGGAGGCGATCGAACAGGTCGCGACGGACCGTATGGTGAGCTATTTCTTCTCTGTCGATTTCGACATGTTGTCCGACACGGAGCGCGAGATAATCCAGGCGATGGTTGAATCGCCCGAGGCGACATTCAACTCGATTCAGGACGAGGTGTCGCTCGGATCCGACGCGCTGCAGGGCACACTGCGCCGCCTGGAAAACCTCGGCTTTATCCGCAGAAACGAAGAGCATCATGTGGTGCTGGCGAACTACTATTTCCGCCGCTGGCTGCAGCAGATGCAGGACGGCAGCACGCACCTGGACGCCGATGCGGTGCCAGTGCCAGTAATAGGCGAGGCGGAGCCGGAACTCGACAGCGATGACACGCAACCAGCCGATGGATTTTTCGCTGAGTTAAAACGCCGTAATGTGGTCCGTGTCGGTATTGTCTACATAGTTGTCGCTTGGGTGTTGCTACAGGTCGGGGAAATAGTCCTGGATTTTCTCGAAGTACCTATCTGGGCAGGCAAGTTGCTGCTCGTGTTTCTTGCCCTCGGTTTGCCTATAGCGCTTATTCTTGCGTGGGCTTTCGAATTGACACCGGAAGGCCTGCAGCGTGAAAAGGATGTCGACCGGTCGAGAACAACGACACGTCAGGACTAGAAATTGTAAATTGCCGATAGCGAGACCGTGTCCACTCGATCCGCGAAATCCACGCCGACATCGACCTGAAAGTTCTGCACAGCTACGCCGATGCCCGCTGAGTAATGCATCTCGTCCTCGCCACGAGGCAGCAGCGCGCGGGCGAGGACCACGTCGCTCGTGGCGCGCATTTGGTGATCGGGATCCAGCCAGGTTCCGAACCGAATGGCGATGATTGGTGTCGAGTCGAGAAATACGTACTCGACTCCCAGGTGCAGCTCGTTCACATTATCGATCGCCCGGTCGTCGATCATGAGGCTGTCGACGATATTCGAGTATTCGACGCGATCCCACTGAAAAGTCACAGTGAGGCGCCCGTCGGGAGCCCGATACGCGAATCCGAGCCCGTAGAGGGTTGGCAACTCAATGTTGGCGGACTCCTGACGGAACACCTCGTCAGGCGGCACTCCGATATCGATAGAATGTCCGGCCGTCAGCGTGACCCCGACGTCGTACTCTGGCGCCTGTCGGTATACGCCGCCGACGCTAAAGCTTTCTGACGGCCTCCAGAGAAAACCCGCTGTAAACGCCCAATCGGCGTCGTCGAAGATTATTCGTTCACTAAATACCGATCTGTCCGGGAGATAGGAGTTCGGTGCGAAGACGCTGGGGATTGTGTCCTCATCCCAGAGGAACATCTCCGCATCCGAGAGGAACGACGCATCGTAGTAGACCACCCCGAGCCCGAAATCGAACCGCTCGCTGATCCGATAGGCAGCGGAGAGCCCGTAGCTAAGGATGTCCAGACCGGTTTGCGATCGCTGGTCCCAAAACCGGTCCTGGCAGCAGGTGCTCCCACCGAAGAAAAGTCCCTGGGTCTCGCTAAAGAATTTGAAATTTGCATACTCGTGACGGAATACCGCGACCGACCAGTTCTCCTTCGGATACACGAACGAGAGGAATGAAAGTCCGTTGAGGTTATCTTCGGAAGTGGCGGTCCGAAGGCCGACGGTTGTATCGATCCCGAAGCCGCTGGGAAGGTTTTGCACTCTCCCGTGCTCGGTGAACGGCGACGAATAACTCCAGCGACGCCCTTCGATCGAGATTTCCGGCTTAAGCAGCTGTGTCAATCCGGCCGGATTGGAAAACGCGGCGGTAGCGTCGTCCGCCAGGGCAACAAAAGCGCCGCCGAAGCCCATGCTACGTGCGCCCGGGTCGGAGAAGCTGAACTGGAGGGGGACGACGGCCTCCTGACCCGAAACGCCAGCTGGCGCCAGCAACCCGACAAGAAACAGGATCAGGACCGCGGCATGGCTGGATAATCGCTTTGCTCTGATCGCCATTTCCGCCTCCGCGCTAGAAGCTGTAGATCGCCGACAGTGACAGCGTATCCTCGCGATCGGCGAAATCCATCGCGAGGTCGATCTGGAATTGCTGCATTGCCACGCCAATACCCGCTGCGAAGTGGACCTCGTCGTCACCACGCGGCATCAGCGCGCGGACAAAAGGTTCGTTGCTCGTAGCTCGCATCTGATGATCCGGATCCAGCCAGGTACCGAGCCGTACAGCGATGATCGGGGTCGAATTGAGAAAGACGTATTCGGCTCCGAGGTGTAGCTCGTTAGAATCGTCGATGCTCTGGTCGTCGAGGTCGAGACTTTCCGGTATGTCCGAGTACTCGACGCGATCCCACTGAAAACTCACGGTGAGTCGTCCATCGGGGTCTCGATACGCAAATCCGAGACCATAGATATCCGGGAACTCGATCGGCCCGCCTGATCCCCGCAAAAAGATTTCACCCGGTGGCACGCCGAAATCGACAGCCTCTCCGGCTCTCACCTCGTACTCGATGGCGGCCTCCAGCCCTTGCCGGTAGACGCCGCCAACGCTCCAGCTGCCGGACACCCGCCAAAGAAACCCACCCGTAAGCGTCCAATCGGTGTCACGAACGAAGCTTCGTTGGCTGAGCCGTGATCTCTCGGGGAGGTACGAGTTGGGTGCAAAAAAGCTCTGCAATGAGTCGTCGTCCCAGAGGAACTGCGCCACATTCGATTCGATTGAAGCATCGTGATAGATCAGTCCAAGCCCTAGAACGAAAGTGTCGTTGAGGCGGTGAGCCGCCGAGAACCCGTAGCTCAGGAAGTCGAGTTCGCTCGTCGCCCGCTGATCGAAGAAGCGGTCCTGGCAACAGTCGGTTCCGGCGAAGAAGAGTCCGTGCGTTTCACTTGAGAATTCGAGGTTCGCATTCTCGTGACGGTAAATAGCAAACGACCAGTTCCTCATCGGATACGCCAGCGAGAGGAAGGAGAGACCGGCGACTTCATCTTCCGATGTCGACGTTCTAAGGCCGACTGTTGTGTCGATCCCATTGCCACTGGGGAGGCCTTCAGCCCTGCCGCCGACCGTGTACGGCGTTGAGTAATTCCAATGGCGTCCGTCGACGGAGACCTCGGGCTTCAGCAGTTGCACGAGTCCGGCCGGATTGGCGAACGCCGCCGTGGCGTCGTCCGCCAGCGCCACAAAAGCCCCGCCGAAGCCCATGCTGCGTGCACCCGGGTCGGAGAAGCTGAGTTGTAGAGGGATGATCGGTTGCTGCGCTGAGACACCGGCCGGCGCCATCAACCCGAACAAAAGTAGGATCGATATTCCGGTGTAACTCGTTAGTCGCTTGACTTTGCTTGCCATTGACGCGCCGCCTGCACGGCTTCACATGGCCAAAACGCTACCCGCCATAACAGACGACCACAATAAGGGGTTCCCGATGCACGCGTCGGAGCCCGCCGCATTTGCTTGCGCGAATTCAGTGCAACGAGCGCCCCAGCGGCTTTTCAATGATTACAACAAGTTAAGATTAATTGACCTAACTACGAACCCAGTACTTCTAGAGAGAATCTCAATGCCTGGTGACTGTGCATCTATTGGGAGGGCCGGGAGTTCGACAAATCGGCCAAGCCGATTTGGACGCACGCAGTGCGCCTGAAGGGCTGCGTTCGACAAACCGCGTCAGCGTTCTTGACGTCGGCTCTACCCCCGAAAGTGGACATCAAGCTAATATCATCGTGAAGGGCCGCCAATGAAGCGGACACAGGCGAAAATTGCTAACGCAGTCATTCAATCACGCCGCAGACGGGCAAGAAGCTGGACCGAATCATAATGGAGGTGCTGGCACTCGCCCTTGGCTATTTTACCTTTGACAAATTCATGCAGTCGACGCTGTTTTGTTGAGCCAAATGGCACCCACGTTCAAAGATGCACAGAAATCGGCATCTTTTTACTCCTACTTTTGTAGATTGTAACCAGTGAATCGGCAAATCTTATTTCGCTTATTTCTGAACATATCCGAGGGACGGAGATGTTTTCTGCTCTTTGCGCGTGGTCCTTCCTGAAGAGCACCTCGCTCTGGTGCTCCCAATAATACGCATGCATTAGGTCTACAAGGTCCTTTGAAAGATCAAGGAATGAATAACTCCTGTCCCGATAGCCCGACCAAAAATTTGAATGAGTGTCCTCGGCCAGATAAACGCCCCCGTCTTTGAGTCCGCAAAGAAATAGATAATTAAAGCTTGCTATCATATGAGAACAAACGTGGCTTCCGTCATCCAAGATGAAGTCGAAGGGGCCAAACTCACGAACTACTTCATTGAGAAAATTCTGATTGGATTGGTCACCAATTCGGACGAATACATTTTCTTCTTGCCTCTCGAACTTCTGACAAGAGGGGTCTATATCAATACCGACGATTACAGATTCAGCTCGCAGATAATCTCTCCACATTCGAAGTGAACCGCCCTTGTAGATGCCTATTTCGAGCATACGAATGGGTCGCTCATCGAAATGAGAAACCACACTTTGATAGGTACTGAAATAGTGCATCCATTTGTGCGCGCCGGGAATTTGTGTCCAGATCCGGTATAGCGTATTCGCCTTGACCTCTCTGAATTCGTCCGCAGGTGTCAATGATACGGGTGTAAAGAAGTTAGGGTTCAGCACGTTCCGAACGTGCCTTGGTTTGCGATAGGCGAACATCCGGCGGACGAACGGGAACTGTCTGACCGGACGCAGACCCACTAAGTTAAGGAGATAGCGGATTGACTTTATGAAAGTAGGGTTGAAATGATTCACTTACGCTTATAGTTCGCTTCTTTGTGAATGAAAGAGGGAATACGATCCCTGCCTCAGTGGATCAAGCCTCTATTGTTTTGATTCTGATGCAATAATCTGGGATTGTCCATGAGTCACTGAAACCGAATAGGCGATAGCCGAAACGCTCCTTCTTAGTCAGGCCAGCACCATTTCTCTACCACCCGACCGTGACTCGTCACACCGTTCAACTGTAGAATCTCCGTAAACCAAGCATCTGGCGGGTGTAGTTGAATGGTAGAACATCAGCTTCCCAAGCTGATGATGCGCCTATCTACTCCAAAGCAGCCGGTCGACGGCAATGGGATTGTGAGGATACTGAATGACAATTTCAGGCGAGTGCTTTTGCGGAGAAGTAACGTACGAGTTAGCAGGCGAACTTCGCGATGCACGATCATGCCATTGTTCCCGTTGTCGAAAGGCCTTTAGTTCTCAAGCTTCGTCGTACGCCGAGGTTAACGCGGACGAGTTCAGATGGCTCTCAGGGGAGGACCTGCTAGCGTCCTATATTGGTGAACATGGTTTTGGCTTACAGTTTTGCAGCAAGTGTGGTTCCACACTCTGCGGGATTCATAATGGTGCTGTTCACGGCGTAGCTCTGGGGTGCCTGAATGGCGACCCTGGTGTCGAGATTGGCCGGCACATTTTCGTCGGATCGAAAGCATCGTGGGAAGTCATACCGGACGGTGTCGTAACCTACGATGAGGCGCCGCCTACCAGCGGTTAGTTCGCTTCTCGTACACCAGTGTCACAGACCAGATCGCTTGGTAGAGCGTGAAGGCAGATACGAGGTACAGTTGCAGCATGACTTGGACACGACGTAAGAAGATCGCAGTGTCGCTTCTGGTCCTTCTATTGTTCGCATTCGTCGCGTCCTATCTGCTGATCCGGAGCATGTTGTCCGATCGCTATGCCGGGCAACCACAGGTCGTCGGGTTGCCGTCAGGATACGACCCCCTCGCTACAACGAGCCCCTATACCGGTCCGCACCCGTCGAGGAACGGCCGACCGCGGGACCCGTACTCGTATCCCATTCCGATCGGCCAATCGGGGCCAGTAACACCTACCTACGCTGATAGCCTGGAATATCCTTACGCGTGTCGCGGCGAGACATCAGGCTTGGGACAGCCGCTCGTCGATAATCAGGACGGCGCTGGCACTGTGGTCTACGCTGTAGACGAGGCTGGCGACAAGACTGAGCAGATCGCTGGCTATAGCAAAGACTGCAGTTTGAATACAAAAGTGTACTACTACTACCGCAGCCGCAAGTCGGCGGAGTTTCTGCCGCTCTCGGATCGATCGGATGACGTGGATGAGCTATCGATCGCTGGTCAAACCGTACCCTTCGTAGTCCGGCTGGAGACCGGTACGATCAATCGGCACATTTACGTAATTGCCTTATTGAGAGGCCCGAACGACTCTCCGGAAGAACCGGACCTTAAGTACTGGAATCACAAACTCATCTACCAATTTCGCGGCGGTGTTGGCATCGGTCGGCGGCAGGGGCGCATTCCGCTGGATTACATTCCCAAGCGGCGCCAATCGCAGCTGCAAGCAGGCTTCGCGATCGCGTATTCAACGGCCAACCAAACGTCCAATAGTTACGACATCGAGCTCGCCGAAGACACCATGGCGCGCGTCAAACGCCAATTCTTAGCCCGTTACGGTGAGCCGTACTACACGATCGGTATCGGCAGTTCCGGCGGTGCAATACAACAGTATCTCATCGGCCAAAATCGTCCCGAGTTATTGGACGGCGGTATCGCCATGTACTCGTATCCGGACATGGTCACTCAAACGACCAAGGTAATGGACTGCGAGTTGCTGGAATATTATTTTGATGTTGTCGACGCCGATAACGAGAAATGGCGAACGTGGTCGCAGCGGGCCTGGATCGAAGGATTCAATGCCCGCGATGATCTGCCCAACATCTTCGAGCGCTTGCGTGCATTGCAAGCGATAAGACTAGGAACCTGGCCGGCGTGGTCACGGGGCCATACGGAATGTACACAGAGCTGGCGAAACCTTACGCCGCAGATCGCGAATCCACGCTACACCTATTTCGCGTCACTTTTCGCGCCCAACGTTCTGACGCAAGTGCCGTTTACGTACTGGGATAATCTGAAGCGAGTTTACGGTACGAATGAAAACGGCCTGGCCCGACGTACCTATGACAACGTTGGCGTGCAGTACGGATTGGAAGCACTTAAACGGCTGCAAATCAACGTATCGGAATTTTTGAAGTTGAACGACGCCATCGGCGGCTGGAAACAGGCGGCCGATATGTCACCTGAAAGATTTTGGCTATCCGGCGGAGCGAACTCCAATCTGGCGGACCTCTCCGTTTGGAGTCATCACAACATGAATGCCAAGGAATCCATTGACCATCCTGCTCGTCGTAGCGAAGGTGACGTCGATGCGATCGCAGCGGCATACCGATCTGGCCAGGTATTCATGGGGGACCTGTCAATTCCCATTATAGATTTTCGCCACTACCTCGAACCCGAGTTGGATATGCACCACAGCTTACAATCGTTTTCCGCTCGTTTGAGAATGTTGCGCAAGCAAGGCACAGCTGACACGCAGATTATCTGGTTTGCGCGAAGACCTTACTCACCGTTGGGTGACGCCATTGGTGTGCTGGATCGCTGGCTGGAAAACATGCGCTCAAATTCGGACTTGACCGCTGCTGCTGCGAAGCCCACTCAAGCGACAGATCGTTGCTATGGCGACGCCGGTGAAATCATTGCCTCCGGCGAAGACGTTTGGGATGGGGTCTGGAATAGCAAGAAGAATGGGAAGTGCATGGACGAATACCCGATTTTCAGTAATCCCCGAATTGTTGCGGGCGACGACTATGCCGGAGACATTTTCAAGTGCCATCTGCAGTCGGTAAACGAGGCTATCGCAAACGGCGTGTACGCGCCGATTGATGTTTCTGCATTTCGCGAAGAATTACGTCGCGTGTTTCCCAATGGGGTATGTGACTACAAACGTGGCGACGTGGCTCGGCCGGAAGACGTGCTTTCAGATTGAGCGGAAAGGCTGTGGTGCGACCGTAGCCGTGACATTACGGCGAAATACGCACATAGAACGACATAAGCATTCCATGCCACGATATTGTTGGCCACATGTCTGGGCGCACCCGCCCACTTCGCGACTTCAGCGGCGATGCCGAGCGCAGGCAACGCCAAGCAGAGGACAACAAGCCATCGCCAGAGCTTCTCAGTCTCACCAAGGCGCATGTGCCGATAAGCAAAAACAAACATGACCTGGGACATGAGATTACTCAAAGCAAAACCATCGATTCCAATGCGCCGCAAGAGTCGATACTCATCGCCCCGGAGACCCAAGGCGACTACATAAAGTGTGAGTGACAGTGCGGCAATGACGCCGAGTAATCGAAGTGCGATGAACCGGGATCGGGATCGACCAACGACCGCTAAGAACGTTGAACAGCGGCGCCAAAAAAAAACGATGATAACGGCAAAAGGGAGCATACCCATCTTAAATATCAAACTCTCTGGTGCAAGACGCCCCGCGGAGCTAACGCTTGTGCAGCCCGAAATATACGGGAAACACGCTGGCAGATGATCCAGTCCAATAGCGAACAGGTAGCACACGTTGATAGTGAGCAACGGGAGTGCCGCGGCCCAAAGCGCCGAAACCCGAAAATCAGTTGAGTGAAATTGATCGCTGCTCATGTTCGAGTTGGGTCTCCTACGTCGTGCCGCATACCGGGAATATTGACAACGGCTTCTGATTTAGGAGGCTGGTTGCAATTCTTGCAGTACGGTTGGAATCAGTTCTGAAACTGTCGGGTGAATGTGAACTGCGCGGGATATGACCGTGTAGGGCTTCCCGGCGTACATCACGTCCAAGAGGCAATGGACGACTTCGTCCCCATTCAGGCCAAGTATGACAGCCCCCAGGATTTCTTTGCTGTCGGCATCCACCAGAACTTTTATAAAGCCGCGGGTCTCCCCGAACTCGCGAGCCCGACCCACACGGGTCATCATCCGTTTTCCGATCAATACATTGCGGCCTGAAGCCATTGCCTCGTATTCGGTCATTCCGACCCGCCCTAAGGGGGGATCGATGAACAGCCCGTAACATAGAATTCGATCAGTGACTCGACGCGAATCATCGTCGAATAGATTTGCTGCGACGATTTCGTAGTCGTTGTACGCCGTATGAGTGAATGCGCCGCGGCCGTTGACTTCTCCCATAGCCCAAATGCCGGGTACATTTGTGCGCAAGCAATCATCGACGACGATTAGACCACGTTCGTCAGATTCTATTCCGGCCTCATCCAGGCCAAGGTCATTGGTATTGGGTACGCGGCCGACGGCCAGCAGGAGATGGGTTCCCCGAATCTGTTTGGGCTCTTCATCGCAGCTAACACCGACCGTGATGGCGCCGGAAGATTGACCTACTTCAACGCACTCCGCGTTTAAGCGTATGTTGACGCCTTCTCCTTCGAGAATTTCGCGTACGGCCTCTGAAACGTCTTCGTCCTCGCGCGGAATGAGCCGGTCGCTCATTTCAACGACGGTGACTTCGGCACCGAAGCGCCGGTACATCTGTGCGAACTCCAATCCAATGTAACTGCCGCCGATGATGATCAGATGCTCTGGCAGAAAGTCGACCTCCATCATGCTCGAGTTAGTCAAATAATCCACCTCATCGAGACCCACTATGTCTGGAATGCGTGCTCTCGCCCCTACATCGATAAATACCTTGTCGGCTTCAAGTATGTCGCCATTGACCCGGACCTGTTTGGGACCGACGAATCTTGCGTGTCCATGAAAAAGGGTGACACCCTCCATGCCTTCGATCCAATCGGTTACGCCTTTATTCGATGCACCAGCAATTGAGTCCTTGCGCTTTTTGACCTGCGCCATATCGACCGTAATGGAACCATCCACAACGACACCGAAATCTTGCGCTTGTCTAGTCGTGTAAGCGACTTTCGCACTTCCGACGAGTGTCTTGGTCGGAATGCAGCCGACATTGACGCAGGTTCCACCAATCAGTTTGCGTTCGACAACAGCAGTTTTTAGCCCCTCTCGGCTTAGGCGGCCGGCGAGAGGCGGTCCGGACTGTCCGGTTCCAATTACGATCGCGTCGAACAGTAGGGGCATGCGTTTTCTCCTCGAGTGGAGCCGTCAACGCTTCTAATTGTAGTTGAAGTTTTCGCCGTGGTGACTTTTACGCAAAAACGGTCTATTTTCGGTTAGATTCCAGTTCACGTTAATTGGCAGGAAAACGATCGGTAACTTCAAAAGACTAAACGAGGACGAAATTTTAGCGAACTTGAAAAATGTTCGCGGCTGGTCCGTCGAGAATGACAGACTATTCCGTCGTCTACATTAGGGTACATATACACCTAACCACGCATGAGGCGGGCGGAATTACGGAAAATGATTTTGCCTTGGCCCACAGCATCGACGAAATCCATGCAGCAGAAATCTAGCGAGGTGTATTTCTTGGAAGCAATTGTTCTTGATATAGATGGAACGCTGATCGAGTCTATGGCCATCGACTCAGACCTATATTTCTCTTCAATTTTCGCTGTACTCGGTCCTGTCGAGATCCGAGAGAATCTCAATGACTACGATCATGTTACTGACATCGGGATTATTGCGCAGGTCATGGAAGACAACGCGCTTCCACTAGACTCAGACGCAATTGTCTCGATACGAAATCGGTTTGTCGCAGGTCTGACCGCACGTATCAAGATTGACGGTCCATTTCCTGAGATACCCGGTGCAGCCCGATTTATTGACAGACTTCGTGATTCAAAGGAGCATGACGTCGCGATTGCCACAGGCGGCTGGAGACTATCGGCGCTCCTTAAGCTCGAAACTTCGGAACTGAATGTCAAAGGAATCCCCGTATTTTCATGCGACGACTCACCATCGCGAACGGAAATAATGCGCATCGCATTATCACAGCTCGGTAACGTGTATGAATCTGTTACGTACTTCGGAGACGCCGAATGGGATAGGCGCGCATGCGAGATTTTGGGATGGGAGTTCGTTCCTGTTGGCGCTGGTCTTGGTGGCATAGAGACGTACGATAATTATGCTGTCTGAACGAAACTGCGGCCCTTGGCCGTTAGCCGCCGGCCAGATGATTAATTACTGACTGGCTGCTACTGACGCGAAAAAGCCTGGCCCAGAGATGGAATGATGACTTTTAAGATTCCGGTCATGAAGAAGATGAAGCCTAGTAGTAGCCGCAACACGCCGCCTAACTTGTCGCTGATCGTCTTACGCAGTTGATCGAGCGTTGTATTGGCTCGCACCGATTGTAAAAAGGTATCGGGCTAAGCTTGGTCTAATTGGACCCCTCGGCAAACCTGGGTTTCAGCGTCTTCGTATCTGCGCGATGCGTATTGAGCACAAATAGATTTCCAGTGAGCACGAGTATAGTGCCGACAACAATCGATGCATCGACCTCGAGCCCCTCGAACAGCGTTGACAGTATGAGCGCGACAACCGGAAACATGACCATTGCGTAACCGGCTTTGTGTGCGCCGATTCGACCGAGCAGCGTGAGGTACGCACCGAACGCGACGATCGACCCGAACACGGTCAGGTAAGCCAACGAGCCGACATACGCTACGGACCACTCGAATTCGAATGCTTGTCCATTGGCCAGAGCGAGGCCGGCCGTAAACAGCGCGCCATAGAACATGCCCCACGCATTCGACTGGACGACCGGAAGATTCGCTTTCTGCGAAGCCTGCGACATCATGCTACCCAATGAGGCTACCAGCGCGCTAAGCACTGCCAGGAAAGAGCCGAAAAAAACAGTATCAGTGAATGACAGTTCGCCGACCTGTGGTGCGAACAGGGTGACTATTCCGGCCACGCCTAGCGACGCGCCGGACAGAACTCGCGGCCCAGCTCTGACACCGAAGAATAGGCGTGAATTTATGATGTTCATCCACACCATTGTTGAAAATGCGATCGCCGCCAACGCCGACGTAATGTACATTTGCGCGCGGTAGGCGAGGATGTAATTAATGCCGAACAACAGTAGCCCGAGCAAGACGAACCGCGCGTGATCACTGGGCGCGAAACGCAGCTTAAGCCCGCGCGATCGACACCACGCGAACAGCAGCAGCGATGCGCCGCCGTAGCGATAGACTAATGATATCTCCGGCGCGACGACACCGAGCTGGAACTCGATAGCGAACCAGGTCGAACCCCAGATCAGTACGGTCAGCCCGTATAGGACGGCGTTATTCATCAGCAGTTCCTGCAATCCATTTCGCCTAAAACGTCTTCGAGCACTTGCACACTAAAATGTCGGTAACGATGAAGTCGCATTGGCGCTGACAAGATCTGGTCCAGCACGAATCGCCACAGGGCAGGGTGACGAACCGGCAGGTTGAACCGCGACGTGCGGCTGTCCTTCAATGCGGCGTGATTGGCGAGACGGCTTTTTCGTTGATTGTTGAGTTTCATGGTCGTGGCCTCCGGTCTGTTTGCATCAGAACTTGACTGTACGGGTTTTTTGTGTGTATAACAGATACAGTAATTAAGAAATAAGACCTATACAGTTATGCTCAACGTCGACAAGCAATGCGATACTTTCCTGTACCGCCAGGTTATTGATCTCATTACGGAAAATATCGATATCGGGACACTGCTGCCAGGTGACCGGCTGCCGTCACTGCGCAAGATGAGCAAAACGGCCGGGGTCAGCGTGCCGACGGTCCGGCAGGCGTATGTTGAACTCGAGCGGCAGCGACGCGTTGAGTCGCGCCCTCAATCGGGCTTCTACGTGCGTCACCGCGCGGCAAACGACATTGTTCTGCCCACGCGCACGACGGCAATGACGCCGGCACCGCTGCGCTGCCGTTCGCTAATGGAGCGCGTTTACGACGCTATTAACCGTCCTGACCTGGTACCACTGGGAATCGCCAATCCGTCCATGGCAAAGCCCGCCGCAAAAACGCTGCACCGCGCCATGAAAAGAGTCATGGCGAGAGCCGAAGAGCGAAGCCTCGGCTATGCATCGACACTGGGTGAGCCATCACTACGAAGACAGATCGCCTATCACTACCTTGATACGGTGGGTGCACAGGCAGAGCCCGAGCAAATCTGTATTACGAACGGGGGGCAAGAAGCTCTGCTGCTGGCGACCATGGCCGTCGCGTCCGCTGGCGATGTCATCGCTGTCGAAACGCCGACTTACCATGGCATGCTGGAGCTCATCGACAGCCTGGGCATGCTGGCGGTCGAAGTAGAAACCTGCCCGGAAGAGGGTGTAACGCTCTCGGAACTAAAACGAACGCTAGAGGAACATCCGGTAAAAGCATGCATGTTCTCGACAACCTTGGGTAACCCGCTCGGCGTCACAATGCCGGACGAGGATCGCCGCAAACTGGTCAGTTTGCTTGAACAGCATGACGTTGCATTGATCGAAGACGACGTTTACGGTGACCTGCGCTTTGACGGACAACGCCCAATCCCGGCGCAGTTCCTTGGCAGTAACGCCCGTGTTCTTACCTGTGGCTCGTTTTCAAAAACGGCTGCCCCGGGATATCGAATCGGCTGGGTGGTCACGCGTCACTATGTCGACGAGATCGCGCGACTCAAGCGTGCTTTCTCGTGTTCGTCCGGGTTGTTGCAACAGCTGACGCTCGCTGATTTCCTCGCGTCGGGCGATTACAGCCGGCACTTGAAGGGGCTTCGGCCCGTCTTGCGGCGCAATGCGGAGCGCATGAGTGCACTGGTCGCCGAGCACTTTCCGGCTGATACGCGCACGTCGAGACCTGTCGGTGGGTCCGTGTTGTGGCTCGAATTACCCGGGAAAGTCGATGCGGAGCGGCTCTTCGACGATGCGATTGGTGCACGTATCAGCATCGCACCCGGCCATATTTTTTCGCCCTGCGCGTGTTATACAAATTTCGTGCGGCTGAGTTTCGGCCATCCATGGAGTGACCGTACCGAAAATGCCATTCGATGGCTGGGCCAGCGCGTCCGGCGACTCGCGTCTGGAGATGCTTAGTCGAGCCCTGGGTGCATAGAAACTCATCGGTCAAGACACCCGACCAAACGGCCGAACTGTGATTCCCTCCCTGTTTAACACCCCGACAAAAACCTAAGCTTCAAATTACTTAACTAAACGACTTGTGAGCAAGTCGCAAATTGCTGTTGCCGAGAGGCGGCGGCTCTCATGCGCTTTTATTTAACATAAGATATGCGAATTTCTGGATACCTGTTGTTGTTAATTGCCGCCAGCCTGGGCGCCACTGGTTCGATTGCCGCCGAACCGGATGCGCACCTGTGGTCTCGGGAAGAGGCCATTGAGCTCGCCCGAAACGGCGATTTCGACGAGGCGCTCAGTACTCTCGGGACGCTCCGTGAAGCTGATCCGGATGATCCGGCGCTGTTGCACGATGAAACCGTTGTTCTCGCATGGGCTGGCCAGAATCGGTTGGCGCTGGATAACGCGCCGTTGATTGATGCCAAGAACGCACCAGACTACGTCATAAAAGCCGTTGCGAGGTCAGCACGCGACATAGGCGAATTCGACGAAGCTGCACGCTGGTACCTAACATTACTCGATCGCGCCGCCGCCAATCTCGACGCCCGACGCGGTCTTGCCATGACCTTCGCGGATGCCGGCGACTTTGAAAAGGCATGGGGGGCTCTGAACGAAGTCCCGCTTGAGCAGAGAGACGACCTGACCCTGGTTTTGACCGAGGCATATCTCTACGAGGGAGAGCGTCGCTTCCTCGAGGCATTGGCAAGCTATCAGCAGGTTATCGCGGCGCAACCAGATAACAAAGCAGCAATTCGTGGCGCGGCACTCATGTTGCGTGCGGTCCTGATGCCACGGCAAGCGCTGACGCTGGCTCTTGAGTATCCTGACGTTCTTAGCAGCGAAGAAATTGTGCACCTCGAGGCGGACGTCGCAGCGCTGCAAATTCGGTACGGTGCACAGTCATATTATCCGGAGTCACGACGTCACGAAGGCACCGACCTGGCACTGTCGAAAGTCGACGAGTTGCTTGCACGCCCCGACCTGGATTCGGACATGCGTTTGCGTCTTCGCTTCGATCGCATGGTGGCACTAACCAACCGGCTTCGTACAACGGAGGCGATCGCAGAGTTCGAGGCGCTGGATGTGGATGCTGCGATTGTCCCTGCCTATGCGTTGGCGTCAGTCGGCAGAGCCTATCTGAGTGAGCGACAACCAGAGATTGCCCGAGACTTGCTGGAACTGGCCATTGCCAAAGAACCCGAAAACTTTCATTTCAAGTTTCAGTTGTTCTTTGCCTATACCGATTTGCGGGATGAGACGCGTGCGATAGGTCTCGCCGAAGAATTGCTGGCAACTCTCCCGAAGCTCAACCAGGTTCCCGGCTCCCGAGTTGTGAAGGGTAACAGGGCTTATCTGCGCGCAGCGATCATGTATGGGCTTGCGCGGGCGAACTTTGACCAACTCGCCGACTCCCAGAAGTACTTCGAAGATCTGCTGGCCAAGGCGCCGCACAATACCGACATCCGCCATGAGTTAGCCAATGTCTATCGGTGGCGTGGCTGGCTGGATCGATCGTTGTCCGAATATGCGCAGGTCCTTGCCGTAGAACCTGAACTAATGTCGGCTCGAGTGGGCAACGCCCACGCGCGGTTGGACTATCGTGACTACGCGCCGGTTGAAAAGGAACTGCGGGCGCTGGGTGAGCATTATGGCGATGAACCTGCTGTAAAGAATCTCGCCGATCGATGGCAACTTCAAAACCTCCAGGAAGTGGTGACCAACGTCGAGTTTGGCGAAAGCAGCGGACCAACGTTCGGTAACGATCAATACAATGTTGACGTGGCCTGGTTTTCCAGACCGTTGGCGCGGAAGTATCGCGCTCTCGTGTTTACGCACGATGCTTATGCTGATTTTCCGGAAGGCTCTGAGCATCGCCGTCGAATGGGTGCCGGAGTTGAATATCGTCACCTGCGCTGGCTGGCGACCGCGCGACTATCGGCGTCCAGGGATGGTGGCAGCGCAGGTTTCCGCGGTGCCGCTAACTATCGTTTCAGCGATTTGTGGAGTTTCGGTGCGATTCTTGAAACCGATTCCAATGCGACTCCGTTGCGGGGTGAACGCGCAGGCGTCAGCAGCGACCTTGTTGCGCTAAGCGCGGCATTCGCAAGAAACGAGTCGTTCGACGTTCGTGCACAACTGAGCTATCAGGACTATTCCGACCAGAACGCCAGCAATTCTTTTCTACTCCGCGCACGAAAACGGCTAATCGTACGTCCCGGCTTCCGACTGACTGCGACCGGTGAAGCATTTACGGATAATCGCAGACGGGACGACGTCGTCTATTTCAGCCCAAAGAGCAGCTTCAGCTGGTCCGCCGGGCTGCGCTATGACTGGTTAATGGCCCGCCGCTACGACTTCGGTCTGACCCACACTGTCACGGGCAACATGGGCCAGTACGATCAGTCTGGAGCTGACGCGGATAGTGTCTGGTCATTAAATTATGAGTTCAGTGCCGATCTCAATAATCGCTTGAGCACTCACTTGGGTTTGAGCCGACGTAGTAATGTGTATGACGGAATCAGAGAGAACGGAACGTTCTATTCGGGAGGATTTCGGTGGAAATTCTAACGCGCCTCCTACCCCTCCTGGTCTTGTTCGCAATACCGGCATTCGGCGACGAACTGCCGTACCGGGTCATCGCGTATCATGACATCCGGGACGACGTCGTCGGAGACTATGATCCGGATCAGTTCGCCCTGTCCACAGCGAACCTCATCGATCAGTTCACCTGGCTGCGTGACAACGGCTTCCATCCGGTGAGTATTGATCAAATAATCGCCGCGCAGGAAGAAAATCAACGCTTGCCAGCTAACGCGGTCTTGCTGACATTCGACGATGGTCTCGCGAGCGTCTACACACGGGTATATCCGTTACTGAAGCTCTTCGGCTATCCGGCCGTAGTCAGCATCGTGACGAATTGGATCGAAACCGACGATGTCGTCGAATACGCCGGTCATCAATTGCGGCGTGATGGCTTTCTGACCAGGGAGCAAATACGTGAGATGCAGGCTTCCGGGCTGGTGGAAATCGCCTCTCATAGTCACGATCTACACATTGGTATTCCTGGTAATCCGCAAGGTAACCTGCAACCCGCTGCCATCACGCGGGCATTCGATGGAGCCACGTACGAAAACGATGCTGACTATCGAAGGCGGATCGACACCGACCTGGCCCATAGCGTGGCGACAATCATGGATATCAGTGGCCGCAAGCCACGTGTGATTACCTGGCCGTATGGTGCGCATAACGAATTGGTGGAGTCAGTCGCCGCCGATCATGGCCTTCATATCAGTCTGACTCTGGGTCCGAACTCGGGCAGTAACGAAAGGACTGTTCGTCTGGGCCGGTACCTGGCCACCGCGAACCCGGGCATTGGTGATTTCAGCTCCGAGTTTCTCCTGGATGCACCGCACCCGATTATTCGTGTGGCGCAAATTGACCTCGACTACATATTCGACCCGGACCCCGCTCAGCAAAGTCATAACCTCGACCTGATGCTTGATCGCATCAAGGCACTGGAGATTAGTCACGTTTTTCTGCAGGCATTCGCAGACGACGATGCTGACGGTGGAGCTGACGCGGTCTACTTCCCGAACCGCCATCTCCCCGTGCGAGCAGACTTGTTCAGCCACGTCGCCTGGCAGCTACGAACGCGCGCCAACGTTTCCGTGTATGCCTGGCTACCCATGTTGAGCTTTGTTGGTGAGTCTTTCGACGCTGAGTGGCGCGTGGTTGAGTATCGCGATGGTGTCGTGGCGCCAGATCCGAATTCAGAGCCGCGACTGTCGCCATTCAACCCACAGGCCCGCGAACGCATCGCCGAGGTTTATGAAGACTTGGCAACCTATTCAAATTTCAATGGGGTCCTGTTTCATGACGATGGACGCCTCAGTGATCTTGAGGACTTCAGCGAGGCCGCACTCGCACACTACGAGGCATTTCTCGGCAGCGAGATTACGCCGGCCATCCTGGAAAATGATGCAGAGTTGCAGCAACGCTGGGCGGATTTCAAGGCGCGCGTACTACTCGATTTCGGTGCTGAGCTGCTGGCACGAGTGCGTCAATATCATCCGCTTGCCAAATCAGCCAGAAATATTTTTGCGAGCGCATTGCTCGATGACTCGGGTATAGAGTACCTCGCGCAGGACTTCGATTCTTATCTACGCGCCTACGATTTCGTCGCGTTGATGGCGATGCCCGCGCTGGAGGGCGCCGCGGACCATGAGAGCTTTTACGAAGACCTGGTTGCAGCCGTGCGACGGCGAGAAGGCGGGCTCGAACGCACCATCTTTGAATTGCAGACAGTGGATTGGAGTCGGTCTCAACCGGTTCCGAGTGATGAGCTTCGTTCAACCATGCGATGGCTTCAATCGATAGGGGTTCGAAACCTCGGTTACTACCCGGATGACTTCATTGCCGGGCAGCCGGAATTCGAGCAGCTTCGCCTTGGCATGTCGTTGGCAGACGACTTTGTAGGAGCGCACCGGTGAGTATTGAACAGACAATTAAAGCGCTGTTCGAGTTCGCTTTTTATTATCCGCTTTTCATGTCCTATTTATGGATGACGGGCGCGGTCTACTACTTTTTCTACTGGGAAAAACTGGAGAAACGTCCGGTCAACAATCCTCCTGAGTTACCCAACACGCCGAGTGTGTCTTTCATCGTCCCGTGTCATAACGAAGCCAAAAATATCCGGGAAACGATACTGGCTCTTCTTAATCAGGATTATCCGGATTTCGAAGTCATTGCTATTAACGACGCGAGCACCGACAAGACTGGCGAGATTCTCGAGGAGATCGCTCGCGAATCTGACTGCATGCGTGTTATTCACCTCGAAACTAATCAGGGCAAAGCGATGGGATTGCGCGTCGCGACCATCGCAGCAAGAAACGAAATTCTCGTCTGCGTCGACGGGGACGCGATTCTCGAGCGTCACGCAACGCGTTGGCTGGTCTGGCCATTTGTTGATGCGCCACGGGTAGGGGCCGTGACCGGCAATCCGCGCGTCCGAAATCGAACAACGTTACTGGCTAAAATCCAGGTGGGCGAATTCTCGTCAATTATCGGACTGATCAAACGCGCTCAGCGAATTTACGGTCGAGTATTCACGGTGTCAGGTGTCGTCGCAGCTTTTCGGCGTTCTGCTTTACACGATGTGGGTTACTGGAGCCTGGACATGGTCACCGAGGATATTGACATCAGCTGGAGTTTGCAGCTGAACCGGTGGGATGTGCGCTACGAACCCAACGCTCTTTGCTACATCCTGATGCCAGAGACGCTGAAAGGTCTCTGGCAGCAGCGCTCGCGTTGGGCGCAGGGGGGCGTCGAAGTGCTGATGAGGCACTTCCCGGAACTTCTCAGATTTCGCAACCGCCGCATGTGGTTGGTGGCCGCCGAACTCATCGTTAGTGAGTTCTGGTCCTACGTGATGTTCTTCATTTTCCTGATCTTCATACTCGGCTTGATCGTGAATTTACCCACCATGCTTCAGGTCTCGACGGTATTGCCGGGCTGGCCCGGTGTGATTCTGGGCGCCACATGTCTTGTCCAATTCGCGCTCAGTCTGATAATCGACAGTCGCTACGAATCGCGACAACTGGGGCAATTCTACTATTGGATTATCTGGTACCCGATGGCCTATTGGGTTATTCACGCCGCAGCCAGTGTCGTCGCCGTACCGCGGGCCATAAGCAAGCGTCGTGGAACTCGCGCCATCTGGGTCAGCCCCGACAGGGGCATTCGCCCAAGTACCGGAGACTGACGTGACGAGCCTTGGCAAGGATGTGCATATAGATGCGCCGCAGCTGGTGACGGAACGTCGGCGCATCACCGATGCCGTGGCAACGGCGGTAGTCTGGGTTATCTACTCTTATCTGTGGGCGCCACTCATAAGCCTGATAGCTTGGCTTTTGGGTTTTGAATTCGCCTACGACGTAATGGTTCGGGCAGGCGGTGCCGAAGGGCTGGTGACGGTACTGAAATTCTATGGAATCGTTCTTGTCTGCATCATTGTCGTCGTGACAGCGTGGTCCGCTGTTAATCGATATCGATTTGCGGACAAGGAACGGCGCCGTTCAGTACAGAACACCACGGACGAGGATATCGCTGCGTACTTCGCGCTCCCGCCCGGGGAACTGGAAAAATTACGAGGCTCGCTTAGGGCCAACGTTTATGTCGCCGAATCCGGACAGATCGAGCGGGTCAGTGTCCTGGAAAAAGAAAGCGATAGAATCTAACTATTTGATCCGGGCCAAAAGGATCGATCACAGATTACGAACCCCGCCAGAACGGCAAGGAAAGTAATCTCGTGGTTTAATGGCCTACCGGAAGCAAGCAGGTAGGCCAACGCAACAACGCCGCCAACCAGAAATAGTCCGGCAAATGCGGCCCGACCTTTCATATTTTTCCCCTGATCGTATTGGCCATTCTTTTTCCCAAAATAGCACACTCATGTGTTCCTACTGGCGCTTGCTTTACATAATCATCGGTTCAAGACACTAACCTGTTGATCTACGGTGGACTAATACCTCAGTGCTATTCGTCTTCGTCCGCAACGGCGGCCTCGACAGGCGCCGGACTTATCGGCGCCGGTGTTTCTGACCATCCCGATCGCAAATGCAGATCCCGTTGTGGGAACGGAATCTCGATAGCGTATTCCGTAAGCTTGGTTTCGAGTGCCCAGAGATAGGCCGAGCGGGTTCGAGTGGGGCGTCGCGCGCCCTGGCGGTTGACCCATACCAGCAACAGGAAATTCAGGCTGTTGTCGCCGTATTCGACGAGCCAGACGTCGGGTTCGCGACCCTTCATGTTGGTTAGCGTGTAGGGCACTTCTGCCGCCGCTTCTAACGCGGCTTGCTTTACAAGATCCTTGTCGCTGCCATAGGCCACGCCGAAAGGAATGCGGACGCGCAATATGCGTTCGCCGAGCGTCCAGTTTGTGAGGCGCGTTGTAACAAATTCGGAATTAGGTACGACGATGTCGATATTGTCATTCGTATTGATGAGCGTACTGCGAACGTTAATGGCTTTGACAGTACCGGTCAGTCCCGTATCCAGCTCGATGTAATCACCGACGCGCAGTGAGTGCTCAAACAGAATGATAAGGCCAGAGACGAAATTGTTGACGATGGACTGCAGACCAAAGCCGATGCCAACACTGAGCGCGGCGGCGACGACCGCCAGTTTTGTGAAATCGAGTCCGATCGAAGATAGCGCAAACAATAGTGCGAAAACGATTATGATGTAGTGGCTGAGTCGACCCACTGTATATAGTGATGCTTGCGTCCCGCTCGATTCGCCCTCACCGACACGTCCTATCGCGTGACGAATACCGCGGGAGAGGAGAAACGCAACGGTCAGGATGAGCAAGACACGCAGTATGTCGCCGCCGGTAACGGGCGTCTCACCGACGTGAAATAGCGTGACGTCAGCAAGCCCTACGACTCGAAGGTAAGCCGTTTTTGCCGTGCGACTGACGCCTGTTAGCCACGAGCCGAATGCTCCCCTATATTCTGCGGCCGAGTTGTCCACCACGAGCATCAGCAGCTTTAAGTCGGCGACCGCGGCGTCGAGTTCTCCGTCTTGCGACAGCGTTTCCTGGGCGGTACCCAGTCTCTGGTCCAATAAACGGCGCGATGCACGATCAAGGCCGTCCCGATTGACACTCTGAACAGCTAACAGCTCGTCTTGCGTCGCACGCGTCAGTTCGGGTGCGCGCTGCTCAATATCCCGAACAAATTCAGACCATGCCAACGATTGGTCGGCGAGGGCGCCGGTATCGGGCGCCATATCCAGCGCCATTTCGGACCACCAGCGTTGCGCCTCGGATTTTGCGAGTGCGGTTCTTGCGAGTGCGACGTTGATTTCCGCATCCACCAACCGCTGTTGTTGCAGGCGTTGTTGCGATCGGCCCTGCGCGGTATCCAGATCAAGCCCGCTTGCTGCAATTTGCGCGGCACGCAATTGTTCCTGAGCGTTGTCGACGGCGGCAGAATTGCGCCCGATCTGCTCGTACAGCGTGTCGAGATTCGCGCTGTCATCGCTTGTCGTCAGTCGTTCCCGGGCGAGGTCGGTGCGTTCTTCGGCTGCGTCGGCGTATGCAGTCGCGCGCTCGTAACTTTGCGTCAAAAGCGCCAGACGTCGTGTGGAAATCGCCTGGGCTGACCGCGCCTGCAGCAGCCGGAGGCCCGCGAGCCAGCGTGCGTCCCCGGCTGTCGCATCTACGTAGTCGTCAAAAACAGCATCGCGATG
>Ga0255049_10000300_pt1 | contig 30788 bp, 52 predicted proteins | sample JV7_2_3_MG_FD_183615 | JGI IMG/M metagenome (GOLD analysis project Ga0255049, IMG submission 183615) | Seawater microbial communities from Jervis Inlet, British Columbia, Canada - JV7_2_3 | ecosystem: Environmental > Aquatic > Marine > Inlet | place: Canada: British Columbia | collected 2016-10-06 | reverse complement strand
CCATACCCCTATAGAACATAGTCCATAATGTCTCAAGGGTCCAGCTATTCCGATGTCCGCGTGCCCACACATTGAACTCTATCGCAATATCTGTGCTTTCATGTTTGCCGGTGATTCCATCGGCTGCCATCAGCTTATCTAGTCTATACATTGGGGCGGATGTCCTCCAACGTCTCGCCCCCTAGGCGGGTAGGGTCTTCAATGGCTTTTTCGCGGATCCTAGCCGCCATGGCGGCTAGCTTGATAGGATCGGGAACGTAGGCCGTCCCCTTGCTATCTAGCCTGAGGATATCGAATCCGCAGCGAAGGGTATCGAGAAGGTCTGCCTTGCTTAGTTTGTTTGAGGTGTTCATACCGTACCTATCGGACGTTGTTCTTGCTCAGCTTGAGCTTGTTCTCGGTTCTCTTCTAACTCTTTTTCGATCTCTTCTCTGCTGAATCCGCAGAGTTCAAGGGTCTCAATCATGTAGTCGAGGGTAGCCCGATACGTTGGATCGATTCTTCGTTCTTGTTCAATCATACTCTATCTATCGGCATGGGGCGGATATGGCTTGAGGGGAATTCTCGAAAAATGAACTTGATAGAAAAGCCCGAATATAGGCGAATTGCCATATTGGCCGATTATGCCATAATGGCAGGAAAATCGACTTCGGCCCGAATAGGTGCTATGGTAGCCACAAGGCCCCAATGGCCGTAGGCGGGCTCTCAGAGCGTCTCAGAGCAAGGGGGTGTTTTTACGTTAGCATTACCGAAAAAGGGCTTTCTGAAAATCGCTTGGCCCTCAGATTGCTACGATTGTAAAAAAAGATTTTTCGCCGTTCGGATTACAGATCCGAGGGTAGACTTTAGGGTAGAAAAAACTTCTATGTGCGAATTCGTACATTGAAGAAAATTCCATGTGCGGAAACGGCATGGAAGAATTTTCGCGTGCGGAAATGGTACAGAAAAAATTTCCGTGTGCGGAAACGGTACGGAAAAATGTTCCACATGAGGGTGCATTAAAGAAGGTGTTCCCACTGCTAGCAAATCCTGGGAAGCTCTCTAAGGGCACGAACTGCAAACCAACGTGTCTATACTATCTGTTTTTTCAGCGGACGCGGCACAAGGGCAGGGAGACGCATCACAGCGACCCCCATGCTCTTTTAGGCTTGCGTGCATGAAACCCATAGTACGGATATCACTAGTGCAATCGGCGTTAGTGTCATCAGTAGGACACCAGCCCCCGCCATACGCTTACATATGTCTAGGGCATCGCCCCCGTTGTCTGTTTCGTGCTTCATAGCGTGGCGGCGTGTTCGCTTCTGGTTCATGTCTTATTCTATCCCCAATTGCTCATAAGTCAAGGGCTCTTCCTCTTCTTTGTCGTACTCTTGGCAATCCTCGCAGGTTTCATCCTCGCAATCATTCCCACACGTCCAACACTGATTGATCTCTTGAAATGTCAATTCTCCTGTTTCAAGGTCAAGGGAAATCTTGACTTTATTACCAATGAATAGTTCGTCCTTGAATCTTTCCTCGAAATACGTTTGTACTTGATCAAAGGCGAATGATGCACCATGGGCACCGATACGGCTGTATCGTTCTGCGGCTTCGTGGTAGCCCTTGCGGAACCAGCCCGCGAAATGCTTGCAGAGCATCGCATAGGCGTCAGTGTCGAGATATTCTCTCTCGATCTCAGACAAAACCATCCGTTTCCCTTTAGATACGATTTGGGCTAGTTCTTCCTCTTGCCAATCGTCTAGCTTCTCTTGTGGCTCGCATGCCTTGAGCGTTGCACCCGATTCTAGTCCTCGGTACAGTGCTGCCCATTCGTAGCTAAAGCTATCGACGCTTAGCGGCCTGCCGTACATGCCCCTAGGGCAGTGGCCCGTTTCGTATCGCAGGAAATACATGGCTGCATGTGCCTTGATCTCACCACGTAGGGAGAACTGGCCCGCGTGCTCCATGAAATCATGGGCAAGGCCGAAAGGCTCAGTGAGAGGATCCCAGTCCTCACCCGAAGGGATGGGCTTGAATCCAATCTCGCCTATTTCTTCCCACTCGGCTACCTCAAACGTTTGTTCTAACTTCATGCTCTATTATAGCACGTCACCGCAATAAAGCAAATGCAAACTACGGAAAGTTCTATGGCAATTGCCCACATGATTCCTCGAAAAACTTTCACGAAGAATACCTCATGTAAAGCTCGAAAGCGTAGAGACCAACGTACGTCCAAGCGGCTGCAACAAGTAGTTTCTTCATGTTTCAGTATACAGCAAAAGATAGAGAAAGCAAGAGAAAAGCTTGAAAAAGAGAAATTGGCTTGTGAGCGTCTGTGCTGCCGCGTGCGGGCATGGCGGGAAATCAGCGTGGCTAAGCTACCTGCGATTTTGTAGGTCTCGGCACAGAGCAAAGGAGACCCCTTGCGGGGCCTCCTCGTGGCTTTATTTGATATCTCCTGGCATGAAGTAGATAACATCGCCCACGATCTGCTGGCCTACCAGCATGGATGCGGCAAGGTTGAGTTGCGGCTCTGCCACCATCAGGCCCTCGTCGTCGCACCAAAGCTCGACCGTGCGGTCAGGGCTCACCACGATAGTACCGCAGCGGGCTCCAATGGCTTCGTTCCAGGACTCGAACCCGTCGCCAACCCAAGTGCTGGTGGTGGTGCCGTCTGTTTTGATTACTTTGCGTTCCATGTCTTTTCTCCGTTGTTTGAGACACCAGAGTATACCCGATTGTGCTAGAAAAGCAAACGGAAAACCAAATCTTTTTGGCCTCCTGTGCTGCCCCGTGTGGGCATTACGTTTTTCCCGCGTGGCTAAGCTACCTGCGATTTTGTGGCTCTCAGTACAGAGCAAACGAGACCCCTTGCGGGGCCTCGTATGCGACTTATTTCAGGACAACCGAAGCGGGCCGTTGCAGACTCGCACGATATCGGCGGCAACCTCTTCGTTATCACGGTAGCCCACAACTTGAGTGCAAGCGTCGGAATCCGCGAATTCCCAATCCTCGGCAGTACCGATGATTTCGGCAGTCTCAAGGTCATGGCTGAAATCGTGGCAGACCACGGACAGACCTTGACCGTTGACCACGAAAAGGAGTTGCCAACCTCCGTTGATCTCTTTTTTGACGGGCTCGGGGAATTGCTGCCCCGTGTCCTTGAGTGCCGAAAGGAGTGCGACGAGCCGCTGTGCTTTTTCTTGCTTCATGTGTATACTATACCCTAGTGTGGCCGAATGTCAAGCTTTCCCTTAGCCTTTTTTCAGAGCCTCGCGGACTTGGCGGCGGTTGCGGCGGTTGTGAGCCTTAGCGTACTCCTTGAACGACTCACGGAACCAGTAGGTGATCTCGCGGTAGTCCTCGCCTCGCTTGGCAAGCTTGGCAGCACGGCGGTCGGTGACGATTGCTTTTTCCATAACGCTTAGAGTATACCCGATTGTGCTAGAAATGCAAATGGAAAACCAAATCTTTTTGGCCTCCTGTGCGGCCCGCTACGGCCACGGCCCGCCCGCCCGCGTGGCTAAGCTACCTTGATTTTTGCCGGTCTCGGCACAACGCAAGGGAGGCCCCTTGCGGGGCCTCGTGAGGCGATCAATTCAGTTGTTCGAAAACCTGTTCGTGGATGAGGTCGGTGTCCATGTTCAGAACGTCAAGCTCTGCCTCAGTGAACGGCGTACCGTCCTCGTGCTCGGCGTAGGCGATGAACGCATCGCAGAAATCCGGGTAGTCTCCGGTGTCGATTCCTTCCAATTCGATGTTTGTTGCTTTCATGCTCTATTATACCCTCAGTGCTGGAAAAGGCAAATGGAAAATCAGATTTCCTCGACCATCAGGCTATCGCCATCAGGATCGGCATCAGCAGCGGCTTGAGCGGCTGCCTCGGAATCGAAGCACAGGGCACGGGTGGAAAGGTTTTCCCATCCCTGGACAAAGTTCTCGTCCAGAAAATCATGGGGTAGAGTCTTGACGAATCGTGCGGTGCCGACGTTGCGGAGAACAAACTTGTTTGCTTTCTTCATGTTTGTATTATACCCTCAGTGCTTGAAAAAGCAAATGGAAAACCAAATCTTTTTGACCTCCTGTGCGGCCCCGTGCGGGCGTTACGTTTTTCCCGCGTGGCTAAGCTACCTTGATTTTTGCCGGTCTCGGCACAACGCAAACGAGGCCCCTTGTGGAGCCTCCAGTGCCAAAAAATCGTGCGGTGGGCTAGGCCGCGTATAGCCTCGTTTTGGAGGGTCTCGCATTTTTCTTTTCCTTGTGTTTAGCTCAAGAAGGGCGGGAAGGGCTCGATCAGGTCGGTGTCCAGGTTGAGATAGGCGTGCTCGTGCTTGTTCGGGTTGAAGCAGTACAGGTACCGCGTGCCCGCGAAGGTGAGAGGTTGCTCGTGGCCGCCGCAGGCAGGCACCCAGCGGTCACAGTTCCCGGCGACGGCTTGAGCGAATTCGTTTGTTTGTTCCTGTTGCTTCATGCTCTACTATACCACGGTGGGCGAGAAAAGCAAACGGAAAATCAGGAAAAGTCGCAATCGTCTCGCCAGTCCTCGAACGCATCCGAAGGGAGGTCGTCAAGGTCCGGGTCGGGCAGGTAGTTCGGGCCACGGTCCCCCTCGGGGTCGATGTACTCGACCTCGCACTCATTGTCGGGGTTGTCGATGCAGCCCTCCTCGTGGGCCTCGATGCAGGCCGCCTCGATGGTATCGAGGCCGCAGAAGCGGCAGCGGCGAAGGTCGCGGATCGGATCGGTAAACTTGTTCATTGGGTTCTCTCTCTTAGCGGACGACTCGAAGGCACTTTTCTGCGATCTCTTCCGCGTCGTACTCTTTGACGGTCTCGTGCAGGACCACGGTGCCACGGCTGTCGGTGACGGTGAGGATGACGTATCCGTGGCGGGCTTCTTTGATTTCGAACATGCTAGACTATACCACGTCCAGCGGATAATGCAAATGGAAAAGGGAGAAAGCTCGAAAAAAGATAAGCCATAGCAGGCCCCACAAGGCACCCAGGAGGCCGCGTGCCGCGACCACCCTGCACCCCGCGTGGCTAAGCCACGCGGGCATCGGCTCGGGGCCAGCACACGAGCAGAGAGACGGCCTAGCGGGGGCCGTAGCCCCCGCCATTCTGGCAGTCTCAGGAATCGAGTAGCAGGGCTCGCACCACGTTGACCGCTTCCGGGCTATTGCCGCCAACGTGGAAGGGTTCCACGAGGTCCGACTGTGCCGATTGCCACTTGTAGTCGTACAGGGTGAATCGCGTACCCTCGTGCTCGAAGGACCACTCCACGGTGGTCTTGTCGCCCATGCGGTAGTGCGGCTCCCCGAACACTTCCACGAGTCGATTGTAGCTCACGTCCACGTATCCTCGAAGTCCGGTCCCGCTTGCGTTTACTTGTTCCATGTTGCTTTCTGTTGGTTTCGGTTGCTCTTGAACAGTGAGAGTATACCCTCTCCGCTCGAAATGTCAAGCGAAATATCGCATAAACAATTCGAAGCAGTAGGCCGCCGCGATCACGTAGAAGGGCAGGAGGATTCCGAGGCCGACCTTGAGATTTTCTTTTGTTGTATCCATGCCAGAGTATACCCTCAATTGACAAGAATGCAAGCTTGAAATAAGAAAAAGAGAAAGCTCCTGTGCGGCCCGTGGTGGCCACCGACCTCTTGCCAACGTGTCTATACTACCTGCGATTTTGTAGCTCTCGGCACAACGCAAAAGAGGCCCCTTGCGGGGCCTCCTGCGGTGTTTAGAAACAAGTGTCGCAAGTGCAGTGCGATCTGTTGCCGCCAGAGGCGATACTGCCACTATTGCAGTTGCGGCTGCCACTATGGCGGGGATACATCGAATCACTCAGTGCGGCTCGGCACTCGTGACAATCCAACTCTTCCCATTGGGCGTGTTTGTCAGTTCCCTTTTCAAAGGGGTTTGTTTGTTCTTGCATGTCAGAGTATACCCTCCACGCTCGAAAAAGCAAATACCATTTGTGATTTCTTTTGGCCTCCTGTGCGGGCGTGTGCGGCCACCGGCTGCAAGCCAACGTGGCTAAGCTACCTGCGATTTTGTAGGGCTCGGCACGCGGGCTCTCAGGTGGGTAGAAAAGGCCCCTAGCGGCTTCGATCAGTGAACAGAGAGAGCCGGTTCTCTTGTTGTGATCCAGCAGAGCTAGGGGCCTTGTTTTACATGTACTTATCGTAGATGCATTGGTTTGAACAGAAGTGCGGCGGTTCCTTTGCTTCGGAATCTTTCGCTTTCGCTTTGTTCCAAGCCTCTTGATGCTGTGCCATCATGTGCAGGCTCTTGACGGGGGCGGTACAGTTGCGACAGATAGGGCCTGTCCAGTCGGGGTCGTGAATGTGCATGTCAGAGTATAGCCCCCTTTCGGGGGCGTGTCCAGTTGTTTTAGCGAATTGTGTTGCGGAACTTGGCGATGATGCTTTCGGCGTCCTCGTCCCTGACCGTCTCACAAAAGACAACCAAACCTTGGGCGTCAGTGATGCGAACCAGAACCCAGCCCGCCTTCGTCAGTGCTTTGTTTTCTTCAACCATGCTAGAGTATACCCCCAGCACGGCCAAAGTCAAATTCTAATTAGGAGAATGCAAGCTTGAAAAAAGAAAAAGATTATGCTTGACTTTTGCTGTTGCGATGGTATACTCTAGCAGTCTTGGGTGGGCCGATGAGGCCCACGAACGAACTGAGCACAGTACCGCCCACGCGGTAGGTTGTCCCCTTTGAAGGACAGCGAATCGACCGGAGCACCGGCAAGACCTCCTCTCTGCTCGCGTGCGGGCATTACGTTTTTCCCGCGTGGCTAAGCCACGCTGATTTTTGCCGCTCTCGACACAACGCAAGCGAGGCCCCTTGCGGGGCCTCGTGGGGACTTATTCCCCGTAGATGTATTCGAAGAGAGTTTCCTCCTCTTCCTCCTCTTCCACGGCAGAGCTTACGGCGATGTAGTTGTCGAGATAGTCCATCTCGGCCTGGAGTTGCTCATCGGTGTGAGCGGAGAGGTCGCGGCGAAGGCGACGGCCATAGGCGTCCTTCTCCAGATCAGAGATGATGGAGATGGTGATGTCCCGGTCGCTCGTGTTGCTGTTTTCCATGCCCCAGTATACCCTAGGAGGTCAGGAAGTCAACCGCTTTTCTATATTTCTTTTCGAGATACGCTCGCTCGTCAGGCTCCAGGCACTCTTGACGCTCAGGGCTAGAGTTGTGGGCAATGTCGGCCAGCTTGACCCTCAGGGCGAGCGTGTTGGCCTTGACGCGGCTCCAGTACTCTCTGTTAGTCTCTCCCTCACGCTTGGAAATGGCGTCTACAGCGGCCACTACAGGAGCAGGGAAGACACGGGCGAGGTCTTGTATCTTTACGTGCGTGTCCTCTACGGTATCGTGCAGCACGGCTACCATTTTAGCCTCGAACCCTTGCACGCTCCCCATGACGGTCAGGGGATGCAGGATGTAGGGCATCCCGACCTTATCACGCTGCCCACGGTGGGCGTTCACGGCCACCTCGATGGCCTGTTCTAGTAGCTTTTCCATATCCTAGTATATCCTCCGTGCTCGAAAAAGCAAATGCTATTCCTGATTTCTTTTGGCCCTCTGTGCGGCCCGCTACGGCCACGGGCGTCTAGCCCGTGTGTCTATACTACCTGCGATTTTGTAGCCCTCGGGAGAGGAGCACCCAGGCCCCTCTCTGTTTACGCTAGGCGGTACATTCCGTGGCTCCGTGTTCCTTGCTTTGGCACACGTAGCAGGGAGCACTGGCCAGATTCAGGCTGTCAACCATTTTTGCGACATTTTCTTCAGTGCAGCTTAGGAATGCGAACGTATCGCCCCCGTGGTAGATTGTCCACTGATCGGCCTTGTGGGCCATGGCTTGTGCGTGATAGTGATACATTAGCGGATTGAGCTAGTGAGTTTTGCGACGATGGAATCAAGATCCTCATCGCGGATCGTCTCGCAGAAGACCACGAGCCCTTGCGAGTCAGTGATACGGACCAGGACCCAGCCCGCCTTCGTCATTGCTTTGTTTGTTTCAACCATGCCAGAGTATACCCTCCACGCTGGAAAAAGCAAATTGTAAATGGTAATTCTTTTGGCCCTCTGTGCTGCCCTGTGCGGGCACGGACCACGAGCCAACGTGTCTATACTACGTGCGATTTTGTAGGGCTCGGCACAACGCAAGAGAGGCCCCTTGCGGGGCCTCCTCGTGGCTTTAGAACCGGCGGCGGGACTGGTGCCCTGCGAGACGGTAGTTTGCCCTACCGCTCTGGTGCTTCTTGAGTTGCGTAGGGCCGAGGTTCATCGGCTTGCCGCAGCCGCAGCCGCAGCTAACCTGCACGCGGGGCTTGCGAGCCCTACGGGTGTAGCCTTCTGCAAGGCTCATCATGTGGCAGCGGTCGCCCTTGCCTCCCATTGCACGGTGAACCATGCGAAACTGAGGACCGTGAGGCTTGCCGTTGCGGCCCTCCAAGCCTACAACCAAGTGAGCGGCTTCGTGCGTTACCGTCTCGAAAAGATGGCTGTCGAGGTTTGCATCATCTGCAAAAAAGGGTAAAGAAAGAGTGATTTCGTTTTTCCTGTAGCTGGCGGTGCCTGCTGTGCTCGTCATGCGTGAGGATACACGGATACGGACGGTGCGAAGCTTCTCCATGTACTCAGGGCACTTGGCAATCGTTCCCATCAGGATCTTGCGGGCGGCTGCCTCGATCTGTTGCTTGTTTCTCATGCCCAATAATACTCCCGATTGGCTAGAAAGCAAATTCCTTTTGTGATTTCTTTTGGGCTCCTGTGCCGCCCTGTGCGGGCACGGGCCTCCACCCAACGTGGCTAAGCTACCTTGATTTTTGCCGCCCTCGTCCTACGGCCTCCTAGGCACATGGAAAGGCCCCCTGATGACCTAAATCACCAGAGGGCCTAGGAGAGAAGCAACAAGTGTGCTAGTCGCGGGGATCGGGGCCGAAGTCCACGCGGGGATCGTAAAAGTCCGGGTCGATGCTCGCGGGATCGTCCTGCTCGGAGAGCCATTCCTGATACCAGCCCTCCAAGTCTTGATCGGTGAGGTCCATGATCGGACTCTCTTCGAGAAGCTCGGCCTCTTGAATGGCGGTGTACTCGTCTTGAAGGTCGCCGCCGATTTCGTTTTGCTCGTTCATGTCGTTGTCTCCGTTGTTGTTTCTCGATTCACTAACAGTATACCACAGTATCGGGCAGATGCTAGTGAATACTGTAGGAAATTTCGATATCGTTTCCCCAAAGTTGACGGGCACGGTTCTCGGCCTCGCGGTCGCTGTACTCGTTCCCAAGGGCACACGCGGACAGGCAGTGCTCTTGACCGTCTACCACGGTCACATAATCCACGCGGCGGCAGTCGTCGTCAGAGGCGTCTTGAAAGGTGATAGTGATTTGCATGTCTTGTCTCCGTTGCTGTTTGTTTCTCAATCCACCGACAGTATACCACAACCGCTGGAAAAAGCAAATAGCATTTGTGATTTCTTTTTGACCTCCTATGCTGCTCTGTACGGCCACGAGCCACGAGCCAACGTGTCTATACTACGTGCGATTTTCTAGGACGTGGCACAACGCAAAAGAGGCCCCCTGTGGGGCCTCCTGGTGGACTAAAGATTAGCCTCGACCTCGCGGAACTCGCGGAGGTGTTCCAGGTGGCATGCGTTGCACATCGTGGGGCTGGTCGCCGTGATCTCGCATTCGGTCATGCCGAGGTGGCTGTCGCATTCGCAGCAATACATCGAGAAAACCTTCTCCTCGGGCTCGGGATCCATCCAATCGTCGTTATACATTGTGCAACTCCTTTTTCGCAACACTGCGGCTTTTCTTGTTGGCTTTCTTGCGGCCCCACTTGCAGTGGGGAGTGTGGCCCAGGGCCGTCTTGCCGATCCGCTTGTCTTCCTTGTTGTTCATGTTTACATTATACCCTAGGAAGCTAGAAAAGCAAATGGAAAACCGATTCTTTTTTGGCCTCCTGTGCTGCCCTGTGCGGGCACGGGCGTCTTGCCAACGTGTCTATACTACGCACGATTTTGTAGAACGCGGCAGAACGCAAGAGAGGCCCCTTGCGGGGCCTCCTGTGGCTAAAAAACGTTTACCCATATCAAAGCGACAACAACGCCCACGGGCAAGAGCACTAGAAACAAGAGACAGGCTTTCGCCTGCCTCTTGCAGAATTCTATCTCGTCCATCAGAAGGGCAGATCCTCGGCCTCGTCCTCTTCTCGAAAAAAGATAAGCCCGGGAGCAACCCACGGCTCGGGAACCCAATCGGGATCCACCGTATCGTACTCGTCCATCTCGGACTCGCAAAGCCCACAAGGGGCGTCGAAGTTGCCGCAACCTGAGGAGGTCTGCACCATCGGGTGGACCGGGCAGTGGCGAGGATCGCCGTAGCGGGCGTTGTATTCGTCTTCAAGCTCTTGTCGTTCATCCATGCCACAGTATACCCTCAGTGCTCGAAAAAGCAAACGGTATTTCTCTTTTTTATGCAATTCCCCTGAGCGGCTCTGTACGCCCGTGTACGCGGACGGCGGCAATCGTGCGTGGCTTAGCCACGTTGATTTTTGTAGGACTCGGGAGAATGCGACAGGGGCCGCGTGAGCGGCCCCTGAGGCTAAAAATCGTGAGGGTGGCGAGTCCTCGGGTTAGCAGGCCAATTGTGGGCGGGTCTCTCATTTTCTTCTCCGGGTTTATGCGTTTTCGTTGGCGTCGTCCCGCCAATCCTCGAACGCATCCGTGGGGAGGTCTTCCTCGCCGTCGTCGTCCTCGTGGTCCTGAATAAGCTCGTCACGCTCGAACTCTTCTGCATCATCCCACAACTCTTCCGGCCCGTCGTCGTATTCCATTTCGCTTGCTCCGTTGGTTTGCTTGTCTCTCGAACCGTTACAGTATACCCTCCCCAGCGGGAAGGGCAACTGTTTTCTGGATTTTACTTGCAGAGAATTGCATCGCACTCGGAGAGCACGCGGCGGGTTTTCTCGGAAATGGTTTCAGTCACCACCACCACCTTGACCGGCTTGCCGATGCGAGTGCTGATTCCCACCTTGCCCAAACGGGTGGCGAGGTTGTGAGCGAATTCGAGGTGACGGGGAGCCTTGTACTCCGTGATGTGCTTTGTTTCGAACGGCGTGCCGTCCCATGTGTGTGCTTTGTTCATGGCCTAGTATACCCTTGTGAGCTAGAAAAGCAAACGGAAAACCTTATTTTTTAGACCGCCTGTGCTGCCCTGTGCGGGCACGGGCCGCAAGCCAACGTGGCTAAGCCACGCACGATTTTGTAGGACGCGGGAGAACGCAAGAGAGGCCCCTTGCGGGGCCTCCTGCGGTGTTTTTTAGTGGGGCGATCCGGCGACCCGATAGGACTCGCCACCGATGTTCAATTCCACGATACCGCTCACCGGGATGCTACGGCGGTTGCGGGCCTCTTCGCGGTTCTCGTCCCCCGCCATAAGGTAGGCCCAGATAAGCCCGTGCTCGGAAGGGTTGTAGGCGGCAGGACCGCCAGCGAGCCCCTTGCGGACAGTAGAGCCCAAGCGAGCCCGCATTTCGCGGAAGTCGTTTTTGCCTTCCCCGTTCTTTTTCCCCTTTTTGTAGAACCCGACCGTGAACACGGTCCCGTTGCTCTGGTGAATGAGGTTGGCGGCTTGATCGGTGCTGATGATGTTCTGATTCATTCGGTTTCTCCGTTGGTTAGTGGCCTCGAATCTGCTACAGTATACCCTCCCCGCTGGAAAAGGCAAGTAGAAAGCCAATTCTTTTTTGGCCTCCTGTGCGGCCCTGTACGGGCACGGACCTTGACCCCGTGTGGCTAAGCCACGCGGGATTTTCTAGGTCTCGGCACAACGCAAGAGAGGCCCCTTGCGGGGCCTCCTAGTGCGTTAGATCAGATCGTAGGGAACATCCCCTTGTTCCGCCCACGTTTCGAGCGAGTGTTCCGCCGCTTCTTTCGGCGTCATTTCATCCTCGAACATATCCCGAAAGCACAGATCGGGCATATCGCCAGCATCCAAGCAGATTTTGGCGGAAATGTGGCGGTTCATCGCTTTCATCCATTCTTTGAATTCCATTGCATTCCTTTGTTTGTTTTCTCTCGAACAATTACAGTATACCATAGGAACGGCGGAACGCAAATGGTTTTCTGATTTTTCTTTCTGGAAAAGATTTCCATAGGTACAATTGCCCATGGAAAGAAAGGCCCTGCCGTTCTGGCAGGGCCTCCAATTTTACAGTAACGTGTTTTCCCGCACTTCTAAAAAGAGGTAAAGGGTTTTCTCAGCCTTCTACAATCGTGGTAGTATGTCTCTCGACCGTGCGTACCGGGGGCGGCCCATCGCGGGAGACACTAGCGGTTCAAGAGGCCCCATGATTAGCCTACCGCCTTTCAAGGCACCCCCTTACTGCTCCCCAGCGTGAAGGATACCATTTCAGCCTGTTTTAGATCCTTATTCCTAGGACGGCTGCGTCCCCGTGCTGATACCAGTGTAAATGATCCACTGTCCGTCGTTATCCTGTTGGATATCAGAGGTCAACAGATCACACACCAAGTCAAGTGCAACGTCTTGCCGCTCTTGTTCTGTTTCTAGCTGTTCTTCGCCATCGGTGTCCTCTAGCCTGTTTTGGTAAGCGAGGTCATGTACTAACTGGAGTGCTTCTCGAATGTTCATGCTTTAGTATAGCTTGGAAACAGAGAATGTCAAGATTTTTCTTTTGCTTTCATAGGTCTAGCAAATCTTCCAGAGTCTTATGGGGGCGTACCCCCGTGTAAATGACGATTTGAGTGACAGGCCCGACTGCCATTCTGGCAGTCGGGCCTGCGGAGCAACATGGAACTTTTTTCTACAGTAACGCTTTTTGCCAAACTGCTACGTTTTAGGTAAAGCGTTTTCCCACACTTCTAGGGATTCTATTCCCAAGTGATGTTGGCCGACTGCTCGACCATCTTGGACCCGTCGAAGGTCCAACGCCACAAGGCCCCGTCTTCCCCCTGCATCTCGATGAAGCAACCCGGTTCGACGTGAGGGGCAAGGGCTTCGAGTAGAATGTTCTCGTCCCCGTACTTCTCCCCGTGGAACATGATCCACACCACGTCACCGGAGCCATCTCCGTTGAACTCGATTTCCCACCGCCACGCACACATGGCGTCTTCCAGGGTCTCGGCGTTGGCGAAGTCTTCCGTGTTGACCCACGAAAAATACTTCTCGATGGTCTGGCCGCCCCTGTAGGAGCAACCCCCGCCCTCACTCACACGGCTGGCGAGTGCCTTGATGGCATCGCGGGCCTTGTCCACGTTCTCGGCCTTGATGCGGAAGTCACAGTCACGTTGATCGATGCAGTATCCCATTGGTTTGCTCCTTGTTGCGGTTGCGGTTGCGTTGACGTTACCAGTATACCCTACTCCCCCCGATTGTCAAGGGCTATTCCAGGAATTTAGGAGGGAGACCAGCGATCACCACAACACTCGCAATCCATACCCTTAGCCATTCCATTGAGGTAGACGCCAGCATGCTTCTGGGCAAGCATATCAGCCTCATCAGCCGACTCAGCCAGGACCCAGACATCGACAGGCCAAGGCCGCCAGTCGTAGTGCGAGAACACACCACCGAGGTCAGAGGGACCCGTCCACTCAGGGTACTCATAGGCACCACCACTATGGAACTGCGTGTAGATAAATTTCTCTTTCATGTGTTATTCCTCGTATCCTTCGACCTCGAAAATAACGGCGTCGTGTTCGTGACCTACTACAGAGTAGTACATAACCTGGAAGTTGTCCAGTTCACGATCCAGTTTTTCTGCCACCTTCTCACTCAGGAAGGAATAGAAGCTTTCGTGTTGCCATGACCAACAGGCTTTGTAGTCTGCGATCAGTTCGTCCAGTCCAATGCGGACCTTCTCTGTGATTGTGATTTGTTCGCTCATGGTTACAGTATAACACCTAATCGGTGGAAGTCAAATGTTCTTTCACTAATGCTTCCAACTCTTGTCTATCAATGTAATCCCCATCGGGCTCGATGAACATACCTTGAAATACTTCTGAGCTATCCGAGCTAGGATCGTAGTAGGACGCGGCTGCTAGGGCTGCCAAGAAAGCTTCGATTCGTTCTTTCATGCGTACTTGCGTTGTGTTGGTGCCACCCTGGACACCTCTTTGTGTTCGTCGTCTGGTGATCCCCAGCAGAAGGCCCTAAGCGGCAAGTCATTATACCACCACTTGACCTTTTTGCAAATAGGACACGGGCCTAGGATCGCATTCATTTCGTCCGTGCTCATAGTTCTACCTTGCCCCTACAGGCTGTCTTGTTAGCCGCTTTGGGCTTGTCAGTGAATCGTCGTGCCCTACCACGGGTAGCGTTGGCCATAGCTCCTGCTCCCCGTTGTCCTTGTTCAGCCGCCTTGGGCTTTTTCTTTTTCTTCCTTCTCTTCATGTTTAGATAATACCCTAGAAATGGGTAGAAGTCAAGCAGGATTAGGAGAAACCTCACTCCTCGCTAGCTTCCTTCCGTGCGTTGCCCATCTTGCGAGCGTGCTCACGGACGGCATCGGGTACCTTTTCGTCAGCAAGAGCCTTTAGCTCTTGTTCCGAAGGGACAAAGCTAGGAATCTCTCCCTTGGTAGCACCGGGGCGGAAGGTCCACAAGGCACAATCGGAGATCTCGCACTCCTTGGCTTCCTTGAGCGTGCAAGCACACTCGATACACTTCTCTGTGATCGCATTGGAGCGGCTGCCCTTGTAGTAGATCTTGAAAGCCCGTGCGGGACGTTGCCAAATCCATTCAATGATTCCGTTCATTTCTTCTTTCCTCTGGGTTTGCTTTCCCACCAGTCGTATTGATCGTCTCTCTTCATGGGTACATTATACGCTCTTTCGAGCGTTAGACAAGGAAAATCTGCTAGAAATAAGATAACGTCTGTGCCGCTCTGTACGCTCTCGTGCCGAGAGCACCGCGATCCAACGTAGCTAAGCTACCTTGATTTTTGCCCGTGGCCGTGAGCGAGCTTACAGGAGCCTAGAAACGAAAGCACCCCGATTTCCGGCGGCTCGCCTTTCATCGGGGTGTAGCCTGACGCTTCCCATATTGATCTTCGCCCTTTCGCCATCCCTATTATAAAAGCTAAGCAGCCGGATCGGTTTCCCACTTAGCAGTTTCAGTTGAATCGTGTTCCTCAGATACTTCCTCAGCTTTCGCTGCCGTCTGTTCTCGTGTCCCTCAACCGTTTACAGTATACCCTAGTGCTCGGGATAGTCAACATATTCCACCGAAATATCCCAGCATTTCCGACACGGGCCACACTCGCCTTCCCGCGTCGATGCTCCGCACCGATAGCCCGTCATAGCGTCCACGCTGCTCCCTACGGTGCCCGGAAGGTTAGGGATAGTGGAGTACTTCATGGGGGCCGAAACTCGCACCACGAGATTGGAGGGGAACTCAGAGCCCCATGCTCGAATCAGTTTGTACTCTTTCGTGGGAAGCCAGAAACGGATGTTCGGGAGAGCGATAGCAATATCCACGATTGCCATTAGATGCTCCCAGCTTTGCAGGTCGCCCGAATCATGCCAGCGAAATACGGCATCGTCGCCCGTTTTCTTGCGATACTTGAAAGCGAGAAGAGAGGTCATGTTGGCCTGCCATTCTGACAGGTCTTCCATGAGAATCGCTATCCTGTTCTCTTGTGCATCCTTCACAACAGGGAACCGATAGCATCCCTTCATGGCATAGCAATCCTCGCAGACGCTACCGGCCACGTCGCGAAGGATGGAGCCCGTGGGGCAATCCTCGGCAGGAGTACCGAAGGACAGACCGGGCATTTTGGAGGGATTGGAGAGCCCCCCGATGGCTTGTTCTAGTGCTTTGATCGTCATGCCAGAGTATACCCTCTAATCGACAGAAGGCAAATTGTTTTTCTTTATTTCTTCTGCTGTCAACAAGCAATCCTCGCAAATCCGGTCATCGTCACGGTAGTGACCTTCTCCGTTAGGTACATGAATACCACAGTCATCGCATTGCTCGGCCAAGTGTTGTTGGGCGTTGTATTTATTCATGCCCAAGTATATCCCCCCAATCGGCACAAAGCAAGTCAATTACCCTTTTTCTTTTTCAAGAGGGCGATTTCCCCTCAGACGGCCTCTAAGCCGTTCTCCCGACCTTTTTACAATCGGACGTAGTATAGACACGCGGGCAATTTGCTCGCGGGCTGAAAACGGCTTACAGGCTGTCAAGTGAAAACTGAGAAAAATGGCTGAAGGGAGAAGGATTCGAACCTCCATCGTACAAAGCAGATATCATACTCTGCCCCATTCGTCACTCAACCGAAAGAGCAACCAATCGGTGCAATCACTTCCCGCGACAGCTAATCGCTTGAAACTCTTGCCGAGCTAAAACAGGCAGCCGCTTCCGCGACCCGGCGTTACCTTTACGCCCATCCCCCCATATGTGTTTTCAGTATACCGCGAGGAGCCGCTTTGTCAAGCGACCCCTCGCAAAAAGATCAGTCCGAAATATCGGGAATGCACCCGACAGCCGAAAAGATTACCGCAATGGCAGCGAGGAGAATCGTCCCGACAGCGTACAGAGTAAACCGTCCGAACAGCGTTATCACCTCATCCATCGCTTCGGGGTTACCGTCACTTGACGCAAACCCCATATAAACATCGGGGGGAGCCTGTCTAACGCTCCCGCGTTTATTGGCTATGTTTCCCATGTGAGTACAGTATACTAGGGGATCGGAGTTTGTCAACCCCAATCCCCCAGTTACTTAGGCCAGGAATCCCGTAAGGATCTTTTCGGCTTTCTGCTCAACTTTGAAGCCGGAAGCGTTGGCGTCAATGTTTCGCACAGTGCGGTCCACAACAGAAACCTTGGATTTCTTATTGTTTTCTGCATTCGGGCTTGAGTTGACAAAGGTCACCGCATTGATCCAATCGTAAGCGTTGGCCCCGTTGGTTCCGAATTGCGGCATGTTGAATGCCCCCATGATCGCTTCTCGCTTGTTCTTCTTGTTCCCGCTAGCGGTCTCAAGATTGGAGATTTCCAGCAGGCTATCGGTCAGGTGACCGGCATCGGCAAGAGTCAAGGGAGAATTCGCCCAATTGTTGACACGCTTGGAAAGTTCAGTGATGTGATTCTGAACGGTCTCCCATGCCGCCACGGCATCGGCTGCCCGTTGCTGCATGATTGCAGCCTGAACTTCCGAATCGCCCCTAGCAACCCTGTGAGAGATTGTGAAGTCCGATTTCATGGAAACGGCAGCCGCGAACGTATTCGCACAAACAATGCGGAAAGAGATAATCTTCCCCTTGGCCGTTCCACCCGATCCGTGAGGATTCTGGATCACGATGTAGTGAACATAGAAATCCCCATCGGTGATTTCCCCGCCCGCATCCAATCGGAGCACGAGCACCTCAAGAGAGCCGTTCCGAGCCGAGAAGACGGCATCGGGAGTAGCCCAGCCCGCCTCAACCCACGGGGCAACCTCGATTGCCACGTCCATGAGGGAGAGAGGAGCGTATTGATCCGTCACAGTGTGAGGGCTCACGATCCGTTGATCGGAACTCCGGACAAGGTGATATTGATTCTCGCATTGAGCGTACTGGGCTGCCCCGTCCAATTCTCCCAAGAACTGGAAAGCCGGAACTTTCTTGATGAAATAGTTGCGGTCAGCAGCTTCCAGGAACTTTTGAAGGTCACGCTCGATTGCGTCCCCCACGGTCCCGTCCATCCCCATCGAGAGCCCCAAGCCTTTGAAGGTATCGCCTTCGGTGCGGGGATTGAAGTAGCCTTTGATGGGATCTTTTGTAGCGGTCATGATTCTGTCCTGTGTTGAGGTTGTGAGGGCCGTCCCTCGATTCACTTACAGTCTACACCCGATTGGGGGAAAAGCAAGCACAATCCTGAAAAAAGAAAAGCCACCCGATTGGATGGCCTTGCTTGTACGTTTAGACGGTCGCGGCACCCTTGCGGTTGCGGAAAGCATCCTTGTGGGATCGGGCGATCATTCGGACGATTGCCTGATTGATGTTGACTCCCCACTTGGTATTGAGTTCGTGAAGCTGGGCGATGGATTCCACGGGGATCGTGGAAAGGACAGCCCTGCATTCTTGGCCAGGGAAGCTGGCGGGACGGCCACGGCCTCGCTTGATGGTAGTGGCGACGTTCTTATTGGCTTTCTTGTTGGCGTTTTTCGTGGTGCTCATGTTCTTGTGTTGGTTGTGCCCTGCTGGGCGTTTCGTTTCGTTGACGTTGAGAGTATAGCCGCAAGTCTAGGAAAAGCAAATAGAATCTAAAGAAATCTTGGAAAGTCACGAAAAAATGGCATTCTGTGTACTATAGTAAGGTAGACACAGACAGAGCTTGAAAAAGAGAAAAGGTATAGGGTAGAAGAAACTATCAGTTACAGGTTGCATATCCAGAATCATAAGGTATAGTTCCAACATGAAAGAAAGAACGGCAACCTGTGAGCAATGCGAATGCGAGCACACTCACACAGAAATAGCACAGGACAGCATTAGGTATTATCGTTTACGCGGTAGGATTTTATGCGAATTCTGTTACGATGACGAAAGCGAACAATTATCGGATTGTTTCCTTGACTCTCTGGAATAACAGGGTATACTCTGTTGACCGCGTTGGGAGTAGTGACTTCGCCCAATCCGAGTAGCCGCCTTGAGCGGAGAAGTCGTCCCTTCGGGGACTCACCCCCCAGGATTACAGTAAGGGGGATTCCCACCCTGCTACAATTTTGAGCAGCGGACATAGTAAGGGAAAACCTGACACTTGTACAATTTACAGGAATGGGTATAGTAAGGGGAAATCCCACGCTTGTACAATTCTGGCAGAATGACCCCATACTGTTTTTAAAGCTATCCACGAATACAGTAAGAGCATACCCCATGCTTCTGTGTAGCTATAAAAATAGAGCACCAGAACGTATCCCGGTGCTCCCAAAGGGGGCGATCTATTATGACCGCTTCCATCTGTCTATGGCTGTGGTTTTGTCAAGACTGTGTTTAGACAGTAAGTCTCGGTTGTCCACTTCTTTTAAAGCCCCTTCAAAAACGTTCTACTAGTCGGGCTCATGGGGTAGTAGAACGCCATTTCTGTTGATATAATCTTGCCGCTTCTTTACATGGATCGCATCGACAGCCATATGTCTTGTATTCATTAGATGTTCCATGTTGCGGAACAGTAATTCTACCACGTTTTTGTGGAGTATTTCTACCCTTCCGAAACATGTCACGATTGTTATCGCCCTTTGTACCCAAGAACAGGTGGTCGGGACGAATACATTTACGATTGTCACATTTATGACAAACACACATTCCATCAGGAATAGATCCAAAATAGATCATCCATGACACTCGATGTGAGTCAATCACTTTCTTATTAACTTTTAAAGAACCATATCCAGTTTTACCACGACTACCAGCAGTCCATTCCCAACAATAATTATCCTTACGGACTTTATCCCAGAAACGTTTTAGTAGTGGTGTGTCAAACGTGAACATGTTGTATGGTGGCGGGGATTGGAATCGAACCAATGACCTCCAGATTATGGGTCTGGCGAGCTACCTGACTGCTCCACCCCGCGACACTATGTGTTTTCAAGTACCTCATTATACGCCGAAAGACGGCATATGTCAAGACAAAACAAGGAAAACATCAATGAGTCGGTCTGATACCAGCAAACCCCATTTCTGTCATTTCAAGCCTTGGTGGGGCTATCCTCTACGTTTAACTTCAGCCACTCAAGCAGTGTATCCAGGGTACTACCCCTCACCTCATGCATCGGCAGTCCGTCTCTGCGTGAGTATTCATAGTACACTCAAACCACAGGAAGTCAAGCTGGAAGTTAAAAAGATTTTTACCTTGACAGAGTACGTTTTAAAGCGTATCATTCCCACATGAAAGAACAACTAAGACAAGAGATCAATCTTCTATGGGAACAGATCCTACTACAAAAGGAACAAGGGCTCTCTGCCAAGGATGGGGAGGCCAGACTGGAGAGGCTTGTGGTCATCCTGAGGGACATGGAAGCTGCTGACGCTTATGCTGCTGATGCTGCCTCCCGTTACGTCCCTGCAAGGGCCGCACACGATGAAGGTCCCGCCCATACTTCTCTTATCAATAAGGAAGGAAGAGTTAACTTATAGTGAGTGTGTGTACACCTGTGGTCAATATGAAGAATCAAGATAAACGAAGCAAAGTGAAGCATGCGTATTTTACCCGTTATCCATCAGGCATATGGGGCCTCGTAATCACAACCAAACACGTACGTCCCAACGGTCTATATCTTTACTCTCTTTCTTATGTTTACTATTAGGATCTGCTTTAAAAAATAACATGACTACAATCCCTCACGCCGACTTCTGCCAGAACCCGGATGGCGACTGGATCCTCCAAATCGTGGTTCGTGTAGAAGATGAAGACTTCTCGACTGGCCGTAGAGAGTACTGGAGCCGCGTCAAGTCTTATGTTGTCTTTTACAGGAAAGTAGCTTGACTCTACCGCATTAGCGGCTATACTGTGGCATGTACACATTCAAAGACCTCCCCTTGCGACAGCAGCAGATCATCGAACTACTAGAGGATGGTGGTGCTGCCATGACCGCTAGCGAGATCGCTCTAGAGCTAGATACCCAACTCCATCGCACGCAATGCGACCTTTCCTTCTTGATTAACTCTAACTACATCACTCATGGTGGTTTTGGAGAGTATCAGGCTTGCCCTAAAACATAATGGACAACATTGCCATCAAGACCAAATTGGACGAGGTTGAACTAGATGCAATCGTACGTTCATTAAAACGAACCAAAGATCAGGCTGTACACGCCCTCATCAAGAAGCTTAGCGAAAAGCTCAGAAAGGTGCGTTCAAACACCGCTAGGAGCATGATACCGTGTGCGGCCTGCCTAAAGGCGTTTAAGACTAACAGCGAACTCATTACTCGTCATCACTTAGTTCCTAAAGCGTCATTTGTCTCTAATGAGGAGCGATTGGCCACACAATCAGCAAGACCCACGATTAGGCTCTGCGTAGAATGTCACAATTTGGTACATCGCGAACTTGGCGATGGACACGAGTTTCGTGGCCCTACTACCCGGCGTCACCTAATTAGGTGGATTCGCTTGAAAAGAGATAAAATCTAATGTTCAATCAACACGTAAAAGAACTACTGGAACGCTCTATTGCCACAATCGAGGGGCTTGCTGACCAACAGGCAATGCCTGATGACTCCTATGTGAAGGATCTAGATTACCTTAAAGATCAGCTTGAAAACGTTGAGTACATTGAGGTAAAACTTAACAGACGTGAGTACAAAGCTGTCCACAAGGCTCTTGATCTGCAATGGCTTCACGGCACAGAGATTCGCAGTCAACAGGAGAGGGATCTGATCAGCCACCTTGTATGTTACAAGTTTGCCCAATGTACTTGTACTGGGTTAAGTCATAGGTCTGATTGCGAGTTCCACGTTATCCCGCTTTAAATCATATGAACGAAACAGCCATTTCAGAAGCACTTCCCGGCAGTCGTTTCACGCTTACATCTGGTCCCCGCGAGGGTACTTGGCTGCGTCTTGAGGATGCTGACCCTCCCTACATTGAAGGTACTTGGGTAGAAATTAACACTGGAAAAGTGTGTCCTCACTGGTCTTACCTCTGGGAAGAGCTTAAGGCTCAACTTGAGAGAGAAAAATAACAATCGTGTAGAATAACGGTTAACGATGTCACTCTAAAATGACAAGCAAAAGCGACATAAACAACTCGGATAGTGACCGTGAGCCTCGCAACTCGGCTCACGAAGGGAGCCCGAAAAGCAGTGCAAAAAGGCTTGATGAAATCATCACTGAGCACCAAGGAATGACTCTGGAGGAAGCCGAGGAATTGTGGGATAATACTGGCGGCTGCTCGTGCCATAATATTCAATCATTTCAAGATATCGCTTGACTTCCTCGCAAAGCGAGGTATAATGTAACCATGACACGACGAAACATCAGAACCATCAATCCCACGTTCGACCAAGAGTTCAACAAGATCAGCAAACAAGTCAACAGCACGTTCCGCTGGGCCAAGGTCTTCTGGGTCATCGGCGTAGGTCTCAGTGCAGCCACCGCTTGTGGCGTCATTTACCTTCTCTATGCTGCTTCTCAGTGGCTTCTGAACCAATCATGATGCAAGATGGGATTTAATAGCGTAGTACTTATCTGCAACGATGCTATCAGCGAGATCGAGAATGATCCTGGTGGCTGGTGGAGAAAAGCATGGCAAAAGCTTTGTCTCCTGGGTCGTGACGATGACGGCACGTTTGGCTACGGCAACCATGGCGGCTACTTTCAGGCCGTATGGAATCAACATGCCGATTGCACTGGAGTAATCATCGTTGGTGGCAATCATGCTACGGTGGTGGATACTACACATCTTAATGACCATCACACTGAGGATGGACAAGATGCGATCTTGAAAGACATTCTTGAAAAACGTGGCTACAGAGTCACCAAGAAGAAAAAGTAATGAAACTGATTGAACAAAATATCCTGAACGTGACTGGCCCTGCCGTCATTTGTCATCAGGTCAATTGCCTTGGGGTCATGGGTGCTGGGCTTGCACTTCAAATTCGTAAGGAATGGGCAAACGTCTATAACGTTTATGTCGATAAGGACGATTGGCAATTAGGTGATTGTCAATTGGTTACGATTGGCGATGCTCAATTCGTGGCAAATCTCGCTGGTCAACAGAACGTAGGTGGCGGCAGGCAAACGGATTACAACGCTTTGTGCCAAGCTTTTCGTCAGGCTCGCGACTTCGCTAGAGCCAACGGACTGCAATTGTACGTGCCCTACATGATGGGCTGTGGCCTCGCTGGAGGCGATTGGAGCGTGGTTGTCCACATGCTTGAGGACATTGCTCCCGAGACAATTATCTGTAAATTGCCTTGATGCACGAAAATGCCGAGCGGCTTCTTCAAAACGAATTGGCACGAGCGGAGGCTGTAGTAGCTTCTGAAACCGACAACAAAAAACAACATACGCCAACCATTGACAATCACCGTGGACAAGTCATAGCCTTACAGAAAGCTTTGGCGTGGCTTGAAATGGATGAACCAGTGATCAGGACTGTAATCGTAGAGAAACCCTCAGAGAATTGGGTAATCTACTGCTCAGTCGCCTGTCTCATCGTCCTGGCTACGGTTGGAGCCTCACTTGTGGGAGCCTGTTTCTAATCATGAAAATTCTCATCACTGATTCTACTGATACAATGAAGTTCCTCATCCTTGGCGATGTTCATGCCTGCTGGGAAGACATGAACGTGACGATTGCGAGAGCGATCCGTCAGCACTCTGACATTACGCATATTGTCCAGGTGGGGGATTTTGGTTACGGTACATGGCCCCACAGTAAAGATAAGCCATTTAAGGCAAGTAAGAGTTTTTTCTCTCCTGAGGAAATGGAAGTCTACGACAACGCTGAGAAGCTTTGGATTGACGGCAACCATGAGAACTTTGACATGCTTGAAATGGATGGTGGAGCATGGCAACCCGATTGGACACACATGCCGCGAGGTAGTGTGATCGAGGTTGATGGCTATAGAGCTATGTTCTTCGGTGGGGCTGCTTCGATTGACAAGTATCGTCGTGTCGAAGGTTCCTCTTGGTGGCGACAGGAAGATATTACTTATCAACAGGTTCAAAACACTTTGGACAATGTTGAGGGTACAATCGATGCACTGTTCACCCATGAGCATCCAATGTGTATTCCATATTCTGATGATCGCTATAAACGTAATCATACAGAGAGCAAGGGCAATCGGCAACTACTGCAAGCGATTGTAGATAAGTTTCAGCCAAGTTTTTGCTTTTTTGGGCATCATCATAGCGAAGACCGGGGTATGATTGGTCAGATGGAATGGGCGTGTTGCCCAATCATCAAGTCCAGACTCTACACGATTTGGACAGGCGAATCAATCATCACACACTGGTAATCATGACAAAACCCGAAACACCCATGCTCACGGTCGATATCATCATCGAAGTGCAAGACGCTCTCGTTGACAATGGTATCGTACTGATCGAGCGTAAGAACGAGCCCCATGGTTGGGCACTACCGGGAGGTTGCGTTGACGTAGGGGAAACCTGCCGAGACGCTGCCATCCGTGAAGCCAAGGAGGAAACCTGCCTTGATATCTACAACGTATCTGAGGCTGGCATCTATGATGCCCCTAACCGCGACCCGCGAGGTCATGCGGTCAGTATCACATATTATGCAGCCGCCGATGGTACACCCATTGGTGCTGACGATGCCAAGAATGCCATGGTAATTGACCCTAGCAAAATTGACGAAATGAACGTGACGTTGTGTTTTGATCATAGGGAAATTATTCAGGACTACCTTCGGTATAAGAATGAAGTATAAGTATCTTGAACGTAGGCTGGCTACCGCTGGCATTATGATCTTCAAAGAGAAGCATCATACTCGTTACTTTATTTGCAATAACTCTGACGACTATTGTCGTGTTGCAATGAAGATACTCAAGGAACGTGTAGAACAGGAATGGTACTGGGACGAAGAAGACGATACCAGTAATAACAACGAGGGACTTGAATACCTTGGCCAAAAGCCACGCAAGCAACGTCATGTCCCCAAAGACAAAACAGAAGCTCAACAAATCATAACTGATAACGACCTAGAAGAAGCCTTCGTCTTTATTGATAGACGCTCCGATTGGGAGTACGAAGGCATGGAAATCGAACACCCCGAAACATACTAATGCAAAACTTTAACATCGTAGCGTTTGGCACTGACAGTTACAAGCAATCACACAGTGCGTTCTATCCTGACGGTCTTGAAACCGTTTACTCGTATTGCGAACCGCGAGTCGGTGCCCGTTTCGATGAGACCGTGTTCTTCGGCCTGCAATACATCATCGCAGAATACTTCACGGGGCGAGTGGTTACTCGTGAGAAGATTGAAGAAGCCGCTGCTATCTGTACGGCACACTTCGGTAGCGAAGAAGTCTTCAACCGTGAGGGCTGGGAATACATTCTCAACAAGTGCCAAGGACGCCTTCCCGTAAGGATTACTGCTATCCCCGAGGGGACGGTCGTGCCGACAGGCACAGCACTGTTCACTATCGAAAACACCGATCCGCAGGTGCCGTGGCTGACGAACTTCCTGGAGACTATGCTTATGCAAATGTGGTCGCCCACGACTGTTGCAAGCTCTAGTCGTGAGGTAAAAAAGATCATCGCTCGCTACTTGGAAGAGACTGGCGACCTTGCTGGCCTGCCGTTTAAGCTTCATGATTTTGGTATGCGTGGCGTGTCTTCTCTTGAGACTGCTGCAACTGCTGGTGCTGCTCACCTTACGAGTTTCATGGGCACCGATACCATGGCCGCACTCCCGTTGCTCCGTGACTGCTACGGTGCCACTGATATGCCTGGGTTCTCCATCCCCGCAACAGAGCACTCTGTTATGACTTCGGGTGGACCCGAGGGCGAGGCCGACATTGTACGCAAGGTGCTCACCGCTCATCCGACAGGCTTGGTCGCAATTGTCATCGACTCGTTCGATACCATGGGCTTTATTCACAACGTCATCGGTGGCAACGAAGACATTATGGATATGATCCGCACCCGCGAAGGGACCGTAGTGTTCCGACCCGATTCTGGTGAGCTTCCCATGATTGATATTGATGTTTTTGAAGCCCTGGCAGAAGTCTTCGGGACTACTGTTAACGATAAAGGGTTCCGAGTTCTGCCAGATTATGTTCGCATGATTCAAGGCGACGGCATCAAGTGGTACGAGTACAAAACCCAAGCGGAGAATGACGTATGGTGTGACCACTGGGGGCATACTGTTACTGATATTCTTGAAGCGTTTAAGCTTCAAGGTATCTCTGCTGACAACATTGCCTTTGGTAGTGGTGGCGGATTGCTCCAGGACTTCACGCGAGACACGCAATGTTTTGCCATTAAGTGTTCTGCTATGAAAATCAATGGTGAGTGGGTCGATATCTTCAAGCAACCGAAGACTGATCCCGCAAAGAACTCCAAGCGTGGACGCCTGGGTGTCTTCCGTAACTCACGGGGCGAATTCAAAACCCTTAAGCTGGATACCGTTCACGAAACCAGACTTAAGGAAAACCTATTGCAAGACGTTCTCTATAATGGTGTCCCCATGAACATCATGACGCTCGATGAGATTCGGGTCAACGCCGCACTCCCCGTCACAGAAACAGTCTAATGCAAAAGCATACGATTCCTACTGGGTACCTTTTCATTGATGACTACTCGCGTGGTCCTCTCGAAACCCTTTCGATTGGTGATTACGGTAAAGCCCATAACGTCAAAGCAGACTTCCTTGGGTACAACCGTCCAATCGAGGGAGTACCCAATATGAACTGTATGCCGCTTAGTGAAAAGTGGGTAGTCACAGTGAGTACGCAGTACGGATGCCCGATGCGGTGTACGTTCTGTGATGTACCCAACATTAAGTTTGCTGGAAATGCAACCGAGGAAGACCTCAAGGCTCAGTTGTACAATGCACTAAACCTTTTCCCTGACGTTGGATATACGGAAAGACTTAATCTCCACTATGCTCGTATGGGAGACCCTATCTTTAACGATAACGTCTTTACGTTCTCCGAATGGCTGTATCGTAACAAACGCCAATTGCAGGAAGACGTGGGCTTGAGAGTTGAAGTGCTGCACCCTGTTCTCACTACCTCTTTACCAAAAGCAGTAAAAGATCTTGAGGCTCGTATCCAAAGGTGGTGCGAGATTAAGAATGAACTGTATAACGGACAGGCAGGATTGCAGTTTAGCATTAACTCTACCTGCGAACAACAGCGTTCCGCAATGTTCGCTGGTATGCAGCTTGACCTGGAGAGCTTCGCCCGTATCGCTGACAGACTACCTGAGCCCGTAGGGCGAAAGTATTGCTTGAATTTTGCCTACTCAACTGACTTCGAAATCGACGCCTCGCGAGTGGCGAACCTGTTCGACCCGAGCATGTTCATGTGCAAGATTACACCCATTCACAACAACAACGCCTGCAAAGAAAACGCGATTGAAACCATCGGGGGCTATGATTCGTGGGTACCCTATAGGGGACCAGAAGAAGACCTCAAGGCTGCTGGATTCGACGTGTTAGTGTTCGTGCCGTCCATCGATGAAGAAGATGGCCTAGTGACATGCGGCAACGTCATCCTTGGCGGCAGTAACCTCAAGACAGAAACAGACGTAATCAAAATCGATGGAACAATTTTGCAATGATCTCAACGCATCGTCCTGGAAGGGACGCATTGCCGAGGTTGGTATTGGACTAGAGTTTAGCTCCAGGTACCTGATGGTACCTGGGGCCTCTAAGACCATCATTGGGGTAGAGTGTGACTATGCTGGTGTTGATGTACCTGATGGCACGAGAGCAGTATCACTTAAGAACGCTCAACGTATGTCAGCAAAGCAGCACAGGCTAGCGGTTGGGACAGCGACCCAAGACGAGAATAGAGACCACTTCTTTGGCTTAGCTATTACAGGAGCACACTACCCTGATCGTGATGGGAACGTGTGGGTCTGTCTTACGACGAATAAAGAACAATCGTATATGCATTTTTCGGTTGCTCCTGCTCATGATCGTAAGTGGATCGGTCAAATTGTAGCTGATCGTGTACAATGGTTCATGAATGCCTGTCTGCTTAGCAATAAGTCTTGGGTTGAACACATTAACGAAATTAGTGACTCTCTTGAAACACATCCGATGGACGTACTCTACGCTCCCGGCATGAGTGACGTTGAAAGATTGTTGCTTTTGCGTCCTCGGAATCCCTTGGTGTATCACAAAGGACGCTTCCAGCGTGTAGTTGACTACGTTCGTGAATACCCTACGGTTTATCCTGGTGCATTCAATCCCCCCACCAAGAAACACCTGAGTGCAGATGATTGTTTGTACGAGATTTCTCAACAGCACTATTACAAGGGCGGCGTAACCCTAGAAGACCTACTACATCGCATGCGTATGCTAGACGCAGCAGGTAAGCCTACGCTTATCACGCAGGCACCTAGGTTTGTAGATAAGCATTATGTTCTTGCTGGCTGTGAGTCTACCGACATGACATTCTTACTTGGTGCTGATGCTTGGAACAAGACTATTATTGCACATCAGTATCCTGGTATTGAATGGCTATCAAAAGAAATGCCCCATGCTCAATTCCTAGTACTGAGCAGAGAGGGCCTTGAAATAGAAGAAAATGCTATTTCAAAAACGTTACGGTGGGATACCTGTGTTAACAATCATGAGTTTGAAGGACAGAGTTCGACTGCTGTTCGGGAAGCATTGGTACCATGCATGCACGAATACCTTACGCCCGAAGTGGCACAGTATATAAGAGACCACAAACTGTACAAATAGAGCGATCATCTAATCTTTCTGGAAGTTATTCTTGCCATATGTCCTATCCGGTGTATAATGTATCTACACAAGGCGGGGGAGACCCCACAACACTCAGACAAGACACATGGAAATCAAGCAAGTAGAAAACACTATCGTTCGCTCTGGCGACTTTCAAGAGACCGCATTCAAGATCGCGGCCAACGCTCAGGCGTTCGAGATTCTGTCGAAGAATCTGTACTCTGTCCCCATGACTGCTATCATTCGGGAACTCAGCACCAACGCTGCGGACTCCCATACTGATGCAGGAAACCCTGAGCCGTTCGACGTTCACCTTCCCAACTCGATTGACCCCGAGTTCGTGATCCGCGATTACGGCACTGGTCTCTCGCAGGAAGACGTAGAAGGTATTTACTCTACGTATTTCGAGTCGAACCGCAATGGTTCCAACGAATGCACGGGAGGCTTCGGCCTGGGCTCGAAAACCCCGTTCGCTCTGGTGGACATGTTTTCCTTTACTTCTTATTTCAAGGGGATGAAGTACGAGTACTCTGTCTTCAAAGGTGAAGCAGGAGCACCCACGATTGCACTGTTGAATAAGACCGTCACGGTCGAAAAGAACGGTGTTGAGATCAAGCTGCACATTAACGAAAGGGATATCTGGGACTTCAACCAGAAAGCCCAAAAGGTGTATGCCTTTTTCAAGCTTCGTCCGAACGTCACTGGTGCCCGTCTAGACTTTACGGATTATGAACCCACACTGTCTGGTGATGGCTGGTCCTTGTACCGAGAGTACTCTTCACCTACTCGTTCTTCTGTCAGTATCGTTATGGGTAACGTTTGTTACAATGCGACTGGTGGAGGGGTTCGTTCTGAGTTTGGGCATTCTGCTAAGTTGATCCTAGACATGAATGTTGGCGACTGTACTCCTACTCCGAGTCGTGAAGAACTTCACTACGACGAAAAGACTATCGGAAACCTGCAAGCCGCTTTGACCACAGCAGAAGTAGAGGCTTGTGAGGCGGCACGGGATACCGTTAAGGATTCCAAGACCAGAATGGAACGCATTATCAAAATGGATGCCTTCCGTAACCTTGTGAAATTCGACCAAGACGAAAAGAGTATTGATACTCACGAAGACGGTGTATACACCTTGTATCCGGTTGGATTGGCGTATCGCAAAAAGACGCTTGAAATCAATCGTCACTCTCACAGGTTCCAGCCTAGGGCCGACATGACGTACGTCTTTATTCAAAAGGACAATGACTGCGAGATCAGCTATAAAGAAAAGAGAAACCTGCGTCATTACCTTAACGGTTTCAACGCTGAGTGCTTCCTAGTCAAGATTGATGACGCTGCGAAATTCGCAGAGACCTTTGGCGAAGTTACCGTTAAGCTTTCGGATCTTCCGGACGCACCCAAAAAGGTACGCAGTAATGGTACCGCTAGTGGCACTCGGACCTATGTTAAGAAGCTCAACTGTCGCTACCGTAGTCGAGTTAGCGATATGTGGGATAGTGTTGACAAGAAAGACGTTGATGTTACTAACGCTATTGCTATCGAGCGTATTGGATACAAGTGCATCTGGATGGGGCGAGAGTACAACGCTAACGAAATTCAGGAAATTGCCGTAAGCCTTGGCTATACGTCGGTCTACGGTCTTCCTCAAAAGCGTTACGAGAAGCTGCGTGCCGAGCTTGGCCTGGACGATCTTGCGACCGAGGCTCGAAAGAAAATGGAAGATTTCGTGAAAACTGCCGACCAGTACACAAGAGCTAGGGTACAATATGGTGTTCCGAGAGAGTTCTCTGACGAGTTCCTGAACGCTGTTGATGGTCTGTCGGACGCTAGTTCGAATCTGGTCAAGCTGACCAAGGCAGAAGAAACCAACTACAGGTGGAATGGACTCCTTAGCTTGTTCAACCTGACTCTGCCTAAGGCTGAGAACTTCACTAACACATTCAAAGAACAATACCCTCTGGTTGCCAACATCGACCTTGACTACGCCAAAGTCGAAGACGTAATCGAATACATCCAACTCAAGTCATAATCATGAGCATTTTCACCAACCCCTTCCGTCGTAAAGCCAAGGCCCCTAGGTTTGTCATCGCCAACGATCTGTCGATCATTTTGGTTCTTGATGGTCAGACCCACATGCTTGGCTCCACCCATCCGAACCATGGCAAAATCATCGAAGCTCTCGACGCTGAGGACTACGATGTACTGCCTACCCTGGTCAACATCCCGAGGGCTCTGAACGCTTACACGAACGGCAGTGTAGTGATCAACGAGTACGGTGAAGTCACCTACAATGGGGAAGAGTTGCACAACGCTATCGGCAGACGCATTACGGATTTCTTCCAGCGTGGCCTTGACTTCCAGCCGCTTGTGAAGTTCCTTGAAAACCTGATGGATAATCCGTCCTTCAACTCGCG
>Ga0255049_10000298_pt1 | contig 30832 bp, 24 predicted proteins | sample JV7_2_3_MG_FD_183615 | JGI IMG/M metagenome (GOLD analysis project Ga0255049, IMG submission 183615) | Seawater microbial communities from Jervis Inlet, British Columbia, Canada - JV7_2_3 | ecosystem: Environmental > Aquatic > Marine > Inlet | place: Canada: British Columbia | collected 2016-10-06 | reverse complement strand
CTCGGCTTCTTTGAGCGCGGTCTGGCAGGCGCGCGTGAGCTTGACCCCAGCCTCGAACTTTTTCATGGCTTTTTCCAGCGGCAGATCGCCGGATTCGAGTTCTTCGACCAACGCTTCGAGGTCTGCAAGGGATTTTTCGAGATTGATAGTTTTTTTCGTGCTCATACCTGGGATTCGTGGCAAGCTGCGACGCTACGCTACAGTGCCGAGGATTGACGGTCAATCATTGACTTATTTGATACATGCGAATAAAATTTCACGCAGTTTAGACTCGGTCTAGTCAACAAAAATTGAAAATTGAGAGGGCAAGAAATGTCACTGAAAGGCAGCAAGACGGAAGGCAATTTGAAAGACGCATTCGCGGGCGAATCGCAGGCCAATCGACGATATCTCTATTTTGCGGCCAAAGCCGACGTCGAAGGCTATAACGATGTAGCGGCAGTCTTCCGCTCGACAGCGGAAGGCGAAACCGGTCACGCGCACGGGCACCTCGAGTACCTTGAGGAAGTGGGGGACCCGGCTACGGGTATGCCGATCGGTCCCACGTCCGCGAATCTTGCGGCGGCTATTGCCGGTGAGACTCATGAATACACTGACATGTACCCGGGTATGGCAAAGACGGCGCGCGACGAGAAATTTGACGAGATTGCGGATTGGTTTGAAACCCTGGCCAAAGCTGAACGGTCGCACGCCAACCGATTCAAGAAAGCGCTAGACACGCTAGACGACTAATATGTCCAAGCAACGCGAGGGGAGTCTCGAGGCTCCCACTCGTCATGCTCTCGATTGGCAAAGCGACGAGTTTTATGACGAGCCCGCGCTATTCGATGAGCTCGAGCGGGTATTCGATATCTGTCACGGTTGTCGCCGTTGCTTCAATCTGTGTAATTCGTTTCCGACTCTGTTCGATGCCATCGATGAATCCGAGAGCATGGAACTCGACACGGTGCCCAGGAACGCTTTCTGGGATGTCGTCGATCATTGTTATTTGTGCGACATGTGTTACATGACCAAGTGTCCCTACGTGCCGCCACACGAATGGAATGTTGATTTTCCGCATCTGATGCTGCGTGCCAAAGCGGCCCGTTTCAAAAAAGAGGGCGCCAGCTTTCGCGACCGAATGCTCAGCGCGACGGATACCGTTGGTAATCTGGCGGGTATTCCGGTCGTCGCCCAGATTGTGAACGCAAGCAACCGCAGCAAAATCGGGCGCAAGATGCTTGAGGGCGCTCTGGGTGTTCATCGCGATGCGCCACTGCCGAACTACTACTCGAAATCTGCGCGCAAGCGCCTGAAAGCACGTCAGGGGGCGGGCGGCGAGCCCGCCGTGCCAACGGAAAATACTCGCGGCAAAGTCGTCCTGTACACAACCTGCTACGGGAATCGTAATCTGCCGGCAATTGACGAGGATTTGGTCGCGGTATTCGAGCACAACCGGATCCCGGTGGCTCTGACAGAGAAAGAAGCTTGCTGTGGAATGCCGAAGCTCGAGCTTGGCGATCTCGCTGCTGTTGCCCAGGCGAAGGACATCAATATTCCGGTGCTAGCGGCCTGGGTGGACCGTGGTTGGGACATTGTCACACCGATTCCGTCGTGCACGCTGATGTTCAAACAGGAATTGCCGCTGATGTTCCCGGACGACCCCGACGTTATTAAAGTACGTGACGCAATGTACGATCCGTTCGAGTACTTGATGCTGCGGCACAAGGACGGCGAATTCGATACGAATTTCGCAAATTCATTGGGCAAAATCTCTTACCATGTGCCATGTCACCAGCGCGTGCAGAATATCGGGCTCAAGACACGCGACGTATTACAGCTTGTACCTGACACCTCGATCGACGCGATCGAGCGCTGCTCCGGGCACGATGGCACTTACGCCGTGAAGAAGGAATTCCACGAAATCTCGAAAAAGATCGCTCGGCCGGTCATGAACAAAGTGAAAAAAGCCGAGGCCGATCACTTTATTAGCGACTGCCCAATGGCGGCGGAACAAATTGCGCAGGGGCTTCCGGAACACGATGCCAAACATCCGATGGGCCTGCTCCGACAGGCATACGGTATCTGACGCCATGCAGAAACTGACTCGTGAAGATCTTTACAGTCTTGAACAGTACTCCGACGTTCGTGATGCATTTCGGGATGGGGTATTGCAACACAAACGCAATCGCAGACTGGCATTAGGCACCAATGCAGCGTTGTATTTTGAAGATCGACAGACCATGCAGTACCAGGTTCAGGAAATGCTTCGAATCGAGCGTATCTTTGAGGCTGGCGGGATCAACGAGGAACTGGAGGTTTACAATGCGCTGATTCCGGATGGGGCCAACTGGAAGGCCACGTTCATGATTGAGTTTCCGGACAGCGATGAACGACGTGAAATGCTGCAACATCTTGTCGGTATTGAAGATCGCGTGTACGTGCAGATCGGTGATTTCGACAGGATTTATGCTATTGCCGATGAGGATCTTGAGCGCTCCGATGAGGGAAAAACGTCGGCCGTTCATTTCCTGCGCTTTGAGTTGACCCGCGCGCAGGTAGAGGCGCTCAAAAACGATGCACCCATAACAGCTGGTATCGGCCATTCAAGCTTGCAGGTCGAGGTCTCACCAGTGGAGGAGAATATTCGTCAATCCCTGATTGGTGACCTAGATTAGTGCACGGCCCCGATAATCGAGCTAGACTCTTGCCGTGCTTTGCTTGGCAACCTCTGAAAATCTGATTGATGGCTAAACGTTACGACGCGGCGGACATTGAGGTCCTTAGCGGGCTGGAGCCTGTCCGGCGACGGCCCGGTATGTATACCGATACAACCAGGCCCAACCACCTGGCCCACGAGGTTGTCGACAATAGTGTTGACGAAGCGCTGGCCGGCCACTGCAAAAAAATTGAGGTGACCTTGTTCAAGGACGGGTCGCTGGAAGTTGTCGATGACGGGCGTGGCATGCCAGTCGACAAACACCCAAAGGAAAAAATTCCCGGCGTCGAATTGATTCTCACGCGGCTGCATGCGGGCGGCAAGTTCAATCACGAGAATTACCAGTATTCGGGCGGCCTGCATGGTGTCGGCGTATCCGTCGTCAATGCGCTCTCAAAAAACCTTGAGATTTGGATCCGGCGCGGGGGTAAGGAATACAACATGAGTTTTGCCGGCGGCAAGAAACGCGGCAAGCTTGAGCAGGTTGGTACGGTCGGCAAAGCCAATACTGGCACGACGATCCGGTTTTGGCCCGATCCACAATATTTCGACTCCGCCAATATTTCTGTGTCGCGACTCAAGCACGCGCTACGGGCCAAGGCGGTCTTATGTCCGGGTCTTACCGTTCGCCTCAAAGTCGAGAAGCCCAAGGAGAAAATTGAATGGTGCTATTCCGGCGGCCTCGAGGAGTATCTCGTAGAAGAAATAGGCGGCGGGGAACTGTTGCCCGCAGAACCATTCTCAGGCGCCTTGTCGGGCAACAATGAAGCTGTCGATTGGGCGCTGGTTTGGCAAGTGGGCGATGGCCAGGTGGTCACCGAAAGTTACGTCAACTTAGTCCCTACGCCGCAGGGTGGTACGCACGTCAACGGCTTGCGCACTGGTTTGACCAATGCGATACGTGAATTCGCTGATTTTCGCAGCTTGTTACCACGTGGCGTGTCGATATCGCCCGAGGACGTTTGGGACGGGCTAAATTTCGTCTTGAGCGCCAAGCTCGAAGATCCACAGTTTTCCGGCCAGACGAAAGAAAGGTTGTCGTCTCGGGAGTCCGCGGCATTCGTTACGGGTGTCATTAAAGACAACTTCTCGTTGTGGCTAAATCAGCATCCCGAAACGGGCGATCAGATCGCCCAGCTGGCGATCAATAAGGCGCAGTCACGCCTCAAAGAAGCCAAGAAGGTTGTTCGCAAGAAAATTGTGTCGGGCCCGGCATTGCCCGGAAAGCTGGCTGACTGCACGTCACAAGAGCCCGAGCTGTGTGAAATTTTCCTCGTCGAGGGAGATTCGGCGGGTGGTTCGGCCAAGCAGGCCCGTGACCGAAATACGCAAGCGATTATGCCGCTGCGCGGCAAGATTCTGAACACCTGGGAGGTTGATTCCGCGGAAATCCTCGCGTCCCAGGAAGTACACGATATCAGTATTGCCTTGGGTATCGATCCCGGCGATACGAAGCTCGACAACCTGCGATATCACAAAGTCTGCATTCTTGCTGATGCCGACTCGGACGGACTGCACATTGCCACATTGTTGTGCGCACTGTTCCTGAGACATTTTCGGGAAATTGTATTGTCCGGCCATGTGTATGTTGCGATGCCCCCTCTGTATCGCATCGATGTCGGAAAGGAAGTTTTCTACGCGCTCGATGACAGCGAGCGCAAAGGCATTCTCGATCGTATAGAGGCAGAGAAAATGCGCGGTAAGGTAACTGTCACTCGATTCAAGGGCCTGGGTGAGATGAATCCATCGCAGCTCAGGGAAACCACGATGAATCGCGATACACGGCGTCTTGTGCAGCTCACGGTCAGTGGCAAGGACAAGACCGACCAGACTATGGACATGCTGCTGGCGAAAAAACGGGCTAAAGACCGCCGCAAGTGGCTCGAGACCAAGGGCAATCTCGCCGAGGTGTAACACATGCAGAACAGTTTGAATCTCGAAGGCGTCGAACAGCAGCCGCTCAAGGAGTACACGGAGAATGCGTATCTCAACTACTCCATGTACGTCATCCTCGATCGTGCGCTGCCACAAATTGGCGATGGCCTGAAACCGGTCCAGCGCCGCATCATTTACGCGATGAGCGAGCTGGGTCTTTCCGCAGGGCAAAAACCCAAGAAATCGGCGCGCACCGTGGGTGACGTCATCGGCAAATTCCATCCGCACGGTGATTCAGCATGTTACGAGGCCATGGTGCTCATGGCACAGGACTTCTCGTACCGGCATCCCATCGTAGACGGGCAGGGCAACTGGGGCTCGACCGACGATCCCAAATCGTTTGCCGCAATGCGCTATACAGAGTCGCGACTGACGGCGTATGCAAAGTGTCTGCTGGAAGAGCTGGCGCACGGCACCGTTGACTGGGTTCCGAATTTCGATGGCACGATGAACGAGCCGGTTGTGTTACCGGCCCGGCTGCCCAATCTCTTGCTCAATGGCACCACGGGAATCGCTGTCGGTCTGTCGACGGACGTGCCACCACATAATCTGAAAGAAGTCGCGAGCGCACTCGTGCACCTGATCGACGATCCCAAGGCTACCGTCGCGGCATTGATGAAGCACATCAAGGGGCCGGACTATCCGACCGGCGGCGAGCTCGTGTCATCGCGCCAGGACATCAAGCAGATATACGCAACAGGCAACGGAACGTTGCGGCTACGTGCGTCGTACAAATTCGAAGATGACGACATCATCATCACGGCATTGCCGCACCAAATTTCGGGCGGCAAGGTGCTGGAACAAATTGCCACGCAGATGCGCAACAAAAAGCTACCGCAAGTGGACGATCTACGTGACGAGTCCGATCACGAAGATCCAACACGGCTCGTCATTAGCCCTCGATCAAATCGCGTCGACAAAGACGAGTTGATGTCGCACCTGTTTTCGACGACATCACTCGAGCGAACCTGTCGCGTCAATATGAATATTATTGGTCTCGATGGTCGGCCACAGGCATTCAATCTCGTCGGCTTGTTGGGCGAGTGGGTGAAATTCCGCAAGGCGACGGTAAAGCGTCGACTGCAGCACCGATTACAAATTGTCACCGACCGATTGCATATTCTCGACGGCTTGCTCGTCGCCTATTTGAGTATCGACGAAGTCATCAAGATCATTCGCAAAGAGGACGAACCTAAGCCGGTCCTGATGAAGCGCTTCAAGTTGAGTGACATCCAGGCTGAAGCAATTCTCAATCTCAGATTACGCAATCTTGCGAAACTTGAAGAAATGAAAATCAAAGGTGAGCAAGATGAGCTCAGCGAAGAACGGGAGTCGCTCGAGACGACACTGAAAAGCGCATCTCGTCTTAAGACATTGATTAAAAACGAGATTTTGGAAGATGCTGAAGCCTATGGCGATGATCGCCGAACGGTGATCGTTGAACGAGAAGCGGCACAGGCCATCGATGAAACGCAACTGATCTCGAGTGAGCCCGTCACTGTCATCTTGTCGCAGCGCGGTTTCGCAAGAGCCGCAAAAGGCCACGACGTCGACGCACTGGCTCTGAGTTACAAGTCGGGTGATGGCTATCTTGCTGTTGCGCGTGGGCGTAGCAATCAGCTCGCCATGTTTATCGACAGCACGGGGCGCGTTTACAGTGTTTTGGCGCATACGTTGCCCTCGGCAAGGGGGCAGGGCGAACCGTTGTCGGGCCGTTTCAAACCGCCCGACGGGGCCGAATTCTGCGGCACGATGATTGGCGACGGGGATGAGAAGTACCTGTTAGCCAGTGACGCCGGCTACGGCTTTATTGCGACCCTGGACGATCTGGTCACACGCAACAAAGCCGGCAAAGCGATATTGCGCGTGCCGGCCGGTGGTCGTGCTGTTGTACCAGCACCCGCGCCCAAGGATGCTGAATGCCTGATCGCTGCCGTAAGCTCCATCGGACGATTGCTGATGTTTGAAATGGACGAGCTACCCGAACTTGCGAAAGGCAAAGGCAACAAACTTCTGAATATTCCTGGCAAGAAGTATCAAAGCGGCGAGGAGAAACTCATCGCGGTGGCAGTTGTACCCGAGGATGGCAATTTGCAGGTGTACTGTGGCGACCGCATGATGACAATCAAATGGGACGATAGCGAACGTTACTACGGTGAGCGTGCGCTTCGCGGTGGCTTGTTGCCGAGGGGCTGGCGCACGGTTGACCGGCTCGTTGGGGTTATACCGGAGTAGGGCTACCTAGCTGGCCTTATCTTTTGTGATAGGCATTTCGGTCGTTTCATCGTCACCCATAATGTCGACGGTTCCGTCGGCGTCGTCCATGTTGATGGTGAGTTCCTCGTTAACGCCAGTGTCATCGAGGTCGCTGATTTCGTCATCGCCATCGGCCGACACCTTGGCCAAGGCATCCAGAGGGGTTACAGACGCCAGAGGCATCGCTTTCGTATCGTCGCCGCCCTTAGCTTTTTTTGCATGCATGTGCTCTGTGAGCGCTGCAGCGGCTCGTTCAATTTCATGGTTCAGGGCCTGAGTCGCGGTGAATTCGTCTTCGTAGTCCTGCTCGAGAATTTTGTAATCCACTTCATGCTTGACCGTGTAGCCTTCTTTGATCAAGGTATCATCATTCGTTTCGACCGGGATTGCTTCTAGATCGCGCTGCGTTGCATCGTCCGTATTTGGCATCTTGGTTGCATCGACGATAACTGACATGTCGTAGTCGTCTTCGTCTTCGTCGGCAAGAACTTCGGCTTCAAGAATCGATTCCAGCTCAACATTCATTGGCGGGATCATTTGAGTGTCAAGTGCTTCCCGGGTGCCGCTGGACATTTCCTCCGGTAATTCCATGTCGAGCGCTGTCGTTGCGGCAAAACCGAAGTCCTGGGCAACGTCGACGTCGCGGCCCGTTTGCAGACCGGTGCCGATAACGAGGTCCGCGTCGAGAATCAGGTTTTCCTCGGTCTCGTTGTTGTCGCTCGCTTCGTCGATCGATTCATCGATCGATTCGTCATCCATATCTTCGAACGAGACCTCGACCGGGCTTTCGTACATCCCTGAAACATCAGCTTCGCTGATCGCCTCGATCTCCGTTGTGTCGTCGTCAGATCGGCGGCGCTTCGGCGGGGTGACGACAACGCCTATCGGTGAGGACGCAAACCGCCCGCGTGCTCGTTGGCCCAGGTAGAGCAAAGCTACAATCAATGCCAGGCCAGCTCCGCCAAGCCATGCCAGCCAACTCGACGACGACGAATCGTCCGGTGTCGCTTGAATGGTTGCCGTCGGCACGTTCGGTGACGTCGCGGTAACTACGGGACCTTCAAGCCGCGTGTCAGGAATAGTAATTTCGGAATCGCCGTCTGGTGCGCTCGTCGTCGCGTAAGAATTGTCGTTGTAGACAGGCTCGCTGACGTCAGGCTCGTCAATGACAGGATCTTTAGCGACAGGCTCGCTGAGAACAGGCTCGCTGACGACCGGCTCGCTGACGACCGGCTCTGTGCTGGGTTGTTCGACGATTTCACCGGCGGAAATGCCAGGATACGCGGTACCTTGTCCTTCGCGCGGCAAAACGTTTCTGTTGGCAACTGTAAGCGGCACTTCGACACCGAAATCAGGAATATCGAGCCAGCTGCCTTCAACCAGCAAGTTCGGATCGTTGTCGATGAACGCTTCTGGGTTGGCATTGAAAATGGCCATTACAGCGGGCCAGTGCGCGCCAGGCCGGTTTTGAATGCGCTCCGCTATACCCGAAACAGAGTCGCCTTCTCGCACACGATATCTTGTCCCCAAGCCGATAAACTCACCACTCAGTTGGCGGCGGCGCGGCGCGACAGGGGCCGTTGTCGCCGCCGTTTGCGGCACGGCTGATGTTGTCTGTGTCGCTGGCGAAAAAACGGCCGTCGGCTCTGTAACGCTGAAATCAGGAATGGTTAGCCAGCTGCCGGGTATGATCATGTTCGGGTCGTTGTTGATGAATGCGGCTGGATTTGCGTCGAATACGGCGACGATGGCTGGCCAGTGACCCACCGGCCGATTCTCGATGCGCTCAACGATACGTGAAAGTGAGTCACCAGGCCGCACGCGGTAGCGTGTTGCGAGGCTGATAGATTCACCATCAGTTACCGGTGTACTTTGAACTCTTTCAAGCGGTTGCGTTTGCATGCTGGCTGGATTAACGAACAGTATGTATTCGCGGCTCAGCTTTGCTGTATACGGACAATTCACGTTGATCCGCATTGAAACCAGTGGCTCGCGTATTTCGGATTTGCCCGCAATTGCGATTATGCCGTCACCGATTCTAATCGTTGCGGGACCAATGACCGGCATGTCATTGCTTTTTGGAAGACTGCGCTGCATCGATACGCAAGTGCTGGACAACGCTTCGTTAGGTCCAAGTGCAAAAGCAATACTGGCGCGCAACGGCTGGCCGAGTGACGACCTGACTGTCGCCTCACCGAGTTCCAGTGCTGCCACAGGCAACGTAACGAGACCGCTACCTAAAGCGACGAGGGCCGAAAACTTGGCGGTCGATTTTCCCACTTCAGTCACTCCATGAATGTTTGATAACTACGACGTAACCATTCTATGTTGCGCCGCCTGTAGGCCGATAGTGTATGGTTCCGCAACTAATGTGTGACGCGTTTCACATTGTAGCGTTGTATAAGATTATTCAGTTGGCATTGGCCGCAGCTAGTTCAGCTAATGATGTGGTTTTGCGATTATCCGTGTCTTCCAAAACGACTTCCGGCTCATTAACATAATGTCCTTGCATGTAGTCGAGGCCCAACTGAAACAGAACGGCCATTGCGTTTGCATTCTCGACGCGCTCGGCAATGGACTTTATTTTTCGATCTGCGGCGGCATGTACGATCGCTTTAACGCTATCTTGCATGTTCGTGTCGGTCATTAGTGTGTGCATCAATTCGCCATCGACCTTGATGTAATCCGGCTTAAGTATGTCGAGTATCTGAAACCGTTCCTGGTCGATGCCGTAATGTTCCAACGCAAAACCGATACCCATTTTGCGTAGGTGTTTTACGATGGCGCGAGTCTGCTTGATGTGTTTGGCCGCGTCGCATTCGGGTACCTGGATTACAAGCCGCGAGCAATCGAAACTGTTTTGCTCGAACTCCTTGTCCATCCAAGCGACAGTAGTCTCATCAAGGATGGACTGTTTGGAGAGTCGAACAAATACTCTATCGGCCTCGGACTTCCCGCAAAACTGGATCGCCGCTTTGATCATCCATCGGTCGATATGTTTCATCATGTTATTTCGATCTGCGGCCGGCAAGAATTCCGACGGCAGCACTGATTTGCCGTGCTCGTCGAGCATTCGGACCAGCAAGTCGTACATTTCAATGCCGTCACTTCGCAGGCCGGCAATCGGCAATTGAGCGATTCGAAAGCGATTGTCCATTAACGCTGACTTGAGGTGGCGTACCCAAATAGCGTCGAATTCTTTTTGCTTGGTATCTTGCTCGCCGGCTTCGCTCAGGAAAGACTGATTGCCGCCGGCTGCCGCGCTGAGTTTGTAGGCGTCAACCGTCGCGCCGACAAAATCTTCGAGTGAACTGAAGACTTCGTTGGCGGCGCAGATGCCGATTGAGCAGGTTAACTGTGTTGATCGTTGGCCAACTTCGAATGTCTGTTTCTGCATGTACTCACAAAGTTTCGTGCCCCAAACCTGTGCGTCACGAGCGCTGCCTCGTTCGAGTAATACCAATAATGCTGTTCCTTCGAATCGGCCTGCAATGTCTCGCGGATGTAAGCGTTTACGCATTTCTTCAGCAAATTGCGCCATGACTTCCTCGGAATTCAGGATTCCGACGTCTTCACACACATTTTCAAATTTATCGATCCGGATATACGCTAATGCATGCAAACCCGACGAAGGCTTCTTGCGCATTCGTTTCTGGATGCGATCGAGAAATTGTGTGCGATGGTAAAGCAGGGTCGTCGGGTCGCGCTTCAGTGCGTCGTGCACAAGTTTGGTCGGTTCCTGGGACGATTTTTCAGTCGGTGTAATGCTGACCTTGACGCACGGTCCGTCGTCGAATACGAAACTATTAAATTCAAGGTGAACTTCGTCGGAATCGTTGTTGGTGATCTGCGACTTTGCGATTAGTTTTTCGTCGGATTGCCATTTGCCCTGAATCGCTGCGATTAATGCACCTTTTATTGCTGCGTGAGATTCGGAATCGAAGCTGTCCATGAGTGGCAGCCCGGTGACCTCGTCATTGCTGGCCGATCGAAACAACTCAAGCCACACAGAGTTAACGTCGGTGATGATGCCTTCCTGGACCAGCGCAATGGCGCTCGTCGAAGCCTGCATATAGTCTTTTAGTTGTTTCTTGTATTCGGATGCGGAATCAATCGTCGAGTTTAGTGCGCGTTCGACCCGCAGTGCGCGAAGCTCGCGCGTGACAACCGACTGCAATCGGCCCTTAAGGTCGAATGAAACGAGGTCGCAAGCTCCGTGCCGCATCGCCTTTTCGATTTCTGTCTCATCGGCTTCTTGCTTTACGGCGATAACCGGAACTTCAGGATTGAAGCGGTCTCTTTCTTTGACAACTTGTCGTATGGATTCAGCGTATTGATCGCAATTCAAAATCAGCAATTCGACATGCTCGGCGGCGAGTGTCTCGCCGAGTTTCGTGGGCTGGCTGATCCAGTGGCAGTGTGCCGCGTGACCGGCATCGCGAAGCGCGCCATTGATCAGTGCGACATCGTCCTGATTCTCAGTCAGAACGGCTATAGAAATACTTTGGCGACCGTTCAAATGCATTCCTTGCGACGGCTCCGGAAACCTCCGTGGTAACCGGATTTTGTTAAAGAGGGCTGAGTCTAGCATCGCCGCAGATTGAGACCGCCTTGAGGTGCCAAAACCGTGACGGGTATCTAGTTTCAGGTCGGAATGGTGGGCATTGATGCGGGATCCCGGCCAGGGCTGGCGCCCACCAACGACTCCGGTATTATAGCTGCCGCCGCAGACAGGATAAGAGCGACACCGATATGGCCAGTTACAGTACTAATGAGTTCCGATCGGGGCTCAAGATCATTCTCGACAACGACCCGTGCGTCGTCGTCGAAAATGAGTTCGTCAAGCCCGGCAAAGGACAGGCGTTTAGCCGCGTGCGTATTCGTAACCTGAAAACGGGCAAAACAGTCGATAAAACCTTCAAATCGGGCGACAGCGTAGAGGCGGCCGACGTTATGGAAACTGATATGCAGTTTCTCTACAGCGATGGCGAGTTTTGGCATTTCATGGTCGCCGACACATTCGAACAATACGCCGCCGATAAGAAGGCGGTCGGCGATGCGAGCGATTGGATCAGCGACGGTGATGTCTGTTTGATCACTTTGTGGAACAACTCGCCTTTGGTCGTCGAGGCGCCGAATTTCGTCGAGCTCGAAATCACCGAAACAGATCCTGGTGTGAAGGGGGACACGGCGAGCGGCGGCGTAAAGCCCGCCAAGCTATCAACCGGTGCCATGGTTCGCGTACCGCTGTTTGTCGATCAGGGCGAGGTGATCAAAGTTGACACCCGCTCAAGAGAATACGTTTCTCGCGTCAAATAAACTTCTTATTGCCTGTATGCAATTCACAGTAGGCGGCGCAGACTAATTCCACACCCGCTTGATCCGCTTCGCTGAATCGTCCAATCGACGGGCTGTCGATATCGAGAACCCCGACTAAGACGCCATCAATCAGCAATGGCACGACGAGTTCCGATCGTGAAGCTGCATCGCAGACGATGTGTCCTGGAAACGCGTGTACATCCTCAACGCGTTGTGTCGCCAAACTTTCCGCGGCTGATCCACAAACGCCTTTGCCGATCGGAATGCGAATGCAGGCTGGTTGGCCCTGGTAGGGTCCCAGCACGAGTTCATCGCCACGCAGTACATATATTCCGAGCCAGTTGATGTCATCCAACGCATTGTTCAACAAGCCAACAAAATTGCTGGCATTTGCGAGCAAATCGGTTTCATCGCGCAACATCGCAATGAGCTGCGACTTCAGCATCGCGTAATCGACATCATTCATGACGGGTCCTGGGCGAAAACGTCACGACATTATCAATGTTATCGGCTTGCATTAGAATCATTTGCAGGCGTTCGAGACCGACGGCGACCCCGGCGCAATCGGGCAGGCCATTATCGAGTGCGGCAAGCAGTTGCTCGTCCGGTGGCAGTAGAGGTTGCCCGGTATTTTCTCTCATATTCAATTCCTGATTGAATCGGCGACGCTGTTCATCAGCATTCGTCAGTTCTACGTAACCGTTGGCGAGCTCCGTCACTCCGTGAAACACCTCAAATCGATCGGCAAAGCGATCGTCACCCGGACATATTCGGGCCAGCGCGGCCTGGCTGGCCGGGTAATGCTGCACCACGGTTAATTGATCTGGATTAAAGTCTGGCGCAATCACTGTCGACAGGATCAAGTCCAGCCACGCACGATGATCGTCGCCGACGGAATTCCGTAATGCATCGTCGGCGGATACGCTGATGGCGAGGTCGTCGATGGTGGCATTAAAGATGTCGATATTCGCAATGTCCCGAAACGCGTCGCGGTAATCGACAACAACGGCATCTTCGTGAAGGGAAGGATGCCCGATGCAGGCAGCGATTAGCGCGGTCGTATCTGAAATGATGTCGCCGAGTTCAAAATCGAGTCGGTACCATTCAAGCATCGTGAATTCCGGTAAATGATAATGGCCAATTTCCCCGTCGCGAAAAACGCGGCAAATTGAATAAATGTCGGGGTAACCGTCGGCGAGAAGTCGTTTCATGCAAAATTCCGGTGACGTGTGCAGGAAATACTGATTTCCAGTCGCCGATTGAGTGCTGAAACTGTCGATATTCGGATCCGTATTTGCAAACTTGCTCAACGCCGGCGTGTCGACGGCAAGCACCTGCTGCTCGGCGAAGTATGCGCGTACTCGCGCGAGCATTTCGGCGCGGTGTTGGGCAACCGTTACAGGTGACGAGGCACGCCAGTCGGCCATGTCAAACGCCCGTCAACGTACCGATGGCTTCGCCCACGTGCACGATCGAACCCGCTGACAGGTTTTCGTGCCAGTTGCACGCACCCTTTGGCAACAGCAGAATCACCGTAGAGCCCATGTTGAACCAGCCGAGCAGATCGCCCTTGTCCACATCGACAGACTCGCCGCCAAGGTCAATTGTCTCTACTACACCTGAGTAACGTGGACGAATGACACCGCTCCAGGGCGTGCTGATGCTGCCTACGTTGAGCGCCCCGATGAATATCACCGTGGCTGGTCCGTGTGCGGTACCAAAACGCAGAATCAGACGCTCGTTGCGCCGGAACAGGCCGCGAATTGTCTCAGCCGTCGCTGCGTTGACGCTGAACAAGTCGCCGGGAACGTAACTGGCGGAGACGAGAGTTCCAGCAATCGGGGCATGTACGCGGTGATAGTTGTAGGGGGCGAGGTATATCGTCGCAAATGAACCGTCTACGTACGCGCGCGCGTCGTCGATGTCCGTGGCGAGCAAGTCGTCCAGCGAATACTCGATGCCTTTGGCTTGCAATATGGCGTTGTCGAGCAGCTGTCCCGCCTGACTTACCGTTCCGTCGACGGGTGAAGTCGTAACTTGTGCGTCGGAATCAATGGGTCGTGCACCGTCGGCAAGTTCACGGGTAAAAAACTCGTTGAAGGTGGCAAATTCGTCTGGCACAACCATTTTTGTGTCGCTTGTGTCTACGTCGTAGAGTCGAACAAATCTCGTAATCAAGAAATCTTTAAAGCCGGAATGTCGAATACGAGCGATTCGGTAAATAATCGACGTCAGCCAGAATTTTGGGAGCAGATACTGCGTGTATGCGAACAAACGAGCGAACATCCGGAATCAATCCTCGACGGTGGTGTTTACGGATAACAGTAACGCATCGCCCGCATAGAAATTTAGTGTGACGACAGTGGGCGTATCCACCGAATATTGAATCATCAGGTGCTTTCCTCCTGGTTCGAACCGTACGGTACGGCCGGGCGGGATTTCTATTTCGTCTAGTCTCAACATCCGCGAGATGCCATCTTCCAGAACCGATTCGTGAATTTCAACAGATTCGAAATTCGGGCTCGTCACTTTCGTGATCCGAATTTCCTGACCGGTCGTATTTGTCAACGACAAGTATCCGGCACCCACACGAACACCGGGTATCGGTCTTGCAATGACGACATCTTCGGCGATCAACGGTGCGATTTGTGCTTGATTGGCCATGATGATCGGCAGGTCGTGCGCAAAACTCGCGGCGTCGTGCGGCGCACTAAACAATGCATTGAATTTACTTTGTGGGTCGACAACGATCACGACGGCCGAGTGATTCACCGAATAGTCGTCATCGTTAACGATGGATTTCTCGAAGAACACACCAAGTCCGTCAGTCAGCTTACGTATTTCTGCAAGGTCACCGGTAACACCAATGATGCCGTCGCCGAAGTAACTGACGTATTCGCCGATTTTGTCCGGGGTGTCACGTTCCGGATCGACGCTGACGAGCACAATTCGTGGCAGCATCTTTTGACCTGAATCCAGCATCTGTTTCCGAGCATTCGCCAGTAGCTGCAGCGTAACGGGGCAGATGTCGGGGCAATGCGTGAATCCGAAGAAGACAAGATTCCAGTGGCCGGCAAAAGCGCCGCGAGAAAATGGCTCGTTGTTCTGGTCGAGCAACGAAAAATCCGCCAAGTTGAGCGGTGTTGGTAGCACAGTCGCTGTCTGCGGTAGAGGAGCAGGTTTCAATACCTCTAATGACAGCCACGCGCCGGTCAGAATGGCGATGACCGCCACGCTGGCGATAAATTGTTGCCTCGAATTCATGCTCGGATAGCTACGGTTTTGACGAGCCGGCCATTCTACAGGCACGACACACGCTTTGGTGATAGATTGCCGGACGCGAGATTACACTCGTCATTGCACTCCTTATATATGAACAATTCAAACCGTCAGACCGTCAGCGTCGAGCAGCTGATTAATCAGCTCGCCGAACGTTTCACGGTGGCTGAGCTCCACTACGGTCACGGCACTGACAATGCTGTTGATGAGGCGGCTTGGCTGGTCTTTGCACAGCTTGGACTGTCGCATGACGATGCACCGGCTGCGTATGCGCGAATCGTCGAGCCGGAGCGGCTTGAGGATTTGGAAATGCTCGCACAACGCCGTATCAGCGAACGGTTGCCGCTCGCATACTTACTCAAGCAAGCGTGGTTTGCCGGCCTGGAGTTTTACGTTGACGAGCGAGTTTTGGTGCCACGTTCACCGATCGCAGAATTGATCCGCGCGAAATTCAGGCCGTGGCTCACGCAAAACACGGTGCGCTCGGCCGCCGATCTTGGAACCGGTAGCGGCTGCATTGCCATCGCAATCGCTAAGATGCTTCCTGCAGTGACAGTGGATGCTGTCGACATCTCGAACGAGGCACTCGCGGTCGCGGCAATCAATGTAGAGCGGTATGGTCTTGCCGATCGCGTGCGGCTCGTCGAGTCGGATTTTTTTGCCGGCCTTACGGGACAACGCTATGACCTGATTGTCAGCAATCCGCCCTATGTCGATCAATCCGACATGGACTCCAGGTCGGACGAGTTTCGAGCCGAACCTGCGCTCGGGCTGGCGGCGGGCGATGATGGTCTGGAATCAATCAATGTGATCCTGCATCATGCGTCGGGATTCCTGAACGATGGCGGAATTCTCATCTGTGAAGTCGGAAACAGCCAGGCAGCGCTCGAAAATCGTTACCCGGGTATTGCATTTGTCTGGCTGGAGTTCGAGCATGGCGGGTCCGGTGTGTTTTTGCTGACGAAAGACGATCTAAAGGCCCTCTGATGGAGTACTGGAATGTCCGGCAATAGTTTCGGTCGAAATTTTGTAGTCACCACGTTCGGGGAGAGCCACGGGCGGGCATTGGGCTGCGTCGTGGACGGCTGCCCGCCGGGTATGCCATTGGACGAGTCTGATATTCAATTGGATCTCGATCGCCGCCGTCCCGGTCGGTCGCGCCATACCACGCAGCGTAACGAACCCGACCAGGTACAGATTCTTTCGGGAGTATTCGAAGGTGTCACAACCGGCACACCCATCGGCCTGCTCATCCAAAACAAGGACCAGCGCTCCAAAGACTATGGCGACATCAAGGACAAATTTCGTCCCGGGCACGCCGACTATACGTATCAGCAGAAATACGGCATTCGCGACTATCGCGGTGGTGGCCGTTCGTCCGCGCGAGAAACGACGATGCGTGTAGCGGCCGGCGCAATCGCAAGGAAGTACTTGCGAGAAAAGGCGGGCATCGAGATAACTGGCTACCTCGCTCAGCTGGGGTCGATAGAACTTGACGCGATCGACCTGGGCGTTGTTGACGATAACCCGTTTTTTTGCGCCGACCCGGATCGACTGGATGAGCTCGAGTCGTTCATGGACGAACTTCGCGAAGAAGGTGATTCGATCGGAGCGAAGATTAGTGTAGTGGCGAGCAATATCCCGCCCGGGCTGGGGGAACCGGTGTTCGATAAACTCGGGGCCTCGATTGCGCACGGATTGATGAGCATCAACGCCGTGAAAGGGGTAGAGCTCGGCGCAGGTTTTCGTGCCGTGACACAGCGAGGTAGTGAACATCGCGACGAAATCGGCGCGGATGGATTCAGCAAGAACGATGCCGGCGGAACCCTGGGCGGTATTTCATCCGGCCAGGACCTGGTCGCAAGCATCGCACTGAAACCGACCTCCAGTATCTCGGTTCCCGGCAAAACGATTGACAAATCCGGGGCGGAAACGGAAATCGTCACCAAAGGTCGACATGATCCCTGCGTAGGGCTTAGAGCTACGCCAATTGCCGAAGCAATGGTTGCACTTGTTCTGATGGATCACTATCTGCGACATCGCGCGCAAAACGCCGACGTCGAATCCGTGACACCGGTCGTATGAACAAGAAGTTTGATGTTGCGGTTGTCGGAGCGACCGGCGTCGTCGGTGAAGCATTGCTGGAAATTCTCGCAGAGCGCAAGTTTCCGGTCGGCACGGTGCATGCCGTGGCCAGCGATCGATCGATAGGCAAAACGGTAAATTTCGGCAATCGCGAGCTGGACGTAAGTGACCTGGCTGAGTTCGATTTTTCTCAGGTCTCGATCGGCCTATTTTCGGCCGGCGCCTCTGTATCGGCGGAATATGCGCCAAAAGCGGCGGCTGCAGGCTGTGTCGTAATCGACAATACATCCAGATTTCGCTACGAAGACGAAATTCCACTGGTCGTACCGGAAGTCAACGCTGAGACGATCGCAAATTACAAAGACACCGGCATTATTGCGAACCCGAATTGCTCGACGATCCAGCTGGTAGTTGCACTAAAACCAATCTACGACGCCGTTGGAATTGATCGCATCAACGTTGCGACTTATCAGTCTGTATCCGGCGCCGGACGCAAGGCCGTCGAAGAACTGGTGCGGCAAACGACAAGCATGCTAAACGGCCGGCCGCTGGAAATTGAAGGGGACAATATTCAAATCGCATTCAATGCGGTGCCGCATATCGATGTATTTGAGGACAATCGCTACACCAAAGAAGAGATGAAAATTGTCTGGGAAACGCGAAAAATCCTCGGCAACGACGAGCTGCTGATTAATCCAACGGCGGTTCGTATACCCGTTTTCTACGGCCACTCCGAGGCGGTGCATATCGAGACGAAGGAGAAAATTACGGCCGCGAAGGCTTGCGAACTATTGCGCTCTGCGCCAGGTATCACCTTGCTCGACGGGGTCGAAACAGGCGATTACCCAACTGCTGTCACCCAAAGTTCTGGAACCGACCCGGTCTACGTCGGACGCGTACGCGAGGACATATCTCATCCGCACGGCATTAATCTTTGGGTTGTGTCCGATAACATACGTAAGGGCGCGGCTCTAAATAGCGTCCAAATTGCTGAAATATTGGCGAAAAACTATTTATAAGATATAGTTCGACACCATATGTTAAACCGGTCAGCTCGCCATCCGATGGCCCCGCACCGGCGTCTAAACGGGGCTCTTGGGGAGCTGGAGAAAAAACACTATGTCGCGACGACTCTCTCAAATCTCGCTTGTGCTCGTAATTTTGCTGTCAAGCGCGGTTTGGGCTCTGGGGCTGGGAGAAATCAAGCTGGATTCGGCCCTCAACGAACCGTTGCGTGCTGAGATTGAGTTGCTTTCTGCAACACCGGATGAGCTCAACGGCCTGCAAATTGCTTTGGCATCTGCCGATACATTCGTGCGATACGGTCTCGATCGCCCGCTCTATTTACAGGATATGGAATTTCAGATTCTCCGTTCCGGAAGCGAATTCGGTAATGTTATTGAGATTCGATCTGCCGTACCTGTAACCGAACCGTTTCTGACGTTTCTTATAGAAGCGAGCTGGTCTCGCGGTCGTTTACTGCGCGAATACACCGTACTGCTCGATCCACCGACGTTTGCACCCGCGGCAATGACACAGTCAACGCCGGCTGTAACGGCACCCACTCGAAGTGATCCTGCGGACAGCGGCCGCATTGAGCGACCGGCGCGCGATGATTCGCCGCCAAGACAAGAGCCAAGACAAGAGACAAGACAAGAACCTGAGCCAAGTTACGAAAGCCCTCGTCGCGACGAACCGCGCGACGAATCACCGCCTGTAATCGATGATTCGCCGTATGACAGAGTCGCAGGCGACGACTATTTCGTGCCGCGCGGCGAGACGTTATGGAGCATTACGGCACGCGTGCGGCCCGATTCCCGTCTGACAATGAATCAGACGATGCTGGCGATATTTGAAGCAAATCCGGATTCCTTTGGTGGCAACATCAACGTCATGCGTGAAGGCACGTCGCTTCGAATTCCGAGTGCCGACGAAATATTCCAGATCACGCGCGGCGAGGCGCTTGACGAAGTATTACGCCAGCACGCCGCCTGGGACCCGGGATATTCAAGGGCACCGGTGGCCGATGACACAACATCGCAACCCAACCTGACACTTGTTCCGCCCGACGAGGAATACGTCGATGACTATCTCGACGATACCGCCGGTCTGGATGACGAGTTCGGCGACGAAGCGTTGTCGCGCGAACAGGAAATCGAACAACGCATTGCTGACCTTGAGGCGGCGGACGTTCCGGAGCAGCGGTCGCTAATCGAAATTCGCGACAATGAACTGGCGGCTTTGCGTGAAGAACTCGCCAATATTCGCGGCGAAGAGTATGTGCCCGTCGTCGACGATGAGATAACTGACGAGATTCCAGTCGAGGATGATAGCGTCATCGCCGACGATGCAGTAGCTGATGATACTGATGCGACCGACGAGCCGACATCGACGGCGCAACCACCAAGTCGATCTGAACCGGGTCTTGTCGAACGGATTCTCGATGCGCTGGCGAGCTGGTGGATGTGGATTGCAGGCGCCTTGGTCGTTATTGGCGGCGCGTTGTTCTGGTTCATGCGTCGCGGTGACGAAAAAGGTGACGAACCGGAGGCTTGGCAGGCACTGGATGCCGACGAAGAAAGCATAGATGCGCTGTCCGCAACAGGCACCATGCAGGCGCCAGGAATTGATGAATCTATCGTCGTTGTCGAACAGGAATCAGCGATCCGTGATCTGGATGCGACAGTGGATGCGCCAGCACCGGACTTTTCCCCCATATCGGATCCGGCCCCGGAACCGGAACCGACCCCGGAGCCGGAACCGATCGCGGAACCAGAGCTGGAGCAGACTGCTGAAATCGCCAGCGTAGTTGAAATAGGGGACACGATTGAGGACACGTTTAGTAGCGAAACCGCCATCAATCTGGACCAGACCGACCCGATGGCGGAGGCTGATTTCCATATGGCCTATGGTCTCTATGATCAGGCGGCGGATCTCGTCAATGGTGCCCTGTCAGTGGAACCGGAGCGCCAGGATCTGCTATCGAAACTTTGTGAAATCTATTTCGTGTGGGGTAATCGCGATGCCTTCATTGATGCGGCTGGCCGACTGAAAACGGCTGTCGCCGGCGGCGAAAGTGCCGAATGGGACAAGATAGTCATCATGGGGCAGCAGATTGCAGCTGACGACGAAATGTTTGCCGGTGCCGGCGCGCCTATGGCAACCAAGGCCGTCGATATGTCATTCGAGGCCGAAATGGATGATGCCGGCTCGCTCGATATGGAGTTCATTGCCGAATCCGAATCCGAATCTGCAGATGATGTATTCGACATCGGTGGCGCCGATGAAGGTGAATACGGCGAATCCACTGATTTCGACGTGACGGCCGAGATGCCGACTATGGAATCAACCCTCGAATCGCCAACCGTCGAGGAGCAATTCGATGTGATTTCCGGCACCGCGGAGTTGCCGTCCATCGACGAGACCCTGGGCAATGCAATCGAGACCAGTGGACTGTCGGCGGACGCAACAGCTGAAATCGACCTGGACGATCTCGGGCTTGATCTGGACGGACTGGATGAGAACGAAGTGGCCTCGCTGGACGATCTGGATGCGACGGCTGAAGTACCTGCGGTGGATCAGACAGGTATTAACGAGTTGTTGGACGATCTGGATGATATTACCGGTACGAATCTCGAAGCAGATCCGGAATCAACCGGGTTTCATCCAGCGCTCAAAGGTGACCAAACCGGTACGAATATCGAAGCGGATTCGGAATCGACGGCATTCCATGCCGCACTCAAAGGTGACGAAACGGGTATAAACGAAAGTCTGCCCGATCCCGATGCAACCCATATCGCCCCCGATATCGCTACCGACGTCGGCATCGATTCGAATTTGCTTGATGCAACAGGCGTTACGCAGATTTTGAGCGAAGATTTTACCGTTGATACATTGTCGGATATTGCCGGCCAGATTGCCGACAACGAAGCGACAATGTTGGCGTCCATGGGAGATGACGAAGCTGATGCCGATGCAGTACTGGGTGACGAAGAGAAAACGATGCTGGCGGGGCTTGATGACGACGAGGGCGACGAAGCCGATTTTGATTTCGCCAGGACGGAGGCGCTGCCATCCGATGCATTTGGCAGCATGTCGAATCTGGACGAGACTGGCGAACTGCCGGTTGCTACAGGCACCGATGTTGACCTCGATCTCGACGACCTGACGGCCGCGTTGCAGGTCAGCGAAGTAGGCGACACGATTCAGCAAATGCGCGATGACGCGACCATTGAGCAGCCGCGACCCGACATTTCAGAAATGGGCGAAGAGGATGATTTTTCGCCGACGATGAACCTAGAGCCGGGTGAAATAAGCGACGATCTGCACGACGCTCGGACAATGACCGAAGTGGGTACCAAACTGGACCTTGCGCGCGCATACGTTGACATGGGTGATCCAGCAGGTGCACGTTCAATCCTCGAAGAAGTGGTCGATGAAGGCGACGATGCTCAGCGTCAGCAGGCACAACAATTGCTGGATTCGCTAGCTACCTGATTGCGCATTGCTCTCGGCATTGAGTACGACGGTACCGCATACAACGGTTGGCAAACTCAGCGAACGGGTGACGGAATACAGACGGTCGTCGAGAAGGCCCTGGCAGAAGTCGCCGACGAAGACGTTAAAGTAAGCTGCGCAGGGCGTACAGACACTGGGGTACATGCAAGTGGGCAGGTCGTGCACTTCGATACCCAAAGTGATCGCAGCAAACGAGGTTGGTTGTTTGGTGCAAACAGCAACCTGCCCGACGACATCGCAGTCATGTGGGCGCGGCCCGTACCCGATGACTTTCACGCACGGTTTTCAGCGACGGCACGGCGCTATCGTTACGTCATACTCAATTGCGAGATTCGATCTGCACTGCACCGGCATCGAGCCTGGTGGGTCTTCCAGCCTCTGGTCGCAGAACGCATGCACGATGCGGCAAAACTGTTGCTCGGTAAGCATGATTTCTCGGCATTTCGCTCAGCGGGCTGCCAGGCATCGACCCCGGTGCGAGAGATTACGTCGATTTCAGTGACTCGCGACGACGACTGGATAGTTTTGGACGTCACTGCAAACGCATTCTTGCAGCACATGGTTCGAAATCTTGTGGGCTCGTTAGTGTTGGTCGGTGGAGACGACAAATCTGTGGATTGGCTATCCGCACTATTGACCAGTCGAGATCGCAAGCAGGGCGGCGTGGCGGCACCGCCGCACGGTCTGACGCTTATGGAAGTAAACTATCCACCCGAATTTAAACTGCCATCGGGACCAGAGCACAGGGGTAAGAGCCCTGTTAGTATGCCTTCATGAGCTGGTTTGAAAAACTAATGCCATCGCGCATCAGCACCGAGAAGCGCACTCGCTCGGTACCAGAAGGCGTTTGGATCAAGTGCCCAATATGCGATGCACAACTGTATCGCAATGAACTTGAACGCAATCTGCAGGTGTGTCCAAAATGCGACCACCATATGCGAATCGGCGCTCGCCAGCGCCTCGATATTTTTCTGGATCCGGATTCACAACAGGAATTGTCAGCACAGCTCGAGCCGGAAGATCCGCTTAAATTTCGTGACAGCAAGCGGTATCGCGAGCGGATAACGTTGGCGCAGAAAAAGACTGGCGAGAAAGATGCGCTCGTATCGACGACTGGAACCTTACTCGGCCGCCCCGTTGTTGCATGTGCATTCGAATTTTCGTTCATGGGCGGCTCGATGGGTTCGGTCGTTGGCGAACGATTCGCGCGAGCTGCCGATCATGCGACCGAAAACAAAATGCCGTTGATCTCGTTTGCGGCAAGCGGTGGTGCTCGTATGCAGGAAGCACTGTTTTCTTTGTTGCAAATGGCGAAAACGGCGGCTGCGCTGGCACGACTCGGTAAAATGAACGTACCGTATGTTTCGGTACTAACTGATCCGACCACGGGCGGCGTATCGGCAAGTCTGGCGATGCTGGGAGACGTCAATATCGCTGAGCCAAATGCGTTGATCGGTTTTGCCGGGCCACGGGTCATCGAGCAAACCGTTCGGCAGAAACTCCCCGAAGGGTTCCAGCGCAGTGAATTCCTGCTCGACCACGGTGCCGTTGACATGATTATTGACCGGCGCCATATGCGTGACCAGATCGCTGATCTGCTTGCCAAATTCGAAAACCGGGCCAGCCCCGTCAAGCAGTAAACGATGCACACCCACGGTTTGTCTCTCGACGAGTGGTTGGCGCAAATTGAGACCTTTTCGCCGCAGGAGATCGATCTGGGGCTCGAACGGGTCGAGACGTTGCTGCGGCGACTGGATCTCGTTGTGCCCGAGACCGTTTTTCATGTCGCCGGAACCAATGGCAAAGGTTCCAGTGCTGCGATGCTTGACGCATTGCTACGTACGACTGGCGCAAAGGTCGGATGCTACACGTCTCCGCATTTACTTCGTTACAACGAGCGCATACGTCTTGGCGGCGTCGAGGCGACCGATGCCCAGATCGTCGCTGCTTTCGAACTGATCGAATCTGTTCGCGGCGATGTGCCGTTGACTTATTTCGAATTCGGCACCCTGGCGGCGATGGCCGTATTCGCGGCTGCCGACATTGAAATTGTGGTGCTTGAAGTTGGCATGGGCGGGCGGCTTGATGCCGTCAATGCCATCGAGCCGACGGCGGGCCTGATCACCAATGTGTCACTGGATCATTGCGCCTGGCTCGGTGACGATATCGAGGCAGTTGCCAGGGAAAAGGCTGGCATCATGCGAGCGAACAAGGCCGTAGTTTTTGCGGCACGGGATCTTCCATCAGCGATCACCGAGCGTGCCGATGTGGTGGGCTCCAGACTGATCGCAGTTGGGCGCGACTACCAGTGGTCAATCGGTGGTGATCGATGGTCGTGGCGTGGCGTAAGTCATTCATTGCGTGATCTTGCCCGGCCAGCCGTGCCCGGTGACATCCAGGTTCAGAATGCTGCAGGTGTGCTTGCATTGCTGGAAGCAGCAGGCTTCGACACATTGCTCAGGACCGAGGTGATCGACAACATGCTCGGGCGTTTGCAACTCGCCGGACGTATGCAAGCGGTGGGCAAAAACTGGTTGCTCGACGTCGCGCATAATCCGGCGGCAAGCGATGCTCTTTCGGACACATTGCGCGCGCAAAAGACGGCTGGGAGTACGATCGTCATCCTGGGAATGCTCGATGACAAAGACGTTGAAGGTGTAGTGACGCCGTTGTCCGATCACGTCGATCAGTGGATCGCCGTGACCGCAGACAGCTCCCGTGCCACACCTGCGGCGGAATTGGCACGCCGGGTTGCCAACGCAAGCAATCGCCCCTGCGTGATCTCGAATTCTTTGCCTGATGCTATCGAGCACGCTCGCGACAGCGCCGGTACAGATGACCGGATTTTGATCACCGGTTCGTTTTACGTCGTGGGAGAAGCGTTGGAGCTGTTGGAGCGCCTCTAGAGGCGCGATAGCTAACCGGAGATTTCTCTCCCTCATGGCTCGCTGCGCTGCGCTTTACTTCGGTCGAGAAACATCCTGTCAGCAATCGCGCCCCAATGAACGCTCCAACAGATTATACTCTCCGCGCTATGGATAGAGCATTGAAGGAACGGATCATCGGGGCGATTATTCTCGTCCTGTTCGTCGTATTAGTCGTTCCCATATTTCTTGATGGACCGGCCAATGATGGCGAAGTGATATCTTCCCACGTGCTGTTGCCCGGGCAGTCTGGTGAGCAAAATCGTACCGTTGTGCTCAATCGCGATCGCACGGAGCCGGTTCCTCCCGCAGTTGATGCCAATGGGTCGGCGGAGGTAGAAACGGCCTCGACAGAGGACCAGAGCGAGCCAGCGTCCGCGCAAGAAGTGCCTGTGACGTCGCCGACCGGAATGTGGACCGTGCAGCTCGGTAGTTTTAAAGAGCGAGAAAATGCAGTGCGACTGACAGCCGAGTTGCAGGAGCTGGGATTTGCCGCGTTCCTGAGCCAGTCGCCGACCGAATCGGGCGGGTTGCATCGCGTGCGAATAGGGCCGCAGAAGGATCGTGAGAGCGCCGAGGCGATGGCCGGGCGATTGAAAAAAACCGGCCATGAAGGACAGGTGGTACCGGTTCTGTGATCTGTTAGAATCTCCCTCCATTCAAGTCCGGATCAAGACTAACCGACATCTCTGATGCCGATTATCGACATACTCATCGCCGTCGCACTCATCATTTCAATAATCATGGGCGTCGTCCGTGGCTTCATTAAAGAAGCGATTTCAATCACCGCACTGCTGACTGCCATTTGGGCCGCACTGTATTTTGGGCCCGGTGTTGGCGAGATTTCTGAAAGCTGGATAAGTTCGCAGGAGATGCAGACCTGGTTCGGTCGGATACTCGTCTTCGCCATCATTTTGTCGCTGGGCGGGCTGATCGGCTGGGGTATCTCGAAGCTCGTCAGATTATCTGTGCTGAGCGGAATCGATCGCTTTTTTGGAGCGATGTTCGGAGCAGCTCGCGGCGTACTGCTGGTTGCACTCTTCATTCTTGCCGGTCAATTTGCGGGATTCGACAATGACAACTGGTGGCGTCGATCGAAGTCGATTCCACACCTCGAAGTTGTTTCGGAGTGGATCAAGGTCATGGCGCCGCAAGGCTATGAATTCATAACACCGGACGGACGTGCCAAGTCCGTTCCTATCGAGCTCTAATATGTGCGGTGTCGCTGGAATCGTAAGTCATCGAGCAGTCAGTCAGGCGCTGTATGACGCGCTTACCGTGATGCAACACCGTGGCCAGGACGCTGCGGGTATCGTCACCTGGGGCGATGACGGCTTGCGGGAGCGCAAGAGCAATGGACTCGTCCGGGACGTATTTCGGCAACGCCATATGGACGGACTGACCGGCAATATCGGAATCGGCCATATTCGCTATCCAACGGCAGGCGGCGCTCGTGAATCAGAGGCACAGCCGTTTTACGTCAACTCTCCGTACGGAATTGTGCTCGGCCACAATGGCAATCTGACCAACACGGATGAACTGGCCGAGTTACTGATCAAAGAAGATCGCCGGCATCTGAATACGGGTTCGGACTCGGAAGTGCTGTTAAACGTATTCGCTCACGAGTTACAAATTCGTGCCAATGGCAAACCGACGCCGGAGCAAATCTTCGATGCTGTCGAAGCCGTACACCGGCGTTGCCGTGGCGGCTACGCGGTTGTCGCGATGATCGTCGGCATCGGCATCGTCGCATTTCGCGACCCGAATGGCATTCGTCCGCTGGTGCTCGGTGAGCGCAAGGTAGAGTCACGATCCGAGTACATGGTTGCGTCCGAGAGCGTGGCTCTCGATATCTTGCAGTTTCAGCGTCTGCGCGATGTACAACCCGGTGAGACGGTATTCATTGAAAACGACGGAGCGTTGCACTGCCGAAAACTCGACGGCGAGGTGCGTCATACGCCCTGCATCTTCGAATTCGTGTATTTCGCGCGGCCGGATTCCATTATCGACAACTTGTCCGTGTACAAAGCGCGTCTGCGCATGGGCGAACAATTGGCAGGCAAGATCGTGCGGGATTTCCCGGATCACGATATCGATGTGGTCATTCCAATTCCAAGTACGAGCCGTACGTCCGCGGTGCAGGTGGCGTATCACCTCGGTGCCAAGTATCGCGAAGGATTTATCAAGAACCGCTACATTGGTCGCACGTTCATCATGCCTGGCCAGGAAGCGCGAGCGCAGTCGGTAAGGCGCAAACTGAATGCCATCGATCTTGAATTTCGCGGCAAGAACGTGTTGCTCGTGGACGATTCGATCATCCGTGGGACGACGTCGAGACAGATCATCAAGCTCGCCCGAGAGGCTGGAGCACGAAAAGTATATTTTGCGTCGGCCGCACCGCCGGTGCGACACCCGAACGTGTACGGTATCGACATGCCGGCGGCGTCTGAACTCATCGCGAACGGCCGGACTGTCGAGGAAATCCAGGAGTTGATTGGTGCGGACCGTCTCATCTACCAGGATCTACACGGACTGATCCGGTCTGTGCGCCACGATAATTCCTCGATAACAGAGTTTGATACTTCCTGCTTCTCCGGCGAATATGTAACCGGTGATGTCACAGATGACTATCTGCATGAACTCGAAGAGAGACGCAACGATGCCGCGAAACAATTACGCGAGGATCATGGCGACGATTATTTCGCGGGTGGCGATGTGCAGGATAAACAGGACGCCGTCGTCGGTATGTAACGATTGGCCCGGCGAGCGCCGCTCCCCATGAGCATTAAAGTCATGATCATTGACGGTCAGCAGGACTTCCGTAGCCTGATGGCGCACCATATGTCCACGCACTGGCCTGACGCAATTATCACGGATTTCGATCCAGTTACCGCCGGGCATCTCCCAATCGAATTCTCTGGCGCCGGCAATGACTTTATTTTGCTGGGAAATGAACTCGGTGAGCGCGATGGGCTCGACGTGCTTAAACAATTCGTCAAGACACCAGGCTTTCCGCCGGTCATCTATTTTGGTGTCAAGCGCGAAGAAGGTGAGGCAGTAAGATTGGGCGCGGACGTCTTTTTTGAACGCGACGATGTCAGCCACGGAACCCTGGTAGTGCGTCTTAGCGACGTCCTGAAATCGCGTCGTGGCGTAGCCTCGACAGGTGCGCTATTTCTTGGCGATGAGAAAACCGGCATTCGGCCACTAATCCGCGGCTATCAATTGGTCAAAAAACTCAGTGTGACATCACATTCGGCGGTTTACCTGGCTCAATATAAATCGGACGACACGAAGGTAATACTCAAGGTTCTTCAGCAGGCACCCGAGGGCGCGGATAGCGTCGGGGCTTTTGATCGCTTTCTGCAAGAGTACGAGCTTATCGCCGATATCGATCACCCGAATATCGTCAAAATTCTTGATCTGGGCGTCGCCGACGATCACGCGCACATCGCGATGGAGTATCTCGACGGTGGCGATCTAAAGCAGCGAATAGCACAAGGAATTAGCGAACCAGATGCAGTGCAGTACTTGCGCCAGATCGCAAGCGCATTGGCCAAAGTACACGAGGTTGGAATTCTGCATCGCGACCTGAAGCCGGGAAATATCATGTTACGCAAGGACGGGTCGGTCGCCTTAATTGACTTTGGGCTGGCAAAGCACATGCGACTGAAGATGGAAATAACGGACACCGGGGAGATTTTTGGGACACCGTATTATATGAGCCCGGAGCAGGGCCACGCAGATGCTGTCGATCATCGCGGTGACATTTACAGCCTTGGCATTATTTTTTACGAAATGCTCGTCGGTGAAAAACCGTTTCAGGCAGATACTGCGATGGGAATAATTTATCTGCATGCTCAGGCCCCGGTGCCGGTCCTGTCGCATCGAATTGCCAAATACCAGGCCCTAATCAACATGTTGCTGGCAAAGAAACCCGAAGATCGCCTGCAGTCTGCCAGTGAGGTCGAAGAATGGCTGTAGTGCCACCGGTAGTTGCAAAATTCTTCGATGTCGCAACACCCGACGAGTGGGTAAACGAGGCATGTCGTCGAATTCCAGAGTTGTTACTCGATCATGCGAACTGCGAGCTAAAAGCAGCATCAACTGCGCTTGGGTTTCTGTATCGATATCCGGATCGCACAGCTCTGGCCCAGCGCATGTCCCGACTGGCCCGCGAAGAGTTGCGACATTTCGAACAGGTTCGATCCATCATGCAGGATATGAAAGTACCCTTCGACCGACTGACTGCGTCGAGATACGCGGGTGGGCTGCGTGACACAGTGAGAGACGATGAGCCGCACAAGCTACTCGACTTATTGCTGGTCGGTGCGCTCATCGAAGCGCGATCCTGTGAGCGCTTTGCGAAATTGGCGCCACATTTACCGGCAAAGCTTGGCAAGTTTTACAACGGGCTCCTGGCGTCTGAGGCCCGCCATTTCGAGCATTACATCGCGCTCGCGACAACAGAATGCGGAGTTAGTGACGATGAGATCGACTTCCGTCTGGCGGATCTGAAGAAAATTGAAGCAAACCTGATCACGGATCCGGATTCGCAGTTTCGATTCCACTCTGGAATGCCATCCTAACGCGGCATCACCTCGAGCTTCGGTCCACGCAGATCCCACCGGACCACGCTGCCCTGCGTGTACCAGTCGCCAAGCACTATTCGTTTGGCTTTGCGATTTCCCAGGTCAACCGTGTGAATGTCCGGGCGATGAGTATGGCCGTGCAGCAGCACGTCTACGCCGTATTCGTTGATGGCCCTCATTACCGCGCCCTGGTTGACATCCATGATGTCCATGCTGAGATTCAGCGTTCGCTCGAGGCTTTGACGCCGGGCTTCCTCAGCAATTCGCAATCGTTCTTTCAGTGGCTTGGCCAGCATCGATACCTGCCAGTCCGGATCGCGGGTCATCGAGCGAACGCGTTGATATTGCACGTCGTCCGTACACAATGCGTCGCCGTGGCTCAGCAGGACACTTTGGCCATACAGTTTGACTGGATACGGGTCCTCGAGAATTTCGATGCCCGTCTCGTGGGCAAACTTGCTGCCGATCATGAAATCGCGATTGCCGTGCATGAAATAAACCGGAACACCGCCGTCGACGAGCTTGCGCAGCGCCATTTTGATAATCGCATAGTGTGCATTTGGATCGTCGTCGCCTACCCAGGCTTCGAACAGGTCGCCGAGAATGTACAGGGCCTCGGCCTCGGTCGCGTCGGTTTGCAGGAACCTAATAAATTGGTCGCCGATGTCGGGTCGCTCGGCTTCGAGATGCAGATCTGAAATAAACAGCGTTGTCATCGCTGTTACTCGAATGTGTAGCGCGCCATCTTTTCAATCACGATCCGTTCGAGGGGGGCGTCCGAGGCAAATGGCCCTTGTGACCCTGTCTCTACATTGACGATCGTGTCGACAACGTCCATGCCCTCAATGACGTTACCGAAGACGGCGTAGCCCCAGGTGCCCCCGCTGGATTTCTTGCCGGGATCGAGTCGCGTGTTGTCTGCTACGTTGATGAAGAACTGGGAATTTGCCGAATGCGGGTCGTTTGTTCGGGCCATTGCCACCGATCCCCGAACATTGCTAAGTCCATTACCTGCCTCATTTGGAATTGAGTCATCGTTTTCCTTAAGCTCAAAATCGGGCGTATGACCGCCGGCCTGTGCCATGAAACCCGGGATCACCCGGTGGAAAATGATGCCGTCATAAAATCCTTCATCGACGAGCTTTAGAAAGTGGCTGACGGTCAGTGGTGCCTGCTGGCCATCCAACTCAAGAATGATGGTGCCCTTAGTGGTCACAATCTCGACA
>Ga0255049_10000297_pt1 | contig 30832 bp, 27 predicted proteins | sample JV7_2_3_MG_FD_183615 | JGI IMG/M metagenome (GOLD analysis project Ga0255049, IMG submission 183615) | Seawater microbial communities from Jervis Inlet, British Columbia, Canada - JV7_2_3 | ecosystem: Environmental > Aquatic > Marine > Inlet | place: Canada: British Columbia | collected 2016-10-06 | reverse complement strand
CTGTGAGCGGCTTCATCGGGTGCGCTCCCACCGACGGAGCGGCCAACAGAGCCAGAAGCACCAGCAACACCAGCATTGAACTCAATCTCTTCATCCTCGTGTCCTTTCCCGCATCTTCCGGGGAGGCGTTCTCTGGGCCCCCATTTCCGGTCCCTTGGGACGAATGGACTGTGCCTGGGGTTGGTCAACGTTCCCTCACGGGGTGCTCAACGAGTGTTCAGGAGGCTGACGTGCAGGCGACACCCAACACCCGCCCATATGTGATGCGATGAGGGAGTGGGCCTCCGCTCCCCGTTGACGGTTTCCCGATACTTCGGGCTGTCAGCACGCCCTCGAGAAGGGAGGCCCGTTGTGTCACGTTACGTGGGTGGGGATTTGCATCGTCGCCGGTCTCAGGTGGTGATTCTCAGCGAAGACGGCGAGAAGGTGTCGTCGAACAAGATCGTCAACGATCCGGAGACGCTGGTCGAAGCGGTTGTGGTGGCTGGTCCGGAGCCGGAGGTGGTGTTGGAGGCCACCTGGGGCTGGTACTGGGCAGCAGATGTCCTCTCCGAGGCGGGGTGTCGGGTGCATTTGGCGCATCCGTTGGGGGTGAAGGGCTTTCAGAACCGTCGGGTGAAGAACGACGACCGTGATGCCACTTTGTTGGCGGATCTGTTGCGGATGGGTTCGCTGCCGGAGGGTTGGATTGCGCCACCGCCGTTGCGAGAGTTGCGCCAATCGGTGCGGTATCGCCACAAGCTGTCGCAGCTGCGAGCAGGTTTGAAGTCTCAGATCCATGCCGTGTTGGGTAAGGAGGGAGCCATTCCTGAGTTGAGCGAGCTGTGGGGACCGGCCGGTGCCCGTTGGCTCGACGACCAGCAGCTTGGTGAGGCGTACCGGGATCGGGTCGAGTCGCTACGTCGTCTCATTCGACGCTACGACACTGAGGTGGTCCGTCTCGACCGAAAGGTCCATGCCCGGCTCCGCGACGACGCCGGCTACCGGGCAATCCAACAGCTGTCGGGGGTCGGTCCGGTGCTCGGGGCGGTGTTTGTTGCTGAGATCGGTGACATCTCCCGGTTCGATTCGGCGAAGCGGCTGGCGTCGTGGGCCGGTTTGACGCCCCGGCACCGTGAATCGGACACCAAAGTGATTCGGGGTCCGATCACCAAACAAGGCTCCGGGTTGGTGCGATGGGCCGCCATCGAAGCCGTCGCCCGCTACCGAGGCGGCGCCCCCATCCAAGCCAGCTACCGACGCATCGCGCAACGCAAAGGCAACAAGATCGCTCGAGTCGCCGCCGCTCGCAAGCTGTTGACCCTGGTGTTCTACGGGATACGCGACGGTGAGATCCGCTGCCTGAAAGGGGCAGTGTGAACGGTTCGGGCACAGCGACGGCTGCGAGCTCGCATGATCGGCATGACCCCACCGGTGGTGCGGGTCGACATATGTGATTGAGCCCAGCTGACCGCTGTGGCCGTAACGCTCCATGCACACCACCCGCCTCGGCGGGTGCGCAGCGGATGGATGCCCAGGCACCGAACCGCCTCACCCCACACCGGGGAATGGAGCCGGCCCCCCCGCTCGAACAGCCACCACCACACCCGGCCGCAACCGGGTCGCATCCCCGCGCCTTGACACGGCCCACTCCCTCATGGATGCCGATATGGGCGGGTGTCGGTCGGGCACCCATAGGTGCAGGTATGTGGGGGCCAACCGGTGTTATTGGTGCGGTGCGTAGGTTGTGGTCAACGACGGAACGGGAGCAGAGGTGGACGAAGGCCAGACACGAGCCAGAACTCATGAGTGGAGTGAACCGGGCGCACTTGCCGAGTCGATTCGGATGTTGTCGGGATTGGAGTGGATAGAGGCGTGGTCGAGCGGTGAGATGAAATGGCCGATGGCTGCAACCCTCGGGTTCGGAGTAGGAGACTTCGGTGACGGTCACATTGAACTCATTTGCACTCCAGAGGAGTTTCACTACAACCCATTTGGCACGCTTCACGGAGGGTTGGCTGCCACGCTGTTGGACACTGCGACCGGTTCAGCCATTGCTACGCAGCTACCCGCAGGAGTCGGCTACGCAACCATCAATCTTGCGGTTAACTTCCTCAAGCCGATCACCACCGAAACCGGACCTGTTCGTTGCCTTGGCAAGGTTGTGTCGATGGGGAGAACCGTCGCTGTCTCCGAAGCTGACGTTGTCGATAGTTCGGAACGGCTTCTGGCCCGTGCCACTGCCACCTGCATCCTGATCAACCCAGAAGGCCGGTAACCGACGCACACCCAGCATGATCTCACCCGCCCATATCGGCTGCGATGTCAGGGGGTCGTTGCACCACCTTCGACGAGAGTGAGGGTCTCGTTGTAGGAGGTGTGTGATGCGGAGGTTGTCGGAGTCGGAGAAGTTCGAGGTCTGGGATCGGTTCGAGGCCGGTGAGTCGTTACGGTCGATCAGCCGCCGGTTGGGTCGGCCGCCGTCGACGATCCGGACCCACCTGGTGTCGGCGAAGTTCCGGCGGCCGCTCCCGGCTGTGGAGTGGTCGCCTTTGCGGTTGTCGCTTCGGGAGCGGGAGGAGATCTCGCGGGGCATAGCCGCAGACGAGTCGCTGCGTGGCATTGCTCGGCGGCTGGGGCGCGCAACATCAACGGTGTCGCGGGAAGTCGCCACCAACGGTGGCCGGACAAGGTATCGAGCTGCCCAGGCACACCAAGCATCGCGGCACCGCGCCCAGCGACCGAAACCAGCCAAGCTCGCCACCCATCAGCGGCTCCAGGCCGTTGTCGAGGAGAAACTCGAGTTGTGGTGGTCGCCTCGTCAGATCTCGCGGTGGCTCTGTGAGGCATACCCTTCAGAGGAGGAGATGCGGGTGAGCCACGAGACGATCTACCTGTCGTTGTTCATTCAAGGCAAAGGCGCCCTGCGTAAAGAGCTGTGGCGTTGTCTCCGCACCGGACGGGCCACCCGCCGGCCCCAAGGTCGCCCGAAGTCGACCAAGGGTCAGATCCGCGACATGGTGATGATCTCGCAGCGTCCCGCGGCGGTCGAAGACCGCGCCGTGCCGGGTCATTGGGAGGGCGACCTGTTGCTGGGTAAACGCCAGACCGCCATCGGCACTCTGGTGGAACGCTGGTCCCGGTACGTGATGCTCTTCGCGTTACCTGACGGCAACACAGCTGAGGCCGTTCGAGTGGCGCTCTCTACGACCGTGCAGCGCCTCCCCGATCACCTGTGGGAATCGTTGACCTGGGATCAGGGCAAAGAGATGGCTCAACACGTTCAGTTCACCGTCGACTCCGGCGTCGAAGTCTTCTTCTGCGACCCGAACTCGCCGTGGCAACGGGGCACCAACGAGAACACCAACGGGCTGCTACGCCAGTACTTCCCCAAGGGCACCGACATGTCGAAGCTCACCCAACACGACCTCGACCAGGCCGCCTACTCGCTGAACACCCGGCCTCGACAAACCCTCGACTGGATGACACCATCAGCCAAGCTCGCCGAAGCGATGCGATGACCACCTGAAACCGCAGCCGATATGGGCGGGTGCTGGACGGGTCGACGTCGCGGCTTCGTTGTCGGGTGGTTCTAGCTCTCGACTGTGATCGTCCCGTGCATCCCGGCTACGAAGTGACCGAGGACAGTGCAGTAGAACTGATAGACCCCGGGTTCGTCGAACGTCACCACAAGCGATTCAGACTCTCCGGGCTCCACCAATCCCGACTCTGCTACCAGAGTGCCTGGATCGGCCTCAATCGCGTCGTTCGCCTGGACTAGCTCTGTGAACACGTCGTTGACGATCAGCAGATTGTGTTTGCCGAACGGTGACGCATTCGTGGCGGTGATGGTGACCTCTGCTCTCTCGGCGACTGCTATCTCGCCAGGTTCGTAGATGAAGTCGGTCATCTCGACATCCAGAGCAACCGGTTCCGCAGCCTTGGATTCAGAACTCTCTGAACAGCCTGCGGCGATCAAGGCTGCCGATGCCAGAACGGCAAACAATGCGGCGCGTCGCATCACGTCTTTCCTTCCCTGATGGCGACAAGAAGACCGGACTTCATTGGTGCTCCCGGGTCCGAGTGGGTGGTCCCTACCGACCCTACGCACCAGATGAGGCCGGTGGGACCAACTTGACGAACCTCAGCCTCGCCCCTACCCGGCGATATGGCGGCCGTGGCAAGAGGTGCCAGGTAGCGCATGGGTGCCGATATGGGCGGCTAGCTGACGGACTGGAGGTATGCGAACAGGGATGACAGATCAGCTTGTGTGAGTGTTGGATTCCCGCCGAGTGGCGGGCAGTCGACGCCGGTCGTGTTGTCAGGGTGATTTGCCGGGCGTCCCTGGTTCATGAACACCGCGAAGCCATCGGCAGACAATGACGTCACGAACTCGGTGCCGACGAGACCAAGGCCAAGCCCAGCAATGCCCTCGGCGGCTTCACCGTGACAGGCAGCACACGTACCCTCGAAGACTGTCTTCCCAGCGGCGGCTTCTCCAACGAGAACCTCGGTTTGCCCCTCCGAGGCGGCTTCGTCTTCTGGCTTCCCGACTTGGGTGAACTGCTCCAGACATTCCACGAACGCCGTGTCGGTCTCCGCCGGAAGGGTCGCAAAGAACGCCTCCGACTCTGGTCCCCACTCGGCACGAGCGTTGGAGTTCATCTCCAAGCTTCCAGCGATCATCTCCGCGGTGACGTCATATCTGGCGGCGAACTCGACCATGCAGGACGCCAAGGACGGACCGTCGTACATGCTCAGCAGCCGGTCGTGAAGCCCTCCACATCTCTCAATCGCCTGCGAAGCTGCTCTGCCGATCGCCACGCGTTCCTCATATGACACCGAGTTGAACAGCTCAATCACGTCATTCCAACTCGACTCCGCCGACTTGCCGGCCAGGGCCCAATCCTCCATCGCTTCGATGACACCGCTGGGACCGGCCGCGGCAAGCTCGGCGACAAGAGCATCGGTGAAACATGCTGCGCCTTCGGGATCGCCGAAGAAGACATTGTCGCCCACGTAGAAGGCACCGAAGAACAGATCCCAACTCCAGCCACCGGGCTGGTCAAGGATCACCGCGGCCAGCCAGTCTCCGACGCCGTCGAGATGCGCGTCGGTTTCAACGGCATCCGGACCCGAGACAGTGTCTCCGGCTTGATCGACCCCGGATGCGCATCCAACCGCCACTACCACCAAGGCGACCGCGAGCGATCGACGCATCGCACTCCTACAACGATGACTTTCGCATCATGTCCATCGAGAGCTACCAGCCACTAGAGGCCACATACCCCAACATTCGACAACCCACAGCAGAACGACCGAGCTTCTCCGCCTGGGCGCTGCGCATCACCCGTTGCCTCGACACCCCGCCAGATAGTGCATGGGGCCGATATGGGCGGGTTCACTCACCTGTCTTGGGATCGTTCGGTAGGTTTCGGAAAACGCAGGAAGGAGAACTGCTTGCCCAGCCTCATCGACCACCTCGGAGCGTGGGAGGGGGTCTGGTTCACATTCCTCGAACCGGACGAACTCTTCGACGAATCTCCATTCAGGGCGACGATCGAGCGGGACGCCGACGGCTTCGTCATCGAGTACAGCGGATCGATCGGGGGGGAGGATGTGATCGGATGCCTCTGGTGGTCGGAGGCCCGTGGGAAAACCACCGTCGACTGGGTCGACTCATGGCACACCGGCGGTGAGCACGAACGGTTGGAAGGGTCGGGCGATGCGCCCCCCCGGTCCTACGAGTACGGAGGCGACGATCCTCGACGAAGCCGCCTACTCGCTGAACACACGGCCTCGATAAACCCTCAACTGGATGACACCATCAGCCGCTCGCCGAAGCGTTGCAATGACCACCTGAATTCGCAGCCGATATGGGCGGGTGTTCAGGGGGCCATGCCGGCGGTGATGAGGCTTTCGGCGTCGTGAAATACCTCTTCTCGTGTGATCAGACCGTCTGGCTCGGGTTCGAAGCTCGATTTCATTCGGGTGCCGAGTTCGAATGTGGTTAGGCCTTCTCCTGTCATCTCGTCGTCATCGATAGTGGCTGTCCAGCGGTAGTGAATGGCTACGGCGATGATGCCGCCCTGGTCGGGCTGCGTTTCGGTGGGTGCTGATGGACCGTTGATCTGGGCTGCGAGGCCCAGTACTTCAAGCTTGGCATTCGCTTTGGGTCCGATTCTCTCGTCGGCAAGTCGGGCGATCGCGCTCGATCCTTCTCCTTCAAGACCGAACATGGTGTCCTCAAACACCGCATCATCGGCATACAGCGCGGCGATCTTCTCCTCGTTGCCCGACGACCATGCCGCTACGTATTGGTTGGCGATCGCCTCCAGCTCGGCGACACACCCACTGTCGGCGAAGCATCCGAGTCCGGTGAGTTCGAAGGTCTCGATCGTGTTCCACACCTCGAAAGCGGTCACGAGATCGTTCTCGAATCGGTACACCTCTAGGAACTCGACTGGAGGCGGGTCCGGAGGTTCGGGTACCCAGGGAGGCCAGAGGTTGGCGACTTCGACGAGCATCGCCGCAGCGTCTGCCGAGACGAAGGCTGTCGCGGCCTTCCCCGATATGTCGGGCCAGAAGGCAGCCATGGGTCGGTGGATGAGGATGATGCTCTTCTGACCTTCGACGAGGTAGTCGCCACTGCCGGGGTCGTAGAACACTGCATCGTCGGCGTAGTCCGCGAAGACGACATCGACGTCGGGCCATGCCCCCGAAGCGGTGTTACGGAACGTGATGACGTCCTCTTCCCACTGTCGCATTTCATCGACCGACATCACCGCCGTTGTGCTGCTGTCGCCGGCACACGCGGATGACGAGGTGACGACCGCTACCGCCAACATCGCGATTGACATGGGCCTCGCGACCGAGTGATGCATGACTCATCCTTCCGTGATCCGGGGCCGTCACCTACCGGGTCTACTTTTGGGCGAACCCGGGTGCTTCCTCCGAGACGGGAGCCGATTTGGATTCATCGTCGCCGCACCCGGTGGAGACCAGTCCGGTGAGGAGACCAGGATCACAGCCTTGCGAACCAGCATGTTTGCCGTCCTTCCTCAGATCGGGCCAGGAGACCTCCGCGTACGATTCAGGCTCTCCACAGCCTTCCTCTGCGAGCCCAGCCAAGGCCTGTCATCCTGCGATATGTCCACCTCGGTCGGAATGTCAGTGACATCTTGCCGAACACGAGATCAACGCGCTGCGATGGCGCTCGATACAGACCACCACCCCGCCGCCGATTCGGACCCGACCTGGTCACCGACACCTGCCGCAGGTCGTGAACCCTGACATCTTCGGGCCGGGGAACGTCTGCCGCTTCTACTGCGGGTCGGAAGTGCTTGCGGGAGAACGTCGTTGATCTCAGCTGTTGCCCTCTGGCGGTGGTGAATACCAGTTCGTCTGGCCCTGACTCGTAGCGGTTCATGTTCCCGTCCAGTTCCGCGGCAAGCAGCGGAGGGATCCACGGGTCTTGCCCGTCCTGATGTGGGAGTGCCCTCATCAGCTGACCGCCCACGTCCGTGACCGGTCGTTCGACGGTGATGCGCTTTCGAAGCAGGTCGATGTTTCGGCACCTGAGCGCCGCTGCTTCCCCGAACTGGAGGCGCACCAACAACCGGCCACACATGACCGGCCCGAAGCTGAGCGCACTCCCGCCATCCACGGAATACCCGGTGTCTCCGCCAGGACCTAGATCCAGCACCACGTCGGCCAGATAGGTCGCTCCGATAACTTTCGCCTCTACCGATGGCTGGCCCGGTCCCATAAGGAGGAGTTGCGGCTGTTCAACCCGGGCAGTCGCCGATCGCGCAAGCCGGGTGGGGGAGACCATGAGCAGGGTCTTTCGGATCACAGTCTTGGCGGTAGCGTTCATTGCCGGCATCGCAGCATCGGCACCCGCCGAGGAATCAACCCTGGTATTCGATCTGGCTGCCGAAGGGGGATTCGTTGAAGAGCACACGGCCCGCTTGCTGTGGAACTTGAAGACGGACAACATCGTCCACGACAGTGTCTCCGAGGGTTGGAACTCGCTCTATCTTGAGCAACCGGAGGCGACGTCGGGTCGGGTGGTTGTCGACCTCGAGACAGGCTTCATCACTGGTGAGATCATCCAGCGGTGGGCCTGTAGCGGTGATTGCCGTACCAGCACCAACACTCCCAGCTGGACCACCACGCGTGACACCGGCTGGACCGCGACCGTCACCAATGGGCTTCTCGAACCCGACGGCGACAGCTGGACGGTCACCGGATCTGTTGCCATCAAGTACCACACCAACGTTACAGCCCTTGAATCCCCGTCCGATTGCGGTGGCTCCCCTTGCTACATCTGCGAGGAGCAGCTTTGTGCGGTGGCTGGGGAAGCAGCCGCCACCGCCACGCTGGAGGGATGGCTCGACGGCAACACACTGTCGCTGGCATTCGCCGACGGGCTCGAAGCCAACATCGCTGACATGGACTTCTCCCCTTTGGTTCGAACCGAGTTCTTCATGTCGCGTTTCTCGATCACCATGACGGCCCCGGTCCTGTCGGCTAATAGCGCGACGCCACCGGAACCGGCCTCGGGTGACAACGCCCTTGACGACCTAGCGGACGGAAGCGTCATCCCTGGACTTGTCGCTGGTTCCCCACCCGGCCCTGCCGAGCCGGGAGCGACAGACCACGGAGGCGAAGCAGGGCAAGAAGCGACGGGTGAAGGGGGTTCAGGTGGCGACGTCCAAGCCGACGAGTCCGCAGTCGGCGGGTCGAGCGAGGCCGACGGCGGGTCGATGCCGCTGACACTCATCGTGATTCTTCTCATTGTCCTTGCCGTCGTTGCCGGCTGGCTCTTCTGGGCGGTGCTTCGGCGCTATTTCAAGCCGGTCTATGGCAGCCTGGACGGTCAGGTAGGCAGCTTTGAGGCGACCGACGTCGTCGCCAAAAGGGTGTTTCACCGGAAGGGCCCAGCACCTGACCCCTTGGCCCCAACCGCGCAGCCGACGGGTGACCTCGCCGGTGAGGTCAAGACAGAGCACAAAGTTGCTGGCACCGCAGTGGACGGCACCGCCATCTGGGTGCCTCCGGGAACCTATCCGGCGGGTCGTGCTGTGAACGGCTACACACCCATAAACGTGAGCGGTGAGATCGTATGGCTGGCGCCCAATACCACCATCACCCACGAGGGGTCAGGAGGCAACATCGCCGAGCCAGCCGCCCCCGTGCACAATATCGCGGCATGGTGATGACTTCCGGGCCCAAAAGCCCCGTCCACCTACACACGAGAATCGGTGTGCTGAATGACAGCGGAACAGTGACTCGTTACTCGCCCACGAAGGAGACCACCCTGTGGAAGGGCCAGCCGCACGCCGGGAAGACGCCGATCTACGACAAGAGGGGAAAGCTTGTCGGTGACATCGACACCGACGAGTTGCGCAAATCCGAGCTGTAGCCCCTGGCCTATGCCGAGAACACGTCCACCACCGGCGACACGTTGGCGGTAATCACCCGCGATCTGACCGACACAGCCAACGGTCTCATCGCTGAAGCGGAGCCGGGAGTATGCAGTTGCGGGGCCGCAGTCGAGCCCTTTGCAGGTTCTCGACTCTCCATCAAGTAGGTCCGAAACGACCTGCAGGTAGCGCACAACCGGCATATGCGTGGCAGGGTGAACCTCCCCGGGTTTCATGCAGGCTCTGGGGTGCCTTGGGTTTGGCTAGCGAAGCGGGTCGGGTCGGAGTTCGGTGTCGAGGATGCGTCCGAGTCGTACTGTTTCGGCTGCCATTTCGTCCATCGTGTCCGCTTCGGTTCGGAAGTTCACTATGCAGGTGCGTAGAGCGAATCGGCCATCTACGACGGCATTGGATGGGAACACCTTGCCTCCGAGCTGGATGTCGAACATCAGTCGCTCGTTGAGGACGTTCAGGTACTCGTCACTATCCGTCCGCCCCGCGAGGTCCTCTGGGACATAGCGGAAACAGGTGATCGACAGCCCTGGGTCGGTCACCGGCTCGAGGTCGGGGTGGTCCACGACGAGTTCGTGGAGATAACGAGCGAGCGCCACATCGTGGGTGATGCGTCGCTCGTATGCGTCCCATCCGTGAGCGAACAGCGAAACCCAGATCTTCAGCGCTGCGAAGGGGCGGGAAAACTGCGGGCTGAGCTGGTAGATGTCGAGCCCCCACCCGGTGTACTCGTTGTCGCTGACGATGTACGAGGCTTCCACGGCGAACGCATCCGCCAGGTGTGCGGGGTCGCGCACAAGGATGCAGGCTCCTGCGTGCGGGGTGTACAGCCACTTGTGGGGGTCGAACCCGATCGAGTCTGCCCGTTCGATCCCGTCAAAGAGGTGTCGAAGTTGCGAGGTGAGCGCAACCGGCCCCCCGTATGCGGCGTCGGCGTGGAACCAGATCTCGTGCTCGGCGCACACGTCGGCGATGTCGCCAAGGGGATCGATCGCTCCCGTCCCGGTTGTTCCTGCAGTGCCAACGACCGCGATTGGGCGATATCCGGCTGCGATGTCGGTGGTCATCGCTGCCCCGAGGGCGTCAATGTCCATACGCAGGCTGCTGTCGGTAGCGACCCGGCGGATTCCGGCATCGCCGATACCGAGCATCTGGGCAGCTCGGTCGATCGTGTCATGGACCTCGGACGACACATACACGGTCAGTTGAGGACCGCCCCGCAATCCCTGCGCTCTCACGTCCCATCCCGCGCACCGCGTTCGCGCCAGCATGATTCCGATCAGGTTCGTCATCGCTCCGCCTGATACAACGTATCCGGTTGCCCCATCCGGCATACCGAGACGCCCTGCGAACCACTTCATCAGATGCTGCTCGATCTCGGTTGCGGCCGGAGAAAGGCGCCACCCACCACTGTTCTGATTCAGCGCGGCAGCGATCAAGTCGGCCACAGCGCCCGGCACCGTCCCGGCACCCGAGATGTAGCCAAGGAACCCTGGATGGCCCGGATACATCGATTCGTCGAAGACCATCTGTCGCAAATGGGTCACGAGATCGTCGATCGGCATCGGGTCCCGAGGGACATCCAGTGTGACCGCGGCCCTCACCTCCGCGGCCGACCGGTCACGCGCGACCGGCAGATCGTCGTGGAGCCGATCGAGTAACTCAACCCAGATATCGACCACCCGCTCACCGAACTCGCGAGCCTCCGTGGGACGCCAGTCCAGGGCGCGTTCAGGCGTAGGTCGTTCGATATTGGACATCGATCCATCCCTCAACAAGCAATGTAGCAATCGACCAACAAGCCCGCAGTCCTCAAACAACCGCCACCAGGTCCGCTGAACAAACCGCCCATATCCGGCTGGGGGAGAAGGGTTTGATGGGTGTGCCAACCGGATCGGGCCGCCCGTGTGTGCCGATGTGCGCTGGCTGTGCGTGTCTGGTTCTGGCGGTTCTTTCTGGACCCAGCTTTGGGCCTCCTCTGGATGCCGTCGAGCGTGAATGTGCTGCGCGGCAGCCGTTGGGGGCCTCGTTCATTGGGAGTCGCGGCGTGCAGTGCCGCGTGGCGTCTTGGCAGGTTCGGGCGAACTAAAGTTTGATATGTGAGTATTTACTCACGTATGATGATCCCATGGATGACGACGTGTTCAGGGCGCTCAACGATCCGAGCAGACGCGTGTTGTTGGACCGGCTGTTTGCCGACGACGGCCAGACGCTCGGAGCGTTGGCAGAGCACCTTCCCCAGATGACTCGATTCGGCGTCATGAACCATCTCCGAGTTCTCGAGGAAGTTGGGCTGGTCACGACCCGCAAGGACGGGCGCCGCAAGCTCCACTATCTGAATCCAGTCCCCATCCGGCTGGCCCACGACCGGTGGATCAGCAAGTACACGGAGCCGAAGGTGAAAGCGATGGCCGGGCTGAAGGCCACACTCGAGGAAGGAATTCGAATGTCAGATCCGGTGCACATCTATCAGGTGATCATCAATGTGGAACCACACCTGGTGTGGAACGCCATCGTCGATGGCGACGTCACGCAGCAGTATTTCTATGGGACTCGGGTCGAGTCGGATTGGGAGGAAGGCTCGGCCATCCACTACTACGACGCCGATGACGGTGTTGTCGCGGACGGCAAGGTCCTCCAGTTCGAAGAGGGTCACCGACTGGAAATGACGTTCCACGCACGGTGGGACCCTGCTCTGGTCGCCGAGGGCCCCGTTCGGGAGGTCTGGAAGGTGGACGACTTCAACGGAGCCGCAACACTGACCGTCGAGCTGTATGACGCTCCTGTAGGCAGCAAGACATACGACGACTTCACGCAGGGCTTCCCCTACATCGTGTCGGGGATGAAGACGCTGTTGGAGACGGGCGCGACCCTCCCGGCGCCCAGTTGACCGGCTGCGAGGTGCCAGGCGGTGGCGTCAGTGCCGGCCGGCTAGCGGCGCTTCGTCGGCTTCGCCTGCAGCGTCCGAGCGTTGGCGACGCTCGTCGCGAACAGACGAGTCAACTCGGTGTCGTCGTCGAGAACCGGGTCCGTGATCGCCACGTAGTCCTTCACCACGCTGCCGTACTGCTCGACGACGACACCGGGATAGCGCTCGAGGAAGGCTTCCCGGTCACAGAACCGAGCCGGAAGGCGAGTTCTCCGTCCTCGGAAAGGAAGCTGAACATGTTCCCGTTCATCGAGGTGACCGCACGGTCTTGCCCTTGAGGTCCAGGTTGGGCACCGCGGCGATGAGGGCGGCGTAGATCTCGAGCTTGTCGTCACGCGACCAGGTCACATCGGCTCCTCATGCGCCACGCAGCGTTGACCGACGCTCCCTTGCGGCCGTCGTTGGTGCTTGCGCACGAGACGCGAGAAGAGCGCCGCTGGCCATGGCGTGCCCGTTCAGAGCCCGAACACTCGCCTCGGGTTCTCCACGAGCATCGCCTGCGCCGAATCCTCCCGAAGGCCCATCTCGCCCCATTGCTCGAGGTAGCGTTCCCAGCTCAGGCCATTGGACCCGAACAAGATCTTCTCGCTGCCGACATGGGAGTTCATGAACTGGCGGAGTGCTGGGTTGAAGTACTTGGGGAGCCAAGCGCTGGTCGACAGGTAGACATTCGGCCACTTGGTGATGACGGCGAGCGCTTCCTCCACCCATGGCCACCCCGTGTGCGTGCCCACGAGCACGAGCTCTGGAAAGTCACACGCGATGCGGTCGAGTTGCATGGGGCGTCCGTGCTCGCTCGGCATGGCCTCCAGCACGTGCCCGATCTGCATGGAAACGGGGATGCCTTTGGCCTCACACAGGGCGTAGAGGGGGTACATCTTCTTGTGGTCCAGCCCAATGTCATACCCGTAGATGTGGATGTAGACACCCTTGTACCCCCGTTCGCTGCAATCCCTCTCGACCTTGGCGAGGCTCTCGCGAATATGGAACGGGTCGTAGTCGGCAAGGCCGTAGACCCGACCCGGGTACTTCGTGGTCAGCGCCTCGATCTCGGACGTGGTATCGATGGCGAATCGCGTCTGCCTGGCGTAGGACCATGCGAGCAGATCGGTGGCAAGGATCGTCTCCACCCCGGCCTGGTCCATGGCCGCGATCATGGCGTCGCCGTCGTCGTATCCGTCGCCCCACGCCAACTCGACCTTGCACTTCAGCTCGCCGGGGGAATTCGTCGCCTGAACCCAGCTGTCCTTCCACTCCTTGAGAAGGAGCGGAAACAGCGTGTCAACTACTCCGTGCGTCGTCATCGGCCGTGGTCCTCCGGTACGTGGTCAACCGTTGCGTTCCGTGTCCGTCAGCTGCAAATTAGCCTGCAACGCCCACTCGGCGCGTCCGGTGAGGCCAGAACGCACGTGAAGAACCGTGAATGCGGCGAAGATGGCAGGGGATCATCGCCGCGGCCTTCGACCCTCAGGGCTACGAGCGGTCGACCCTGGTGACCCGCAGCAAGGTGATGCGGTTCGCGCCGGAGGCAGCTACTTCGATGGTGGCACCGTCGAACTCGAACGTCTCTCCGACCTCCGGGAACCTGCCCGCATGCGCGATCACCATGCCGGCGGCCGTGGTCCAGTCCCCGGTAGGGAGCTCGATCCCGAGTTCCTTGCTGAGGTCGGTGACGTCCGTCGAACCAGCGATCTCCCACGTGGTGGCATCGAGCTTGCGCACCTCGGGAGCTGCGTGCTCTCCCTCGTCGGAGATCCTCCCGACGAGCTGGGAGACGACATCCTCGATGGTGACGATGCCCTCGGTGCCGCCGTGCTCGGCTACAACGATCGCAAGGTGGATGTTCGATTGCTGCATGTCGTCGAGGAGCTCAGTGATGCGTCGCGACTCGGGCACGGCAAGGGGAGTCTCGGCGATCGAGGCGACGTTGGCGTCTGGCGATTCGAGGGCGGCGACAGCCAGGGCTTGGAGGCGCACAACGCCAACGATGTCGTCGAAGTCACCCTGGTAGACGGGAATCCGGCGGTGTCCGCTGGCGATCGCCCGTTCGAGGGCCTCGCGGACCGAGGCACTGCTGGGGATGCCGACGATGTCGAGTCTGGGGACCATGACCTCGTGCACCCTGCGGTCTCCAAGATCGAAGACGCGGTCGATGAGCAGCCGGTCTTCCTCGTCGATGGTGCCAACCTCTACCGCGTCAGATGCGAGTCGGAGCAACTCCTCTTCCGTGGGGGCGGCCGGGGAGGCGATGCCGGTGCCTGGCGCCTGGAAGTCGGCGAACCTGACGAGGAGACCCACCAGCGGCCGCAGCACGAGGACGAGAATCCGCAGCAGCGGGGCCGTCGCCAGGGCAACGGATTCCGGGTGGCGCACGGCGTACGTCTTCGGGATGGCCTCGGTGTAGACGAATAGCACCAGCGTCAGGATGAACGATGCAATGGTCACGACGAGGGAGCCGAAGAGTCGGCTCGCCAGGGTGCCGGTGACGGTCGCCGCGCTGATCTGTACCAGCAAGACGACGAGGAGCACCGTATTCAGGACGAGCGGCAGGTCGCTGACGAGGGTGAGCACCATGGACGCTCTGCGGTCGCCCCCGGCCGCGAGAACCTCAATGCGGACCCGCTGCACGCGGAGGAGAGCGGCCTCGGCGGCGCCGAGAATCGCGGCAGCGACGATCAATCCTCCCAGCACTGCGACCAGCAAGACGTCGGTCCCAGCCATAGCTGCAGCGTAGGCCGACGTCGGACTGCGCCGTTGCCGCTCCTCAGATGTGTCAGCATTGAGCCGGGCGACGAGGTCGGTGCCAGTCGACACGAGGGGTGACCAGTGAGCGTAATCGAGGAAGGCTCGGGACACGCGTTCGGCAAGCAGTTGCGTGGGGAGGTGCCGCGGAGCAGCCACGGGCGCTTTGCTCCTGCGCACGATCGGCCGGACCCGGTCGCGGTCCTCACGAGCCAGAACGAAACGCGCATCCAGTGGCTCGTGCCGGTTCGCCACTGGCGGATGGCGCAATCCCCGTTCGCCTTCTACCGCGGCGCCGCCAAGCTCATGGCGCTCGATCTGGCAACCACCCCGGCCACGGGGCTGCAGGCTCAGATCTGCGGGGACGCTCACCTCGCGAACTTCGGCGCCTACGGCTCACCGGAACGCGAACTCGTGTTCGACCTCAACGACTTCGATGAGACGGTGCCTGGCCCGTGGGAGTGGGACGTCAAGCGGCTTGTCGCCAGCTTTGCCATCGCGGCACGGCACAACGGTCTCGACGCCGCCGACGAGACTGACCTGGCCGCGACAGCCTCCGCCACGTATCGGGGCGCTATGTCCGAGTTTGCCCAGATGCGGTACCTCGAAGCGTGGTACGCCCATCTGTCGGTGGATGACATCTTCGAGGCGTTTGCCGACGAACTCACGAAGAAGGAGCGGAGGTCGGCGGCGAAGTTCTCCCGAAAGGCTCGCGCCAAGGACAGCCTGCACTCGCTCAGCAAGCTTGCCGAGAAGGTCAACGGTGAGTACCGGATCAAGACCCAGCCGCCGCTGCTCATTCCGGCTCGCGAGTTCCCGATCGAGGAGGATGCCGTTGAGATCCGCGGTGGCATCACGACGTCACTCGCGGACTATCTCGCGTCGGTGCCCGATCACCTCGAGGTGCTGCTGCGACGGTTTCAACTACGCGATATCGCCCTGAAGGTCGTTGGAGTCGGCAGTGTCGGGACTCGCTGCTCGATCGTGCTCCTCCAGGGCAGGGACGCCGAGGACCCCTTCTTCCTCCAGGTCAAGGAGGCTTCGCGTTCGGTGCTGGCGGACCACCTCCCTGAAAGCGTGTACGCCAACCAAGGCCAGCGCGTGGTGGTAGGCCAGCGCCTCATGCAGGCCGCCAGCGACAGCTTCCTCGGTTGGACGCGGGGCACCATTTCCGGGACCCATTACTACTGGCGCCAGCTCAAGGACATGAAGGCCTCACCGGAAACCGAGTCGGCTTCACTCGTCGCGTTGCGCCGTTTCGCCGTGCTGTGCGGCTGGACCCTCGCGCGCGCTCACGCTCGTTCGGGTGACTCGCGCGCGATCGCCGGGTACGTCGGAGGCGGAGACGTCTTCGACCGAGCCATGGCCGACTTCGCCGTCGCCTATGCCGACCAGAACGAGTCTGACTACGCCGCCTTCACGGCCGCCATCGAGTCTGGTGCGGTCGCGGCGCACGAGTGAGCGCCCGTCATCTCGTCGGCTTCGCCTTCAGGGTGCGCGCGTTGGCGACGCTCGCACCGAGAAACCGAGCCGTCGGATAGATGCCGACCTTCGGCCATGATTGGCCGCTCCGACCCGAGATGACTCGACCGCGAAGGGACCACCATGGAACTCGGCCTCACGAGCTTTGCCGAAACCCATCCCGATCCGGCCTCTGGGGAGGTCCGGAGCCACGGCGTGCGGCTGCGCCAGGTCATCGCCGAGATCGAGATGGCCGAGAAGGTCGGTCTCGACGTCTACGGACTGGGGGAGCACCACCGGGTCGACATGGCGGCATCGGCGCCTGCCATCACGCTGGCTGCGGCAGCAGCTCGCACCGAGCGGATCCGACTCAGCTCGGCCGTGATCGTCCTCAGCTCGGCAGATCCGGTCCGAACGTTCCAGGACTTCGCCACGCTCGACCTGGTGTCTTCCGGACGTGCCGAGTTGATGGTCGGCAGAGGCTCGTTCATCGAGTCGTTCCCCATGTTCGGATACTCGCTCGAGACCTACGAAGAGCTGTTCATCGAGAAGCTCGACCTGTTGTTGGCCATCCGAGAAGGCGCTCACGTGACGTGGGAAGGCGAGTTCCGCACCGCACTCCAGGATCAGGCGGTGTATCCGCGGCCCCAGCAGGATCCGCTGCCCGTCTGGATCGCCGTCGGGGGCACCCCACAGTCGATCGTGCGTGCCGGTCGACTCGGACTCCCGGTGGCGCTGGCCATCATCGGAGGCGACCCGGCGCGCTTCCGGGTGCTCGCCGACCTGTACCGCAAGACGCTGGTCGAGTGGGGCCACGACCCGACGGAGATCCCTCTGGCGGTTCACGGTTTGGGCCACATCGCTGCGACAGACGAAGAAGCGGCCGATGACATCTACCTCTCGTTCTCTGCTGCCATGACCCGCCTGGGGAGAGAGCGGGGATGGCCACCGATGACCCGAGAGCAATTCGACTGGATGCGCAGCCCCGAGGGATCGCTGGTTCTCGGCGACCCTGAGACCGTTGCCGCCAAGATTCTGCGCTGGCAAGAGATCCTGGGCGTCAGCCGCTTCATGCTCCACACCGCCGGTTCGGCACCGCACGACAAAGCGCTGCAGTCCATTGAGCTCCTCGGGACGGAGGTCTCGCCCATCGTCCGGCCCGGCTGAATGTCCGCGGCTCAGTCGGCGTGCCGGTTCGAAGACCGCCACGCGTCGCGGAGCCTGACCTTGGCGCCGAAGTGGAGGATCGCTCCTGTGTAGATCCGGGCACCGAGCCTGATGAGGCCGGCCACGGAAACCAGCACGAGCGCCACCGACAGCGCGATCTCCCAAAATGCCACGTCGCCGACCGCGGCGCGGACCGGCATCACCATGGGAGACCACAACGGAAAGAACGACCCGATCACGACCAGAGGCATGTCGGGGAACTCCTGGGCCATCTGGGCCAGGAAGAACCCGGGGACGAGGGCGATGACGGGGAGCAGCAGCACCCCTTGGAGATCCTCCTGGCGGGTGATCGTCGCACCGAGCGCGGCATAGATCACCGCATACAGGGCGTACCCGAGGAGGTACCAGAACACGATCCAGGCGAGGATCTCAGCGCCGATCGCGCCGAGCGACACGTCGGCAACGTCGACGAGGCTGACCGCCAGCCACATGGCCAGGCCGACGATGAGGAGCTGGAGCAAGCCGAGGCTGCCGATGCCCACCACCTTGCTCACGAGGACCTGTGTCGAGCGAACACGCGACAGAACGACCTCGACCACGCGGTTCTGCTTCTCCTCCATGACACCCATGGCGACGAACTGGGCGAAGATCAGGATCGACATGTACAGGAGGATGAGGCCGACGAACGCCCCGATCCGGCGGGGCTCGGCCTCGGGATCGGGGGTCAGCACGGTCCGTTCCGGGAGCGGTGCGGCCGAGATCAGCGCGGCGAGGTCTTCTTCTGGCATGCCGATCTGAACTGCCGCCTCCCGAAACGCGGCGGTCGCGACGGCCGCGGTGATGACCGCCCGCGCTCGTACCGACTCGTCCTCGAGCCAGATGATCTCATCGGACGCCAGGACGACGTCGACGTCGCCGCTCCGCAGTGCATCTTCGGCAGCCGCCGTGTCCTGGTAGCGGGTGACGTTGATTGCGGTGTCGAGTTCGGAAGCGCGCTTGTGGAGATCTGCCTCGGTCGGCTCGACAACGTCCGCAGTGATCCCGATCTCCATCGGTGGTGCGTTCCGCACCGCCAACGACAGGAGTGGGATCAACGCCAGGATCGCCACGACGGTGACGAGCATCATGACTTGAAACGCCCGGCTCTTGACCCGTTGCATGAACTCCCGCTTGGTCAACACCCAGGTCTGCGCAACGGCGCTCATGTGCGCACCGCCTCACGAAAGAGGTCGGTCAAGCGGGGAGGCTCGAACGAGAAACGGTCGAGGCGCCCGGCCCTGAGGGCCTCGGCGAGGATCGCGTCGAGCGGAGCGTCGGCGTCGATTACGCAATGGGGCTTGCCCTGACCGGAGACGAGTTCCACCGGTACCTCGTGCGGCGTCCAGGCCACGCCGTCCACGACGACGTCGAGGCGGCGCGTTGTCGACCGGGATCGAAGATCCTCGAGGCGGCCGGCGAGCACCACTGCGCCGTGGTCGATGATCGTGACGTCCTCGCAGACGTCCTCGACGAGGTCGAGCTGATGGCTCGAGAACACGATGGCGACGCCTCGGTCCGCCAGCTCGCGCACGACCTGGGACAGTGACTCCACGCCGATCGGATCGAGGCCTGAGAACGGTTCGTCGAGGATGGCAACGACGGGATCGTGAACGAGCGCGGCCGCAAGTTGCACGCGCTGTTGGTTGCCGTGCGAGAGCGCCTCCACTTTGTCGGTTGCACGATCTGCGAGACCGAGGCGGTGCAGCCATCGGTCGGCTGCCGCTTCGGCGCCTCCGCCGAGACCGCTGAGACGGCCGAAGTGGGTGAGCTGCTCCCGAACCCGCATCTTGGGGTACAGGCCTCGTTCTTCCGGCATGTACCCGAACCGAATGCGGTCGGCCTGTGTGATCGGCCGGCCCTTCCATCGGACCGTCCCCTCATCGGGATCCACGATCCCGAAGATGCATCGCATCGCCGTCGTCTTGCCGGCACCGTTCGGACCAAGAAAGCCGACGATGCGTCCCGGCTCGGCCCGCAGCGAGGCCTGATCCAACGCAACGACCGACCCGAACCGCTTCGATACCGCGGATAACTCGAGCATCGCCACCATCATCGCGGTTCGTCTTCGCAGGCAGCTAGGGCCGGAAGTACCGCAAGGGGCGACACCCGACGCCGGCGATCGAGATCGCTACCCTCGCACAGGTGACGCCACCCCGCGACGCTCCACCGGTCTCCTTGTGTTCGGTTGTTCGATCACACCGCGGAATTACGTCACTCAGGATTGACGGCTTCGAGCCAAGAAGGAGAACACCATGCTGGTGACCAAGTCGGTCGACATCGCAGCGCCCCCAGACGCGGTATGGCCCTATCTGGTGGAACCTGACAAGACGAAGGCCTGGTTCACGGCCCTCGAGGAGTACACGTGGACGAGCGAGCCGGGGGGCGTCGGATCGACGTTCCACTGGCTCGAGGAGGCTTCAGGACGGCGCTACAGCCTGGAGTTCGAGACCACCGAGTGGACCCCGAACGAGGTGTTCGGCTATCGGATGACGCAGGGCGACTTCTTCAAGAGTTACGACGAGCGCTGGGTGATCGAAGCGACTCCCACCGGGAGTCGCTTCACCTTCAACGACCACATCGAGTTTCCCTACGGGCCGTTCGGCAAGGTCATCGGATGGTTCGCCGCGCGCAGCGCCGCCAAAACGGGAGACGAGATCCTGGGAAACCTCAAGCGGCTCGTCGAAACTGGCCAGGACGCTACCGATCCGTCGTGAGGGGAGGTGCCGTGAGGCGACCACCGCGGAGGGCACGGTCCACGACCCGCGGGGCATTCGTCGCGCTCGTCGCGCTGGTTGCGACCGCGTGCGGGACATCGGGATCGGGAGATGTCGTGACCGAGTTTCGCGATATTGGCGCGTTCGCAGCGATCGATGTGGGCAGCGGCATTGCCGTCGAGCTGACCGTCGATTCCGGGGCGGCACCAGCGGTATCTGTGACCTTCGACGACAACCTGGTCGACCGCCTGGTCACCAGCGTCGAGGGCAGCACCCTGGTGATCGAGTTCGATGGTTCATTCCGAACCTCAGGATCGGGACCGATGGTCGCGGTCACGGCGGTACGCATCGAATCGCTCGAAGCCAGCGGCGGTTCGAGCGTCACCGGGACCGGCGCTGTCGACGCCTATCGGGTCCGTGCCAGCGGTGGGTCATCAGTGAATCTGCGCGACCTCGACGCGGCAACGGTCGAGGTCGATGCCAGCGGTGGGTCGCGTGTTGTCGTGTTCGCAGCAGCGTCCGTCAGCGGCGAGGCCTCCGGCGGCTCGAGCGTCGACGTGTACGGGACTCCTGCCAGCTCTTCGGTCGCCGAGAGCGGTGGTGCTGAGGTCATCATCCATCCCTGACGGACCGGCGGGCCCGCCTCAGCCGTCCGGTGGCTCGTAGTCGACAGTCATGTCGGCAACGGTGTTGATTTGCTCGGGTTCGAGCAGCACCACCGTCTCGACGGCTCCAGTGCCCGAGGTCGACACCGTCATGGCGACCGCGGCGGCTGCCTCGTTGTTGGGAAGGTCGCCGATCACGTAGGCGTCGGTCCCGCCGAACGCGTAGTAGAAGGATTCGATCCGACCCCCGACGGCCTCCGCAGTCTTGGCCGCCATTTCCCGTCGCGACGTCCCGCCCTCCGCCAGCGTGCCGCGCAGTCCGTCGGTGCTCAGGTTCACCTTGAACAGGTACTTGGGCATCGTGCTCCTCTCGCCCCTGGCTCGACGGTACGCGCCCATCGGGTGCGGGACAAGGGCCTTGATGGTGCCAGAATCGACAGTCGCGACCGGGAAGTCGACATCCGCTGGGTCAAATCGCTGTTCCGTGGGGAGAATCTCCGCCACGATGGGGTAGCCGGCCTCGTGCTCGGCGTCGAAAGCGTGCCAGACGGACTCGCCGGTGGCCTCCTTGCCGGAGTCAACCCGCTGTACGGGCTCTACGGCTACATGATGGGGACGTTCTCCGGGGCGGTCTTCACCAGCTCGGAGTTCATGGCCGTCCAGGCGACCGGAGCGATGGCGATCATCGTGGCCGATGTTGGCATCGTGCACACCGGTGAGGATCCGGACCGGGCACTCTTCACACTTGCCGTGCTGACCGGGATCGTGATGCTCGCTGCGGGCCTTCTCAAGCTCGGATCACTGCTGCGGTTCGTGTCGAACTCGGTGATGGTTGGATTCATCAGTGCCGTCGGGGTCAACATCGTCCTGGGCCAGCTCGACAACTTCACCGGCTACGAGGCCGAAGGGGCCAACCGGGTACTACGGACCTTCGACCTGATCGTCAACTTTGGCTCCGTGCACTGGCAGACACTGGTGGTGGGGATCATCACGGTTGTGCTGATCGTGGGCTTGGAGCGCACCCGTCTCGGGGCACTCGGGATGGTCGTCGCCGTGTTCGCCGGTTCGGTGATCGTTCCGCTGCTGGGGTGGGACGTCGCTCAACTCGCCGACATCGCCGAGGTGCCGCGGGCGCTTCCGCTGCCATCTCTGCCTTCTCTGCGATTGGTGCCGGTGCTCATCGTTCCTGCGCTCTCGCTGGCGTTCGTGGGGCTCGTCCAAGGCGCCGGGATCTCGGCGAACTTCCCCAACCCGGACGGCGAGTACCCCGAGCCGTCCCGCGACTTCGTTGGACAGGGGGCCGCCAACGTCGTTGCCGGGCTGTTTCGCGGAATGCCGGTTGGCGGGTCCATGTCTGCGACGTCCCTGGTGAAGACGGCGGGGGCTCGCTCCCGCCTGGCGTTGATGGTGGCCGGGGTGGTCATGGCGATCATGATCTTGGTGTTCGCCGACCTCGTGGAGTCCATCGCGATGCCTGCCCTCGCCGGCCTGCTGATCGTGGTCGGCTTCCGCACGGTGAAGCCCAAGGACATCAAGGCGGTGTGGCGGACGGGTCCGATCCAGGCGACGGTGATGAGCGTCACATTCGCCCTGACCCTCATCATCCCGCTCCAGTATGCGGTGATCGTCGGTGTCGGCATGTCGCTGGTGCTCTACACCGTGCGCCAGTCGAATCAGATCACGGTCAGGCGCCTCGTGGTGGACGACCAGCATCGCATCCGCGAGATCGAACCGCCCGCCGAGGTTCCCGGCCACGACGTGGTCGCACTGCAGCCGTACGGGAGCCTCTTCTTCGCCGCCGCACCCGTCTTCGAAGACCAGCTGCCGAAGGTCACCGAGGACTCGACCAACTCGGTCGTGATCCTTCGTCTCCGCGGCAAGAACGACCTCGGGTCAACGCTGATGGACGTCCTCGATCGCTATGCGATGGCGTTGGCCGCCGTCGACAGCAAATTGGTGCTCGTGTCGGTGAGCGACCGAATACAAGAACAGCTCACCGTGACCGGGGTCACTGCAACCGTCGGCACCGACAACATCTACACGTCGGACGAGTGGCTCGGCGAGACGGTGAAGCGGGCCTACCGCGATGCCCAGGACTGGATCTCCGATCAGGCCGGCTGACCAAGTCCGTCCCCCGCCGTTCTTGGGCACCAACAGGGCGATGGTGCCGCTCTCTCACGACGAACGACGCGTGGCGAGGCGGGGTCAGCGCGCCAGGAAGAACCAGATGACGATGAGCACGATGGCGGCCATGGCGATCACCGACGCCAGCCAGGAGTAGAAGCGATCACGCTGCTCGGCGCGTTGCTTGGCCTTCTGCGCCTTGTAGTCGGGGGAGTAGTCATCATCGGGCATGGGGGAAGCGTACGCCTCCATCCTGCGTCCAACCGGGATATCGCGCCACGCTACGCAGCGGGAAGGGGGTGCGCGGTCTGATTTCGATCGCGTGACCGACCCAGTCTCACTCCGTCTCCGCACCGCGGCGGTCGTTCTTGGCCTGGCGACCGGACCTTTCCGGGTTCAGGAGGCGAACTGGCCGGCGGTCACCGAGCGCCGCATCGCGCTCAGCGAGGAGTGGGTCCTCTCGGCCGCCGCGGCCTCCTGACGTTTGCGTGGGAGACTGAAGGTCATGGCTGATCCATTCCCCGAGTATGAGCAATTCGACGCCACAGGGCTGGCGGCGCTGGTGGCCGACGGTGAGGTGACGGCGGTCGAGCTGATGGCGGCGGCCGTCACCCGGATCGAAGCCTCCGAGATCAACGCGGTGGTCTCGACGCGCTTCGAATCCGCAGCTGCTGAGATCGACGCCGGTCTGGCTTCGGGGCCGTTCTCCGGTGTCCCCTTCCTGATCAAGGATCTGGCGTCGCAGGAAGGGGAGCCGGTGACGTTCGGCTCCGTGTTGTTTCGTGACTACGTCGGCGAGGTGACGCCGACGGCGATCGGTCGGATGCTCGGCACAGGGCTCGTTTCGCTGGGGAGGACGAATACACCGGAGTTCGGACTCCTCCCGACGACGGAGCCGGTCCTGCACGGTCCGACTCGCAACCCTTGGGATCGCTCCCGATCACCTGGTGGGTCGAGCGGAGGAGCGGCCGCGGCGGTTGCAGCCGGCATCGTGCCCATGGCCCAGGCGAGCGACGGCGGTGGCTCGATCCGCATCCCGGCGTCGGCCTGCGGGTTGTTCGGGATGAAACCGACGCGCGGAAGGGTTCCTCTGCACCCTCCGTCGATTGCGGACTACGTCTCCACGTCCCTGTGTGTCAGCAGGAGCGTGCGTGACACGGCCGGTTTGCTCGATGCCATTGCCGGGTCCATCGCCGGGGCGCAGTACCGGCCTCCACGTCCTGGGGAGCCGTACGTCGTGTCCTCTGCGACCGATCCCGGCCGACTGCGGATCGCCCTGGCGACCGAGAGCTTCGACGGCAGGCGCCTCCACCCCAGCTGCGTGGCTGCCGTCGAAGCGACGGGCCGCCTACTGGAGGACCTCGGTCATCACGTGGAAGTTGCCTCCCCCGAGATCTCGGGGGAGGCGATCTCCGAGGCCTTTCTCGCGGTGTGGATGAGCATGGCGGAAACCGCCGCCCTTCTCGTGCTCGATGAAGTCGAATCGCGACGAGGCGGCCGCCAGATGCGAAGGGTCCTTGGCGACGTCAGAGCGATCAGGCTCGTCTCCAGGCTCACCGCCCGTCGGGCCGGCTCGCCCGGCTTCGAGCCCTTCACCCTCGGGCTGATCGAGCATTCGGCGCACCTCACACCGGGACGCCTGCTCATGGCGATGACAGCACTCCAGGAGGCTTCGTACGCGCTTGGCTCGTTCCTCGAGGGCTACGACCTGTTCGTGACCCCCACCCTGGGTGAGCCACCGCTGCCGCTCGGTGCCATCGATCAGACGAGGCCGTTCGTCGACGTTGCCGCGCAGCTCGTCGACTACGTGCCCTTCACGCCGATTGGCAATTTCAGCGGGTTCCCCGCGATGTCGATGCCGCTGCATTGGGATGGCGACGGGCTGCCGATCGGCGTGCACTTCATGGGGCGTCAGAACGGTGAGGCCGACTTGTTCGGCATCGCCGGTCAGGTGGAGCGGGCCCAGCCGTGGTTCGCCCACCGCCCGGCCTGACGGCCATTCGCACCGAAGGGGATCGCTGCACCATCCGGGCTACCTTGGGGAGCGCGTGACTGCCCAGACGACTGCTCAGACCGGATCGCGGGCTCGCGGCAACACCGCGTTCCTGGCTGCCTCCTTGCTGCTCGGCATCCTCGTTGGGCTGGGGGCCTCCGCTCTGGTCTGGGCGATCGCAGCCGTCGCCCGCGGCGTATTCGAGACCGATCAGCTGTTCGGTTTCGGGCGGTGGATGGTCGTGCTGTCGATACCGGCCGGACTGCTCGTGTCGTGGGGCTTGAACCGCCGCTTCGGTCCTGGCGTGTCGAGCGGCGGCGTGACCGAGACGATGGTCGCGGTGAACCTGGAAGGCGGGTACCTGCCGACCCGACTGATTCCCACGAAGATTCTCGCAACCGCCGCGACCCTGGGCACCGGCGGTTCCGGTGGTCGTGAGGGTCCGATCGTCGCCATCGGCGGCGCGATCGGCTCGTCGTTCTCCCGGTACACCAGATTCGGCCTCGATCAGATCAAGAGCTTCGTGGCCGCAGGCGCCGGTGCCGGGATCGGCGCAAGCTTCAACGCCCCCATCGCCGGAATGATGTTCGCCCTCGAGGTGATCCTCAGTTCGTTCGCCATCAGGCACATCAGCGCGGTCGTGGTCACGTCGGTGGCAGCCGCGGTGACGACCCAGGCCCTCGTCGGGGAGGAGCGCTTCCTCACGTCACCCGCCCACGAGCTCGAAGACCCCCGTGAACTCGTTCTCTATGCGGCTCTGGCTCTGCTGGCGGTGCTCTTCGGGGTCCTGTTCCTGCGCATCCTCGACGTGACCAGCTCCAGCCCACTCGCCGGTCGCGTTCCCGGCTGGGTGCTCCCCATCGCGATGGGTGTCGGCGTTGGCCTCATCGGCGTCGTCTATCCCGAGACCCTCGGAACCGGTCAGAGGTTCTTGTCCGAGTTGCTGGCCCTGGATGACCCCAGGGACTTCGCCTGGTTGACCTTGTTCATCATCGGCGTCCTCAAGGCGGTCACATCGGCCCTCACGCGCAAGGGCGGCGGGTCCGTCGGCACGTTCATGCCGTCGCTGGTCATCGGTGGTGCGGTCGGCGCCGGGTTCGCCATCCTCGTCGATCCGCTGTGGGGTTTCTCGGACATCGACCCGGGAGCGTTCGCCCTCGTGGGAATGGCGGCGAGTTTGGCGGCGACTGCCCGGGCACCGCTCACCGCCGTGATCCTCGTGTTCGAGCTCACTGGCGATTACGGACTGGTGCTCCCGCTGATGTTCGCCGCGGCGCTGGCGACATTCATCGGTGACCGACTGCATCCCGACTCGGCGTACACGATGTCGCTCAGCCGAAAGGGGATCCGGCTGCCCCGTGTCGAGGACATCGACCTCCTCGACACAGTGCAGGTCGATGACGTCATGTCTCCCGTCGATGACGTCGCCACTCCGGACATGACGCTCGCGGAACTTCAGGAGACGCTCGACCGCAGCCACCATCACGGCCTCCCGGTCGTCGCGGACGGACGCCTCGCCGGCATCGTGTCGTTCACCGACCTCGAAGACGCTGTCGGCCCCCGCGATGTGATGCGGGTGGCAGACATCATGACGGCGACACCGATCACGGTGACGCCCAACCTGCCCGTCTCTGCGGCACTCGCCCGCATGGCATCGCTCGGCCTCGGGCGTCTCCCGGTCGTTGCCGACGACGATCCCGGGCACCTGCTCGGGATGTTCCGCAGGGAGTCGGTCGTCAAGGCGTACCACCACGCGCTGGGAACGGCGACGGGCCACCATCTGTATCGGGACCGCATCCGGCAGCGCACGCAACCCGGAGCAACCTTCTTCGAGTCGCCGATCCGCCGAGGCTCGAGGCTCTCCGGTGCTCTGGTCAAGGACATCGCCTGGCCACAGGGAGCGACGCTGGTTTCGATTCGCCGGGGGTCCTCGGTGCTCATCCCCCACGGCAACACGGCGTTGCAGCCGGGAGACGTCATCACCGTGTTCGGAACCGGCGAGTCCCGCGAGCAAGTCGGCTTCCTCCTCGAGCCGTCCGGAGAACCCACAGGGGAATGGCAGCTGGGCGAAGAGTGAACAGCAGGGGAATCGCAGTCAGGTCCCCGCGATCGCGCGCCACCCACCGATCACCGCGGCGCGGGTGACGGCGATGTTGAGGAGACGAACGCCCAGGAACGAGAGGGCGGACAGGGCGCCGACCCACAACCAGGCGGCGAGCGTGAGCGGCTCCGTGGAAAACACCGTGTTGCCGATCGGCAGCATGACGACGCCCACCTGGAGGACGGCAGACGACAGGATCGCCCCGGTCAACAGGGGCCTGGGGGCGGCGAGGTTCCCGCCGGCGGACCGCACGTTGATCGCGTGGATCAGCTGCGCCAGGACCAGCGTGGAGAACACCATCGTCCTCGTGGCGTCGAAATCGAGTTCCAGGACGAAGTGCCCAGCGCCCATCGTGGCGAGTGCGGCTGCAGCGAGGACGACGGCCTGACCGAGGAGCACAGTCAGGTTGTTCCGGGACAAGATGTCTCTCCCGCTCCCCGGCGGGTCCTCCATGAGATCCCGCGTCGGAACGTCCATGCCGAGCGCCAGCGCAGGGAGTGCGTCCGACAACAGGTTGATCCACAACAACTGCACAGCGATGAGCGGCTCTCCGAGGAACCCGAAGGCAAGGAAGCCTGTGACCATGTAGAGCACCTCGGAGGCGTTGGCCGACAGCAGGTAGTGCACGACGTTGCGCAAGTTGGCGAAGATGCGCCGGCCCTCGCGGATCGCGGCGACGATCGTTGCGTAGTTGTCGTCGGCCAGGACGAGCGTCGATGCCTCACGGGCGACGTCGGTACCGCTCCCCATCGCCACCCCGATGTCGGCAGCCCGCAGTGCTGGAGCATCGTTGACCCCGTCTCCCGTCATGGCGACCGTGGCTCCGTGACGCCGCCATGCCCCGACGATCTTGACCTTGTCTGCAGGGTCGACTCTGGCGAACACCGAGTAGTCGGCGACCGATGCCGCCAGCTCGTCTTCGTCCAGCATGCCGAGCTGCGGACCGGGCATCACCCGGCCCTCGCGGAGGCCGACCTCCCTGGCGACTGCCGCGGCGGTGATCCGATGGTCCCCCGTCACCATCACTGTGATCACTCCGGCTCGAGCCGCTTCGGCCACGGCATCGCGGACCTCGACCCGCACTTGGTCACTCAACCCGACGATGCCGACGAATTCCAGATCGCGTTCTTCTCGGGCGGGGTCCTCCGGCAGGGCACCGACCGAACGCCTGGCGAATGCCAGGGTGCGCAAACCGGCGCCCGCGAGGTCCTCGGCCGCTTCCCCCATCTGCTCCTTGGCGAAGCCCGGATCGCCGGACGCGCCCATGACCCGGAGTGATCGTTCCAGGAGGACCTCAGGGGCCCCTTTGACCATCATCACGACGCCCGTCGCGGTCTCATGCAGCGTGGTCATTCGCTTGCGTGTGCTGTCGAAGGCGATCTCGTCGACCCGAGGCATGTCCTGGTGGAGGGCGTCGATGTCGACGCCGGCTTCGGAAGCGGCACGGGCGAGCGCCACATCGGTGGGATCGCCAAAGGTTGCGTCATCGTCGGCGTTGTTACACAGAGCAGCGATCCTGCCGAGCACTCCTGCCGCTGTCTTCGGATCGCCGAGCGCGGAAGGCGGCTCGCGCCCTGCCGCAGTGAAGATCGTCTGAACACGTAGGTCGTTCAGCGTCAACGTCCCCGTCTTGTCCGTGCAGATGACGTCGACCGCACCGAGCGCCTCGACCGCAGGTAGCCGGCGCACGATTGCGCGCTCGTCGGCCATGCGATGGACGCCACCGGTCAGGCTGACCGTCACGACCGCCGGGAGTCCCTCGGGGATCGCGGCCACGGCGAGGGCGACCGCCGTCAGCACCATCGTCTCGACGGGATACGACCGGGCCATGCCCGCTCCGAAGATCAAGGTCGCGGCCGCGATGGCAACCAGCGCGATCCGTCTCCCCACCCGGTCGAGTTCGATCTGCAGCGGGGTCTCGGGAACGTCGCGAGCGACCATCTCGGCAATGCGCCCCGCCTCCGTGGTGTGGCCCGTTGCGGTCACTACAGCGGTTCCTCGCCCCGCGGCGATCGTCGTCGAGGCGAACACCATCGACGTCCGGTCGCCCAATGAGGAATTCGGGTCGGCCGGTCGTGGGGACTTCGCAACAGGGAACGCCTCACCGGTGAGCGCAGCTTCAGCGGCTTGCATCCCCGCCGCCATCACCACCCTGGCATCAGCGGGAATCTGATCGCCGGCCTCGAGCACGACCATGTCGCCTGGAACCAGTTCCGTGGCGGTGATGCGGATCGGCGACCCGTCGCGGATGACGAGCGCTTCGGGGGCGGACATCGCGGCGAGCCGTTGCAGCGCGTGGTCTGCGCGCGACTCCTGAACGTACCCGAGGACCGCATTGAGGATCACGATGGCCGTGATCGCGGCCGCATCGACCCAGGCGCCGAGGAGGATGCCGCTGACGGCGGCCGCACCGAGGAGCAGCCAGATCAGGACGTCGTTGAACTGGTCGGCAAGCCGTCTCGTCTTGACCCAGCGCCGCGTGACCACCACCGCATTGGGTCCATGAAGATCAAGGCGATTCGCAGCTTCGACCTGGGATAGGCCCCGCTCGGCATCGGTGCCGAGACGCTCGACCGCATCGGAGGCGGCTATGGCGTGCCAGGGGACGTCATCCATCGAGCCCGTCATCACATGTGCGGCGCCCGCAGCGAGCGTTCGGTCAGATGTCGTCGCCGACCCTGTCGATCTGCTCGTGGATACGCGCCATCACTCCTTGGTGCAGCGAGTGGAGTGCTCGCGCAATCGCGAGTTCGTGAGCGAGGTGCGGATCGTCGCTTGCGTCGTGCGAGCGAGGCGCCGTCCCCGACCCCAGGTAGCGATCGTCCAATCCGTCGAGCTCCACGTCGGCGCTGACCGTGTCGGTGTCTGCCCGAAAGGCGACGCGCATCGTGATCTTGGGAAGGATTTCGGTGCTCATCGACCACCTCCTTCTCTCAGGATGGGTTGGCCGGGCGCCCCCCGCCTAGAGGACTTCGACCTGACGGGATAGGCTGCGCCGTATCACCGGGGAGGGTCATGGCGGAACAGCTCAACGAGCGCGGGCGGAACGAGATCCTCGTCCAGCAGATCCCGCACTACGTCAACGCGGGATGGGTGCTCCAGTCGCAGGCGCCGACGACCGCCAGCTTCATGAAGAAGAAGAAGTTCAGCTTCTGGTGGGCCTTTGTCTGGTTCGTCCTCGGCATCATCCCGCTGTTCTTCTACATCATCTACTACATGTCCAAGAGCGACCGTTCTCTCGTGCTGACGGTGGACGAGTTCGGCACGATCGCGACCGCAGAGTCCTGATCAGCCGAGGCGCTTCTCGAGCGGCGTTCGAAACCGCGGCGTGACTCGGGTCCCGTCGAGCCATGTCGTCAGCGATGTCGCCTCAGCATCGAGTGCCTCGCGGGCAGCCGGGGCAACTGACTCGAGAAGCTCGTAGACGACGCCCGCCGCTTCGTCTTGGGCCCAGCCGCCGACGATCCGGCCATCGACCCACACCGTTGGGCCGGCGTTGCCGTTCCGGTCGAACAGCGCGGCACGGTGTTCGCCCAGG
>Ga0255049_10000295_pt1 | contig 30904 bp, 29 predicted proteins | sample JV7_2_3_MG_FD_183615 | JGI IMG/M metagenome (GOLD analysis project Ga0255049, IMG submission 183615) | Seawater microbial communities from Jervis Inlet, British Columbia, Canada - JV7_2_3 | ecosystem: Environmental > Aquatic > Marine > Inlet | place: Canada: British Columbia | collected 2016-10-06 | reverse complement strand
TGCACGAATATGTTCTCACGCCCCGATTTGACCTCTTTCAGGATGCCGGCGTCGCACAGTTGCTTCAGATAGACCGACGCTGTTTGCCGTTTTGCGATACCGGCATCGACGAGATTGCCTATGCGGCAGTAGGGTTGCTTGAACAGCAGTTCAACCAGTTCCCAGGTATAGGTCTTCGGCATGCTGTACTGCACATACTCCGCTGTGTGCTCCATCAACTCGCGGATGGCCTTGATCTTTTCCGTTGTCCAGGTGCAGGTTTCTTCGACACCTTCGAGAATAAACATCACCCAGGGTGTCCAGGCCTGTTCCCTGGTCACGTTTTGCAGCAGCCGATAGTAGGCCGCCTTGTTTCTGATAATGAAGCGGCTCAGGTACAGGATGGGTGTGTCGAGCAGGCCGTGCTCGACCAGAAACAGGATATTGAGAATACGCCCGGTTCGGCCGTTGCCGTCCGAGAACGGATGAATCGCTTCAAACTGGTAGTGCTGAACGGCCAGGCGAACCAATGGGTCGATATCGGCGCTGCGATGCATGAAATCGGCCCAGTTATCGAGCTTGGCGATGAGCAGTTTCTGGCCTTCGGGCGGTGTGTAGATTACCTCTCCGCTCATGCGGTTTTTCAGTCGAGTCCCAGATTCTGCTCGAATATCAAGCTGTAACCCTTTGATAGTGCTACATATTTGAATCGCCATATCGGTCGATAGCATGCGGCGCTGTACCATCTTGGTGCCCTCAAACAGGGCGGTTCGGTACCGCAGCGCTTCTTTAGTCGCTGCGTCGGCGCGGTCTTCTGCGATATCGGCATACTCAAACAATTTGTCCGTTGTCGTTACGATGTTCTCAATTTCGGAGCTGGCCCGCGCTTCCAGCAGCGGCAGTGTATTGACCAGGACGGCCGCGTTTGGGATCAGTTCGGCCGCCTGTTTGAGCTCCGCCAGGGCGACCCGCGCGTTAATGCATTTCTTGAGAATATCGGTCGATTCGATCAATTCGAGCGGAGGAGGCAGGTCCGGCAGCGTGTTATTCGGAATTTCAGGATTAAAATCAGTCATTTAGAGTCGCTCCATGGATGTTGCCGCAAATGTTCATTCAATCGACACGATCGAGTTATATGTCGAAAAAAAGGCAGTTTATCGACATATGCATCATTTTGGTCGATTCGATCGACATGTCAGATATATATGTCGATTTTCGTGCATTATTTCGACAGATCAGGAGTATATGTCGATGGCGTCGACTTAGGCGTGAACCAGTTTGAGAAACGAAGAAAATTTGCCCGAAAGCGACTTCAATGCTGTCTTTGGCGAAGTTTGCTATAGAATCCGGCTCCGGTTGTTCAGCCAACAAAGGACACGCAAAAGTGAGCGCAAAAAGTGACATTGAGATCGCCCAGGCAGCAGCAGTCAGGCCAATTACTGAAATCGCCGCGAAACTCGACATTCCGCAGGAATCACTCATCCCGTACGGCCACGACAAGGCCAAAATCAATGCGGACTTCATAGAGTCGGTCAGCGACAAAGCGGACGGCAAGCTCATCCTGGTAACTGCGGTATCGCCAACCCCCGCTGGCGAAGGCAAAACCACCACGACGGTCGGCTTGGGTGATGCTTTAAACATTATCGGCAAGAAAGCCGTGATGTGTCTGCGCGAACCGAGTCTCGGCCCGTGCTTCGGCATGAAAGGCGGCGCGGCCGGCGGTGGCTATGCGCAAGTCGTGCCGATGACGGACATCAATCTGCACTTTACGGGCGATTTTCACGCCATCGGTGCCGCCAACAATCTGCTTGCCGCGCTCATCGATAACCACATGCATTGGGAAAACCAGCTGAACATCGATCCCAGGCGAGTTACCTGGCGCCGCGTGGTGGATATGAATGATCGGACCTTACGCTCTGTAACCTCAGGTCTGGGTGGATACCACAACGGCGTCGTGCGTGAGGCCGGCTTCGATATCACCGTCGCCTCCGAGATCATGGCGATCTTTTGCCTGGCAACGGATCTCGAAGACCTCGAAAAACGTCTGGGCAATATTGTGCTCGGTTATACGCGCGAGAATGCGCCGGTCACGGTGCGAGAACTTAATGCGCATGGTGCGATGACTGCACTGCTGCGCGATGCCCTGCAACCCAATCTCGTGCAAACCATCGAAAACAACCCGGCGCTGATGCACGGCGGCCCGTTCGCCAACATCGCGCATGGCTGCAACTCGGTAATGGCAACCAAAACGGCGCTGAAACTTGCCGATTACGTGGTTACAGAAGCGGGTTTCGGTGCCGATCTCGGCGCGGAGAAGTTTTTCAACATCAAGTGCCGCAAAGCGGGTCTGAAACCCGATGCTGTGGTGCTCGTGGCTACGATCAAGGCGCTCAAGATGCAGGGCGGCGTCGCCAAGACGGACCTTGCCGCGGAAAATGTTGCAGCACTCAAGGACGGATTGAAGAACCTGGGCCGCCACCTGCGCAATCTCGCGCAGTTTGGCGTCCCTGTTGTGGTCGGCGTCAATCGGTTTACGGCGGATACCGATGCCGAGGTGCAGGCGGTGCAGGACTATTGTGAGACCTTCGGTGTGCACGCGATCAATTGCACGCACTGGGCTGATGGTGGTGCTGGCGCCACGGAGCTTGCTGAACACGTTGTCGAACTGGCTGATAGTGGCGCTGCGCAGTTCCGTCCCCTGTACAGGGACGAGTTGCCACTGTGGGAAAAGGCAAAGCGTGTCGCAACCACGATCTACGGTGCTGACGACATCATCGCCGATAAGAAAATTCGTGATCAGTTTGCAGAGTTTCAGGATGCGGGTTACGGCCATTACCCGGTGTGCATGGCCAAGACCCAATACAGTTTCTCGACGGACCCCAATCTACTGGGCGCACCGGAAGGACATGTCGTGCCAATTCGCGAAGTGCGGCTCGCAGCCGGCGCCGAATTTATCGTCATTGTCTGTGGTGCCATCATGACGATGCCCGGCCTGCCGCGCGTGCCTGCGGCGAACGCCATTCGTGTCAACAGTGAAGGCCGCATAGAAGGTCTGTTCTAGAGATTCATTGTTGCGAGCTTGTCCGGCAGCAGGAAGTGTTGCCGGGCAAGGTCGCTCGCGAGCAATTCCTTGCTGTAATAGCGGCTGAGCAAAGCTCCCGCACCGTCAATCAGATCGGCGTTGTCGCGCTGAAACACAAGCCATGTTGGTTGCTGCATCGCCGCACGGCGCTGATCGACCTGCACCATGAAAAACCAGCTGATCGTTTCGTGGTATTTCCCTTCTGCACCGACCTTCGCCGTAAACCGGCGCAGGGCAGCAGAAAAGCGGCGTATCGCTTCGCCCAGCGGCCAGCGCTCGAGGTACAACCAGGCCACGTACACGTGCGCTTCATGATCGAATGTCTCGGCATCGATGGTGGCGGCTTCAAATGTCGCAATCGTTACTGCAGGCGTCAGCACAGCGCTCATGGCGATTTCTCCTCCAGCATGTGGCTGTCTTTGGCGGTCAGATCGCAGCCGTAAACCGACTTCAACTGAGCGATGACGTCCTGCGTGGCATCCTGAAACGGTGCCTTGCCCTCAAAGGCGTGCAGGACAATACCCTCCAGCAGATCGCCGAGCGACAGGTCGGTGTACTCTGCCAGCGCCTTCAGGACCTTCAAAAGGGAGGACTCTATGCGCACGCCGGTTTGGGTGCGTGTGACAACTTTCTTATTCATTTCAGGCATATCCGAAGGTAAATAGGTAACATGGTACTTATATAACACTAGCTCTGTCAAGCTGAACAGGTACCATTGGCAGCGGCTGGATCGCTAACAGGGCTGTTACGTGCCAACAAAAGAAGAACTGAACAAAGGCTTTCAAATAGGGGAATGGGAAGTGCTGCCGGCGCGCCGGGAGCTGCGGCGTGGTGATGAGATGGTCAGGCCGGAGCCGAAGCAGCTCGGGGTTCTCCTGTCACTGGCGATGCGCGACGGCGATGTCGTTACACGTGACGAACTGGTCAACGAGAACTGGGGTGGTCGAGACACTGCAGACGAACCCATAAACCGTTGCATATCACAGCTTCGCAAGCACCTCGGCGATACGCACAGGCCGTACCAGTACATCGATGCACTGATCAAGAGCGGTTACTGCCTGAAGAAAACCGTTGTCCTGCACGAGCCCACCGAATCAGCTCCAGCGCCCATTGTTGTGCAGCAGCGCAAGCCGTCGCGAATCTGGGCAATCGTCGCGTTGGTCGCTGTTGTGGCCGTTTCTGCATGGATCTACGACAAGGTGACAGAGAAACCGCCGACGGTCACGTCGATTGGCGTATTACCGTTCGAAAATCTGACTGGCGATCCGTCCTATGCGTATGTCGCATCGGGATTTAAGGCAGAACTGGTACACACGCTGCAGAACATCCCGGAACTGATGATAAAAATCAGCCGACAGACCTATCCGGGTCTTGAGATCGATGAAATTGCAGGGCGGCTCGACGTTGACAGTGTCTTGATCGGGGTTCTTCGCAAGGAGGGCGACGAGCTAAAGTTTAGCTACCAGCTGGCGCGCGCTGACGACGGCGTCAATGTATCTTCAGGGATGGTAAGTGGCCTGCTGCAAGATTTGTTCAAGTTGCAGGAGGACCTTGCCACCAAGGTGCGGGGCCACGTCGTGGGTGGCTCTGGAAAACAACTCTTGTCTACCAGCCGGCCGGAGAATTTTGATGCCTACGAACGTTACATCCGAGGGCTGTTTGCTTTTGATCGACGCGGCACTGCAGGCAACCTTGAAGAAGCGGTTGCACTGTTTGAAGAGTCCATTCAACTCGATCCGAATTACGGACCGGCATATCTCGCCCTGGCGGAAATCTATGTGTTACTACCTGACTATCGAGGAACCGACCTTGTTGCGTCGCACGAAAGAGCGATCGAGATTGTCGAACAGGGTATTGCGGTTGATCCGGCGATAGAGGATGCGGCGAACGCGGTATTCGGATTTGTCTATCACAAGCAGAAAAAATGGGCGCTGGCCGAGGAAGCGTTCGTTCGAGCGACCAGTGCCGCTGTGGTCGAATCGAATGCATTCAACTGGTACTCGTTGATGTTGGGCAGCGTCGGGCGCTTTGATGAGGCGCTGCGTCAAGCGTTGGCCGGCATCGAGATCGATCCAAGTTCCGGAGTGATCAACAGTCGTGTCGCGATTGTGTATACGTGGGTCGGAGACACGGAAAGGGCAGGCGAATTTTTTGAACGCGGCAAGCAATATGGTGCCGGAGGATCAACCCATTTGATCGCGAATGCACTGTTCCTGGCTCGGCAGGGCAAGACCGAGCAGGCAAACGAACTGGCCAATGCCAGCATACGGCTCGGTGGCGGCACTACGGATTGGATTGACCCGTTTTTTGCGGCCCTGGCCGATCCGAAGCAACGCGATAAGGCACTTGCTGCGGTCGACCTGGCAACGGCTGAAAATCAGTTGAGCCTGCAGATTGAGGTGAGCCTGCGCGTGATGTTGGGCGATACCGATGGCGCACTGCGGGTTGCTCGCATGCTCGTGCAACCCGGTGAAGCGTTCGAAATGGACCTGCTGTTCCTGCCCGAATTCATGCCGCTTCGGAAGCGTCCGGAGTTTATCGAGTTGTTGGACACACTGGGTGTGACCGACTATTGGGACGAGGTGGGATGCGTCTGGGAAGACCTGGCGGTCAAGTGCCCCTAGCTGATCCAATCGTTGCTCTCAGCCTGCTTCGAATACCAGACCAGGAATATCGCCACGAGCAACGGCATCAGGATCATCACAAATATCTCGAGGGCACTGAATTTGATGGTCGAGCGGGCAATATCAACCGTATGAACCATGGTCACAATCACGCCGAGGAGCGACGCGACAAGAAAATAAAATGCCACCGGTTTCCGTAACAGAAGCAGCAGACAGCCAAGCGAGCCGCCGAAAACAGCTACCGCAAATCCTCCGGTCGCCCATGCTGGTCGGCCGATGATGATTGCGCGATGCGTTTCGGGAAACGACGCGACGATGTCTGGATTCATCTGCATAAAGTAATTCACGCTCGCCAGAACATTCCAAACTAGCGCGGCGATGCTAATCACCCAGAAACTCCAGTGAATAGTAGCAACGGTCTCGTCGTTCATTGCATCTCACTCCTCAATTGACTGTTTGACAATCTGGTTTCTCCAGGACGACGCCTAATCGTCGTCAACACGACTACGTGTTTGCTTTAACTGGCTGCGTTTTCGCTTGGTGTCGAGGCGCTTTTGCTTCGCGCGCTTGGGAAGCTTCGTTTTCTTGCGTGGCTTGGGGACGACGAGCGCAGAACGCAGTAGCTCAACCAGTCTCTCCAACGCTTCGCGACGATTGCGTTCCTGGGTTCGAAACTGCTGTGCCTTGATGATAACGATTCCGTCTGCCGTGATGCGATGATCGCTACGCTGTAGTAATCGCTGCTTAATTTCCGGCGGCAGGGCGGCGCAATTCGCGATATCAAAACGAAGATGAATCGCCGATGCGACCTTGTTGACGTTTTGACCGCCGGCGCCTTGCGCTCGTATTGCCGATATCTCGATTTCGCTGAGCGGAATCGAGATGTCGCTGGAGATTTCCAAACTGTCTGGCATGCACCGATTATACGATCGCCGGCGCATTTGTGTGAGAATGCGCCGGTGCATTTTCGCAATCTAATTCTCCTGGTTTTCACTCAGCTGATCTCAGCTACGGGCTCTATCATTTTCGTGATGCTGGGTGGAATTATCGGGTCCTCCCTGGCGAGCAACCCGGCCTGGTCAACGTTACCGGTCTCGATGATGGTTTTGGCTACCGCCGTGACCACTTTGCCAGCGGCACTGCTGATGCGGCAGATCGGTCGCCGTTTCGGTTTTGCGCTTGCGTCCTGTTCTGCTGTGATTGCAGTACTGACGGCTGCCTGGGCGTTGCGTGACAGCAGTTTCACGTTGTTTCTGCTTGCCGGATTGCTGTTCGGCGTCAACATGGCATTTACGCAGCAGTACCGCTACGCAGCAGCTGAAAGTGTCGACGCCAAGCATGTGCCAAGGGCGATTTCGTTTGTATTGCTCGGTTCTATCGGTGGTGCAATCGTGGGCCCGGAACTCGCGACCAGCGGTCAGGACTGGGTAAGTGGTGTGCCGTACGCAGGCACGATGCTCGCACTCGCCGGTCTGTACGTCGTGCAGGCAATCCTGTTTTTCTTTTTGGAGAAGACGCGGGCAGAAACCAGCACAGAACCGCAGGCGTCCGGGCGTGCGCTATCGGAAATGGTCTGGCAACCCGTATTCATTGTTGCAGTCCTGGGTGGGACAGCCGGTTTTGGGTTAATGATATTGGTCATGACGGCGACTCCCTTGAGCATGAATGTCATCGACGGACATTCACTGGAGGTTACTGCAGGTGTTATTCGCGCGCACGTTCTTGCCATGTATATACCGTCGCTGATATCTGGCTTTCTGATCGAGAAACTGGGTGTGGTTCGCATGATGTTTTTTGGCGCCATCACATTACTTGCGACCGCGATTGTCGGACTGCAGGGTCATACCGTCTTGCACTATTGGTGGGCGCTGGTCCTGCTGGGCGTCGGTTGGAATTTCCTGTACGTAGGCGCGACCACGATGTTGACCTACACTTACTCAATCTCAGAGCGGTTTCGTGCGCAAGGCATCAATGAATTCCTGGTATTCGGCACGTCGGCAACGGCGTCTCTTCTCGCTGGTACGGTGATGCATTACTTCGGCTGGTTCCGCCTGATGCTGATTCCGATTCCTGTGCTACTGATTGTCTGCATTGCGCTGATCGTCGTACGTCGGGAACCATTGCTCAGCAGGTCCACAGCATGAAAAAACTACTTGAGGATGCTGCGGGTCGCGGTGCGCGGTATCGCGAGGAACTGCCGAATCGCAGGGTCGGTCCGGATGCGGCGACACTCGAGGCGATAGAACGATTCGACGAAGCAATGCCTGAGACAGGAATGTCCGACGAGGCAACCCTGGCGATGCTCGACGAAATTGGTTCGCCGACATCAATGGCTATGGCCGGGCCGCGATTTTTCGGTTTCGTCATCGGTGGTTCGCTGCCGGTAACGATTGCGAGCAACTGGTTGACGACAGCCTGGGACCAGAATGCGGTAATGCATGAGGTCACACCGGCCGTATCGAAGCTCGAACAAATTTCGCTGGCCTGGCTGGTCGATGTGTTGCGTTTGCCGACAGGAACGGGTGCTGGCTTCGTCACGGGTACGACGGTTGCAAATTTCACGGCACTTGCAGCGGCGCGACACCGCGTCTGCGACGACGCGGGCTGGGATGTTGAAGCGAACGGATTGATCGGTGCGCCCGAGATTACGATCATTATCGGCGAGGAGGCGCACCCGACGCTGACCAAGTCTCTGGGCTTGCTGGGGTTTGGTCGCAATCGAGTAGTTCGCGTACCAGTTGACGGCCAGGGGCGAATGATCGCCGCGCAGCTGCCTGCTATCACCGGCCCAACGATTATTTGCACGCAAGCTGGCAACATCAATACGGGAGCGTTCGATCCGATTGGCGAAATCTGCGATGTCGCGAAACCCAAAGCTGCATGGGTGCATGTTGATGGCGCTTTCGGCCTGTGGGCAGCCGCCTCAGGAGGACTGCGTCACCTGACCGACGGCATGGAGAAGGCGGACTCCTGGGCGACGGACGCACACAAGGGGCTCAACGTTCCCTACGATAGTGGCGTGGCGTTCGTGCGTAATCCGCATGACCTGAAAGCAGCGATGTCGATAACCGCAGAGTACCTGTTAACCGACTCGGAGCACCGCAACCCGTCAGATTTCACGCCGGAATTATCGCGTCGGGCTCGCGGCGTCGATATCTGGGCGGCGTTACGTACGCTCGGTCGGCAGGGTCTGGAAGCGATGATTGATCGGACCTGCACAAATGCACGGCGATTTGCGGACGGTCTTCGTGCAGCAGGGTTCGAAATATTGAACGACGTCGTACTCAATCAGGTGATCGTCACATTCGGCGATGATGCGGTCACGCGAGTCATCATTGATGCAATCCAGCGTGACGGCACCTGCTGGTGCGGTGCCACAGTCTGGCAGGGCCAGACTGCGATGCGCATTAGTGTGAGTAACTGGTCGACGACCGAAGCAGACGTCGATTTGAGCCTGGCCGCGATGATCCGAATCGCAAATCAGAACTTGTAAACGAATCCTAGTGAGATCACAGGCCAAGCCTTGAAATCACTCATGTCGTCTTCGAGTTCCACACGTTCGGCTTCGAGTGCTGCCTGAAATCCGGGATCGAGACCCAACAAGCCGCTGGCATCCAGCGTAACGTCCGGTTCACCCTGCCACAGCACGCCGAAATCAAGGTTCATTCCAACCTTGCCGCCGAGCGTAAAGTCGAACCCGATGCCGAGATACGGTGCGGTACTGGCAAACGATGTCGTGCTGGTCAAGGTGCCAATCGCTGCACCAGGATAGACGATGCCACCGATTTCCTGATCCACGCCTTCATCGTTGAACATCAGGAACTCGTTGCCGTTCGAGTAAATGCCCGCGGTTACCCGCATCGGGCTGATCGGAAAATGGAAGTTGGCAGTGCCGTAATACGATTCGAGGTTTAGTGTGCTTTCGTAGTTGATACCAGCTTGCGCACCATTATCGTCGTAGTCATAACTGTTGGCACCGATCCGAACTTCGAGGTATGGCAATGGTTGCCAACTGGCCTCAAGGCCCAGTCCGAGCGTGCCGGCCTTTACGCCGAGCCCAAAATCATTGTCAGCGTTGGCAATGCCAGCCGACAGTAATGCCGCCAGCAAAAAACCGGCCTTGTATCGAAAATTGCTCATAATTCACCCGTTTGCCCAAACGAATATCTGTAGGCGTACGGTAAACGGGGCTACACGGTGGTTCTGTGCGGCGCATCACAGGGTCTGTAGATCGAATAAGGGTACGGCAGACGGCAATATGTCAAATAAGCAGCATCAAAAGACAATAGTCGGCTCGTGCATCTTGTCTCTGCCGTACTGCAGAAACAGCGAGTGGCGTGCAGCCGGTTCGATATTGACCTTGTCGAGATCGCCCTGCACGTTGGGTAGTGCGAGCAGGCGCTTGTCCATCACGCGAAACCACAATTTAGGTACATACGCGAGCAGGTAAACGCCGAAGTAGCCGTTGGGCAATGTTGGCAAGTCCTCGTAATTGCGCAGCGACTGGTAACGGCGTGTGGGATGCGAATGGTGATCGGAGTGTCGTTCGAGGTGCAGCAAGACAAGATTGCTATAAATGTGATTACTGTTCCACGAGTGGTGTGGCTCGCATCGCTCGTATTTACCGTTCGAATTTTTTTGCCGCAACAAGCCGTAGTGCTCGACGTAATTCGCACTCGTCAGTTGCCACCAGGCGAACAGGTTGTGAATGAGCAGGAAGGGAATGACGGGCCAGCCAAAAGCTGCAAACAAGCCGCCGGTGAGCACTGCAGTCAGCGCATAAGACTGCAAAATTTGATTGTTCGGGTTCCAGACTGACTTGCCTCGCCGAGCCAGCCGGTTTTTTTCCAGCGACCATGCGTCGAGAAATGCTCCGGGAAATTCGCGCAGTGCAAACTTGTAAATACTCTCGCCCATTCTTGCGCTGGCAGGATCGGCAGGGGTCGACACGTTGCGGTGATGGCCCTGATTGTGAGCGATCGTGAAATGACCATATGCCGCCACGGCAAGCGAGAATTTTGCCAGCAGCTTCTCTATTCGTGAATTCTTGTGGCCGAGTTCGTGAGCAGTATTGATAGCGAGGCCTGCGCCGAGTCCGGCAACTAGCGCCAGGCCAACGAAAGCGACCGTGCTGAGGTTCTGGGTCGCGGCGTAGCCAGCCGCGACCACAAGGCTGATGAAATGCAACGGCACAGCAATGTATGTCAGACGACGGTAGTAAAGGTCCCGTTCCAGTTGTGGGACGACTTCTTCCGGTGGATTGTTCGGGTCCTCACCGAGCGCCCAGTCGAGGGCTGGGCCGCCAACATAGGTCAGCACCAGCGGCAATGCGATCCACCACTCGTTGCCCGTGATGGCATGTAAGACAATGCCGACAAACGGTTGCAGCTGATCGAGTAACGAGAGGCTCCACAGCCAACGCTTACGGTCGATGTATTCCAGTTGTTCGCCGTTCGGCAGTGTGGCCACCCAGGCCTTAGAGGTCCGCATGCGGCGATTATCGCCCGATGTCGGCAATTTATACAAAAGAATCGCCTTCGATACCTTAATTCTCACAAAAGGGCATAAAAATCAACGGTATATGAATGTGGTACGGTAATTGCTGTATTTCTGATTAGGAAGCGCATGGGAGCAAGTTGTCAATGGAACTGAGCGAAGCTGTGGTTGATAAGAGAGCGGCAACCGACCGGCGTGTCTTCGGCTGGCGGACAGTATTCTTTGGTTTTGTCCGTTCGCGACGGCATGCCCACCGCCGCGACGAAGAAAGCGAAATCGTATTCATTGACTGGCACCATCCGTGGTTGTTCTTTCTCGCCGTTGGCACGATGCTGATGAGCTGCCTTGACGCATTCATGACCCTGCAGTTGATTGACCGCGGCATGATTGAGGTCAATCCGGTTATGGCCGCGATCATGGGGCAGGGGACCTCTGCTTTCGCGATAAGCAAGATGGTACTGACCGGTACCGGCATACTGGCGCTCGTATTCCTGGCCAAAGCGCGTTTTCTGGATCGCTTTCGGACCGGCCTGTTCCTGACGATATTCTTCAGTTTTTATGCCTGTCTGGTTTGCTACGAATTCGTGTTTCTGCTGCACACCATGTAGCGACGACCAATTCCCAATATCAGTAGCTTGGGCTACACTGGCGCCCCATTTTTCCAGCCATAATCGCGGCTACAGGCGCCAGCCGGACCATGAGTGATTCCCTGAAGGAACAGTACGCTTCCACGCCCCTGTTCGGTGGCAATGCCAGTGCCATCGAGGCGCTGTACGAGCAGTTCCTGGCTGACCCCGATTCCGTTCCGGCTACCTGGCGGGACTATTTCCAGACGCTTGGAGCCGACGATACCGAAGTTGTGCATTCCGCTATCCGTGATGAATTGCTGCGCGGTGCTCGTAATCGGCGCAAGGTGCAGGGCAAACCGGCTGCCGGTGCGTCGCATGCCGCGTCATCGGGCGCAAGACAGGATGCCGTTTCCCGCCTGATACAGGTTTATAGCCTGCGCGGTCATCAGATTGCCGATATCGATCCGCTTGGCCTCATGGATCGGCCTGTGCCGGGCGTATTGCGGCTCGATTATCTGGGCCTGAGCAGGGCGGACATGGACACCGAGTTCTACACGGGCGGGCTTGCCGGCATGGATAACGCGCGCATGAAGTTGCGCGATATTCTCGCCCTGTTGCAGTCCATTTATTGCGGCAAGGCAGGCGCAGAATTCGCTCACATTTCGCGTGCGCGCGAGCGCCTGTGGCTACGCAAGCGATTTGAACGCGGCGCGGCGATCAAGACCGTCCCGGCTGAAGAACAGCTATGGATACTCGAACATCTGACCAGTGCCGAAGGCATCGAGCGCTACCTGCACACGCGCTACGTAGGCCAGAAAAGATTCTCGCTGGAAGGTGGCGAGAGCCTGGTGCCATTACTCGATACCTTGATTCAGCAAGGCGGCACTACCGGCATTCGGGAAATCGTCATTGGCATGGCGCACCGGGGCCGTATCAATGTACTCGTGAACATACTTGGTAAATCACCCGAGGAGCTCTTCGAGGAATTTGAAGGTAACTACGATCTGGAGGAGTTACAGGGATCGGGAGACGTCAAGTACCACAAAGGGTTCTCGGCCGACATGCAAACGCCTGGCGGCAATGTACATATCGTCCTGGCATTTAATCCATCCCACCTTGAGATCGTTAATCCGGTCGTAGAAGGCTCGGTACGTGCGCGGCAACAACGCCGCGGTGACACCGACAGGCAGGAAGTACTGCCGGTACTCGTCCATGGTGACGCTGCATTTGCAGGGCAGGGTGTTGTCACTGAAACATTCCAGATGTCGCAGACAAATGGTTTTCGAACCGGTGGTACGGTGCACATTGTCATCAACAACCAGATCGGCTTTACGACCAGTCGTCCGTCGGATTCACGGTCGACCGATTACTGCAGCGATGTTGCAAAGATGATCGAGGCGCCGATATTCCACGTTAATGCCGATGATCCGGAAAAAGTGTTGTTCGTCACTCGCCTTGCACTCAAGTATCGGCAGAAATTCAAGAAAGATGTGGTCATCGACCTGGTTTGTTATCGGCGGCACGGCCACAACGAGGCAGACGAGCCTGCAGCAACGCAGCCAATCATGTATGGCCAGATCCGTGAGCACCCTACGACTCGTGAGTTGTATGCAGAGAAGCTGATTGAGCAACAAGTCATCAGCGCAGACGGTGTTGCGCACATGCAGGATGCATACCGTGATCGGCTCGATCGTGGCGAGCCGGTACCGAAGTCGTCGCTCGGCATGATCGGTGACGAATTTACGGTCGACTGGAGTAAGTACCTGGGTGCGCGCTGGGACGAGCAAATCGATACGACTATCAGTCCGGCAACCGTGGACGAATTGGGCAAAGCAATTACGACGTTGCCCGCGGACATGAAATTACATGGTCGTGTGCAACGCATTATCGACGATCGAATCAACATGATCGCTGGCAAGGTCGAGATGGATTGGGGATTTGCAGAGACGATGGCCTACGCGTCCTTGATCAGGAGTGGCGTGGATTGCCGCCTGGTTGGCCAGGACAGCGGTCGCGGTACATTCTTCCATCGCCACGCGGTGTTGCACAACCAGGTGAATAACCGTGAGTATACGCCGCTGCAACACCTGGTCGATCGTAACAATGCATTTCGCGTAATCGACTCGCTGTTGTCTGAAGAAGCAGTACTCGGATTCGAATACGGTTATGCGACCACGGAACCGGAGACCATGGTCATCTGGGAGGGGCAATTCGGCGATTTCGTCAACGGCGCTCAGGTCGTTATCGATCAGTTCATCAGTTCGGGTGAAGCAAAGTGGGGGCGACTGTGTGGCATGACATTGTTCTTGCCGCACGGCTATGAAGGCCAGGGCCCCGAACATTCGTCGGCACGTCTTGAGCGTTTCCTGCAACTTTGCGCCGAGCACAATATTCAGGTGTGCGTACCATCCACACCGGCGCAGATGTTTCACATGCTGCGACGACAGATGCTGCGCAGATTTCGCAAACCGCTCGTCGTGATGACGCCGAAAAGCCTGCTGCGGCACAAGATGTCGGTTTCGCCGGTGACAGCATTGTCTGCCGGCAAATTCGAAATGATCATTCGGGAAGCGAAAGATTTCGCTGCCAGGAAAGCTCGCCGTGTCGTACTTTGCAGTGGCAAGGTGTATTACGATCTGCTGGAAACGCGCAAGGTTCACGAGATTGATGATGTCGCGCTCATTCGGCTCGAACAAATTTACCCGTTCCCGATCGATGAGTATGCCGCGCTGCTGAATCAGTATGCACATGTCAGCGATATCGTCTGGTGCCAGGAAGAACCGCAGAATCAGGGCGCCTGGTACCAGATACGACATCGCCTGCAGGAAGCCATGACAGATGAGCAACAGCTTTTCTATGCTGGACGGCAGTCGGCTGCGGCACCCGCTTCAGGTATTTTCAAGGTACATTTACAGCAACAACAGGCGCTGGTCGAAGCCGCACTCGGCATCGAGACCAAGGCAAGCAAATCTGCAAAACCCAAAAGGACCAAGCGGAAGAAGAAATGAGTATTGAGATCAAAGTGCCGCAGCTACCGGAATCGGTAAGCGACGCAACGCTCGTTAACTGGCACCACAAGGCTGGTGATACGGTTGCACGGGACGAGAACCTGGTTGACCTCGAGACGGACAAGGTCGTTCTGGAAGTGCCCGCGCCCACCGCAGGTGTGTTGCAGGAAATACTGATAAAAGATGGTGCCACGGTCACAGCGGGCGAGGTGCTCGCCCTATTGAACGAAGGTGAAGCGAGTTCCAGCAGTGTCAGTGCGAAGTCGGGTACGCCGGCGGTCGAGACGACGCAATTGCCGAAAAATGAAGCCAGCGTGTCAGTAAAGACCAGCCCTGCCGTTCGCCGTTTGCTCGACGAGCATGACCTCGATGCGACGATGGTTACCGGAACAGGCAAGGATGGTCGCGTCACGAAGGCAGACGTAATGTCATTCCTCAAGTCTGACCACAGCGGTATCGTCACGCCGGGAGATCCGGCGCCGGCAATTGCCGGTGGTGAGCATGTCGTGGCACTCGACAGAAGTGAACAGCGAGTTCCGATGACTCGCTTGCGTGCGCGGATCGCGGAACGGCTGGTCGCCGTACAAACGTCTGCAGCCATGTTGACGACATTCAACGAGGTGGACCTGACCGAAGTCATGGCTCTGCGTCGTCGTTACAAGGAATCCTTCGAAAAAGAACATGGTGTTCGTTTGGGATTCATGTCGTTTTTCGCGAAAGCCGTTACCGAGGCACTGAAAAAATTCCCGGTCGTCAATGCTTCGGTCGAGGGCACGGATATCATTTACCACAATTATTATGACATCGGTGTCGCAGTATCGACGGAGCGCGGGCTGATGGTTCCTGTGCTACGTGACGTTGACCAAATGAGCTTTGCCCAGTTCGAAAGTGAGCTTGGCGCCATTGCAAAAAGAGCGCAAGACGGTTCGATCGGCATGGAAGAACTGACCGGTGGCACGTTTACAATTACAAACGGCGGCGTGTTCGGCTCAATGATGTCGACACCGATTCTCAACCAGCCGCAAAGCGCCATCCTCGGCATGCATACGATTCAGCAGCGGCCGATGGTTGTTGGTGATGCAATTCTAGCGCGACCGATGATGTATGTTGCCTTGACCTACGATCACCGCATTATTGACGGCAAGGATTCGGTGCAATTCCTTGTGACCGTAAAACAGCTGCTTGAAGATCCGAGCAGGCTGTTATTACAAATATAGTTAGCGATCCCATAAAGAAGAGTGATGAGCAGACAATTTGATGTAGTCGTGATTGGTGCAGGTCCTGGTGGATACATTGCAGCCATCAGAGCAGCACAGCACGGCAAAACCGTTGCGTGTATCGATGAATGGAAAAACAAGGACGGCAAGAATGCTTTTGGTGGCACCTGCCTGAACGCAGGCTGCATTCCATCGAAGGCGTTGCTGGAATCGTCGGAGTTATATCACCGGGCACGACACGAGTTCAAGAAACATGGCATTACGACCGGTGACGTCGGGGTGGACATCGCGACCATGCAAAAACGACGCGCAAGTATCGTGCGGCAGTTGACGGGCGGCGTCGCAGGACTGCTCAAGGCCAACAAGGTCGAAGGTCTGGTCGGACACGGCAAGTTGCTTGCGGGCAGGAAAGTTGAATTCACGCCGGTCGATGGTGATGCGGAAGTCATTGATGCCGATTACGTGATCCTCGCAACCGGGTCGATACCGATCGAATTACCGATGGCGCGATTCGATGACGACAACATCGTTGACTCCTGGGGCGCGCTCGAATTCGAAGCCGTTCCGCAACGTATGGGTGTCGTTGGTGCAGGTGTGATCGGGCTTGAACTCGGTAGCGTCTGGGCGCGGCTGGGTTCCGAGGTGACGGTTATCGAGGCCATGGACGATCTGTTGTTCATGGCCGATCGTGATATCGCTGCTGTAGCAGCAAAAGATTTCAAGAAGCAGGGGCTGGACATCCGGCTCGGTGCCAAGCTGACGGGTGCGGTGGCAGGTAGTGGTGGCGTTGCTGTTAACTTCGATGACAAGGATGGCGCGCAAACGCTGGAAGTGGACAAGCTGGTCGTGGCCGTTGGCCGACGGCCGTTCACGGATGGTTTGCTGGCCGAGGATGCCGGTATTCAACTGGATGATCGTGGCTTTATCGAAGTTGACGATGAATGTCGAACACGAGTTAAAGGTGTGTTTGCTATTGGCGATTGCGTCCGCGGGCCGATGCTTGCACACAAGGGCTCGGAAGAGGGCGTGATGGCGGCCGATTTGATTGCTGGTGAGACTGCGGAAGTTAACTACAACGTTATTCCATCCGTCATCTATACGTCCCCGGAGATCGCCTGGGTCGGACAGACCGAGGATGAAGTGAAAGCCAGCGGCCGCGCTTACAAGAAGGGTTCATTTCCATTCGCAGCCAGTGGTCGCGCCAAAGCGATGGAACAGACGAGTGGTTTGGTAAAGGTCATTGCCGCATCCGATGATGATGAGATTCTCGCGGTGCACATCATCGGCCCGATGGCTGGTGAGCTAATCGCGGAAGCGGTGCTCGCAATGGAATTTTCTGCGAGCACCGAGGACCTGCAGCGCACGATTCACGCCCACCCAAGCCTGGCCGAAGCCGTGCACGAAGCGGCCCTGGCGGTCGACAAGCGCGCGCTCAACTACCCGAACTGACGTAGGAGGGCCTTCAGGCCCGATTACCAAATATCGGGCCTGAAGGCCCTCCTACGTCACTTCTTCCAGAAGTCCGCGTTCTTGATGCCGAGTTTTTCCGGGTCAAAGGTGTATTCAGTAACGCCTGCTTTGCGTTGCGCCTCGTAATCGCGCAAAGCTTTCACGGCCGGTTTGGCCATGAAATACAGTATCAGTATTCCGACAATATTCAGCCACGCCATCAGGCCGACACCAATATTGCCGAGATCCCAGGCAAGATTGGCTTCTCGCACGGTGCCGAAGAACACTGCCCCCAGAAGCATCAATTTAATGAATGTCAGTTCACCGGGAAACCGGAATGTGCGACGAATGTAAGCAACGTTGGTTTCCGCAATATAGTAGTAAGCAAGTAATGTTGTAAATGCGAAGAAGAATAATGCCACCGCGACGAATACCATGCCGAATCCACCAACCGCCGATTCGACGGCGAACTGCGTGAATGCGGGACCGTTTATTTCTACACCCGCGGCAAGGGAGCCACCACTGGTAGCGGCATCGATTCCCTCCACGTAGTACTTGCCGGTAATCAGAATCATGAATGCGGTAGCAGAGCAAACAAATAAGGTGTCGATGTAGACCGAGAATGCCTGTACCAGGCCCTGCTGTGCAGGGTGTTGAACCTCCGCAGCTGCGGCAGCGTGAGGCCCCGAGCCCTGGCCGGCTTCGTTCGAGTACACGCCGCGCATAACACCCCATCCTATTGCAGCGCCAAGGCCCGCCATTGGAGTGAATGCGTCATTCATTATCATCGCAACAACGCCCGGTAATTCACTGATATTTGCGATGACAATGCCGACCGCCATAAGGACGTAAGTAAGTGCCATGAACGGCACGACGACCTGCGTGAAATGAGCAATTCGCTTGACGCCACCAAAGATGATGAAGCCGAGAATCAGCACGGTCAGAGATGCTGCAATGAGTTTGGTGTAACTGACGCTGCCAAACGCGGTTACCATTTCGGCCTCGATTCCGACGGCATTGTGAATGGCCTCACCTATGGCATTGGATTGCACAGTTGGTAGCAACAATCCGACGGCAAAAATCGTCGTGATGGCGAATAGCCACGCATACCATTTTTGACCCAATGCCTTTTCGAAGTAGTAGGCCGGTCCGCCACGAAACTGGCCTTCGTCAACTTCCTTGTATATCTGACCGAGTGTGGACTCGACATAGGCTGTAGATGCACCAAGAAAGGCGACTACCCACATCCAGAATACAGCGCCGGGACCGCCGAACCCAATGGCCGCAGCGACACCCGCGATATTACCGGTACCAACCCGCCCCGATAACGAAACTGCGAGTGCCTGAAAGGAAGAGATTCCGCGGTCAGATTCCTTACTTGAGAAAATCAGGCGAAACATTTCGCGAAACATTCGTACTTGAACGAAGCGGGTTGCGATAGAGAAAAACAGTCCCGTGCCCAGACAAAGCCAGACAAGTGTTGGTTCCCAGATCAATCCGCTGATGCGACTGACGACTTCCTGCATGCCGGCTCCCCTTGATTTTCTCGTTTTCGGCCACAGAATAGTAACTGAATTTCCAATTCTCGGCGCGCACGAAAGAAGGGCTTGTCAATCTCCCTGTAAGAAACAACACGCGCTATAGTGGTGTTACACGTAAACAGGAGTCTCGCGATGACTTGGTGGGGATGGATGATTCTTGGCGCCGTTTTGCTCGGTGCGGAACTGTTCGCGGTTGATGCGCAGTTCTACCTGGTGTTTCTTGGCGTTTCCGCCGGACTGGTTGGCGCAGCAATGATGTTCGATATTACGATACCTGAATGGGGCCAATGGCTGGCGTTTGCAGCGATGTCGCTGTTCTTTTTCTTTTCGTTCCGGCCCATGATTTACATGAAGCTGCGTAGCGGCGGCGAAAATTATCCCGAAACGATGTCCGGCGAGACGATCGATATCGCGGCCGATCTTGCTCCTGGAGCAGAAGCGCGAACACAATACCGCGGTAGCGGCTGGACAGTGCGTAATGTAAGTGACGAGACGATCAGCGCGGGGTCACGCGCTGAAGTTGTCAAAGTAGACGGGTTAACTCTGCACGTAACCGCAGAATAAATTCAAAGAAGGGGTATCGAAATGGATATGTCATTGTATGTGTCGTTGGCGATTACGTTTCTCGCCGTTATCATCCTTCTCAAGACTGCGGTTATTGTGCCGCAACAGAGTGCCTACGTTGTTGAGAAGCTCGGAAAATTTAACCGCAAACTCGACGCGGGCTTTCATTTCCTCATTCCGTTCCTCGACAAGGTTTCCTACAAGCACACGCTCAAGGAGCAGGCCGTCGATATTGCCGAGCAAGTTTGTATAACAAGAGACAATGTGCAGGTAGGAGTAGACGGCGTCTTGTATTTGCAAGTACTGGATCCTGCGCGCGCGTCATACGGTATCGGTAACTATATGTTCGCGATTGCTCAGCTCGCACAAACGACCTTACGTTCAGAGATAGGCAAGATTATCCTTGATAGGACGTTTGAAGAACGTGGCCAGATCAATGCAAACGTGGTTTCAGAGCTGGACAAGGCCTCCGAACCCTGGGGTGTCAAGGTTCTGCGCTACGAGATCAAGAATATCAATCCGCCGCAAGACGTACTGCACGCGATGGAAAAGCAGATGCGTGCAGAACGTGAAAAGCGTGCCGTTATTCTGACGTCGGAAGGTGAACGTGATGCCAAGATCAACGAGGCGGAGGGTCAGAAGCAACAGGTCATCAAAGCGTCTGAGGCCATGAAGACGCAGCAGATCAATGTAGCCGAGGGTGAGGCACACGCCATCATGGCAGTCGCTTCCGCGACGGCTGAAGGCCTGCGCAAGGTCGCAGACAGCATGACGATTGATGGTGGTGCTGAAGCCATGCAGTTGCGAGTTGCAGAACAGTACATCGGTGAGTTCGGCAACCTTGCCAAGGCAGGTAACACGTTTGTGGTTCCGGCCAATCTCGCCGACCTTACCTCGATGATGGCGCTCGCAACCGATATCGCCAAGCGCAAGTCAGGCGCGACGCCTGACTGATACAACGTTCGGGATCTGCTCGAGCCGGCCGATGGCTGTACTGAGCGTGGGCAGGTCCCGGATATCGACGCTGATGTCCATCACCGTCTGCATCGTTTTCTTGTCCGTGTGAGTCGTCATACCGGTAACATTCGCGTGTTCATCAGCGAGTACAGAACTGATATCACGTATCAGGCCGCTGCGATCCATTGCTCGAAGCTGCAAATCCACCGGATAGGTCGCTGAATCGGATTCACCCCAGCTAACTTCGATCATCCGTTCCGGGTGATGTTGATTCAGGCCGAGAAAATTTCCGCAATCGGCGCGATGAATACTGACGCCACGACCCTGAGTGATATAGCCGACGATCACTTCGGGCGGTACGGGCCGGCAGCAGCGTGCAAAATTCGACATCAAATCGCCAATCCCGCTTATCGCGATCGCGTGGCTGCTCTCGCTCTTGCGGCGCGAACCACGTTTCGGGCGAATCTTTTCAGGCAGGTCGGTGCCCCGAATATGCTGCAGGGCAGTAGCGATGGATGCCGCAGTCAGATCACCGGCACCCAGGGCCACGCAGAGTGTTTCGGTATTTTTCTGCTTGAGTTGTTTGGCGATTTCGTCAGTTGCAACGTCGCGAACACTCAGGCGCGACAACTCCCGGTCCAGGACCTCACGGCCCTGACGGTGGTGCTGATCGCGGTCCTGCAGGCGAAACCAGTTGCGCACTTTGGCGCGTGCTCGTGCGCTTGCAAGGTAGCCGAGCTTCGGACTGAGCCAGTCGCGGCTGGGATGCGGCTGACTGCCGGTAATGATCTCGATCTGATCGCCGTTTTGTACGATGTAGGTCAGTGGCACGATGCGCCCGTTGGCTTTCGCTCCACGGCAGCGATGACCTACCTGCGTGTGAACGTGGTAGGCGAAATCAAGCGGCGTAGCGTTGGCAGCAAGCTCGACTACGTCACCTTTCGGACTGACCGCATAAACGCGATCTTCAAATACTTCGTCGCGAATCTGCGCAAGCAGGTCTTCCGTTTCGTGTGCGGGCTCAAGTATCTGCCGCAGGAAGCGGATTTTTTGATCGAACGCGGCGGGTGAACCGCCGCCTTCCTTGTAGCGCCAATGCGCTGCAACACCCAGTTCGGCCTGGCGGTGCATGTCGTGCGATCGAATCTGGATTTCAACGGTTTTGCCTTCGGGACCGACGACGGCGGTATGCAAGGACTGATAATCGTTGCCCTTCGGGTTGGCGATATAGTCGTCGAACTCGCCTGGCAAATAAGACCAAAGATTATGCACGGTGCCGAGCGCCGCATAACAGTCCTTGACGTCGTTGACGAGTATCCGGACTGCGCGGATGTCGTACAGCGACTCCAGGCCACGATCTTTGCGCTGCATCTTTCGCCAGATGCTGTAGATATGCTTGGCCCTTCCCGAGATATCGGCCTTGATCGATTGTTTGTCGAGCTCGGTCTGCAGCGTCGTGGTCACCAGATTGATGAATTGCTCGCGTTCAGCGCGCTTTTCATTGAGCGCATTTGCGATCGACCTGTACGTGTCGGGATCGAGATAGCGAAAGGCGAGATCCTCCAGCTCCCACTTGAATTGCCAGACACCAAGGCGGCTTGCAAGCGCGGCATAGATTTCACGCGTCTCAATTGCGAGTTTCTTTTGCTCGTCAGGGCTGACATTTTTGGCTTGGCGCAACAGGTAAAGCTGTTCCGCGATGCGGACGAGCACCAGTCGAACGTCGGATACGACCGCGAGCAACATCTTGCGCAGCGCTTCGGACTGTTTGGTCGCCAAAGCCTCGCCGGGCTGCCAGTCATCTGGCAACACAAATCGTCGTAGTTGCACCAATCCAAGAATAATTTGAGGAATATCATCTAATCCATTGTTATCCAAGGAAGTAATATCTATGACATTGTCCCGGATCAGCGGATAAATGCTGGCTGCGGCCAGCAGTTTTTCGGGTAATTCCAGCGATGCGACGATCGTTGCGATGGCACGCCCCTCTGCAATGGCGGCCTGGGTTGCTGCGTTATCAGGCAGTGCGTCCAGAAATTGCCAGGTTGCCGCCGAGATGTCGTCGCGTTCGGCGCTGTTCGCGGCGTTTTCGGGTTTGCTTGATGACATTTCGACGAGCTTCAATGATGTGCCTGTACTGGCAATAACCGTTATCATACGCGCTGTTTCCGGCCCTTGAATGGCCGGATGTTGTTTGGGCAAAGCGACAGGACATGGCAGGACACAGCAAGTGGGCTAATATCCAGCACCGCAAGGGTGCTCAGGATAAGAAACGCGGCAAGCTTTTCACCAAGCTGATTCGCGAAATTACAGTTGCGGCTCGTATGGGCGGCGGCGATATTTCGTCGAATCCTCGATTGCGTATGGCGGTCGACAAGGCGAAGGGGCAAAGCATGCCCAAGGACAATATCGAACGCGCGATCAAGCGCGGTTCGGGCGACATGGATGGTGCAGACTTCCAGGAGATTCGCTACGAGGGCTATGGCCCGGGCGGGTCGGCGGTTATGGTCGACTGTCTGACCGATAATCTCAATCGAACTGTTGCCGAGGTACGCCATGCGTTCGCGAAGTTCGGTGGCAATCTTGGTACAGACGGTTCGGTGAATTACCTGTTCAATCATGTTGGCCAATTAATGTTCGCTGTGGGTAGTGATGAAGACGCAATCATGGAGGCAGCGATAGACGCCGGTGCCGAGGACGTCATCGTCGACGACGATCAGTCCATAGAAGTACTGACGGATCCGACCGACTTTGAAGAGATACGCGACAACATCGTCGCTGCCGGGCTGGAGCCCGAAAATGCTGAGCTGACGATGCGGGCGTCGACCAGTGCAGAATTGGATGCCAGGGCGGCCGCATCGATGATCAAGATGCTTGAGATGCTTGATGATCTCGATGACGTGCAGCAGGTGTATAGCAATGCTGATATTTCGGACGAAATACTCGGACAACTCTGAGACGGCTATTGACGACTAGACGACGCATACTCGGAATCGACCCGGGATCCCGGCTGACGGGATTTGGCATACTCGATTTCGACGGCGACAAGCCCACCTATGTGACCAGCGGTACCGTCAAGAGCATGGACGGCTCATTTCCCGATCGGCTCAAACGTATTTTCGAATCCGTCGGTGAAATCGTTACTGAGTACCGGCCCGATATCATTGCGATAGAGACCGTATTCATGGCGCGTAACGCCGGTAGTGCGCTGAAGCTTGGACAAGCACGTTCGGCGGCGCTATGTGCGACCTTTGCGTTCGACGTGGACGTATTCGAGTATGCACCGCGTGAAATCAAGCAAGCAGTAGTCGGCACGGGCGCAGCCAGCAAAGAGCAGGTGCAGCACATGGTCGTGTCGTTGCTGCAACTGAGCGCAACTCCGTCAACTGATGCAGCCGACGCTCTCGCGGCCGCGATTTGCCATGGTCATCAACGCGCACTGCAGGCACGTTTGGGCGATCACGTTGCCGTGGCGAAGTTGCGATGATTGGTTCGCTGCGTGGGCGGCTGACGGCGAAGCAGGCGCCACATATCGTCATCGAGTGCCAGGGTGTTGGTTATGAAGTTGAGACGCCGATGTCGACCTTCCTGGAATTGCCGGCTGTTGGCGAGGAATTGTTCCTGCATACGCATCTGGTCGTTCGTGAAGACGCGCAGATGTTGTTCGGTTTTGCGAGTGATGACGAGAGAGCGCTGTTTCGAACATTGCTGAAAATTTCAGGCGTTGGCGCAAAGATGGGCCTCGCGATCTTGTCGGCGATGAGTGGCGCCGATTTCAGGCGTTGCGTCGAATATGAAGATACCGCATCGCTGGTCAAGATCCCGGGCGTCGGCAAGAAAACAGCGGAACGCCTGATCATTGAAATGCGTGACAAGTTCAAGCACACGGCCGGCGCGGGAACTGCGGGCAAGGTAAATGTTCAGGTGAATCCCAGGTCGGAAGCGGTCGACGCATTGGTCACGCTCGGCTACAAGGTCAATGAAGTCAACAAACTGATCGGCAACATGGACGTCGACGGCAAGTCAGCCGAAGATATCATCCGGCAGGCACTGCGACAGGCGGCGCAATAAGTTATGGCGAGCATCGAACACGAGCGACTGACCAGTGCCGAATCGGGCTCTGATGATCGAGCGTTTGACCGGGCCATTCGCCCGAAAACGCTGATCGAATACGTCGGACAGCCCAGCGTCAAGCAACAGATGAGTATTTTCATCGAGGCCGCGAGGCGCCGCAGCGAGTCACTGGACCACGTACTGATTTTCGGGCCACCGGGACTCGGCAAAACGACCCTGGCGCACATTGTTGCGAATGAGATGGACGTCAATTTGCGACAGACCTCAGGGCCGGTGCTTGAGCGTCCAGGCGATCTCGCGGCAATTCTTACCAACCTCGAGCCCAAGGATGTCCTGTTCGTGGACGAGATCCATCGCCTGAGCCCGGTTGTTGAGGAGGTGCTGTATCCCGCGATGGAGGACTTCCAGCTCGACATCATGATCGGGGAGGGGCCGGCGGCACGCTCGATCAAACTGGATTTGCCGCCATTTACGCTGGTCGGTGCCACGACCCGTGCTGGATTGCTCACCTCGCCTCTGCGTGATCGTTTCGGCATTGTGCAGCGGCTCGAGTTTTATACCACTGACGACCTTGAGACGATCGCACATCGCACTGCGGGCATCCTGAATTTGCCAATAGAGGCGCTTGGGGCGGTTGAGATAGCGAAACGAGCTCGCGGCACACCTCGCATAGCAAATCGATTGTTACGGCGGGTGCGTGACTTTGCAGAAGTCGAGGGCGACGGCGTTGTGACCGGGGATATCGCGATGAGTGCGATGGACATGCTGCAGGTTGACCCGAATGGTTTTGATGCAATGGACAGGCGCGTATTGCAGACGATTATCGAAAAATTCGATGGCGGGCCGGTCGGCATCGAGAGCCTCGCGGCAGCTGTGGGCGAGGAAAGAGGCACGATTGAAGACGTTATCGAACCGTACCTGATTCAGCAGGGTTTCATGATGCGTACGGCGCGCGGCCGGGTGGCGACCAGGAACTCATATTTACACCTGGGACTGACGCCGCCGGTGCGCGAGTATCCTGCTGAACTTCCGTTGTTTGACGAGGACTGAATAGCAGATGAAGTCTGTTGACAACGTGCAGCCATTCGAATGGCGGATCCGTGTGTACTACGAGGACACGGATGCGCAGGGTGTCGTCTACTACGCCAACTATTTTCGCTACATGGAGCGAGCGCGCACTGAATGGTTGCGGGCACTTGGCGTTGACCAGTCCCGATTACTTAACGAAGAGCGGCGCATGTTTGTCGTTACAGCGACGAACGCCGAATTTGTCGCGCCGGCAAAATACAACGACGAGGTAGTCGTCACTGCACGATTAACGAGTTTGAAGAGGGCGACCTTTGCCATCGAACAAAACATTTATTCTGACGATCCTGACCGTACGCTGTTCGTGCGCGGTGGCATCAAGGCGGCTTTTTTGAATGCTGACACCCTGCGTCCAGTGCGGGTGCCAGCTGAATTTTTTGAGGGACCACAAACATGACACCTGATATGTCCATTATTGGGCTGATACTCGACGCCAGCATACCGGTCATGCTGGTGCTGCTGCTGCTGGTCATTGCGTCGCTCATGTCCTGGAGCATCATTTTTACCAAGCGCCGGCTGATCCGGCGAACCAAGGACGCATCGGACGAATTCGAAGCGAGTTTTTGGTCGGGCGGTGACCTCAACACGCTCTACCAGGGTGCGTCCCAGCAGCGCGGCGGCAGCATCGGAATGGCGAGCATCTTCGAAGCGGGCTTTCGCGAATTTAATCGTGCCATGCAGCAAGACAGCATCAGCGCTGACAAAGTCGTCGAGGAATGCCGACGGGCAATGCGGGTCGCGCAGATGCGCGAGGTTGATCGGCTGGAGCAGGGTCTGGCGACTCTGGCAACGGTCGGCTCGACAAGCCCCTACGTCGGGTTGTTTGGCACTGTCTGGGGCATCATGAATGCGTTTATCGGTCTTGCCAATGTGCAGTCGGCCACGCTGGCCGTCGTAGCGCCACCGATCGCTGAAGCGTTGATTGCGACCGCGATGGGCCTGTTCGCGGCCATTCCGGCGGTTATTGCGTACAACCGTTACGCCGACAAGGTCGTGCGACTCGAATACCGCTACGACGGGTTCACTGAAGAATTTTCCAGCATCCTGCAGCGACACGCACGCAACAAACAGGGAGCGTGATATGGCCACGCCACTGCAAAAGCGAAAACTGATGGGCGAGATCAACGTCGTGCCGTACATCGATGTCATGCTCGTACTACTGGTCATATTCATGGTGACAGCACCGTTGCTGACGCAGGGCATCAAGGTGGAGCTGCCCAAGGCGGGCGCTGAACCGATCACAGATGCTCCGGATCAAACGCCGTTTGTTCTGAGTGTGGATGCTGAAGGAAACCTGTATCTCAATGTTGGTGACGACGAGGACTTGCCAAGATCGGGCAAGGAAGTTGTTGCAAACGTCGGCGCGGTGCTGCGGCAGAGCCCCGACACGCCGATTCTTGTGAAAGCGGACCGTGCCGTTGAATACGGCTTTGTTGTAGGCGCGATGGTGTTATTGCAACAAGGGGGCGCCGAATCGGTCGGCTTCGTAACTGACCCGCTTGATACCTATCCGGTGCCGGAGTAAGCCAGTATCGAAATGATGCAAGGCAAGGAAAACATCGTCCCGATAACGCTAGCGATCCTGCTGCACGTCGTGCTGTTCGGTTCGCTCGTAGTCGTAATCGATTTTAGTGGACGCAACGATCTCGTAATACCGCTGGCGATCAACGCGACACTGGTTACTGAAAACGCGGTCGTGATTCCGCCCAAGGTTGAGGAACCCCCGGAACCGGATACGCGTGAACAGGATCGTCTTGCCGCCGAGAAACTCAAGCGCGAGGAAGATGCCAGGGTCGAGCGCGAGCGACTACAGAAAATCGATCGCGACAAGGCCGAAGCAGAACGCCGGCGTATTGCCGACCAGGAGAAGCTGCGAATAGAGCGGGAGACCGAAGATGAGCGCCGGCGTGTCGCAACTGAAGAAAAACGGCAGGAAGACATAGAACGGCAGCGCGCGGAAAATGAGCGCCTGCGCAAGGAGGCCGACGATGCGGCGCGACAGAAGGAGATTGACGACGAGGCCGAAAGAGTCGAGGCGATGACGACCAACGCGAAAGCGGCCTATATGTTCGCAATCCAGCAGGATATTGCCCGCAACTGGGTCAAGCCACAGACCGCAAAGCTGGGCCTCGAGTGCGTGGTCAACGTGCGGCAGTTGCCCGGCGGTGAGGTTGTCAGCGTGAGTATCGGATCCTGCAATGGTGATGAAGCTGTGAAGCGGTCGATTGAAACTGCGGTCCATAAGGCCTCACCATTGCCGAAACCACAGGACCCGCGCGTGTTTGATCGCGATATACGATTAACATTCCGGCCAGAAGAGTAAACTTCCACCATCTTTCTATGACGAGACCCAATGTGCGCCTAAGACTACTAACGATTTGCTTGCTATCGACGCTGCTGGCCGATGTGGTTCATGCAGAGCTCGACATCATCATTACTGAAGGCATCAAACGGCGACCGATCGCGGTGGTCCCGTTTGGCTGGACTGGCAGGACGCCTGATATGCCGGTCGATGTCTCACAGATAATCAGCGATGACCTGGATCGCAGTGGCCGATTTGCGCCAATCCCGGAAGAGAACATGTTGCAAAAGCCCACTTCCGGGGCTGAACTGGATTTCGACGACTGGCGCATTCTCGGCGTTGAAGACGTTGTCGTCGGTCGCGTTACGCAGACCGGTGAAAATGCCTACACAGTGGAATTCAGGCTGTTCAATATTCGACAGCAGAAGCAACTGGTCGGTTACAGCATGCCGGCCAGCCGCGGCACGATGCGCCGTGCTGCGCACCGGGCCGCTGACATGATTTATGAGGAGCTGACCGGTATCAAGGGCGTGTTCGACACCAAGGTCGCGTACGTAACCGCAGAGCCGAGAGGCGACGGTAAACTGTATTCGCTCGTCGTCTCCGACCAGGACGGAGCAAACGAATTTACGATCATGGATAGCACGGTCCCGATCATGTCGCCGGCCTGGTCACCCGATAGCCGTCGACTGGCTTACGTCTCATTCGAGGGCGACAAGTCGTCGGTTATTATCCAGACCCTCAGAACCGGCAATACGATCAAGGTCTCAAGCAAGCCTGGCATCAACGGTGCGCCGGCGTTTTCACCCGATGGCCGTCAGCTCGTAGTGACGCTTGGCGGTATTGAGGGCAATCTTGATATTCACATATTGGATATCAATACCCGGCAGACCCGGCGCCTGACAACGCATCGAGCCATCGACACCGAGGGCAGCTGGTCCCCCGATGGCCGCTATATCTATTTCACCTCAGATCGCAGTGGTGGACCGCAGATATATCGGGTTGCAGCAACGGGAGGTACGCCCGAGCGCATAACCTTTGATGGGAGTTATAATGCACGGCCGCGGCTATCAGCAGACGGTAACAAGCTCGCGATGGTGCACCTGGAGCGGGGCAAGTATCAGATTGCAGTAATGGACCTGGACAGGAAGGATTTGTTGATCCTGTCCGCGGGAACACAGGACGAATCGCCCAGCTTCGCGCCAAACAGCGATACGTTGATATATGCCACGCGCTCGACGCGCAACGGCGTACTTGAGACAGTGACGGCTGATGGCCTGATCCGGCAAAGACTGGCCTCAGGGCAGGGTGATGTTCGCGAGCCGGTGTGGTCGCCGTTTCAACGGTTTTAGTTATTAATTTAGATTAAGTATCAATTGTAATATATTGTTTTAATTAGCTTTTAAAAGCGCTTTACAAGGAATTTAGAAATGCCTCAGTACAAATTACTTCTTATCGGCCTGTTGGCCCTGGCCTTCGCCGGCTGCTCCTCACCGACCGTTCCCGACCCGGATCCGACCGAGAACACTGTTGGCTCCGATTCAGGCATGGACGATAGCTACAGTTCAGGCACGGACGACGGCACGATGCTTGAAGACGATTCGTTGACCGAAGGCCTGGCGCATGTCATTTACTTCGACTTCGACTCATCCGAGCTGCGGTCAGGCGATACCGATACCGTTGCGCGGCATGCGATGCTGCTCGGCCAGAATGCTTCGACCGCGGTGCGTCTCGAAGGTCACGCCGACGAGCGCGGCTCGCGCGAGTACAACATTGGTTTGGGCGAGCGTCGTGCACAAACGATTCGGCGCTTGTTGTTGATCCAGGGTGCCAGTGCTGCACAAGTATCGACGGTTAGTTTTGGCGAAGAGCGGCCGGCTTCTGAAGGCAGTAATGAAGCTGCGTACTCGCAAAATCGCCGCGTCGAGATCACCTACACCAACTGATCGGCTGTAATTTTGTGACTATCAAGCCCTTGCTGCGGCTGCTGCTGGTATTGCCGGCGATTTCGCTGACCGGCTGTTCCGTACTGACGCCGCCCGCCGAAGATCCGGTGCTGATCAAGCTCGAGGAGCTTGATCAGCGCCTGCAGGCTATCGAGCGTGTCATCCAGAATCAGAGCCTCGTGCAGCTAACGCAACAGGTTGACGGTCTCGAGCGGCGCGCTGATGTCCTGCAGGGCAGAACTGAGACGCTGGAGCACGATGCCGGAGGCACGGCTGAGCGGCAGCGGCAGCTGTATGCGGATCTCGATTCACGAATTCAGGGTCTCGAGGCGGGCATGAGCGTGCGCGGCACTGCCAGTGTCCTTGATGGTGGAACCCTGCAGCAGGGAGAATTGCCGGTGCCCGGTGGTTCCGATCGCGATAACTATCAGGTCGCGCTGGAATTGCTGCGCGAGGAGCGCTATGACCAGTCTGCAGCGTCGTTCCAGCAGTTCCTGGTTGCTTTCCCGGACAGTGATCTCGCCAGCAACGCGCAGTACTGGCTGGCCGAGTCGCATTACGCTTCAGGTAAGTTCGATCAGGCCCTGAGCGAATTTGCTGTCGTGATCGACGGTTATCCCGGCTCCACCAAGGTACCCGATGCGCTCCTCAAAATCGGTTATTGCAACTACAGCCTCAAACGCTGGGATGACGCGCGCGCCGCGCTGAGCAAGGTGCAACAGGAATATCCGACTACCACGGCGGCCAGGCTGGCGGACCAGTACCTGAAGCGCATGGAGTCCGAGGGCGTCTAGAACAATTTCCACGCTGGCAGCTTGTGATTTTTGGGTGGTTCGGTATGATCCCGCCCGCTGATCCCGCGGGGGCGTTAGCTCAGAGGTAGAGCATTCGGCTTTTAACCGACTGGTCGTAGGTTCGATCCCTACACGCCCCACCAACCTTACTTGGTTTCATATAAAACAGGCGACGGCTCTCAAATCTGCCGCTATCATTCACCGTTTTGCGCTGGG
>Ga0255049_10000294_pt1 | contig 30978 bp, 30 predicted proteins | sample JV7_2_3_MG_FD_183615 | JGI IMG/M metagenome (GOLD analysis project Ga0255049, IMG submission 183615) | Seawater microbial communities from Jervis Inlet, British Columbia, Canada - JV7_2_3 | ecosystem: Environmental > Aquatic > Marine > Inlet | place: Canada: British Columbia | collected 2016-10-06 | reverse complement strand
CGCGATTGGATTCACGGGTGAGGCGGTTCCCCGCAGGAGCACGAGGGGAGCCACCGTCAACAGGAACGCCCAGCGCTTCTCCTCCACACAGGCGGCGGCGAGCGGGTCCAGCTCGAGGTTGTCCAGCAGGTGGAGACCCATGGCCACAATAGCGATCTGGTGGATCGGCAGGAACATGTTCTCGATGCCCGTGGGAATCACGTCGGAGACCCCATCGCAGCCGAGCGCCGCGACGCCGCGCTCGTGCAGCCAGGGTAGGCAGGACGCGTGCAGACCCGCGAGGCGCTCCATCGGGTTCCAGGGGCCACGCGCCTCGCGCAGCTTCCAGCGACCCGTGCGCACCAGTAAAATGTCGCCCGGCTCGACCTGCAGGTTGGCCTGGCTCTCGGCTTGCTCCAGGTCGTCGGGAAAGATCGGCTCGCCGGCCTCGAGGAACTCCACCCCACGCACGCGCGGGATGTCGAGCAGGATGCCGCGCGAGACGATGACTTCCTTGACCTCCTGGATGCCGAGCTCGAGCGCTCCGTGCGCCGTGACGCTCTTTGTCGGATAGCCGTTGTAGAGCTTGTCCTTGTGGAAGATGTGGCAGAGGGCGTCGATGTGCGTGGTCGAGAAGCCGTGCGAAGCGAGTGCGATGTAATCGCCTCCATAGCCCTCGCTCACCGTTCCGGTCATGAGATGGACCACTGGGCTCTGGTTGTCGGCGGCCGGCTCCGTTGGTAAGGGCCGAGCACACGAAACAGTGCGACCGCTTCGCACTCCGGCGGCCGCGGCGGCGCGCTTCTGCGGGGTGATCAGGTTGAGCGTCCCGAGCTGATCCTTCTCGCCGAAGCGGCCCCAGTTGGAAAGCGACTTATGGAACTCGAGCACCTGCTCGGTGCTGAGTGCGGGGCGATCGACGGCCATGTCAGCTCCTTCAGCCTCGGGGGAATCCCGGCAGCATGATACCCCTACGGAGCGTTGGGAAGGGCGAGCTCGTCCGGAGTCCGGGCCGGCAACGAGCAGGACTGGCCGCGGCAGAGGTAAGCCGTCGGTGTGTCGTCCAGGGCTTCTCTTCCTTCGAGCCAGCTCGGGGCCAGCCAGGTCGGGGGTGCGTCGGGCGGCGTGAGCACGATGGCGTCGTCGGGGCCCAGCAGGGTTCGGGCCCGTGCGGCGAGAGCCTGGCTGCGGGGGTCCTCGCGCGGCCCCAGCACGAGCGCCACGCCCAGGCCGCAGTCGAGAAGCGCCGCAGCCCGCACCAGTGTGGGCAAATGCAACGGGAGCCGCTCCGCCCGCGCCGCGTGGGTCTCGATCGTGGCCCGCGCGACCTCGTGCAGGTCGGCGCGTCCACACAGTTCCGAGATGCGTAGTAAGCCGAGGGTGGCCAGGCCCGCGGCCGCAGGCGTCGCCCCGTCCGAATCGCTTCCTGGTCGCAGGATGAGCGAGGAGTCGCCCTCGACCGTGAAGAAGAGATCGCGTGCCTCGGGGCTGAAGAAGCGTGCACGAAGCGTCTCGGCGATGCGCAGCGCTGCCTCGAGATAGCGGTCATGTCCCCCGGCGCGATGCAGGTCGAGTAGGCCGCATAGAAGTGAGGCATGATCGTCGAGGAAGCCCCGAATCTTGGCGCTGTCCCCGTCCCATATGCGCCAGAGCCCGTGGGACGGGTCCGTCAGGCGTTCGAGCGCGAAGTCGGCGGTGCGCGCAGCCGATGCCACCCAGTCCGCGCGATCGAAGACCGCTCCCGCGCTGGCCAGTCCCGATATGGTGTAGCCGACCCAGGAAGTGACGACCTTGGAGTCTGTGTCCGGAGCGACACGCGCCGCGCGAGCCTCGAGCAGCGTCTGCCGTTCGCGGGCGAACTTGCCCCGTTCGCCGGCGAGGACGTGCGCCAGCACGCTCTTCCCCGTGTGCTCGAAGCCGCCCCCCGCGCTCACACCGTAGGCCTGAGAGAAGTCCCGGCCGCGCTCCGCTCCCAGCACGGCCTCCACCTCCTCGGGGCTCCAGATGTAGTAGCGGCCCTCCTCTCCCTCGCTGTCAGCGTCCTGGCTGGCAAAGAAGCCACCTTCGGGGGTGCGCATGTCGCGCTCCAGGTACGCAATGGTCTCCTCGATGGGCCAGGCCAGCTCCGGGTCCTGGGTCTGGCGGAACGCCTCCGCGTAGACCCGGAGAAGCTGGCCCTGGTCGTAGAGCATCTTCTCGAAGTGGGGCACCGCCCACTGGGCATCGGTGCTGTAGCGGTGAAAGCCGCCGCCGAGCTGGTCGTAGAGGCCGCCGCGTGCCATGCGTTTCAGGCTGAACACCACGTGCTCGAGCCCGCCGGCCGTGGGCAGCGAATGGTCCTCGGCGAACAGGATCCCCTCGAGCTGAGTCGGGGTGGGAAACTTGGGAGCGTCCCCGAAGCCGCCGTAGGCGCTGTCGGCTTGCCGCATGAGCTGCAGGCAGAGCTGGGAGAGCGTGGAGCGGCCGGGAAGCCGATCGGCGGGACCCGCGTCGGGACGAGCCTTTAGCGCCTCGAGTATCTGCGCGGCCTGCGCCTGGACCTGATCGGGCTGGTCGCGGTAGGTGCGCGCGACCGCGTGCAGCACGTCCGACCAGCTCGGTCGTTGGTGGCGGCGCTCGGGAGGAAAGTAGGTGCCTCCGTAGAAGGGTCGGCCATCGGGTCTGCAGAACACGTTGAGCGGCCAGCCACCCGACCCCGTCAGGCGCATCACCGTCTCCATGTAGATCTGGTCCACATCCGGCCGCTCCTCGCGGTCGACCTTGATGCAGACGAAATTTTCGTTCATGAGCTTCGCGATCTCGGGATCTTCGAAGGACTCGTGCTCCATGACGTGGCACCAGTGGCACGACGAGTAGCCGATCGATACGAGCAGCGGACGATCCTCGCGTCGCGCGCGCTCGAACGCCTGCTCGCCCCAGGGATACCAGTCCACGGGGTTGTCCCGGTGCTGGCGTAGATAGGCGCTGGATTCTGCAGCCAGACGGTTAGGCATGCTGGGTGGACCTCAGATCTGATCGGGTGGAGTCACCGCTTCGATCCAGGTCTTGTAATCTCCGTTGTAACCCGCGCGCTGTTGGTGATCGCGCACGCGTTTCAAGATCGATTCCCGAGCCTCCGGCGTGAGGGGATCGAGTTCCTGCGCACGATCGGCAAGCTCGATGTAGTGTTCGGTTATGTGGCCCGCCACGTGCCGAGCGTGCTTGCGCGAGTCCACAATGTTTCCCTTTCCCGTCACGACGTTGCCGGCGCTGAAGAGCGTCGGATAATCCGCCAGTCGACCGAGATCCCGGTCCTGGAAGTCATACAGCTCGCCGCGCATCACGACCCCTGACAGAGGTTCGGGAATGCTTCCGATCGAGCTGATCACCATGGGCGCCCGCACCTCAACCCTCTCATCGGTGATGTGGACGCGCCTGTCCTCGACCCGGGTGCGCGCGAATTCGAGACCCGCGAGGCGGTCCCCCTCCACCAGCAGGCCCACTGGCGCGTGTAGCGTCTGCACACGGAAGAGATACTTGGAGATCGCCTTCTCGAGGACGCGAGCGCGACTTTTTTCGACCTTGGCGCGTAGTGCTTGGTTGGCTCCCGCGGGCAGGCCGACCATGGGCATGTCCTCGGCCCGACGTCGGTAGAAGAGCGTGCAGCCCGCGATTCCGAGCTCATCCCAACGCAGCCCGTGCGCGGCCAACGCCTTCGGGATGCCCCTGGTCTCAAGCTCCACGAGCTCCGCTTCGATGCCCCGCTCCCGCAGGGCCCGCTGGGCGAGCTCGAGCTGGATCACCTTGACCACGTCGATCGAGGCCAGCCCTCCACCCACGACGATCGTGTCATCCAGGATCTCGTAGCGCTCTCCTTCGTATCCCGGCTCGTGATAGTGGTTGAACCAGTAGATGAACGGGTTCTGGTAGGCAAGACCGCGGCCTACGTAAGCCTCTGCACCCTCGATCGGCAGCGAGCGGTCGCTCCACGCACCGTTCGCGAGCAGCACCGCGTGGAAGCCCCACTCGTCCGCGAGCTGTTGCAGGTCGAGGTCGCGCCCCACCTTCGTTCTCGGCACGTAGTGCACGTGCGGCTGAGTCAGGTTGCAATCAATGGTCTGGTACTCCTTTTTTCGGAGTGCCATGTGCCATCTAGGCAGACCGTCTTCGATCTTGCCGTAGGGTCGATCGTTCTGCTCGAAGACGACGCTCAGGATTCCGCGCTGCGAGAAGATTCGCGCCGCTTCGGCGCCCGCCGTGGCGCCGCCGATCACGGCGATCGCGTAAGCTTCGGGCTCGCTCATCGCATTCGAGTCTAGCCGATGCGCCGGACCGGCCCCAGAAACGGCTTTGACAGCGTCGCATTCCGGGCGTAGCCTGCGCGGCCGCGATGGGTCGTTACCAGGCGGTTCTGTTTGACTTCGGCGGGACGCTCTTTAGCTACCGGCGCATCGGGGCCGAGGCTCTCGATCTCGTGCGGCGCGGAGCTGTGTACCTGGGAGTGGAGGGTGAGCTTCCGACGCTGGGTCGCGCCTATCGCGACGCCAGCCGTGCGGCCTACGAGCTCTTTGCCCCTCGTCCCTTCTATCTGCACAGGGAGCTATTTCATGAAACCTTCCGACGCTTTGCGGCGAGCGTGGGTGCCCGCGCGACAGCGGAGCAGCTGGACTGGTTTCACGAGGAGCAGCGTCTTCTGCTGCTCAGGGGCTTTGAGCTGCGCAGCGACTGTGTCGAGGTGCTGGAGAGGCTGCGCGGGCTCGGGCTCCACGTGGGAGTGGTCTCCAACATCGATGACGACTACCTCGATCCCATGCTCCAGCGCGCCGGGCTGGACGAGGTGCTCGATGCCTGGACCAGCTCCGAGGAAGCCGCCTCCTGCAAGCCCGACTCCAGAATCTTCGAGCGCGCCCTTGGGAAGGCGGGCGTACGCCCTGATGAGGCTCTCTTCGTTGGCGACTCGCTCGAGCACGATGTCATCGGGGCGCGGCGTCTGGGGATTACCGCCGTGCTTATTCGAGAGCCCGGAGCGGCTCCGCCCGGGGCGGGAATCGGGGAGGTGGCCGAGCCCCACCACGTGATCGAGACCCTCTCGCAGGTGGTTCCGCTGCTGAGCCACGCGTCCGCATAGCGATGGGGACCACCCGCGAGCGGACGCTCGTGGCCGAGAGCTTCGGGTGCGCAACCGCCTGGGTGCAGGCACGGTCGATCCACTACGAGCGCTCCGAGCGCTTCAAACGCGCCGCGCGGATCTTCTTTCCCCTGCTCGGGGGGGCACTCGCCAGCCTTCCCATCCCGGGCTGGCATCTGGCGGCGGTGCCTGGCTTCCTCATCGGTGGGATCGTGCTCGGGGCGCGGCGGCTGAGACAGCCGGAGCGGCTGGTGAGTCTCGAGGGCCCGTGCCCGGCGTGCGGACGGCCGCAGGCCTTCGAGGTCCCCTCCCGGCTCGTGCTGCCGCACACGTTGCGTTGCCCCGCCTGCGGTGAGTTCGTGAAGCTCCACGCGGGTCCGGCGGTGGCCACGGCAAGCTGAAAGAACTGGCCACGCGCGGCTCAAACTGCGCTAAGATGCGCCCCCGGCTCTCGACCGGGCCGCGTGATCGAATTCCGCAGGGGGGGCTGCCATGCGTCACTGGACCGCGCCAGACAGTGCGGAGCTCTACGGGATTTCGAACTGGGGGGGGGACTACTTCTCCATCGCCAGCGACGGCGATGTTCAGGTGCACCCACGCGGCCAGGGGAATGGGGGAGTCAACCTTCCCGACCTGGTGGAGGAGATTCGACGCCGTGGCCTGCACACGCCACTGCTGATCCGCTTCTCCGACATCCTCGCGAGCCGCGTGCGCGAGCTCACGGGCTGCTTCGAGCGCGCGCGGGCCGAGTACACGTACAAGGGTCGCTATCGGGCCGTCTATCCCATCAAGGTCAACCAGCAGCGTCCGGTGGTGGAGGAGCTCGTCGAGTTCGGGCGACCTCACCAGCTCGGACTCGAGGTTGGCAGCAAGCCGGAGCTGCTCGTGGCGCTCGCGGTTCTCGATACGCCCGACGCACTCATCGTCTGCAACGGCTACAAGGATCGGGCCTACATCGAGACCGCGCTGTTGGCCCAGAAGCTGCGCCGGCTGCCCATCATTGTCCTGGATCGGCCGACGGAGCTCGAGAACCTGATCAAGATCTCGCGCGAGCTCGGCATCCGTCCTCACATCGGCGTCCGCGCGCGCCTGGCCGCGCGGGGCGCGGGCAAGTGGGTGGACTCTACGGGAGACCGCTCCAAGTTCGGTCTCTCCGCGTCGGAGATCGTGGCTACGGTGAGTCGCCTGCGCTCCGAGGACATGCTCGATTGCCTCGAGATGCTTCACTTCCACATTGGGTCTCAGATCACGGCGATCCGTGCGCACAAGGACGCGTTGCGGGAAGCGAGTCGGATCCTGGTGGGCCTACAGGAGCTCGGGGCGAACGTCCGCTACTTCGATGTCGGGGGTGGCCTGGGCGTGGACTACGACGGGTCGCAGACGAACTTCCACTCCTCGATGAACTACTCCACCCAGGAGTATGCCAACGATGTGGTCGCCGCGATCGCGGAGGCCTGCGACGAGCGCGGCATGCCCCATCCCGACATCGTGACGGAGGCGGGCCGCGCGCTGGTCTCGCACGCGTCGGTCCTCATCTTCGAGGTGTTGGGTGTGGACCGGGTCGCGCCCCGGCCCGATCCCGGTCCGCTCAACGAAGGCGAGCACCCGGTGATCCAGGAGCTGCACAAGGTCTGGACCCAAGTCTCGGCCAAGAGTGTGCTGGAGTCCTACCACGATGTGATGCAGCTCAAGGAGGAGGCGACGAGCCTTTTCAGTCTCGGCTATCTCGACCTCGCTGCGCGAGCGCGGATGGAGGAGCTCTACTGGTGCTGCTGTCACAGGATCCTGCGCGTGGTGCGCGAGATGGACTATGTGCCCGAAGACCTCGCAGGACTCGAGCGCATGCTCGCCGATACCTACTACGGCAACTTCTCGGTCTTTCAGTCATTGCCCGATTCCTGGGCGATGAGTCAGCTCTTCCCGATGATGCCCATTCATCGCCTGGATGAGCGGCCCGCGCGTCGCGGGATCTTCGCCGATCTCACCTGTGACTCCGATGGCAAGGTCGATCAGTTCATAGACCTGCGCGACGTGCGAAACGTGCTGGAGCTGCACGCCCCCGATGGCAGGCCCTACTACATCGGTGCGTTCCTGGTGGGGGCCTACCAGGAGACCCTGGGCGAGATGCACAATCTCTTTGGTGATACGGACACGGTGCACGTGCACGTGGAGCCCGATGGCCATTACCGCATCGAGCACCTGGTCGATGGGGACACCGTGGAGGAGGTGCTCTCCTACGTGCAGTACGATCGCCGCGGACTGTCCGAGCGCGTGCGGCGGGCGATCGAGACCGCGCTGCGCGCTGGAGACATCACGCTGGAGGAATCCGCGCTGCTGCGGCGGCGCTACGAGCAGGGCCTTTCAGGCTACACCTACCTGGTTCAGGAAGGATAGGAGGCGGCATGGAGATCCAGGGGACGGGGGCGATCGTGACGGGCGGAGCGTCGGGGCTGGGGGAGGCCACGACCCGCGAGCTGGTCTCCATGGGAGGTCGGGTGGCGATTCTCGATCTTCCGCGCTCGCCCGGAGAGAAGCTGGCGGCGGAGATCGGGGAGGCGGCCATCTTCTGCGCCTGCGACGTGACTCAGCAGGATCAGGTTGCGGCCGCGGTCGAACGTGCCGCGCAGGAATTCGGCTCGATCCAGATCGGCGTCAACTGTGCGGGCATCGGCTGGGCGACACGCACCGTGACCCGCGAGGGGCCGCATCCGCTCGAGCCCTTTCAGAAGGTGGTGGAGGTCAACCTCATCGGGACCTTCAACTCCATTCGCATCGCGGCGGATCGCATGAGCCGCAACGAGCCCAACCAGGGCGGTGAGCGCGGGGTCATCATCAACACCTCCTCGGTGGCGGCCTTCGATGGTCAGATCGGCCAGGTCGCCTACTCGGCCTCCAAGGGTGGCATCGTGGGCATGACGCTGCCTGTCGCGCGCGACCTCGCCAGCCTTGGGATCCGCTGCGTGACGATCGCGCCGGGCCTCTTCGAGACGCCCTTGCTCGGCGGCTTGCCCGATGAGCAGCGCGAGCTCCTGGCCGCCAACATCCCGTTTCCGCGTCGGCTCGGACAGCCCCCCGAGTACGCGGCTCTGGTTCGCAGCATCATCGAGAACCCGATGCTGAACGGACTGACCATCCGCCTCGATGGTGCCCTGCGCATGCCCCCGAAGGGCTGAGACTGTAGACGAGTTTCGTGACTCTACGTGCGTTAGGCGCACATCTCGAGGGTCAGGCGCCAGGCCTCGCGCTCCTGGCGCTCCGCCCACGCTCGAACGATCTCCCAGGCGGTGCGTGCGATCGTGATCTCGTATGCGCCGAAATCGAGATTCTCATGCACGACATGGTTCCGCAGCGCGCGAATCGTGTGCATCATACCTGCCTCGTGCGTCGGGATGAGCTCTTTCTCGCGCAGGCTGGTGATCGCTTCCGCCAGACTCTGCGGCGGCTCGCTCTTCAGGCGCTTGACCCAGAGGGCCCGGCAGAAGCGATCGACATAGCGCCACGCGTCCTCGATGCTGAGGTTGGCACTGGCCGAGGCCGGTTTGCGGACCCTTTTTTTGCGCGTGCGGACGGTCTTGGCCACTGCCCTGTCTATCGACAGGGGCCGCGCCGACATTGACCCGGGCGACCCAGGCCGCCCATCCCCCGCCAGCCGCGGCCGCCCGCGCCGTTACCCCGCTAGTTACCCGCCAAGAATTCTTCCAGCCTCTCGCGCGCCTCGGAGTCGCGGAATTGTACGGGCGGGTGCTTCATGGTGCACGCCGAGACCTCGATCAGCGGGCCGGCCAGCCCGCGATCCAGCCCCAGCTTGGCGCAACGGATCGCGTCGATTGCGCAGCCGGCGCTGTTCGGCGAGTCCTGGACCGAAAGTCGCAGCTCGAGCTCGATGGGCGCATCCCCGAAGGCCCGGCCCTCCATGCGAATGAAGCAGACCTTGTTGTCTTCCTGCCAGGGCACGTAGTCGGAGGGGCCGATGTGGATGTCGCGGCTCTCGAGCCGCTCGTCGAGCTGGGACTGCACGGCCTCCGTCTTTGAGAGCTTCTTGGAGCGCAGCCGGGAGCGCTCGAGCATATTCAGAAAATCGGTGTTCCCGCCCGTGTTGAGCTGATAGGTCCGTGTGAGCTGCACCCCGCGGTCTGCGAAGAGTCGCGCCAACATGCGGTGGACGATGGTCGCTCCGACCTGCGACTTGATGTCGTCACCCACGATCGGGAGGCGCGCGTCCGCGAAGCGCTGCGCCCAGGCGGGGTCGGACGCGATGAAGACGGGCATACAGTTGACGAAGGCGACCCCGGCCTCCAGGCACGCCTCGGCGTAGCAGAGGCTGGCCTTCTCCGAGCCGACGGGGAGGTAGGAGACCAGCACCTCGGCCCCTGATTCGCGTAAGCGGTGGGTCACGTCGACGGGCGTAGCTTGGGCGAGGCGGAAGGCGCGGTCCTCAGGATAGTCCGCCATGTGGGGCGCGACCCCGTCCATGGGAGGCCCCATGTCGACTCGGATGCCGTAGGAGGGAACCTTGGGATGGAAGAGTTGAGCGCAGTTGGGGTCGGCGAATACGGCTTCTTCGAGCGGCCGGCCCACCTTGCGCCGATCCACATCGAAGGCCGCCACGGGTACAATGCTCGAGAGGGTATAGGGTCCGATCTCGGGGTGCATGAGGCCGGCCACCGCATCACTGGCTCGGTTGGCGTAGTACTCGATTCCCTGAAGTAGCGCGCTCGCGCAGTTCCCGACTCCCGCCAGTGCGAGCCTGATCTCCCTCATCCGCTTCCTCCCTGAACTATTCCAGGTTTGGGCTTTGTACGCGGTTCCCCGCGGGATCGTCAATCGCCGGACCCCTCCCCTCAAGGGCACAGAGCCGCTAGCGATCCGCCGAACTCCCTTTCAGCTCGTTGACGAGACCTTCCAGACGATGATGCAGGCCGGACATCTCCTCACGCATCTGCACGATGATCGCTACCCCGGGCAGGTTCACGTCCAAATCGTGGACGAGATTGTACGCGACCCGCACGCGCTCGAGCATTTGCTCGGAGAAATCTCCGCCCTCCGAGGCCGGTGAATCGGGAGCAATGATCTCCTCGCGCTCGAGTGCGTCGAGGAAGTCGGCGTCAATCTCGAGCAGCGTGATGATCTCTATGCGGGTATAAAACCTCACATCGCCCCCTTGAGGTCCTGGCGCACATCGCGGTCGCCGTACAGGGATTCGAGCTCGCGGGCGATCTCCTGCAGACGCGGGTCGTCCGTACTGGGGAGTTCTACCACAAGGCGCACCAGCAGATCGCCGTTTCCAGCGCCGCGCCGGGGCGCACCCTTGCCGCGCAGCCTCAGCCGCGCCCCATTCTGCGAGTGAGGCGGGATGGTCATTTTGACCGGTCCGTCCGGCGTGGGGACCTCGATCGCCGCGCCCTCGATCAGCTCGGGGAGGGTCACGGGGAGGTCGAGATGTAGGTCTGCCCCGTCACGCCGATAGAACCGATGGGGGCGTACACGCAGGGTGAGGTAAAGATCCCCCGCCGGGCCCCCGTTACGCCCCAGGCCCCCTTTGCCGGTCAGCCTCACGCGCGTGCCCTCCTCCGCCCCGGGTGGGATCCGAACCCGCAGAGTTCCCGCGCCCGCGATCTCGACGCGGACCTCCTCGCCCCGCACCGCGGCCATGAAATCCACCCTGATCTCGCCCTGGGCGTCGGCGCCGCGGGCCGGGCCGCGCGGCGTCGCACCTCGTCCAAATAGGCCGGAGAGCAGATCCTCGAGGTCGATCTGGTCCGAGAAGGAGCCGCTGAAGGGGCTGCGCCGCGCGCCCTGCGACCAGCGCTGATAGGTTCGCGCCTGCTCCGGATCGAAGCCCTGCGCGAGCCCGTCCATTCCAAACTCGTCGTAGCGCTTGCGCTTCCCCGCGTCGGAGAGCACCTCGTACGCGAACGAGAGCTGCTTGAAGCGCTCCTCCGCCTTGGGGTTGTTGGGGTTGACGTCGGGGTGGAACCTTCGGGCGAGCTTCCGGTAGGTCTTGCGGATCTCGTCGTCGGAGGCGTCGCGCCCGACGCCCATGACCTGATACAGATCTTGCTCGGCCATCGCTGTGGAAGCATAGCGAAGGGACGCTCCACGGGGCTTTGTCCGCGCGTTACAATGGCGGGGGTCGAAGGCCCACAGCGAGGGAAGGCATTTATGCCGAAAGTGATGATTCCCCCGCCCTACCGTGGCCCTACGCACGGAGCGGCGGAGGTCCGGGTCGACGCCGCGACTGTTCGCGAGTGCCTGAATGCCGTCGAGGCCGAACACCCCGGCTTCGGCGAGCTCGTGTTCAGCGCGAACGGGGAGCTTCAGCGTTTCGTGAAGCTCTTCCGCAATGGCGAGCCTGTGGCGAAGGACGGGCTCGACTTCCCCCTCGCCGAAGGCGACGAGATCGAGGTCGTGGCGGCGATTGGGGGCGGATAGGTATGGTAGGATGTCTCTCCTCGGAGGAGGTTTGAAATGAGTGACAACGGCGATCGTTTGATCCGCGTCGACATGACCCAACAAACCGTCTCGATCGAGCCCTTCCCGAGCGCGTGGAAGCTGCTCGGAGGGCGCGCGCTCTCCGCACGCATCCTGCTCGAGGAGTGCGATGCCACCTGCGACCCGCTCGGCCCGGACAACGTCCTGGTTCTGGCCCCGGGGACGCTTGCGGGAACGGCGGCGCCCACCTCGGGACGCATCTCCGTCGGTGCCAAGAGCCCACTCACCAACGGCATCAAAGAAGCCAACTCGGGCGGCAATCCCGGCCAAGACCTCAACAAGCTGGGCTACCGCGTGGTCATCGTAACGGGTCAGCCGACGGATCCGGACAAGCGCTGGGGCCTCTCGGTCTCCGCCGACGAGGTCAAGCTCGTGTCCGCGGACGATCTCAAGGGCAAGTGGAACTATGCCTGCTGTGAGGAGCTCACAAAGATCTACTCGAGCAAAGCCTCGTTCATCACCATTGGCCCCGCAGGAGAGCTCCGGCTCAAGGGTGCGTCCGTTGCCTGCACCGATCAGGACAGTCGTCACCCGGCGCGGCACGCCGCGCGCGGCGGTCTCGGGGCGGTTATGGGCAGTAAGGGACTCAAGTACGTGGCGGTCGACCCAGGCAAGTCGCGGGCGCGGAAGGCCGCGGACGCCAAGGGCTTCGCGCAGCTGTGCAAGAAGCACACGCGCGATTACCAGGAAGGGCCGCAGATGTTCAAGCACGGCACGAGCTCGGTGGTGCCGGTCGCGCAGATGCTCAACACTTTCCCCACACGAAACCGCGTCTCCGGGCAGTCTCCGCACGCGGAGAGCCTCGACGGGAAGCGCATCGTCGAGAGCTTCGAGACCCGAGGTGGCGGGATGCACAACTGCCTGACGGGGTGTGTGGTGAAGTGCAGCAACATCGTGCACGACGCCGAGGGTAACTACAAGACCTCCGCGCTCGAGTTCGAGACCATCACTCTGCTCGGTGCCAACTGCGATATCGGCGATATGGATGATGTTGCGGATCTGGATCGGCTGTGTGACGAGTTGGGTCTCGACACGATCGAGATGGGCGCCGCCATCGGGGTCTACATGGATGCCGGTGAGATGGAGTTTGGCGATGCCGAGGGGGCCAAGCGCCTGCTCAAGGAGATCGCCGAGGGTAGCGAGCTCGGAAAGACGATCGGCAACGGGGCGGCGGCGGTCGGCAAGCGGACCAAGCATCACCGCGTGCCCGTCGTGAGGGGACAGGCCATCCCAGCCTGGGATCCGCGGCCGCTCAAGGCCACCGGCGTCACCTATGCTACGAGTGCCATGGGCGCCGATCACACGGCCGGGCTGATCGTGAACCCGGGCCTGCCCGAAGACCAGTGGGCGCAGGCCTCGCAGGAATCACAGCTGATCAACGCGGTTTGTGACTCGTCGGGCTTCTGCCAGTTCATGACGCCCACGCTAGACGATATCCGGACCTTCATTGGTTACTTCCTAGGAGAGGAGATCACGCGCGAGCAGATCGCCGATCTGGGCTGGCAGATTCTGCAGGACGAATGGGAGTTCAACCGTCGCGCGGGACACACCGAGGCGGACGACGTGCTCCCCGCTTGCATGAAGGAAGACCCGATCGGTCCGGCCAAGGTCGTCTTCGACGTGAAGCCGGAGCTCATCGCGCAGGCCAAGGTGCGGATGAAGCCGCGCGAGGAGCTCTTCGCAACCAAGGCCACCGGCTAGGGCGCGTCTATCCAGGGGAGAGGCGTCGAGGTCCGAGATGCGTGACGTCCGAATGCGAGGCTTTGCCGAGCGCGCGGACGTGGAAGAAGTCGAGCGCTTTCTAGAGCGCTGTGTGAGCGCGCTACGCTCTGAGGTGGTGCCGCTGCGCGAGTGCGCGGGACGGGTGCTGGCCCGTGCCGTCAGCGCTGAGGTCGATGTGCCCGGCTTTGCGCGCGCCGCGATGGACGGCTACGCGCTGCGGGGCGAGGACAGCTTCGGGGCCTCCTCCTACAACCCGCTCTCGCTCGAGGTGATCGGCGAGGCTCTTCCGGGCCGGCCTTTCCCCGGCAAGCTCGGTCCGGACCAGGCGGTTCGGATCATGACCGGGGCCGCCGTTCCCGAGGGCGCGGACGCGGTCAGCATGGCGGAGGTTTGCCAGGAGCGCGACGGCCGCGTGGCCGTGAACGAGCCGGTTGCCCCGCGCAAGAACGTCGGAGTCGTGGGGGAGGACGTCCGGCGGGGCGAGGTCATTCTGCAAGCCGGCCGTCGTCTGCGTCCCCAGGATATGGGGGTGCTGGCCTCGATCGGAGCGGTGGGCGTGGAGTGTTTGCGCCGCCCCCGCATCGAGCTCGTGATCACCGGGGACGAGCTCTTACCCGCGGGCCAGCGACCGGAGGGATGCCGCATCGTGGATTCCAACTCGGTGATGCTAGGCGCACTCGTCGCGCGCGACGGCGGCGAGCTTCTCCCCTTCGAGATCCTGCCGGATCGTCCCGAGGTGATTCGAGACGCTCTCGCGCGCAAGGAGGCGGATGTGGTTCTCGTCTCCGGCGGGAGCTCCGTAGGCCAGGAGGATCACGCCCCCCGGGTCGTGGCCGAGCTCGGCACGCTCGACTTTCACGGGGTAGCGATGCGCCCGTCGAGTCCGGCGGGCTGCGGTCGTATCGACGGACGCTGGATCTTCCTTCTGCCGGGGAACCCGGTCAGCTGCCTGTGTGCCTACGAGTTCTTTGCCGGCCCCGCGATCCGTGCGTTGGGGGGTCGCCCGCGCGCCTGGCCCCACCCGCGCGTACGGGTTCCGCTCGTGCGTAAGATCGCGTCGGCTGTGGGGCGCACGGATTACGTGCGCGTGGCCATCGAGGACGGGCGCGCCCGTCCGATCGCAACCTCCGGCGCCTCCATCCTCTCGTCAACGGTGCGAGCGAGCGGCGCGGTCATCGTGCCGCGCGAGCTGGAGGGCATGCCGGAGGGCGCCGAGGTCGAGGTGCTGCTCTACGATGATGAGCCCTTGTTTGAGGCTTTGTCGTGAGGCAGCAGCAGTTCCTGGAGGTGATCGATCGGGACCAGGCCGAGCGCCGCTGGCACGCGGCGCTGGAGCTCGAGTCGCTGCCAGCGGAGCCGGTAGCTCTCGAGCGCGCGCTGGGACGCGTGCTCGCGTCGGACGTACGCGCCGGGGTGGACGTGCCTTTCTTTGATCGCTCCAACCTGGACGGCTTCGCCGTGCGTGCGGGCGATACCTATGGCGCGACCGAGGAAACGCCTGTGCGCCTCCGGCTCAACGCCGAGATCGTCGCGACCGGCGTGCAGCCTACACAGGAGGTGGCGCCAGGGACGGCCACATCGATCGCCACGGGCGGAATGCTACCGCGGGGAGCGGACGCGGTGATCGCCGTCGAGCACACAGACCTGGAAGACGAGTTCGTGCTGGTGCGACGCGCACAGGTGCCTGGGGGCGCGGTCTCCTTCGCCGGGACGGACATGGGCCGGGGCGAGACGGTTCTCTTCGCGGGCACCCGTCTCACCTCGCGCGAGACGGGCGTGATCGCCGCCATCGGGATCGATCGGGTCGAAGTCGTGCGCGCCCCGTGCGTGGGGGTGATCTCGACGGGCGATGAGATCATCGCGCCCGGAGAGGAGATGCGTCCGGGCCTGGTGTACGACTCGAATGGCCGGATTCTGGCCGACGCGGTGCGCGAGCTAGGGGGGGAGCCCGTCTTCCTGGGCGCTTTCCGGGATGACGAGCGTGCGCTGCGCGAGGTCACGCTGCGCGCGCTGAAGCAGTGCGACGTGGTGCTGCTCTCCGGCGGAACCTCGAAGGGGGAGGGGGACCTCTGCTATCGCGTGGTGGCGGATCTCGAACCAGGCGTCGTGGTCCACGGTGTTGCGCTCAAGCCGGGCAAGCCCATTTGCCTCGGCGCACACGGCGGTCGTCCCGTGGTGATCCTGCCCGGCTTTCCGACCTCGGCGGTCTTCACCTTTCACGAATTCGTCGCGCCCGTCTTGCGACGTCTGGCGGGACTTCCCGTCGAGCAACGAGAGACCCTGCGGGCGCGACTGGCGCAGCGCGTCAGCTCCGAGCGCGGCCGCCTCGAGTACCTGCTGGTTGGGATCGTGCGGGACACGGGTGGCGCACTGAGCGTCTATCCGATGGGCAAGGGCAGCGGCAGCGTGACGAGCTTTAGTCGAGCCGACGGGTTCGTGCGTATCGGGCGCAACACCGAGCTGGTCGAGGAGGGCGCGGAGGTAGAGGTTACGTTGCTGGGCGGGGCGCTCGAGCCCGCCGACCTGGTCGTGATCGGCAGTCACTGCACCGGGCTCGATGTGATCGCTCGCACCCTCTCACGCGATGGTTTCGCGCTCAAGGTGCTCGCGGTCGGGAGCCAGGCGGGCCTGGAGGCGGCGCGGCGCGGGGAATGCGATGTGGCGCCGATCCATCTGCTGGATCCGGCTACGGGCAGGTACAACGCGCCGTTTCTGGAGCGGGGTCTGGAGCTCGTGCGCGGATACACGCGCATGCAGGGGGTCGTGACCCGGTCCGATGAGATGCGGGAGACGAGCGAGCTCCTCGCGGATCCGGACCTGCGCATGGTCAACCGCAACCGGGGCAGCGGGACTCGGATCCTGATCGACCAGCTGCTGGGTTCGCGGCGCCCCGACGGCTATGTGTATGAGCCCCGTTCCCACTACGCCGTTGCGGCTGCGGTGGCCCAGGCTCGCGCCGACTGGGGCGTTACGATCGAGACCGTCGCGGGCGAGGTCGGACTGCGCTTTCGTCCGCTGCGTAGCGAGTCCTATGACTTCGTGATTCCCGCCGAGCGCTGGGAGCGGCCGGCGGTAGCGGCTTTTCGGCGCGCGCTCGAAGGGCCGAGTCCCTTGCGCAAGGAGCTGGAGGCACTGGGCTTCGGTCCGCCGGAGGAGTGAAGGTGCGCTTTGGGCGCGCGGATCAGCCGCTCAGCAGGTCGCGCGCGATCTGGGTGATCTGGATCTCGTCGGTGCCGGCATAGATCTGCAGCACCTTGGCGTCACGGCAGAGCTGCTCCACCTGGTACTCGGCCATGTAACCGTTGCCGCCGAAGAGCTGAACCGCCTCCAGCGTCACCTCCATGGCTGCCTGGGCCGCATAGAGCTTGCACGCGGAGGCCTCTGCGAAGCTCAACGGCTTGCGGTTTTGGGCCAGCTCGATCTGCCGGAAGAGCAGGTTCTGGAGGTTCATGCGCGCGACCTCCATCTTGGCCAGCTTGAGCTGGATGAGCTGGAACTCCCCGATGGCACGGCCGAACTGCTGGCGCTCCCGGGCGTAGTCCACGCACAGCCCCAGGCAGCGGTGCACCACGCCGAGCGCCATGGCTACGACGCCCGAACGCTCCACGCCGAAGGTCTCCCTGGCCCCCTTGCGGCCGTACGCGTCCTCGTTCTCGCCGATCAGGCGGTCGGCCGTAGCGTGCACATCGTGTAGGTGGAGCTCGCCGGTGGGAGAGGAGTGCAGGCCCATCTTGCGGAGCGGCTTTGACTGGACGAGTCCGGGCATTCCCCGCTCGAGCACGAAGCTCAGGAGCTTGCGGTCCTTCCAGTCGCTGCCGTCATCGAGCTTGCAGATGAAGACGATGGTGTCGGCGTAGGGCCCGTTGGTGATGAAGGTCTTGCTGCCGTTCAGGACGTACCCGCCCTCAGCGTCGCGCTGCGCGCTGGCCCGCATCGCGCCGAACGCGTCGGACCCGGAGCCAGGCTCGGTGATGGCCCAGGCCCCGATCTTCTCGAGCGTGACCAGGGCCGGGACCCAGCGCTCCTTCTGGGCCGGGGTCCCGCGCGCGAGAATGGCGCCGGCGGTCAGACCCACGCTTACGCCCATCGCCGTCACCATGCCCGGGCAGTAGCGCGAGAGCTCCATGGTCAGGATCAGCTGCAGGGCCAGAGCGTCGCCGGCCCCCGAGCGAGGTCCGCCCCCTGAGGCCTGCCCGGACTTCTTCAGCGAGCTCTCGAAGCGGGCTAACTGCATCTCGCGCAGGCCGAACGTGTCGAAGAGCTTGCGCAACACGTCGTAGGGCGGCGTGTCGCCGTGCTCGAGCTCCTCGAGGTTTGGTGCGATCTCGGCATCGATGAAGCGTCGCACCGCTTGCTGAAAGGTCTGCTGCTCTTCGCTCCATTCGATCATCGCGGTATCCTTACATGCCTAGCTGGAGGCGCGCGGCTTCGGTCATCTTACTGGGATCCCAGGGCGGCTCCCAGACCAGCTCGACGCTCGCGTTCGCGACGCCGGGCAGGGCCCGCAGCTTGGTCTCGACCTCCGGCGGCAGGCTCTCGGCAACGGGGCACATCGGCGAGGTGAGGGTCATGCTGACCTTGACGTCCGCGTCCTGCACAATCTCGATCTGGTAGATGAGGCCGAGCTCGTAGATGTTGACCGGGATCTCGGGATCGTAGACGGTCCGCAGTGCCTCGATCACCTCGTCCCGGATCTTCTCGGTCGACGGCTTGTCAGCTCCCATGGGGTTACTCCGTGGTCACGGGCTCGTGGTGGCCCTCGAGCGCCGCCCGCAGTGTATGCCACGCCAGTACAGCACATTTTACACGCAGCGGGAACTCGCGCACGCCCGCGAGCGCGGCGAGCTTTCCGAGTTCGACGAGATTGACCTCACTGTCCACGGGACTCGTCACGGCTTTCTGGAAACGCCGGAACAGCGCCGCCACGTCGTCCGCCGTCTTGCCCTTGATGGCCTCGGTCATGAGCGACGCTGAGGCCGTGGAGATGGCACACCCCCTGCCCTGAAAACGCACGTCCCGAACCAGGCCGTCCTCCAGCACGAGATAGAGTGTGAGCTCGTCCCCACACAGGGGGTTGAAGCCCTGCGCGGTACAGGTCGCGGGCTCGAGCGTCCCGAAGTTTCGGGGACGCTTGGTGTGGTCGAGGATCAGCTCCTGGTAGAGTTCGCGCAGCTCGGACATCAGCTGAAGATCTCGAGCGCGCGGTGAAGGCCTGCGACCAGCCGATCCACCTCCTCGGGCGTGTTGTACACCCCAAAGGAGGCGCGTGCGGTGGCGGTCACCCCGAAGCGGTCCATGACGGGTTGCGCGCAGTGATGGCCCGTGCGCACGGCGATGCCCTCCTGATCGAGCACGGTCCCCACGTCGTGTGCGTGGATCTCGCCCAGCACGAAGGACAGCACACCGGTCTTCTCCGCTGCGGTTCCGATCAGGCGCACGTGGGGAACCTTGGACAGCTCTCGCGTCGCATACTTCAGCACCTCGTTCTCGTGGGCCTCGACGCTCTCGAGGTCGAGTCCAACGAGGTAGTCGATCGCCGCACCCAGGCCGATGGCCCCCGCGATATTCGGGGTCCCGGCTTCGAACCGGTAGGGCACGCGGTTGTAGGTGGTCTTCTCGAAGCTGACAGCGAGGATCATCTCCCCGCCCCCCTGGTAGGGCTCCATCTCCTCGAGCAGCTCGCTTCTGCCGTAGAGCGCGCCGATGCCCGTAGGGCCGTACATCTTGTGGCTGGAGAAGGCATAGAAGTCGCAACCCAGCTCCTGCACGTCTACCGCGAGATGGGGAACCGCCTGGGCGCCGTCCAGCAGGACCGGAGCCCCATGCTCATGCGCGAGCCGCACGAGCTCCTGCGCCGGGTTGATCGTGCCCAGCGCGTTGGATACGTGGGCCAGCGCGACGAAGCGCGTGCGCGGCCCGAGCAGCCTCGTGAACTCCTCCAGCTCGAGCTCCCCGCGCTCATTGATCGGGGCCACCTTGAGCACCGCACCGGTCTGCTCCCGGATCAGCTGCCAGGGGACAATGTTCGAGTGGTGCTCCATGTGGGAGATCAGGATCTCGTCGCCCTCGCGAATGCGCGGCCGCACGTAGCTCTGGGCTACGAGGTTGATGGCCTCCGTCGTGCCGCGTACGAACACGATCTCGCGTGCCGAGGCGGCGCCGATGAAGTCTTGGACTCGGGCGCGGGCAGCTTCGTAAGCGGTCGTGGCTTCCTCGGAGAGGGTGTGGACGCCGCGATGGATGTTGGCATTGTAGCGGGAGTAGTACTGGGTGAGCGCATCGATCACCGCACGCGGTTTCTGGGAGGTGGCCGCGTTGTCGAGATAGGCGAGCAGTTTTCCGTTCACGTTGCGCTCGAGGACCGGAAAGTCCTTTCGCACCCGTTCAACATCGAGCCGGCTCATCGCAGTCCGGCTGCTCCCGGCAGCCAGTCCAGCACGAAGCGCTCCAGGTAGTCGCGAAGTCCCTCGATCGGTAGCTGGCGTGTGATCTCGCTCGCAAAGGCAAACGTCAAGAGCGAGCGGGCATTCTCGAGGTCCATCCCGCGCGACCGCAGATAGAAGAGCGCGTCCTCATCCAGGCGGCCGATCGCCGCGCCGTGCGTACAGCGCACGTCGTCGGCGTAGATCTCGAGCTGCGGCTTGGTGTTGACGATGGCGCCTTCTGAGAGCAGCAGGTTTCGATTGGTCTGCTCCGCACTGATCTTCTGAGCGTCGGGCCGAACATGGATGCGTCCGTGAAAGACTCCTCTTGCATCCTGGTCCAGGATCCCTTTGTAGACCTCGCTGCTAGTCGTGTGCGGCATGGCGTGGTCGATGGTGGTGTGGTGATCCACATGCTGAGTCTCTCGAGCCAGGTAGAGTCCGTTTAGCGTGCAGTGTGCGAGCTCACCGCCGAGTACGCTCTGAAGGTCGAAGCGTGTGAGCCCGCCGCCGAGCGAGAGCGAGTGCGATACGAAGCGGCTGCCCGCCTCCTGGCGCAGCATGAGTCCTCCGATGTGGTACGCACTCCGGGTCTCCTGCTGTAGTTTGATGTGCTCGAGCTGGCAATCGCGGCCCGCGAGCACCTCTGTAACGACATTGACCAACGAGGTTCCCACGCCGGAGCCCAGGTAGTGCTCGATCAGCCGCGCTCGACTGCCCCGCCCCGCGACCACCAGGTTACGCGGGTGCAAGGCCAGCGACGCGTCTCCCGCGTGCTGGATGAAGACGATGTGCAGGGGCTCATCGAGCGCCGCGCCCGGGGCGAGCTCCAGGAAGAGCCCGTCGCTTGCCAGGGCGGTGTTCAGCGCGGTGAAGGCGCGTGTCTTGGGGTCGGCACAGCGACCGAGATGGGGCTCCAGCCGCTCCGGCTCGTGCTCCAGCGTGTGGGCGAGCGAATCGATCCTTACGCCCGCGGGAAGTGTTCCCGGGCTGGAGAGCTCGGGCGAATAGATCCCGTTCAGAAAGACGACACGGCGCGCATCGCCGACGGCCCGCGCGCACTCCTCGATCAGGGTTGAGCTGAGTTCGTGTGAGGGCGTGCGTTCGACCGCACGAAAAGCCGTCTTGGCCAGCTTTGCAAGCGGCGTGAAGCGCCAGTCCTCCTGGCGCGTCGTCGGAATCCCGAGCTCTTCGAAGACGGCGATGGCCTCTTCCCGCAGGCCCTCGAGCCAGGGGAGACCGGCCGCGGGCAACGTCGCTTTGCACGCGGAGAATTGCTCAAGGAAAGCGTTTTCGGCGTTGCTCCGGGTCATGCCGTTGCGTTCTGCGCCGAGCCGTTCTCCGCCTCGAGCCAGCCGTAGCCTCGTTGCTCGAGCTCTTCCGCCAGAGAGCGATCGCCCGAGCGCGCGATTCGGCCCTGGATCAAGACGTGCGTGAAGTCAGGCACGAGGTAGTTCAGCAGCCGCTGGTAGTGGGTGATGACCAGAACCGAGTGACGCTCGGAACGAAGTGTGCTCACACCGTTGGCCACGATGCGCAGCGCGTCGATGTCGAGCCCTGAATCGGTCTCGTCGAGCACCGCCAGCATCGGGTCCAAGAGCAGCATCTGCAGGATCTCGTTCTGCTTCTTCTCGCCGCCCGAGAAGCCCTCGTTCATGGATCGGTTGAGAAAGCTCGCGTCGATCTTGAGGAGTTCCATCTTCTCCTTCACCAGCACCAGGAAGTCGACGGCGTCGACTTCCTCTTCGCCGCGGTGCTTGCGAATCGCGTTGAGCGAGCTGCGTAGGAAGTAGCCGTTGCTCACCCCGGGGATCTCCACCGGGTACTGGAACGCCAGGAAGAGCCCCTCGCGTGCGCGCTCCTCGGGCTTCATGGAGAGGAGATCTCGGCCGCGGTAGCGCACCTCGCCCTGCGTGACCTCGTAGCTGGGCCGACCCGCCAGAACGTTCGAGAGCGTGCTCTTGCCCGAGCCGTTGGGACCCATGAGCGCGTGTACCTCGCCGGGTTGGATCGCGAGATCGATCCCGCGCAGGATCTCCTTCCCCTCGACGGCTACGTGTAGGTTTCGGATCTCGAGCACCGTCGCGTTCCCTAGCCTACGCTGCCTTCGAGCGAGACGCTCAAAAGCTTCGAGGCCTCCACGGCGAACTCCATGGGAAGCTTGCGGAAGACCTGCTTGCAGAAGCCGTTGACCAGCATTGACACGGCGTCCTCCATATCGATGCCGCGCTGCTGGCAGTAGAAGAGCTGATCGTCGCTGATCTTCGAGGTCGTGGCCTCGTGCTCGACCGTCGAAGACGAGTTCTTCACCTCGATGTAGGGAAAGGTGTGAGCCCCACAGCGGTCCCCGATCAGGAGCGAGTCGCACTGCGAGTAGTTGCGCGCGTTTTTCGCACGGGGCTGCATCTGCACGAGCCCGCGGTAAGACTGCTCGCCATGGCCGGCGGAGATCCCCTTGGAGATGATCGTGCTGCGGGTGTTCTTGCCCAGATGGATCATCTTGGTGCCCGTGTCGGCCTGCTGGTAATTGTTGGTGACTGCGACCGAGTAGAACTCGCCGATGGAGTCGTCACCCTGAAGGATGCAGCTCGGATATTTCCAGGTGATCGCTGAACCCGTCTCCACCTGGGTCCAGGAGATCTTGGAGCGCGCTCCCTTACACTTGCCGCGCTTGGTCACGAAGTTGTAGATCCCGCCCTTGCCTTCCTTGTTGCCGGGATACCAGTTCTGAACGGTCGAGTACTTGATCTCGGCGTCGTCCAGCGCGATCAGCTCGACCACGGCCGCATGGAGCTGGTTCTCGTCGCGCATCGGCGCCGTACAGCCTTCGAGGTAGCTCACGTAGGCGCCCTCGTCCGCGATGATGAGGGTGCGCTCGAACTGGCCGGTGTTGGCCGCGTTGATGCGGAAGTAGGTGGAGAGCTCCATCGGGCAGCGTACCCCCTTGGGTACGTAGACGAACGAGCCATCGGTGAATACAGCGCTGTTGAGCGCCGCGTAGAAGTTGTCTCCGGCGGGCACGACCGAGCCCAGATAGCGCTTGACGAGCTCGGGATGCTCCTGCACGGCCTCGCTGAAGGAGCAGAAGATGATCCCCAGCTCGCTCAGCTTCGCCTTGAAGGTGGTGGCCACCGAAACGCTGTCGAAGACGGCGTCCACTGCGACCCCGCTCAGCGCCTTCTGCTCCTCCAGCGGAATGCCCAGCTTGTCGAAGGTCTTGAGCAGCTCGGGGTCGACCTCGTCCAGGCTCTTGAGCGCCTCCTTCTGCTTGGGAGCGGAGTAGTAGCGAATGGCCTGGTAGTCGATGGGTGGGTAGTGGACCTTGGACCAGCTGGGCTCCTCGTTCATTCGCGTCCAGCCCCGGTAGGCCTTGAGACGCCAGCTGAGAAGCCACTCGGGCTCGTTCTTCTTGGCGGCGATCCAGCGGATCACCTCCTCGTCGAGCCCGGGCGGGAGCGCGTCCTCCTCGATGTCGGTGACGAAGCCCCAGGCGTACTCACGGTTGGCCAGGTTCTCGATGTCTTGAGTTGAGCTGCTCATTCACTTTCTCTGGCCCGCCGCTCCCGTCGCCCCAGGGCGGGGTGGGGGCAGCAAGCTCCGACCTCGGCGTTCCTGCTCTAGGCCTCTCCCGGCCCGCCCAATCCGGGCGGATCCGCCGGCACCTCCAGGCGCAGCAGCATGGGTTCCTCCCTCCGCTGCAGGTCCTCGAGCGTGATGCTCTCCAGCAGCTCCCGCACGGCGCCCCCGACCTTCCGCCACAGAGAGCGCACGGCGCAGTCCGTGGTGTGGACGCAATCCCGAAGCAATCCGGGATGGCTGTTACAGAAGGCGTCGTCGAAGAAGCTGCCGCCGAGCACCTGGATCACCTCCCAGGGCGTGATCTCGCGGGCCGGCCGAGCCAGACGGTATCCTCCGCCCGCGCCACGGGTGCTCAACACCAGCTGCCCCTTACGGAGCGCCCGCATGAGCTTGGCCGTGTACTCGGGGCTCAGGCCCTCGGCCTCGGCGATCTCTGCGATGGTGAGGGGATGGGACCCCTGGTGGCGGGCTACCTGCATGAGGCAGCGAAGTCCGTACTCCTCCTGTGCGAGCAGATGCATGAGAGCACCATATAAAAATGTACTTAGAAGTCAAGATTTATTTCGGCCCCGGGGCGCAGGTGGCTTTAGCTAGAATGCGCGCCGTGACAGGCCGGCTTCTGCCCTTCGGGGATCGCACCCCCCGCGTCGCTCCGGACGCCTTTCTGGCCCCCTCGGCCTGCCTGATCGGGGACGTGGAGGTCGGCTCTCAGGCCAGCATCTGGTTCGGCTGCGTGGTGCGGGGCGACGTGCACTTCGTGCGCATCGGGGCGCGCACCAACCTTCAGGACGGCTGCATCATCCACGTCACTGGCGGAGGCCTGCCGACGCGGATCGGGGACGAGGTGACCGTCGGACACGGGTGCATTCTGCACGCCTGTACCCTGGAGGACGGGGCCTTCATCGGGATGGGGGCGACATTGATGGACGGCGCGGTCGTAGAGGGTGGGGCCATGCTTGCGGCGGGGTCCCTCCTGACGCCCGGGAAACGGGTTCCGGCCGGGCAGCTCTGGGCGGGGCGGCCCGCCCGCTACCTGCGCGCGGTGAGTGCCGAGGAGGCCGCTGGGTTTGCGGAGGCCAGCGAACGCTACGTCGAGCTGGCTCGCTCCTATATGGGAACGGCCTAGTCCAGACCTCGCTGGCGAGGCGCGCGTATTGAGATCCCCGCAGGGCGCTCAGCTTTGGAGCGCCACCGCCGATGCATTTTCCACGAGCTGATTTTATGAAGCTTCTTTTTCTCATCGGCAGTCCCAGGGAGGCCATCGCGCTGGGGCCGATCATCCGGGCCGCCAAGAGCCAGCCCGAGTCCTTCGACGCGCGCGTGTGCGTGAGCGGGAGGCGCCCCGCGGCGCTCGATGCTGCGCTTGCGATGTTCGAGATCACGCCGGATCGTGAGCTTTCGGTCTCGGCCGGCGACGGGACGCCAGCCGAGTGTGCAGCCCGGCTGCTCGAGCCGGTCGACCAGATGCTGGCCGCCGAGAAGCCTGAGTGTCTGTTGGTCCATGGCGATGCCAGCACCGCTCTGGTCGGGAGCCTGGCCGCGTACTACCGACGGGTTCAGATCGCACACGTAGAGGCCGGCGTTCGTACCTATGACAAATACGCGCCTTTTCCCGAGGAGATGAATCGGCGCGTGACGGACCTTCTGGCGGACATTCATTTCGCTCCGACCGAACACTGTCAACGCAACCTCATCGACGAAGGCTTCGCTGCGAAGCGGATCCTGGTGACCGGGAGCACTGGCATCGACGCTTTGCATTACGCGCTCGGTCTCGAGTGCGAGCTCGCGCGCGGTCCTTTGGCAGGTGTGCCTTGGGATAAGCGCGTCCTTCTGGTCTCGACAAATTCCAGAGACGCGGAGCTGCCCGAGGAGACCTGCAACGCGCTGCGTCAGCTGGCCGAGACCTACGGACCGGAGATTCACGTGGTCTACGTGAGCCGCCTCGATCCGGACAATGGTGAATCATTGGATTCGATCCTTGGGGATCTGGAGAACGTGACCGTGGTTCCGCCGCTGGACTACCGGGTATTTGTGCACCTGCTGAATCGTTGTCACCTGGTGCTTACAGATGCCGGCGGGATTCAAGAGGAGGCCTGCTGCCTCGGGAAGCCCGTGCTGCTGTTGGGGGGTATCAGCGAGCGGCTCGAGGGCTTGGCCGAGGGCGCGGCGAGGCTGGTCGGAACGGTCGCGGCCGGGATCGTCAAGGAGGTGCAGCGCCTACTGGATGATGCCTCGGTTTATGAGGCGATGGCGCGGCCGTCCAAGGTGTTTGGGGATGGGCGGGCGGCGGAGAGGATCTGCTACGAGCTTCTGCATCGCGACTGACGTGGCCTGAACGTTCCCTGAAGCCCCACAAAGGACGCAGCCCGCGCAGCCGTCTGGCCCTCTCCGTTCTCGATTTCCTAACTGAGCCGCCGGCCCCGAAACCCCCAATGCTCTCCTAAGGTTGGCGGGATCCTTGCCGATACTCGGCTTGGACCCGCCCCCTCGTACGCATCCCGACGAGGACCCATGAGAAAGACTAGCTCCGTCTCGATCGTTATCCGGGCTTTCAACGAGGGGGGTCACATCCAGAAACTGCTGACCGGAATCCTGCGGCAGGAGATGCGCGACGTAGAGATCATCCTCGTCGACTCCGGTTCTACCGACAAGACCGTCGAAATCGCATCGCGCTACCCCGTGGGGGTCTTCTCGATCAGCCCGGATGATTTCTCCTTTGGGCGGTCGCTCAACCTCGGCTGTGCGAAGGCGCGAGGCGAATTCATCGTCATCGTCAGTGCACATGTGTACCCGGTGTACGCAAACTGGCTGGAGCGACTCCTGGCGCCGTTCTCCGATCCCGAGGTCGCATTGGCCTATGGAAAGCAGCGCGGCGGCTCGTCGACGAAGTTCTCGGAGCACCAGGTGTTCCGCAAGTGGTTCCCGGACGAGGGTCGAGTCAGCAGGACGGATCCCTTCTGCAACAACGCCAACGCGGTAATCCGGCGGGAGCTATGGGAGGGAAACCCCTACGACGAGTCGCTCACGGGCTTGGAGGACGTGGCGTGGGCGCGGTCCGTGATAGAGCGCGGGTACAAGATTGCTTATGTCCCGGGGGCCGAGGTGGTCCACGTCCACAACGAGTCCGCCCGGCAGATCTTCAACCGCTACCGCCGCGAAGCGATCGCACTCAAAACGATCTTCCCCCACCAGAATATGCGGTTCCGCGAGTTCATCGGGCTTTTGCTCTCGAATATCGGGAGCGACTTCTTCCAGGCCTGGCGCTCGGCGATGCTCTGGGGCCGGATGCTGCAGATCATCAAATTTAGGCTGATGCAGTTCTGGGGGAGCTACGGCGGCTTCCAACAGACTGATCCGGTTACGCTAAAGCTGAAGAAGAAGTTCTACTACCCCCCGCGTTTTCGTAGCAAGCCGCGTGTCAGTGGAGGAGCGGACGATCGGCATCGCATCAAGTACTCGGGCCCGAAGCGGGATCGATGATGGACGCCGGGCTGATCGACATCTCGATTCCGCTCCACTCCGGGGTGCCGGTCTGGCCCGGTAGCTCTGGGTATCTCCTGACTCAGACCTCGTCCCTCGAGGATGGCGGCCCCTCGACGAATTCCATGCTGGACATGGATGTTCACGTGGGGACCCATGTGGATGCGCCCTGCCACTTCATCCCCGGGGCGGCGGCCAGTGAAGCGCTACCGCTCGAGGCGCTGATCGGCCCCGCATGGGTGGTGTACGTCGAGGGTCGAGACGCGATCACCGCCGAGCACCTGTCGAACCTCGGACTCGAGCCGGACGTGACCCGATTGCTGCTCAAGACCCGCAACTCGGATCTTTGGGCCAGGGGCGAGACCGAATTCAAGCCGGACTTTGTTGCCCTCACCGCCGACGCGGCGCGTTGGCTCGTCGAACATGAGATCCGCCTGATTGGCATCGACTACCTCTCGGTGCAGAGCTTCGGAGATCCACCGCTTACCCACGAGGTCCTTCTGGCCGCCGGCGTCATCGTGCTCGAAGGGCTCAACCTCGCGGATGTGAGCCCGGGCGCATACGAGCTGATCTGCCTGCCCCTGCGACTCATCGGGTCCGATGGTGCCCCCGCCCGAGCCGTACTGCGGCCCTTCCCCCCCGGGGGACCCGTAGCGCCAAACCGGCGTCCGTGATGACCCCGCGGGTCGTCGCACTGGTTCCGATGCGGCACGCCAGCGAGCGCGTACCCGGAAAGAACTACCGCTGCCTCGGCGGGCGGCCACTCTATCGCCACATCGTCGACACCCTTCTCGACTGTCCGCTCATCTCCGAGGTGGCCGTAGATACGGACAGCCCGGTCATCGTGGAGGGCCTGTCCAAAGACCTCCCCGAGGTTCGCCTGATCGAACGGCCCGAGCACCTGCGCGCTCCCGATGTCCCGATGAACGACGTGCTGCTGCACGACGTGTCGCTCGTGAAATCCGATTTCTACCTGCAGACCCATAGTACGAACCCCCTGCTCAGGGCTGAGACCATCGAGCGTGCGATCACCGCCCTCCTCGAGGGCCTTGCGCACTACGACTCGCTCTTTTCCGTCAGCGAGTGGCGGACTCGCTTCTGGGACGAGCTCGGCCGGCCGATCAACCACGACCCCGCGCTGCTCTTGCGAACGCAGGACCTGCCGCCCGTGTACGAGGAGAACTCAAACCTCTACCTCTTCTCTGCGGAGAGCCTGCGCGCGAAAGGCAATCGGATCGGTGAACGGCCTCTGCTTTTCGAGATCGATCGGGCGGAAGCCTGGGACATAGACGAGGAGCTCGACTTCAAGATCGCCGAGTTCCTTTACGCCGAGCGGGGTACCATGCGATGAAGCGGCGTGTCCTGATTACGTGCCCCCATCTCCAGCGCTCGATCGAACACTACCGCGATCTCTTCGCACAGCACGAGGTCGAGATCGAGGCGCCGCCTTGTGTTCAGCCGCTGAACGAAGCCGAGCTCGAGGCGATCATCGGCGAGTACGATGGCGTGATCGCGGGTGATGACGAGTTCTCGGCCTCGGTGCTGGAACGAGCCCGGAATCTCAAGGTGCTCGTCAAATGGGGCATCGGCGTCGACGCGATTGATCTCGCCGCGGCTCGGCGCCGAGGGATCCCGGTCTTCAATACGCCCGGCGTTTTCGCGGAAGAGGTTGCCGACGTCGTGCTCGGTTACATTATTATTCTCGCGCGGCAGCTCCAGCGAGTCGACCGGGAGGTGCGTGCGGGCGGCTGGCCGAAGGTCGAGGGCGTCTCACTCCGGGGCAAGATGCTCGGGGTCATCGGTCTCGGCAGCATCGGAGGGGCGGTCGCGCGCCGCGGCGCCGCGCTGGGGATGCGGCTGGTGGGCTGCGATGTTGCGCCGGTTGCGCGGGCGTGCGCCGAGACGCCCGGGCTTCGCCTGGCCGATCTCAGAGAGGTGGTCTCGACCGCCGACTTCCTCAGCCTGAATTGCAACCTGACCCGTAGCAACCGCCATCTGCTAGGCAAGCGCGAGTTCGATCTCATGCGGCCGGGCATCTACCTGATTAACACCGCACGGGGCGGGCTGATCGATGAGCGGGCTCTCATCGACGCGCTGGAGAAGGGGACCGTTGCCGGAGCGGCCCTGGATGTGTTCGAAGACGAGCCGCTCCCCGCAGGGTCTCCACTACGCAGATTCGAGAGCTGCGTCTTCGGTGCGCATAACGCATCGAACGCGCGCGAAGCCGTCACCCGCGTGAACGAGCTGGCAATCGAGGTGCTGCTAACCGAGCTTGATGAGCCCGGCGGCAGGCGCGACCTGACCGATGGGCTGGTGAGCATCGATGCCTAACGCCGTCGTCACCGGTGCCACTGGCGGAATTGGCCGCGCCATCGGGGCGGTCTTTACCAACGCCGGCTTTCGCGTGATCGGCCTCGACTGCCGAGAAGGCGTGGATCTCCCGTACGAGGTCATTCCGTTCGACGTCTGCGACTTTGCTGAAGCGGACGCGTGCGAAGAGACGCGCGCGCGCATCGAGGAAGTCACGAAAGGGTGTCTGGACGTGCTCGTGAACAACGCCGCAGTTCAAATCAAGAGTCCCATCGAAGCCGTCACGTCAGCCGACTGGGCGGTCACACTCCAGACGAATCTGCTCGCGCCGTTCTGGGCCACCCGCCGGCTTCTCCCCTTGCTGCGCTCCGCGCGGGGCAGCGTCGTCAACATCGCCAGCATTCATGCCCTGGCTACCAAGCCGGGGTTTACGCTGTACTCGACCAGCAAGGGAGCATTGGTGTCGCTCACGCGGGCCCTCGCGCTGGAGCTCGCGCCCGAGGTGCGCGTGAATGCGGTGCTTCCCGCCGCGACTGACACAGCTATGCTCCGCGCTGGCCTCGAAGGATCAGAAAACCTCCTTGAAGCGCTCGGGGAGTACCACCCGCTGGGCCGTATCGCGCAGCCTGAAGAGGTGGCGCGGGTCGCCCTCTTCCTCGCGAGCTCCGAGTCAACCTTTGTCACGGGCGCAGAGCTGCGCGTGGATGGGGGCATCGGTGCCCGTCTCCACGATCCGGAGGTCGCCAGGTGAGAACACCCGGAATGAACTCGCTCCCGCTGATTCCACCCCTGCGTCCTGCGGTCGCCATCCGCAATGTCCAGATTCAAACCCATTCCCGGTGTAATGCGGACTGCGTTTTCTGTCCGTACATCGAGAGTCAGCACCACGAGACCCCGGGAGTGATGCCGGATCAGCTCTGGGAGAAGATTCTGAGCGATCTGACTCCATTCGCGGATGGCATCAACCAGGGGAAAGTGTGTCCGTACTTGATGCAAGAGCCGCTGATCGACAAGTCGATCTTCACGAAGATCGACCAGATCTATGCCGTCTTCCCACGAACGCAGGTGGAGATCAGCACCAACGGAGCTGCGTTGACCGACCGCGTTGTGGAACGCTTACTCGATCTCTTCGATGGGCGCAGGCACGAGATCTGGGTGAGCCATCACGGCACCGATGCGGAGACGCTCGAGCACGTGATGAAGATCAACTACAGCCGGGCACACACCAATCTGATCAAGCTATTAAGGACCTCAGATGGTCGGCTGCGGATCAAGATCCGTGGCGCGGGTGAGAGTCGCGACGGAAGGCACCGCTACTTCACCAGACAGGAATACCTGGAGTACTGGAAGAAGAACTTCAGCGAGTACGACGTCAATCCTAAGAACGTGAACATTGACGCGTTCACATTTCATGACCGTGCAGGATCACTCCATAGGGTCGACCGCGAGGCTTACAAGCTGAACATCGGAAAGATTCGAGACATCGGACCCGAGCATGAGCCTTTTCACTGCAGAAGGCTGGATCAGTGGATCCACATCATGTACGACGGCAGGATTCGCCTGTGCTGCATGGACTATCACGGCGAGGTGGAGCTGCCGAGCCTGCAGGACATGACGCTGGTCGAGTACTTCCAATCCGAGGCGTACCGGAAGCTGGTTGGAATGGTGACGGGCAAGGAGAAGTCCTCGGACGATTTCATCTGCAAGCGCTGCGTCTCCCCCGGAGGCTAGGACGACATGGACTGGAGCAGCTGCAGGGTCCTGGTCACTGGCGGGGCGTCCTTCATTGGCTCACACCTCTGCGACCTCTTGATCGAGAAGGGGGCGACGCGGATTCGCGTGGTCGACGACTTATCCAGCGGTGTGCTGTCAAATATTCAGAATCAC
>Ga0255049_10000293_pt1 | contig 31019 bp, 33 predicted proteins | sample JV7_2_3_MG_FD_183615 | JGI IMG/M metagenome (GOLD analysis project Ga0255049, IMG submission 183615) | Seawater microbial communities from Jervis Inlet, British Columbia, Canada - JV7_2_3 | ecosystem: Environmental > Aquatic > Marine > Inlet | place: Canada: British Columbia | collected 2016-10-06 | reverse complement strand
GCGTTAACCGACCGTTTGCCGATGGGCGTCAATCTATCCACGCAAAAAATGGGCATGCACGAGTGGAGTTACTCAAATTACTACGACTCGGCGGCTCGACGGTTGATGCCGCACGTGGATCTCAAGAAGCGATTCAAGAAGCTGGACATCGAAGTCGAACTCGGATTCACGGCCGACCAGGCGATCCAGGAAGTTGAGCGCTGTCTGAATTGCGACATCCAGACCGTGTTCGCAGCCGATCTTTGCATCGAATGCGATGCGTGTATCGACATTTGTCCGGTCAATTGCCTGACGATGACCGAAAACGGGGACGAAGCCGACCTGCGTACACGGTTGGCGGCGCCGGCTGAAAATCTTGAGCAGGCATTGTTTGTGTCCACGGACCTGCCGCAAACCGGGCGCGTGATGCTTAAAGACGAAGACCTGTGTGTGCATTGCGGTCTCTGTGCCGAACGCTGCCCGACGGGCGCGTGGGACATGCAAAAATCCACGGTGCTGATTCCCTACGCAGTGGACGAGGCGTCTGACGAGCCGAGGACCGCAAGTGGCAACAGTTAACGATGTCGTCGTTAAGATCGCTACCGTTAACGGTACAGGTTCTGCGAGCGCCAATGGTTTGTTGATGCGATCTATTTTCCGCATGGGCGTTCCCGTGGTTGGCAAGAATTACTTTCCGTCAAACATTCAGGGGCTGCCTACCTGGTACGAAATACGCGTCACAGCGGATGGCTATCAATCGCGCTCAGATCGTATTGACGTCATGGTTGCGATGAACGCCCAAACGTATAGCCGCGATCTCGCAGAAGTTTCGCCGGGCGGCTGGCTGATTTACGACTCGACCTGGCCGCGACACAAGCAACTCGATCGTGATGATGTCACCGTTCTCGGCGTGCCTCTCTCGCGAATGTGCAATGAGACTTTTGACGGCGCCAGGGCGCGTATTCTCATGAAAAACATCGCTTACGTCGGAGTGGTTGCGGCGTTGCTCGATATCGATTTGGATATCGTCACGGTGCTGCTCGAAGAGACGTTTGCGGACAAGAAAAAGCTCATCGAATCGAATATGCAGGCGATCCGGCTCGGCTACGACTACGCTCAGGAAAATTTCGTTTGTCCTTTGCCGAAAAAGGTCGCGGCGATGGATGGTACGAAGGGACATATCGTCATCGACGGAAATACCGCGGCAGGGCTGGGTTGCATGTACGCCGGTGCGACCGTCGGTGCCTGGTATCCGATTACACCTTCGACGTCGCTGATGGACGCATTTCGCTCGTTTTGTTCGCAGTATCGGGTCGATCCGGAATCCGGCGGGCGTACCTACTGCATCATTCAGGCGGAGGATGAACTTGCCGCTATCGGAATGGTGTTGGGTGCGAGCTGGAATGGCGCGCGGTCATTTACACCGACAAGCGGTCCGGGCATCTCCCTGATGAGTGAGTTTATTGGTTATGCCTATTACTCGGAAATTCCGGCCGTCATTTTCAATGTGCAACGCGTAGGTCCGTCAACTGGCATGCCGACGCGAACGCAGCAAGCCGACATTATGAGCTGTGCTTATGCGTCGCATGGCGATACAAAACACGTATTGTTGTTTCCGGCCGACCCTTACGAATGTTTTGGCATGGCCCAGTCCGCATTTGACTATGCAGAGCGGCTGCAAACACCGGTGATCGTCATGTCGGATCTCGATATCGGGATGAATGACTGGGTGGTTCCGGAGTTCGAATTCGACGAGAGCAGCATTCCGGACCGCGGCAAGGTTCTGACGGCGGAGCAACTTGAGGGCATGGAGAAATTTCACCGATATCTCGATGTCGACGGCGACGGAATTCCGTATCGCTCGTTGCCGGGCGTGCATCCGAAAGGGTCGTACTTTACGCGCGGCTCAGGTCACACCAAATACGGTTCCTACACAGAGGATTCTGCCGATTATCAGGATGTACTCGATCGCCTGCTCGTCAAATGGGAAACTGCGCGGGCGACTTTACCCGACGCGGAAATCGAATATGCCAAGTTCAACAAGACCGCGATATTGACGATCGGCAGTGGCCACGCGGCCTGCAAGGAGGCGCTCGATCAACTTGCCGAGCAGAAAATCAATCTGAATTATTGTCGCGCGCGTGCATTCCCGTTCAGCGATGCCATTCGTGACTTCATTGACAAGCATGAGGTTGTGTACGTCGTGGAACAGAACCGCGATGCACAACTTCGATCCTTGCTAATGCTTGATATTGATGCGAACCCGTCCAAGCTGGTTTCGCTACTGCATTATGACGGCATGTCACTTGGTGCGCGCTTTGTCGTGGACAGGGTGCTCGAGGAAATCTCCAAGGGGCGTGCGGCATGAGTTACACCGGCAAACCCAAGGTCTCTCATCCGAAGCTGCCGAGGAACAAGTTAGGCCTGACCGCCAGGGACTACGAGGGCACAGTCTCGACGTTGTGCGCGGGGTGCGGTCATGATTCCGTAACCGCAGCAATTATCCAGGCCATCTTCGAGCTGGATGTCGAACCGCATATGCTTGCGAAGATGAGCGGCATCGGGTGTTCGTCGAAAACACCGGCGTATTTCGTTAGCGAGTCGCATGGCTTCAATTCTGTCCATGGCCGTATGCCGTCGGTTACAACCGGCGCAAACGCAGCTAATCGAGACCTTCTGTATATCGGTGTCTCGGGCGACGGCGACTCGCTTTCAATTGGTGCGGGACAATTCATACATGCGATACGGCGCAACCTGAATATGTGCTACATCATCGAGAACAATGGTGTGTACGGACTAACGAAAGGGCAATTCTCGGCGTCAGCCGATATTGGCAGTAAGCCAAAGAGGGGCCAGCCAAATCAACAGGAGCCAATCGACCCCGTCAGCACGGCGCTCGCGCTGGGGGCGACCTACATCGCGCGCAGCTTTTCGGGAGACAGGGAGCAACTCGTCCCGCTCATACAGGGTGCGCTAATGCACAATGGATTTGCGCTGGTCGATATCATTAGTCCTTGTGTCACGTTCAATGATCATGAAGGTTCGACCAAAAGTTACGCGCATACGCGACAGTTTTATCATCACGTGGTCGACGCCGACTTCGTTCCGCCAGCAGAAGAAATAAAGGTTGCGTACGACGAAGGTTCGGCGATGCCGATTGAGTTGCACGGCGGCAGCAAGATCATCTTGCGCAAAGTCGACACTGAATACGATCCGACCAGCCGCGCGGCATCCTTCAAATATTTACGAGAACGATTTAATGTGGGCGAAATCACGACCGGACTGTTGTATATCGACGAGTCGCGCAAGGAAATGCACGAGCTGATGGGGAACGTAGAAACACCATTGTCCAAATTGCCGCTTGATACGCTGCACCCGGGGAGCAAGGAGCTCAAAAAAATCCTCAGCCGGTATCGATAACGCGATTTGAAGTTTCAGGCGAATTCTTTGCCAAAGATTATTTTTAAGCGTCCCTTGCCGAATTCCTGTTTGTTCTTTCCACGAAGCGTGTAGTGAATCGCTAGTTTTTTCCCCAACATGCCGGGTCCGACCGCCATCCGTAGCGGGCATCGAAGCGCCGACTCGGGGCTGTCGGGGGCAAGAACGCCGATCGTGTTGCGCACCATGATGGCGACTTTCTCGCGTTCTACTTTCGGGTAGCCAAGGTTTTTGAGCTCTTGCGCTGAGCGTTTGTCAAACGGACTGACATACAGGTGGTCGGCCACGTCGAAGTCCGGGAGTCGCGGAAAGCCGAGTTCTATTTCTATGTCCCGGACGATTTCTTCGCCATCGTTACTGACAATCAAATTCAATTGCAGCGCTTTTTCTTCGTAGAAGTAGTGGTTATCCGCGTCGGCGAATAATGTCTTGGTTTCCCGGAGTTCCGCGGTATCAGACATATCGGGTTGGTATCCGGGTCGCAAGCTCAGAATTTGAGTGGTCATGGTTTCGATCGTGTCCTTGATCGCCTTTTTCATGCTCGAGGGTTCTGTGACTTTCTGTTTCTCCCCGGCAAACGGCGGATTAGACGTATCGGGAATGGACATCTCGAGCACTTTACAGTCCGGCTGGTCGTTGAAACCCACCGACATCGGGGGCGGAATGTACAACTCGTCGGGCTTTTCCTCGGTTTCGGTTTTGCCTATCGAAGCGAGGCCAGCATGATCCACGGCGCGAAGCTCCCGGCCCTCTCGAATCCACGACCGACCGCGCGCGAGCTCTTCCGAGAAATCCTGCCCAACGACATAGGGTCCCGCATCACAGCCGTCGATTTCAAGGGCGCCAACGAGCTTGCCGTTGATCCTGTCAAATATGAACGCCAGGTGGACGATTGGGTCGATCAGTGCCGATATCAGCCGATGGGCTTTCTTCAGATCGGCCATGGCATCTTCCGCAATTCCGACGGTACCGCTTCCTTCCATGGCCGCCGAATTGATCCCAAACAGGATATACCGGGGACCATCAGCGTCCGAGTTGGCCAGGCCGATGACTTCTTTGACTAACTCTTCCTTATCCGGCACCCGAAAAGGGTCGCAGACGAGCATCTGCGAGGAGGTGGATGGCTGTTGTAGCAGTTGGTTCAGAAGCATGGTTTTTGGCAAGAATTCTTTCCAGCCGAAACCTTAGAACTAACGCTCCCCACAAGTCTGCGAGGTCAGTCGCAGTTTCAGGCTTTTGTCTTACTCAGCCGTTTCGTACCCAAAGCCAGGCCTACGGGACGTCCGCGTTCGCCCGTCCTCAATGGACCCGTCCTGCAGATCGTACCAGCAGATCTTCGGGCTCTTCCCGCTGTCACGGATCTGCTCCATCATCTGCTCTTCTTCTAAAGCCCAAAGAAGAACTTAGCCGCCAGTTCGTCGCCACCCAGTTGATCCAAGCAATACTCGTGAAACTCCCACGAATAGACAGTGTCAGAACCGTGTATGATGCGCCGCTTCAGCCTTTCCGAAAGCCACCGAAATCTTGAAAATGGAATTTGATCGATGAAAATGAACGCTCGAATTTTGACGCCATTATTTTCTATGCTGGCGTTAGTAGCTTGTGTATTGCCACATAAATCTGAAGCAACAGTTGTGGAGTTTCAAACCGTTTTGGGGAACTTTGAAGTCAATCTCTACGATAATGCGACCCCCACAACCGTCGCGAATTTCCTCGACTACGTCAACAATGGCGCCTATACGAGCTCCATCGTGCATCGGTCAGTGCCAGGCTTCATTGTCCAAGGTGGCGGCTTTCGTCTTGACCTGGCCTGGCCCGCATCGGCCATTCCCGCAAATGGCGCAATCACCAACGAACCAGAGTTTTCCAATCTCCGTGGGACGATTGCAATGGCCAAAACGAGCCAGCCGGATAGTGCGACCAACCAGTGGTTTTTCAATTTGGCGGACAACAGCGCCAACCTGGATATTCAGAATGAAGGCTTCACGGCATTCGGTGAAATAGTAGGCAACGGCATGGACGTTGTTGATGCAATTGCGGCCTTGCAGCGTTTCAATTTTGGATCTCCATTTAGCGAGCTCCCACTACGAAGCGACAACGGCGGGAATCCAGATGCGACGAATCTCGTTATCGTCACGGCAGTTATCGTCACCGATACAACTGTCGATTCTGCTGGTGCTGCTGGATTGAACCCGACACCCAATACGCTCATCAATCAGCCACCACCCACTCCCCCAACCACTGGCGGCGGCGGTGGCGCGATGAGCGTCCTGGCACTTTTTTTGTTGCTATTCACAAAGGTACTGGCGCAAGTAACACGGCAAAGATTCGCTTAAGCAAAGGCAACAAAAACCCAAGAAAGGTGTCAGGTCTATTTGGGTCCAGAAAATAAACCTGACACATTTCATGTTCGCTACTTTCTTGCTTCGCAAATTCTCGTTTGGTTGAAAGTGCGGTTCGACCCCTAATTTCCAGCAGCAGTCGTTCGTAGGATTATCATTTGGTTATTCGCCTAATATCCGCTTTCGGGGGCAAAGCGGACGCCAATGATACCGGTCAGTCGCGTGCCCGTTTTTTCGAAAACCCGATCACGAAAAATACAATCAACAATACCCACAATGAAAGTGTGAGCATTATGGTCATGCCGACGAGGTAATAGCCTGGAATCGGGTGCCAGATACCCGCGGCGATAAGCACGAATGCTGTCAGGAGGTAGACGTATTTTGCTATCGACACTTCACGCGATCTTTTCGTGGGCGTGTCGTACACCCTGCCTTTCATGTTCAACCCGATCCGGTTGAGTTGGCGATCGCCATATAGAATAACGGAACCGACAACCGCTACGAAACCGCCCATTACGAGTAAACCGGCGCGCCAGACAAGCAGCTCAGCCATCCCAAAAAAATGGAAAATAAAAGGTAGAACCGAAAACAGCAAAGCGCCGAGCGACCAACCGAAAATAATGCCTAACGCCCAGTTCAGTCGTCGTCCGTCATAAAGGACGGTATTTGCAGCAAGTGCCACAACGATCGCGGAAAAACCTGCAACGCCCACTGATATTGCTGCAAAAGCTTCCAGCGCCGTGTCTGCGTCCATTGTGGGTCCTTAGATGAAGCGGCCGAAAAGTGTACACCAGTCCGGCCGCCTCATGGTCGATACCGACCGACTCGGTGGCTTATTGCCAGATGCGCTTCCACCATGGGACTGGAACGGGTTCGGGAACGACGCCGTCCATGTACGGAATCTTCGCGCGAATGTCGGCGATGTCCCAACCTGTCAGGTTCGCCAGCATCTGGGCTTCACGTTCCTGCCGGTCACGAGTCGCGGCCATATACGCCGACGCATCGCACTGCGGTGTACCCTTCCATGGATGGCGAATGACGTAACGACCCTGGTAGTTTTGTCGATCACCGGTTTCCTGAAAGACCAGGTCCTCGGGGAAGTGCTTGCGGTCGTAGCGGACATGCAGCCTCGTGACAAAAACGTTTTGTGCCGGCGACGGTGCAACACCTCGGCCTTTGTTGCTTTTTACCCAATAGACGCCGAGCTTTCGTAGCTCATCCGCGCTCAAAGGATCGGCCGCGCAGGGGTCACACCAGGCCATGTCCCACGCGTATTCCAGAAAAACACCGCGCTCGTTCTCTTTCTTGGTCTGCCTGGCGAACATGGCACGGTAAAAATCACCGAACTCGTTCTGCACAAACTCAGGAACTTCGTTGTTGCTTGGTAGTTTTACCGTGCGATAGTTGGTTGTTTCAACGCGCCCGGTCTTGGTAAGCGCGTATACGTAGAGTTCCTGCTTGCCTTTGGCATTTAGTGTGCCAAGCCGAATCGGCAACATGAACTTGTTGCTTTCATACGCGACTTGTAGCGGCCGCAGGTTGGAGTAACCGAGTTTGGTCTGTTCCTGCAAATTAACCTTGGCCACGAAGAATCGCATGTCTTGTTTCAGGTAACTGTCGACGACGGCCTCGGCGCCCTTCGGAATGCGATAGTCGTTTTGATCCAGCCACTTGATGAGACCACTGCTTTCCGTAGCGGACAAAATGAGAATATCGTATTCGCCAACGGTGTAACTGGCCTCGATGGTCACGCCAAGCGCTCGCCTCAGCTCGCTCTCCTCCGCGATACTGGCCGGCGCCCGAGCATCATTCATCGACATGCTCTTTAGTGCCTCGTATCGGACACATGGATCCGGATCGTGATATTCAACCAACCTCGGCGCCGTGTACGCATCGAGGTGCTCAACGACGGCCCGGTCGCCAACATTAATTTGCTCGCGCTCAATGAAGGTTGGTACCGGTATCACAACGGCGAAATCCTGTACGTCGCCCTGGAAATCGTTCGCCATCGTAATCACAGTACGATTGTCGTCGCGCACGAGCACGACTTGTGAGGCCTGGTTAAAAAGAGCGGTATCGGCCCGTGCGACGTAAAAGCCGCAAAACGCTTGCGCTGTCGTCGAAATCGCGACTGTGATCGTCGCAGAAATAACAGTAATTAGTGTTCGCATTAGAAAACTCCTTTTTGTTTCCATCGATAAAGTTGGCCGCGCATTAAATAATCGAGCAGTGGTACGAATGGAGCGGCCAGGATCAACGCAAGAATGGTTCCGTTGGGTTCGTAAAAAACGTACTGGATTGCGTACGCAATGCTTGCGACCAAGGCGCCGAAAATGACTCGGCCCGCACTCGTATTGGGCGTCGTCTTTGGATCGGAGATCATAAAAAACGCGAAGATCAGCAAGACGCCATTCTGAAGTTGATGCAGCGGGATGCTCGGCGGGTCTCCAAGCCAGATCGCCCGTCCTGTCATCAGGACTGCGTAGGCAGCAAGGAATGCCAACGTCGTCTCGGCGCGCTTAGCACGAGTTAGCACCAGGAAGCCGAGGCAGGCGAGGGCAAATGAACTGATCGCGGCGCTTCCCCATTGCCCTGATGACACCCATGCCTGGTCGCTAACGAGCATCAGTGTCACCAGCGCGACGTTGGCCGGGTTGAAGACGTGCTTGCCGCGGACGCGAAGCAGGAATTTGCTGCCGATCGCAATGCCTGCTGCGAGCATCGCGAGCGCAACAACATCGGTGCGCAGCAGCAAGGTCAGCGAAAGTGACGTGATCACGGCACTCAAGGGATCGAAGCGAGGCAAACCCGCCCACCGCGTGCCGATATACTGTGCACATTGCGCGGTCAGCATGATTGCGACCGCGTTGTACCAATGAATACCAAAATCGAGCACCACGATGCCGTAGCTGACTAGGAGGCTCAGTACGACAATCTGGTAGTAGCGCGGGTCGGTTAGTTTCGAAAAGACATTCATACCCGATACAAACGCCAGAAACGCCGCATTGGGTCTAACGCGAGCCGCATTAGCTACTATAATGAGAAAATTACTATAATAGAAAGAAGGAGTTACAAATTTGCATCCAAAATGCCGTTGGCAGTCATCTAGAAGGTGAGAACTGCTCGGTGAGCAGAATTTTGATTACTTAAGGAGTAAATGTTGTGAGTCATGAGTTGGTCCCAATTTCAATGTTCGTCGGGCTTACGGTGGTACTGAGCCTGTTCGTCTGGTTTCGCTTTCGAATCCGCAGCGACACGCAGTTGACGATTCGTACAGCGATCGAAAAAGGGCAGGAACTTAGCCCGGAAGTGATCGATCGCCTCGGGCATCCACGCCCGCACAAAGACAGAGATTTGCGTTTGGCATTGATCTGGATAGCGCTTGCGGTTGGCCTGGCGGTGTTTGGCGTAGCTCTGGGCGATTTTGATGACGAGGCACGGGTTGTATTCATGGGAATCGCCGCATTTCCGTTTAGCCTCGGAATTGCATTCTTGATCATGTGGCGCTTTACGGAGCGTAAGTCATAGCGCCAATCGCCACACAATTGAGCGGAGAGGATCACTATCTTGTCGCCCGGGCCGTGTCCGCTGAGGACACGGCCGCATTTGGCGAATTGATCCGCCGCCACCAGTCGCAGGTACGAAACTTACTGCGCAGATTGACGGGCGATATTACGGCTGCTGACGACCTGGCACAGGATTGTTTCATGCACGCCTGGAACAAGTTGCAGACGTTCACGGGCCGCGGCTCGTTTATCGGCTGGCTGCTGAAGGTTGCCTACACAACGTTTTTGCAATCGAAGCGCAAATCGAAGCGCTACAAGGAGGTTCTGGAAGAGGCGGCGTATGTCGCACAAACAGAATCGAGGAGCTACACTCAGCAATCAGACGAAGTTTCTGATCTTGGCAAGCTCCTTGCAGTGCTGAAAGAGGATGAGCGAGCGATAATCGTCATGTCCTATGCCTGCGGGCTATCGCATCGTGAAATCAGCGAAGTGACAGGACTGCCGACGGGCACGGTGAAATCCGTGATTTTTCGTAGCAAGAAAAAGATCAGGAAAAATTTTGAAATCAAAGATCATCAACATGGCTGACAGGATAAAAGACGCAGAAGATCGATTGCTTGAATCGATGTTTCGATCGGAGCCGATCGACGATGACGGATTTAGCGGTCGGATAGTCTCTCGCATACGTCGGCGCATCTGGTTGCGACGACTCGCGTTGCCGATCGCAATGCTGGTAGGCGCCGCTATTGCAATCAAACCGATGATGCAATTGGTCGCTGCATTTGCCTTACTTAGCGATTTTGTGCCGAGAGATTCATTCATGCTGCCGGAAACGATGTTGGCACAGCTGCCAATTATGGTTGCTGTCGGCTTTTTGCTCGTTATCGGTTTCGTTACGTTTCAAGTCAGCGAGGACTAAATAGTTTCGTTGTGACGCATTGTCACGGGCGAAGGGCTCGGTTACATTGCATCAATGAATCTCCGCGATCAGGTTGCATTGTTGTTGCCGGACTGGGAACGCTGGTATCCGAGTTTATTCGATGCAGCGAGCGATCTCGGTCTGATCAGGGCAGAGGTCTGTGATCCGAACTCTTTGTTGCTAACACGACGTCATGCGAAAATTCGGCAGCGAGCCGAAGATGCCCACCGGGAGAAATGGGGTGGGAAAGCACAGGAATGAATCGATCCGTTCTGGACATTGAGGCGATCCGCGACCAGTTTCCTTCCCTCGCCGACACTGATGACGGCGTTCGCCGCATTTACCTAGACAACCCGGCTGGAACGCAGGTGCCGCAATCAGTCGTTGATCGTATGTCGGATTGTCTGCTTCGTGGCAATGCCAATATCGGCGGCTTTTTTCCGACCTCTGATCTGGCTGCAGAATTTGTGGACGATGCGCGGCAGGCGATGGCTGATTTCGTGAACGCGGACTCGCCTGACGAGATCATTTTTGGTCAGAACATGACCAGTCTGACGCTGCACGTATCCAGATCGATCGGCCAGCGATTGAATCCGGGAGACGAAATCATCCTTTCGCGGATGGATCATGACGCAAACATCGAACCCTGGGTGTTGCTTGCCCGCGATCGGAATCTTGAGATTCGTTGGTTGCCATTCAATACCGAGACGTTCGAATTCGACCTGGACAAACTGGACGACCTGTTAAGCGATCGCACCCGGCTGGTCTGCGTCGGCGGTGCGAGCAACCTGACCGGCACATTAAATGACGTACGGGCGATCTGCGGAAAAGTTCGCGATGCAGGCGCCTGGAGCTACATTGATGCAGTTCATTCCGCGCCGCATGTCATCAGCGACGTGCAGGAATTCGGTTGTGATTTCCTGGTTTGCTCGGCATACAAATTTTTTGGGCCGCACCAGGGAATTCTCTGGGGACGCCGTGAGGTATTCGAACAACTTGAGCCTTATAAGGTCCGGCCAGCGCCCGAGGAGCTTCCATGGTGTTTTGAACCCGGTACGCAAAGCCACGAAGGGCTGGCAGGCTCTGGCGCCGCTGTCGACTACTTTGCCGGTATCGGTGAAAGCCTGGTGGGAGACGGCACGCGTCGGCAGCAACTCGTTGCAGCTTTTGAGCACTTGTTCGACTATGAAAAATCATTGGCGGCCCGTTTGGTCTCGGGGCTGAACGATATCCCGGGGATTACGGTTCAAGGCATTACGGCGCCTGAGTCCCTGGCTCGACGGGTTCCGACAGTATCATTCACGCATTCGCAGCATAGACCTGAGGCAATTGCCGAGGCATTGGGGAAACGCAATATATTCGTGTGGAGTGGCCACAACTACGGTCTGGAGCCGGCGAAGGTTTTGGGGCTGCTGCAATCCGGCGGCGTGGTGCGCATCGGTGCCGTGCACTACAACACTGCCGGCGAAATTGACGAGTTGCTGAACGCACTCGAGGATTTCTTATAAGAAAAGCCGCCCGAGGGCGGCGACTTGTCAGAAAAGAAAAGCCGCCCGAGGGCGGCTTTTCGTGAGGTCAATGTCGGAATACTTAGGTCAGAGGAATTCGGAAGGCTGCTCCATCATCCGCACAAGACCCAATGGTATTCCTGACACCTTTGAACTCTCACTAGACATGGATCACCTCCTTTCATGTTGTTTGCCCGTCTGCAGTATCTCTTGAAATGTACCGATTGCCAAGAAAAATATTGTCTAAAAACAACGGCATAAAATGACTATCTGATTGGGTATGCTAATCTGCTCGCGATGAGTGACCGTGAGCCCAGCAGCATCGAAATAGCGAGCACGCCTGCCACCGCGGGACCCGTGACCGGTGCCGAGCGCATCGCGAGCCTCGACATAATTCGCGGCGTGTCGATCCTCGGCATACTGGTGATGAATATCTATGCGTTTGCCATGCCGTTTTCGGCATACTCCAATCCGTTGCTGATGGGCGGTACAGACGTGCTCAATCTTGGCACGTGGTTTGTTACGCACATACTGTTTGATCAGAAATTCCTGAGCGTATTCGCGTTGCTGTTCGGCGCGGGAATTATCCTGATGACTGACAGGGTACAAGCCGCAGGTGCGAAATTCGGGCGCATATTTTATCGACGGCAACTTTTCATGATGTTGTTTGGCGCGATCCACGCGTATTTCATCTGGTTTGGAGACATCCTGTTCATGTACGCGGCGGTCGGCATGCTTGCGTATCTTTTTCGCAATCTCAGGCCGCGGGCACTGACCATTGTGGCGTGTTTTTTATTGCCGGTTACTCTCCTGCTGAGCTATGGCATGGGGTCGCAAGTTGAGAAAACGAAAATGGAGGTCGCGGAGGCCGCCGAACTGCAGGAGGCAGGGGAGGCTCTAACGACGGCGCAAGAGAAATTGCTGGAAGAATGGAAGGGCATGCGTACTTTCATGGCGCCGGATAGTGAGGCCGTACAAAAAGATGTCGAAATTCATCAAGGTGGATACGTCGATATTACGGTGCACCGAATACCGACCGCAGCGATGATGCAGATATTCGGCTTTTTCTCTTTTGGGCTTTGGCGTGTGTTGGCGCTCATGCTCTTCGGTATGGCATTGATGAAGACCGGCGTGTTGCGGGCCGAACGCACAACCGGCTTCTATCGCCAGATGATGTTGATTTGCTACGGTATCGGCATATCACTGACCGTTTTCAGCGCCATTGATTTGAACGCGCATGCCTATGAATCGACATACGCTATGCGTAATGGCGGCTTGGCGAATTATTTCGGTAGCATCATCGTTGGGTTGGGGCATGTTGGACTTATATTGCTCTTGATCAAGACGGGTTTTGTACGGTGTCTGCTGGACCGTTTTGCGGCCGTTGGCAGAATGGCGTTGACGAATTACCTGATGCACTCGATCATTCTGACGACGGTGTTCTATGGTTATGGCCTCGGGCTGTATGGTGAGATACCACGCTTTTGGCAAATGGGATTCGTCGTTGCTGTCATCACGCTGCAGCTCGGTTTAAGCGCATGGTGGCTAGCACGATACCGATTCGGGCCGGTCGAGTGGCTGTGGCGTTCTCTGACCTACTGGCAGCGGCAGCCGATGCGACGATAGTAATCGTCGAGGGCTGGTGATTCTGGCCGCAATTGGTGTGTATACTTCGATACTTGCCTGCGCAGGGGCAAAAACTAAAAAGATAAGAGAGGCCAGAATGGCGATCGCAGATTTAAAGAATGTATTGAAAATTTTTGGCGGCTCCGACCTCAGCGAAGGGGAACAGGATGAGCTGCGTAAAGAAGTACTTTTGATGACTCTGGCACGGGCAGCCGATGCCGATATCAATATTCAGGCGGTCGAAGTTGACCGAATTCGCGAGATTCTGAAGGAGACAACCGGCGAGGAGTTTAGTGCCGCCGATGTTCGAGTTGCGGCACGGGCAGAGTTGTACGCAGAAGCAAATCTTCGTAAGTATTTGGGCAGTGTCAACAAGAAGATGAGAGATCAGGATCGCGCGGATACAGTGCGGGCGCTCGCTGATGTATTCCGCAGTGACAAGAACGTCAGCGTGCTGGAAATCGATTTTTTCAATCGCACGGTTGAGGCACTGCAGGCCACACCGGCTCAAATAGCGGGCCTGGTCGCAGGCGACGTAGATTAAGTTTGTTTATTCCGGGATAGGCGCCGCTTTAATGCGGCAGCTCCACTGCTCGTCAAAACCCGCAGGTAGCGATTCGATACGGCGCTGCCGATTTCGCGGTAAACGACAAACAGCCCTGACACGATGATCACCGTGGCGCCGGCGACTACCCAGCGATCGGGCACTTCATTCCATATCACGTAGCCGGCAATTGCACCTCCAATCAGCGCCGTGTATTCGAACGGTGCAAGCATTGCGGGTGACGCGCGACGATAGCCGCCGATAATGCCTATCCAGGCGATTACCGAACAAGCGCCTGCCAAGCCAAACAAAATCCAGCCGTTCAAATCCGGTGACTGCCAGTTTCCCCTGCCCAGCATTGTCAGCGAAACCAGCAATGGCCCCGAGGTTACATACACGGACAGCGAGTAACTGTTTTCGGTGTTCGACAATTTGCGCGCAGTTATCGCGAGGCACGCATAACAAAATGCGGCGAATAATACGGCACTGTGCGCCAGCGACACTTGCTGTTGACCGGGTCGCAGAATTATCAGTACGCCGAGAAACCCGATGACGACAGCGGTCCAGCGACGCCATCCGACGTGTTCACCGAGTATTGGCACTGATAACGCGGTAACCATGAGCGGTGCTGTAAACCCGAGGGTCAATGCGTTCACTAATGGCATGCGTGCCAGGCCGTAGAAAAATCCGAACATCGCGCCAACCGCAAAACACGTGCGCGCCAGATGCCAAAGCCAACGACTGGTCCTGAGGTTGCTCAGACCACCGAACTGCCGGGCCAGCAACATAAAAAGCGCAATGCCGATAACACTGCGAAGAAACACGAACTGTTCAAGTGAGTAGCTGGCGAGGATTTCTTTAGCGGACAGGTCGAGACCAAGGCCGCCAGCGACCCCGAGTAACAGAAATGCAATTGCCTTGCCCGGCGAATCTTGATCGACTTCCGACTTCATCGTGTATGGCTATTAATGTGAACGAGAGATGAACATGATGGCATGAGTCGATCGACATGCCCACAGATTCAGCATTGATTCAGTGACGACGTCGTTAAATGGATTGCGACAAGCGGGAATTGAGGATTGAAACATGTTGGTCATAAATCAAACACGGATTCGTTTGGGTCTGATGACGTTATTTCTGCTGACCATTACAGCGACTACCGTAATGGCAGAGACGGCATCACGTCGGTCGGTGACGACACAATATACGAAGGCCGAGCGAGATGGCGCTGTCCCAGGCAAGGTTTCCCTGGATGAGTTTGGTGCGTTAGCAACTGCTGGTACTCGCGCATCAGGAAAGCGTTCGGTCGTACAGTCCAAGTTAGGCGCTCTCGAGTCGGCCACCACAAACAGCTATTTCTGGTTTTATTCTGCGGACGTCGTATTGTTCAATGATCATGATCGCGATGGTCATTTTCATGGAATCGATCTGTTATTCGACGTGGACACGTACCACACGGTTGCCGATGTTTATGCTGTCCTTTACCTGAGTCTCGAGGATGGGCCGTGGAGCGAATACGCAGTTACCGATGTATTTAGCATTTATGAATCGTCCGGCGACGATGAGTACATCGTGGTCACGGAACTTGTGTCTGGATATCCAACGGGTAGCTATGACATTCTGATCGAACTGTTCGATGCTTACGACGATGAATTTGTTGCAAGTTACGGCCCATTCGATACGTCTGAGCTCACCTTTCTTCCGCTAGAGGATGCGGGGTGGGATACGCCGTATCCGCCGACGACTGTTATCGTCAACGAGGGTGGGGGATCATTGGGGTGGCTGTCGTTACTCGGCTTGTTTTTCGCTACTGGGCGAATTGCGCTAAAAACGGACTGAGCAAACGATTGTGGGGGTCTAGCTGTCGCCGGGTGCGGCGGAAAAAATCCAGGCGATTCGAATAGGCTTGGATGACATGCTCCGCCCGTAAGGCCCGCGACTGACTGATGAGCGGGATGCCACCCCACTGTTCCGCGAATTCAGCTAAATCGATGACAAAATCTTCCCAGCCTTTTGACTGAGTTGACGCGGTTGTAAGTGCGATCATTGATTCGTCGAATGACGGTGACAATGCTGAAGTCGCATCGCGATTGAGGCGATATCCCACAGCAGGCAGGTCGCACCGATATTGCGATTTGGCGAGCATTTCTTCGCAGAAGTCCCGATAAGCCAGGGCAACCACTGAGAAATCGGCCGCAGGAAAACACCAGGTTGAATAAAATGTGTTACGGCTTGCACGCCCGCGGCCAGACTGCGACGTCGCATTTGTGCCGGTTTGAACGAAACTTGAGTTGACGAATCCCTGCGTAGCCTCGCTGATAGTATCAATGAGCTGATACTTGACCGATGAAATCGGCACAATTCGATTCAGCGATTTGAAAATATTCGGAAGGACGGTGCTTTCACCCCAGTCCTTGAGTTTCCAGGGGGCGCGATAGGAATTGCCCGGATCGGAATCGTAACGACGCAGGTCAAGATAGACGCGATCGCGGTATGGCATCAGGTGAAACTTGAAGCCGATATCGCTCGCAGACAACGTGTTCACAATGGACGCAAACTTATCGATGGTTACCCGACGGTGACTGGCGGTAAATGTACGAATGGGTCGTATGCGTAATGTGACTTCGTAGATGATTCCAAGTAAACCGAAACTCATTCGAAAGGCCGCCAACAGGTTTTTTTGCTTTGGAGTAACAGTTAGAATTTTTCCGCCGACTGTAACAACCCTCATCGCGACAACATGGCTCGAGAAATAACTTCCTGTATTTCCGATACAAGGGCCAAAGCAAGGTGCAGAAACGGCGCCACCGACAGTCCGGCCTTGCAATTCAAAACCGCCGACTAACTCGAATCCGTCTTCTGCGAGAGCGTCAACGAGGGTTTCGATGAGAACGCCGGCCTCAACTGTGACCGTCTGATTGTCAGCATCGATGCGGATGATGCGGTTCACACCTTTCATGAAGATGGTTGTTCCGCTGGTTGAGACGTTACAGTCGGTCGACGCAGTACCCGCGCCTTGTGGCCGGATCGGTAGCGCCGTCTGTAAACCCGGGCTGAGAAATCGTCGCAATTCGATGAGGCCTTTCGGCCATAAATGTGACGGTTCGGAATGGTTTGGACTGCGGTGGCGTCCGGTATTGCGCAGATTCGTAGCGAGCATCCATGTCTCCGTAGGTAACCCCGCTGTCATAGGTTAAACCCTTAGACCGGTGGCTTTGCGACCCTGTCTTTCAACAGGTGTGCCTTTTTCATACGAACAACCATCGTTGCATAGCGCGGAGAACACTGTCAACGAAATGGATCACTCAAATAATTTATTGTCAAATCAGGTAGTGACTTGTCAGGGATTGATTAGTGACGCAAGCTGTCAACGTGACCTACTCAATTAGTGATGTCGTCGAAAACGCGCACGCCGCGGATAAACGAATTGGCGAAATCATCCGCCGAACGGCGCTTGCGCACTCACCGGATTTCAGCGAAGTTGCTGGCGCCGATATCTATCTGAAACTTGAGAATCAGCAACTCACGGGGTCCTTTAAGCTACGGGGCGCGAGCAATCTCCTGATGACCTTGTCACAAGAGCAACGGGCTCGAGGATGTGTCGCGGCTTCTAGTGGCAATCACGGGGCGGCGGTTGCTTGCGCAATGCAAAAACTCGCGACTGGCGGCGTGATATTTGTGCCCGAACAGACATCGACAGCCAAAGTAGAGGCTATCCGAAGCTATGGCGGTGATGTGCAATTTTTCGGAACCGACGGCCTCGATACAGAACAACATGCCCGATCGTTTGCCGACCGTAATCAGATGTACTACTTGTCGCCGTACAACGATAAGCAAGTTATCGCCGGCCAGGCGACCTGTGGGATCGAGATACTGCAACAACTGCCTGAGATCGACGCTGTTTTTATCGCTGTCGGTGGCGGTGGATTGATTGGCGGCGTTGGCAGCGTTCTGAAGACGCACAATCCAGACATTCGAGTTTATGGCTGCCAGCCGGAAGCCTCCGCCGTCATGGCCAAGTCGGTCGAAGCCGGGCACATACTCGACCTGCCTAGCGATCCGACCTTGTCCGACGGTACGGCCGGTGGAATAGAGGCCGATGCGATTACTTTTGACCTCTGCCGGCAGCTGGTGGACGAATTTGTGCTGGTCAGCGAGTCCCAGATTGCAGCAGCGATGCGGCACTATATGGCTGCCTTCGACGATGCCATCGAAGGGGCGGCCGGCGTCGCGCTGGCCGGATTGGTCGCACGGCAGGAAGCCGTAAAAGATCAGAAGGTTGCCGTCATTGTCTGTGGTGGTAATGTCAGCCAACAGGTTCTCGACGCAATTGCGTAAATTAATGCTATGCGCAGACTAATACTGATCACCGTTTTGGCCATTGCTGCAAGTTTAGTAGACGCAGCGCCGACGGCGTTTATCAACGTCAATGTCGTTTCGATGACCGAGGACCTGGTTGTTACGGGACAGACCGTCATCGTCAACAACGGCCTGATTACATTGATAGGGCCGGTTGACACAACACCGGTGCCAGAACATTCAGACATAGTCGATGGCACCGATCGTTACCTGATACCGGGCCTCGCGGAAATGCACGCGCACATTCCTGATGCCAGATCGGCCGATCTCGACAAGGTACTGACGCTATTCGCGGCCAATGGCGTCACTACGATTCGCGGAATGCTGGGCCGCCCGTCGCATTTACAACTCCGGCAACAATTGCTGGACGGTGACGTCTTCGGTCCACGCCTGATAACGTCCGGGCCATCGATGAACGGTAATTCGGTCAGTGGGGCAGCGGACGGCGCACGGCAGGTCAGAGCGCAGCACGAGGCGGGGTACGATTTCATCAAAATTCACCCGGGCCTCAGTTCGAACGAGTATTTGGCGATTGCTGATGCTGCCAATGAACTTGGCATGCCTTTCGCCGGACACGTTCCGGTAGCCGTGGGCGTGGACAATGCACTCTCTGCCGGCATGGCGACGATCGATCATCTCGATGGATACCTCGCAGCCTTGATGCCCGCGGATTCTGATGCGTCGGGTGGTTACGGCGGATTCTTCGATGTGCTGCTGGCGGATCAACTCGTGGAGGAACGGATAGCCGGCCTTGCGGCGCGAACGGCGGCAGCGGGTACATGGAATGTACCGACAGAGTCGCTATTCGAGCATCGGGTATCCGAAATAACGGTCGCCGAACTCAGCAACCGCTCGGAAATGCGTTACATGCCCGGGGAAACGGTGCGCCAGTGGGTGCAGTCGAAAGAGCGCCTGGAGCGTGAGGCTGGCTTCAATCCGGAACTTGCAACCCGGGCAATCGAGTTGCGCCGCAAGCTGATCCTGGCTTTGCATGAGGCCGGCGCCGGCTTGCTGCTCGGATCAGATGCACCGCAGGTTTTCAATGTGCCCGGTTTTTCGCTGCATCATGAATTGCAGTTCATGGTTGAGTCGGGACTGACGCCTTTCGAGGCAATTGCGACAGGTACCACAGCGGTTGCGGCATTTCTCGGAACGAATACAGGCAGCGTCGAAATCGGCCGTGCCGCCGACCTGGTCCTGCTAGATGCCAATCCCTTAGCCGACATCAGCAATACCCGTCGGGTGCACGGGGTCATGCTGCGAGGTACCTGGCACTCATCGCGAGACCTCGAGGCCCGACTGTTACGCTATCGATCGCAAAAAGACTGACCCATCCTGGCAACCAAATTGTCCTGCCAGGCGTCTAAATACTATAAGTGCTACTTAATACAGAGGGGACGGCCATGCGCGGTCTTATAGTGATGTCGATGTTTGTGGCCAGCATGGCGAGTGCCACCTGGAACGAATATTCAGAAACCCGGGAGCTCGAACTGGCGGCGGATGGCATCAGCCTGCTGGATATAGATGCAGGAGCGGGCGCCATCGAGATCAGGGGCGATTCGAAAACGACGAATATCCAGGTCACAGCCACCATCAAATTGCCGAAGCTCGATGATGATGACGATGTCGAGCATGATCTGATTATTGTCGATGACGGCAGCGGTTCATTGCAGCTTTCTGATATTCGAGGCTCGGTTCATCGGGACGACTGATTCCGTAACTCTCTGAAAATACTTCCTTTTAGCAAATCGAGCCACACTATCGTGTCCGCCCGGTTCGTCTGCTGATAGAATAAAATATGCGGGGAATCAGAAGGGAGTCAGGATGAAACTTGTCAAGCATCTGTTGGATAGAAAAGGCCGACACATCATTTCCGTCAATCCTGAGGACTCGGTGCTCGACGCCATCCGTCTCATGGCAGACAAAGGCATCGGCTCGCTCGTGGTCATGAAAGATCAGGAATTACTTGGCATCATGTCCGAGCGTGACTACGCGCGCAAAGTCATTATCAAGGGTAAATCCTCGGAGAGTACGGCGGTTTCCGAGATTATGACGGGCAACGTTTTTACGACCTCGAGCAGTGAAACTGTCAATGATTGCATGACCATGATGACCGAAAAAAAGGTTCGTCATTTGCCGGTCGTTGAAGACAACACGGTCATTGGAATGATATCGATCGGCGATTTGGTCGAGGCGATAATTGCCGATCAGCAGGAGGAAATCGAGCAGCTGGAACACTATATCAGTGGTTAGATGTCCCGATCCTGCGATTCCGAGCCCTGTTGACCAGGCACGTATACGCCGCTAGAGAGGCATTCATGAAGTCTAGTTCCGACCGCGGAGCGTATCGCGCTTGCATCGTCGGATGCCTGTGTTTACTCGTAACCAGTGCCCTGGCTCAATCGAACAAGACAATTATCGGTCCGTCGAATCTGCATCTGCACGACGGCGCGAATGCGCTGAAATCGGGTGACGTCGAGGAAGGTATCCGGTTAACGATTATCGGCTTGCAGCAATCCGCAAGCGCGCGCGATCGTCAGGCAGGCAAATCCAATCTGTGTGCCGGCTACCTCATGCTTGGGCAACTCGATACGGCGCTCGCGTATTGTAATGAAGTACTCAGCGAAAACGACCAACACTGGCGTGCATACAGTAATCGAGCTTTGATCTATGTAAAGCTTGAGCGATTTGCGGATGCCGAAGAAGACCTGAAAAAGGGCGAGGCAATTAGCCCCAATGCCAAAACGCTCAAAGCCGTGCGCAGCATGTTGCTCAACGAAACCGATCCTGTGTCGCCGACCATCGTAATCGACGATCGTCGAAGCCCTCCCGAGAATTCTGATGAAGACTAGGTTTCGCGGCGCAGCTGTATTGATCTTGTTGCTGGCTGCCCCGTTGGGCGTCTCAGAGGACAACACCATTGTCACGCATTTCACCGATGACACAGGTGAGCGCATGCCATTGCAAACGATGGTTCCCGTGTATCCAGGGCGCGCACTGGCAGATCGCATCGAAGGCGAAGTGGAAGTGTGTTTCAACGTTGACCGCGAAGGGCGCACGTCGAGAATTGCCGTACGCCGGAGCAGCAATCGATTGTTTGAGAAGCCGGCCAAGTTGGCAATTCGCGGGTCGACCTATGCGCCCTTGCCGCAAAGCGAAGAGTTGTCAGGCATCAAGACCTGCCGGACGTTTCGATTCCTCCTCGATCCTGTTGCGATCGAAGTCCCCGGTGAGATATCAGTTGACGTCGAGCCCTGACGCAAGCCGCGCGGCCCGCAGTGTATTCGCCATCAACATGACGATCGTCATGGGACCGACGCCGCCGGGAACTGGTGTCACCGCCGCCGCTACCTCGCAGACAGAATCGTAGTCAATGTCACCTGTCAGTTTCGATTGAGTTTCACCATCCACCGTTGATTCAACGCGGTTGATGCCGACGTCAATGACGATCGCGCCAGGTTTAATCCAGTCAGCGGTTACCATGTTGGCCCGGCCAACCGCGGCAACAACAATATCAGCCTGGCGAACGACGTCCGGCAGGTCCTTGGTTCGGCTATGAGTGACGGTAACGGTGGCATTTGCCTGAAGTAAAAGGCTGGCCATCGGCTTGCCGACGATATTGGACCGGCCTATGACGACTGCATTAAGTCCAGACAGGTCAGCGCCAAGATTTTCCTCAATCATCAGCATGCAGCCTGCCGGGGTACATGGGACGAAAGCGTCTGCGGTGTTGCCCGAGCTAAGCTTGCCGATATTGATGAAATGAAAACCGTCAACGTCCTTTGCCGGCGAAATCGCCTGTGTAACGGCTTGCTCGTCAACATGCGCAGGTAGCGGCAACTGCACAAGGATGCCGTGAATACTGTCGTCGGTGTTGAGTTCGTCGATAAGCTTGAGTACGTCATCCTGGGACGTATCCTCGTCAAGCGTGTGTTGCACCGAGTGAAATCCGCAAGCTTCCGCTGTCCGCTTCTTATTGCGAACGTAAATCCGGCTTGCCGGATCCTCACCGACAATGACAACCGCCAGGCCTGGCGTCAGGCCGTGTTCGCTTAATAGCGCCTTTGTCTCGTAGCTGATTTTTCGGACAGGTCTGCGGCCATCGCTTTACCGTCGATGCGTTTCGCGTTTGTCATCGGGTGTACTGCCTCGTCTAAAGAAGTGCTTGCGACCTGCTTGGTCGGCGCCGCATGGTACCGTCGTCAGTTCCCTGCGTAAACAGGGATCGCTGCATTCACCAGGGAACGGTCGCCACCGGTGTCCAGCGCTGTTCGCGGCGCTCTACACGATCCGGCGTATTCTCGCTGTCGTAGGTAATGGGCGCCACCGCTGCAACATTGTCGGGAATCGTATCGAGGGCGTGCGTGTTGATGATACCGAACCGCCCGGCTTCGGCGTCAATTACAGCACCGATGTATACGCCGCAGTTTCGACAAAGCAAAAAGTCGGCGGTTCGCAGACCGAATCGAAATCGCTGCAAGTCGCCATCGATGTCGGCAGCGAATTCCAGTTCACCACCAGGGTCGGATGTGCTCAGTGCGTCGTGTGCAACACAGAACCGGCATTGGCACGCGCGTATCGACCAATCCTGTGGTGGAGTTGCTGTCCGATACCTGAACCCGATGGAGGCACAGTAACAGCTACCCGGGTATTCGATCATGTTCAATGGCGGGCTCCTTTTTGCTATGTCGGCGCAGACTCAACGCATACAAAAAAACGGCTGGTGTTAACGCTGCAGCAACGTGCTTGAGTGAATGACCGCTAATGATGTTTCCGATCCCAAAGATCGCGACGTCCAATTGCTCTAATATCTTGGCAATAAAATAGAAGACAAACATCCACCAAAAATAGCGGGTTGTGCCTGTCACAGGACGATAACTCAACAGGATTACCGGGATAAGCAACATCGGCAGAAATTGCACAATGGCATAAAGTCGCAAATCGCCGGCGCCCCGGGCTTCGGTCCACGCCCAATATTCAACAGAAGAAATTCCGACGACGAGTAACGGCAGTAGCAACAGTCGTGCAACCCGAATCGACACAAACTCACCGACGATAATCGAAAAAAGGCCAGCGAATCCAATCGTCATTGGCAGGCGGTCCCAGACCAGCGAGTCGTTGCCCGGCACGAGGTGGTAGTAGCCCGAACCAAACGCCGTCAAGAAAATACCGATGAAAAATACGCGATAGGCGGCTTCCAGCCCCGGCACACAGGCTGCATCCATGTGTCGATGAACATAAAACAGGCCGGTCGCACCGACCAGCAAGAATGGCAGATTGGAAGCGACATTCCAGAAGTTGTCGATGCCGAGCAGCGTGCGCGTATCACTGAAGTTGTGATAAGCGGGATCTTGCGGAACCGCTTCGGTAAACAAAAAGACGGCGGCAATCGCGATGACGGATCCGACAATTAGTCCTGTAGCCCGCCAGTTAAAGTCCGTCATGGTGTTGCTCGTTCCGAAGGTTGTTCTTCCGTATGGGTAGTTCACGGATGCGAATGCCTGTGGCGTCAAAAATGGCGTTAGTCACCGCAGGCGCAATCGGCGGTGTGCCCGGTTCGCCGGCTCCACCCAAGGATTCGCCGCTATTGATAATAAAGGTTTCGATAGCCGGTGCCTCGTTCATGCGCAGCATCGGGTAGTCGTGAAAATTGGATTGTTCGACGGCGCCTTGGTGGATCGAAATTTCGCCGTGCAACGCAGCCGTCAAGCCATACGCTATACCGCTTTCCATTTGTGCTATGAGGCCGTCCGGATGAATGGCGAAGCCGGCATCCACTGCACAGACAACCCGGTGAACTCTCGGATTACCGTCTCGAACCTCGACCTCGGCCACTTGAGCAACAATCGTTCCAAAAGACTTGTGAATCGATATGCCACGGCCATAGTATTTCGGTAAAGGCTCGTCCCAACCAGCTTTGCGCGCGGCAAGGTCGAGCACGGCCCTAAATCGTGGCGCACCTGTCAAAAGGTCCCGGCGATACTGGTAGCTGTCACGACCCGCTGCATTCGCCAATTCGTCGATAAATGACTCGGTAAAAAAAGCGTGTAATGAATGATCGGTGCTACGCCAAATACCCCAAGGTACCTGGGTTCTGCTTATAGAATGCACGATGCGCTGGTTGTCGATCGCGTAAGGGATACGAGACGCCCTCCACGGTTCGTGTCTGTTGGCGTAGTGGTTGTGCCAGGCGGTCGCATTGCCCTCGCCGTCAAGGCCGCCCCGAAAACGACTGATACATGCCTGCCGGTAATGATCGTGCCGGGTATCTTCCTCGCGAGACCAGATAAGTTTCACGGGGTAATGTACCTGGACTGCAATTCTCGCCGTTTGTTCTGCATAGTCGGACAGCGACCGACGGCCGAAGCCGCCGCCGAGATACTGGTTGTGTACGATGACATCGTCGCTGTCGAAGCTGATCGCTCTCGCCGTTTTTCTCGCAAAACCCAACGGGTCCTGGGTGCCTAACCAGAGTTCACATTTGCCATCGTGAATCCAGGCCGTGCAGTTCATGGGCTCCATGGTTGAATGTGCAAGAAACGGCACACGGTACTCCGCGGCAACGGATGTTGTTGCCCTGGCCAGCGCTTTCAACGAATCGCCGGCAAGAAAATCGACTTGTACATTGTGGGCGACTGCGGACCGGTCGAGGTCTATCGAAAATTGCTCGAATATCCCGGATTGATTATGGCCGCTGGCGCCACCACTGAATTCAATTTTCAATCGCCCAATCGCCTGATGGGCCTGCCAGTACCCATCCGCAATCACTGCGACCGCGTCGCCAAGCGAAATTACCTTTCGGATGCCCGGCATGTCCTGTATCGAGCTCTCGTCGACTGACCGAACCTTGCCGCCGAATACCGGAGCGCCCTTGATCGCGGCATATTTCATGTTGGGTAGCGCGGCGTCGATACCGTATTTGGCGCTGCCATCGACCTTGGCTGGCACGTCTAATCGTTGCGGCGAGGTCCCCATGACACGAAATGCGGAACTGTCTTTGAGCGTTGGTTTGTCGGGAATAGTTTTCTTCGCTGCGGCAGGCGCCAATTGCGCATAGGTTGCGGTGCGCGCAGTAGCCGGATGCGTGATCACACTGTTCTTAGCTACGAGATCCCCGACTGGAACCTGCATCTCGTCCGCCGCCGCCTGCAACAAAACACTTCGTGCGGCGGCACCGATCGTGCGCATTGCAATTTGACCGGTCGTTCTGACTGACAAGCTGCCGCCAGTCTGCTGCACGCCTATCATTCGCGTTGCCTGAAAATAGAAGCCGTTGACTGAGTCGATCAGCCAGGCCGGAAATTCTGTGTCACCTATGGTGTAGCCACGAGCAAGCGCGTAATTCGCATACTCGCTGATAGCCGGTGCTTCCTGCACCGTGATACTCGACCAGTCGGCGTCGAGTTCATCGGCCAGCATCATTGCCAGCGATGTATGCACGCCCTGGCCCATTTCGGCGTGAGGGATGATAGCCGTTACCGTGTTGTCCGGTGATATTTTGAGCCAAACATCAAAAAGCGACTCGTCGTCCGACGCCACGAAGTTTTTTACTGAGGCGGCTCGATCACCTCTGCGAATTGCTGCGCCGAATACAACGACACCGCCGGCACCTATTCCTGTCTTGATAAACGTACGTCGATTGAGCCTATTCATCGGACACCGCATCGTCCGCGAGCGCATTAATTGCTAATGCCGCGCGCTTTATACCTTTTCGAATTCTGGGATAAGTACCACAGCGACAAATATTCCCCGCCATTGCGGTATCGATTTCAGTATCTGTAGGCGCCGCGTTGTGCTCGAGCAGTGCAGCCGCAGACATAATCTGACCCGACTGACAGTAGCCGCATTGTGGCACCTGTTCGTCAATCCAGGCCTGTTGCACAGGGTGCAATCCGTCACGACCCTTATTGATGCCCTCAATTGTTGTAATTGTGCGCCCAATCGCGGCCGAAGCTGGGGTCACGCAAGATCGGATGGGCGCTCCGTCCAGGTGCACCGTGCAGGCGCCACAGAGCGCCATGCCGCAGCCGTACTTGGTGCCGGTTAAGCCTGCACAGTCGCGAATGACCCATAGCAGCGGCGTCTCCGGATCGACGTCGATATTGTGCAGGGCGCCGTTGATATTCAATCGCAACATAGAAATGCGACGGTACCCCACACCTTAGAACGCGGCAAGCAGTCGGTTGGTGTGACGCGAAGCGACGCAATGGCGTAAACTGAGCATCGAAGTCCAAGGTAAGGGAAAATCGATGACAGACAGCCGTCACTACGACACGGTCGCCTTCGACGTTCGTGACAATGCGACGATGTTGTTTTTTGCGCGTACAACGCCCGAAGGCGACATAAACGACTATCTGCTTCTGATGCGGACGATCGAAGAAAACTTCGACGAGTCGATGTATATCGAAATCAATGAGCACCAGTTCGGCGGCCATAATCTGATTCGTGAAGCGGAGCTAATGGGCAATACGCTGACCCTGAAATTGTATGAACCGGCTGAAGAGTTAGGTGGCGCGACCCAAATTGTACTGACCTATGCGGACACACCGGAAAATGGCACGAGCATAGAACGCGGTGCTTTTCGCGTACTTGGCGACACGCTCTCCGGTGGCAATGCCTGATATCGATTACAGTCTCTATATTATTCGCTGTGCCGATGACAGCCTGTATACAGGGATCGCTATTGATGTCGCCCGAAGGTTTCAAGAGCACGAAACGGGCTCACGCGGTGCAAAATTCCTGCGGGGTAAAGGGCCTTTACAGCTTGAGTATCAACAGCAAATCGGTAGCCGTAGTGCCGCTTTGCGAGTCGAATATTGCGTAAAACGTCTGGACAAGTCTGCCAAGGAGGCTTTGGTCGCGGGCCGAACGACACTCGCTGACCTGAATAACCGGACTACACGGCGTCACGCGTCGGGCGTTGCCGGCGGATAGAGCACGATTTGCTTGCCGAACTCCAACAGATGCAACCTGGCGTCATTGTCCCAGGTAGTGCGTATTTCATCGAGCCAGTTGGCTGTGTCGACGAAGTTGTCGAGTACCCGGGGACTGAGTTCGATGGTTCCAAACGGGCGCGTGTAATCGTCGAAGTGGATTGGCAATACTCGTTTCGCGCCCGTCGACGTTACGAGAGCCAGCCAGTATTGCTCCGTGTATTCGCGGCCCAGGCCTTCAAGGCCCCAGACTCCAAGCATGACATCGTCGACAACGATTTCGTCGAGATCGCCTGCGAGGAACCCGGCGCTGCCTTGAATCAGCGTTGTACCTTGCGGATGAGCAATGACAATTGAATAGCTCTTGCCCGCGCGCCAGGCACTAACCGGCGCCGGTAATTCGAGCGGTTCGTCGACAGTACCAGCGTACGGCGTCGAACCGCCCCATCCTATTGGTGCGTGATAAGAATCAATGAGTGTGACCGTGAATTTGCCGAACGAGTAATCAGCACCGCTTTCGGCAACGACAATCTGGTCGGCGGGCACGCCGGCACCGCGGGCGATTTGCGCGGTTGTTTCTGACCCGAGTATGGATGCGCTGCTGCGGTTGGCGATTGCGCCGATGTCCATAGCGTGATCAAAATGAGAATGCACCGGAATGATGGCAGCCAGCCTGCGCAGCTGGTACTCGTCAATAATGTAATTAATGTGCGCGGCATTGCTCTGGATGCTCATATCAAAGACGATATCGGCAAGCGATGGCCGCGAAAAAAATCCGTCAATAAGGACCTGTGTGTCGCCGTCATCGAAAAGCAATGTCGTTACGCCAAGCCAGGTGACGGTAACGGCTTCGGCGCCGGCTTCAAACTCCGGGTAAGGAGGCCAGTCAATTGCAGATAACAATGGACGGTCGTGCAACAACCACGCGATAAGTGCCGAGCCGACAACGACCAGTGACGCAACCGTAATCGCGGCTCGTGTCGCCCATTGCGTGAGTTGATCCCGGCTAATCGATAGCCGCACGTTACTGGCCCGCAACAATGCGCGCGAGATGGCCGGTCAGTGGCGCGAGATAATTACCCAACGCGTAGCCCAGCAATGCCATCAAAATCGAAGCTGGCACCAGGTTGGGTCGATGATGCGCGGCAACGATGGGCGCCGATGCTGCTGCTCCAATGTTAGCAGCGGATGCGATCGCAACACTGTGAATGTCAACGCGAAACATCCACGCGCCTGCAAGGCAGAACAGTCCATGAATGAATATCCAGATGAATGCACCGAAAACGAACATAGGTGCCTCGGCCAGGCCCGACACCGACGCCCGGGCGCCCATGCCGGCGACAAAAATATAGATCAGGGAGGTGCCAAGCGCCGTCGTGTTTGGCAGCCGGGATACCGGCGTTGCCGACAACAAGAGGGCAATCGTCGTGACGAGCAATATGCGAACCGTGGTTGCGGAAAAGGCGGTTTCAAGGCCCGGGTTCACGCCAGCAAGCCATTGCGCAATGTTGGGTGCCACCGCCGTCGCGATCCAGGTTACGCCAATCGCGATTGCGGCGATGAACAGATATTGTGGCATCGTCGGTGCGTGGTCTGCTTCGACGTAACCTTCGGCAGCCATGTCCATACTTGCTATGCGGTCCTCCGGCACTCGCGCCCAACGGTTGAATTTGTCCGCGAAATCCCGCGACATCAGCAGCAACGGCAACCAGACAATGTAGACGACGTTGTCGGCGATGACCGCGAGACCGAATTGTTCTTCCGAAGTGCCAAGCATTTCGGCCGTAGCGGCCATATTCGCTGTACCGCCAATCCAGCTGCCCGCTAACGCGCCGTATCCTTTCCACGCGTCCTCCGACAAGGAGCCGTGTACGACGAAGTAGGCGACAACGGCGCCGACCATGACACCTGCCGTGCCCATGAGCATGACCAGCACCCCTTTCCCCATGACGCGAACAACGGCTGGCACGTTGACTCTGATCAACATGAGCACGATGAATGCCGGCAGCGCGAAAGCGCTCAAGCCCGAGTAAACCGGAGAGCTGCTGGGAATGACGTCAAAGTTATTGAGAAAGACCGGGGTCGCGTAAATAAACAACAACGGTGGGACGTATTGAAATAATTTGGCTTTGGTCGTCTGCTCGAGCATAAAAAAGAAGGCTGCGACAAAAACGAGCACAGTGAGTACGCCAAGTGGCGAGGAAACAAGAATATCCGGGTTTTGCATCGATCGGCAGCCCTTCAGCTTGCAAGACCCGGCCGAGTATAAAGCAATGATTACGTCAGGGCGGATATCGCCCGGTTACGCGATCTGCGCTTGCAGGTCCTTACGGCTTGCTTCATCGATCAGCGCCGCAGAATTGACGGTAAGCCAGACAGCATGCCAGTCCTTGATCTTACTGGGGCCGAAAACGAATTTCGCAATATAGCCGTCTACCTGCGCAACGCGGATGACGTTATTCGGCGGAGGCGTTGGGAAATCGACATTGCCTGTAAAAACGATCAAATTGGCGACCGGAACATTGGGCACAATTTTTTGTAACGCGCGTGTTCGGCCCTCGTTCTGGATCAAGGGGTTCAGAAAGCGCCGTCGTGTCGTACCGTCGACGTTTGTCCATTGAGCCTCTTCTTCACCGCCGAAGACAATGCCGTTGTAATGTTTGGTCTGAATACAAAGAATACCGCCCGCAGTCAGGATCGCATGATCAATCTTGGTCAGGCCACCATAGGCGCCGGGAAGAATGAAGTCGTGCAGAACATCCTGGCTGCGTCTGGCGAGCGCACGACGGATTCGAAACGCTCCGATCCAGCCTGTGACAAGGCCCACAATGTGACTGGCCGTTGAGCGGAAGATCAGCGTAAGCAGCAAGGCACCGGCGATCGTGAAAAAAATTGCGGCCGGACCGACGTTGGTGATTCCAGTCGTCATGCACCAAGAATAGTGATTTTTGGCCGCGAATGATCGTAGCAGATCACGTTTTGAACGATCAGGGAGCGGTCAGATGTCAGTTGTAATTCGCATTGGCTTCCACGATTTGTACGCTTCGAACGCCGGCTTCTCGTTCGGATCCCGGTTTTCTTTCAGTCGTTCGGCCAGCCATTGGAACCACTCGAACGCGTCTGGACTGCCCAGCTCTTCGCGCAGGCCGAGAATCCATCCTTCAAGTTTCCGCCACAGCAGCCCTGTGGTTGAGCCGATTAGAGCGTTGACCACAAGATACGGCACGATGCGTTGATACGTCATGACGCCGATGTTCTCCATTGTCGTGGAAATCAACATCGCACAGTGTTCGAGATCCGGATGCCTGGCCTCGATCTCGGCTGCACTCAGTCCGTCTGGCAACTTGATGATTTTTTCGTACGCTTTGTTGAATTCCGGATTGCCGAATGAGCGGAACAGCTCGATGGCTGCCAGCTCGCGTCGCTGCTGGCGAATGTTTCGCATTTGTAGAACGGCGAACATCAGGCCGCCGATAACGACCAGTGCGCCTAGAATCTCGGCCATGTCGGCCAGTCGTGACAGGTCAGTCATCAATATCTCTCCCGGTGGATGATTAGAGGCATGGTACTCAAGCTCACGCGGTGGTGTCAGGCTTGCTGGTGTTTCCAGTTGCCGCGTCGAAATACAATGACGCTGAGCACCGTCAGCAAAGATTCGGAAATAACCATGGCGAGAAACACACCATTCGGTCCAAGCTCCGCGTTCGCGGCGAGCCAATAGCTCAGCGGAATCTGCAACATCCAAAAACAGATCAGGTTGATTATTGTCGGGGTCACCGTATCACCGGCCCCATTAAGGGCCTGCGTGATGATCATGCCGATCGCATACATCGGAAAGCCGATTCCGAGAATGCGCAGACAGCTC
>Ga0255049_10000291_pt1 | contig 31082 bp, 30 predicted proteins | sample JV7_2_3_MG_FD_183615 | JGI IMG/M metagenome (GOLD analysis project Ga0255049, IMG submission 183615) | Seawater microbial communities from Jervis Inlet, British Columbia, Canada - JV7_2_3 | ecosystem: Environmental > Aquatic > Marine > Inlet | place: Canada: British Columbia | collected 2016-10-06 | reverse complement strand
ATACCCTCTATCGAGTTTTCACACAGCCTGGGCACTAAGGAGTCATTCAGGAGATGCCATTAATTAAGTAATGTGTCCCGAATGGCGCTAAGTTAACCACATTTAGCATGCGTCAGCCTAACGTGAAACGGGTGTCTGCAGTGGGTTAAGTTGCTGAAATTGTGATGGTATTACCCCTTAACTTAGCGCCATTCTAATGTATCCCCGGAATTCATACACATAGATCTTGAGCATGGTGCGCGGATGATAACCGGGTCGGCCCGTCTCCGCGGCTTCCGCTTTGAAACCTAATCCCGAGATAGAATACAAAGCTGTCACGTCCCCGGGAGCTAAAGTATTTAAAAACGACTCATTCGCCACAATTTTCTGAACTGATAAACAACGTCTTGGTCAGGGATTAGTGAATCTGGCCTATACTCTGGTGTTACGTACGGTTTAGTAACATCGGCTACATAAGTATGAGAATCACTACGCATTTATTACGAACGTGCTCAATCGTCTTGTTTGTTCTTGCTACAAGCGTTTGGCTCACCGCCTGTGGTGGAGGTTCTTCATCGAATATTACACCGATACCCGAGCGATTGACGTTTGGTGGTGCTGGTAATCTCGGTATTTTTGATCCATCGGTGACACGTGATCCTGGCACGAATCGCTTGTGGATGAGTTACTCGTCGGTGGATACGTCAATTTACTATGTGCCGTCGCTTTACTGGGCAGTTTCTATTCGTCTCGCCTTTACCGATGATAATGGTGCCAGCTGGCAGGATGCTGCTGTTGTGGTTGCACCCAAAGTTGAAACATTGCTGGGGCCGATGACAGTTGCACCGCCTGGTCCCGCTATCCCTGCTGGCAGTCAAGGTATCTGGCAAAGTGAAACATCCTCGTTGCTCTATGACCCTGGGGCACCGCCAGCGGAGCGCTGGAAGTTGATCTGGTTCCAGTATCTAAATGCAAATTTGACCTCTTTATTTTGGCGACCACAGTTGGATCGCCATGAAGACGGCAGCGACACCTCTGGAGTTGGCAACGGCAACCCCGGTTAAGCTGTTCGGTGGGGCAGGCTTGCAAGCGGATGGCATCACTACAGTTGCGCCGGTGTTCTCACCTACTGGTGGCACGCCTGCAATCCAGCTAAACACTGCATTAACTCGAACCCTTGGAGGGGCGAACCTGGCAGATTTGAGTTTATGCGTGTTTGCTGAGCCGGGTTTGCATGCCACGAACACTGCGGTTTATCTGGCCATATTCTGCGCCGATGCTTCCACCATACCGATCACCGAATACCTGGTCTATTTTCGTTGCAGCAGTCCGTGTGATATGGCCACGGCTACTAGTTGGGAATACCTTGGACGTTTGTTAACCCCCGCAGACGCACTGGCGGTTACTGGTAATGATCATTTTCAGGCACCGGCGCTGGTTGATAGAAACGGCGTGACGTATTTACTGGTAACACCAGTGGACACAACAACAGGTAATCGCTACAACGGTTGTCGGTTGTATGAGTTTGTTGATGTTGATACTAATCAGCTACGCCGCAATGGTGGTGATCTGATAGAAGTGGCGCGTGTCGATGGGGATGCCGGCACACATAACGGAGCCTGCTCCGCTTATTCCGGACTGGATGGTGGTTTGTTATTAAGCCAATTTGAAGTAGCAGCTACGCCAGAAACGTTCAAAATTTATAAAAGCCAGGTCGATTTCCCCTAGAAAGTACTAATTGATACAAAACTCCTAACACTCCCAGTAAAAATACCAATGACCGTTTAGGGTCGACTCCTGCCGATGATCAATGGTTTTTGAACGACTGCTTTCCCCAACAGCAGCCGTTCGGATAGGCAGTCGAACAGGCAGAATTCGGTACATTGCGGCTATTGATGTAAAAAATAGTGCATAAAAAATTTGACGCCATATCATAAGATCATGCGTATCGCATTTTTAGCTGCTTTGAAATAGTAAATAAAATTAGGCCTATGACTAACAGGATCATTGAGGATTTTGAAACAATGGATTATTGGGATACCGATAGCCTCGAAAAGGTAATTGATTCAATAAAAACTCCCGATATCGTGGGCCTTAGAATTCGAACGCGAACAGATGATGGAGGACGGCTACCGGACCCAACAGGCGACCAAACCACAGACCTTGAGCTACGCGATGATGGACAGCCCCGTCGGCGTCGCCGCCTGGCTCATCGAGAAATTTAACTCGTGGTCCGATACCGATGGCGACAATATCGAGAGTGTACACAGCAAGGATTCACTGCTTACCAATATCATGGTCTATCTGGTCACTGGCACCTTCAACTCGGCATCCTGGATCTACTACGGCCGAGGCGAAGAAGGCGGGCGCCTTCTGTCGCCGGAGGGCAAGCGTGTCGAGGTTCCGACGGCGGTGGCTTTATTCCCGGCAGAGCTCCTGTCCTGGCCGCAACGGTCTTATGTCGAGCGCGTCTACAATAATTTCGCGCTGGACCGAAATGCCTCATGGAGGCCACTTCGCGGCTCTGGAACAGCCTGACCTGCTGGTCGAAGACATCCGGGCATTCGCTCGGACCTTGCGTTAGCCCGCATATTGCATTATCACATTAACGATATTAGTTAGTTGATATTCAATGAGTAGAGGCATGATGATGTTTTCCGATTGATGTGCGGGAACCCCAAATGGCAAATCTTCAAGTCAGCACGAATTCCGATTTTCTAAACCCCTGAATATACAACAGGGCGGTCAGGTCAGAAAAATCGATAACGGCATCGGACTGTTCCCTGAGGCTGCCAGTATCATGAAAAGACACACCCAGCCCAGCCGCCTGGATCATTTTAATGTCATTTGCCCCGTCACCCACTGCAAGTACATCAGCGGGTGATAAACCTTTTTCATCACATAAACTCATTAACGTATTTAGCTTTGCAGAGCTCCCCAGAATCGGATCCCGGGCTTCTCCGGTCAGCTTTCCCTGGTTAAAAATTAATTCGTTACCCTGATGATCGTGAAACCCTAATTGGGCTGCGATACGGCTTGTGAAATAAGTAAAACCACCAGACACGAGGATGCAAAAAGCGCCGTGATGACGCATAGTTTGAACCAGCGTACGAGCGCCTGTTTTCAGCGAGATGCGCTGCTCATAAACATTTTCCAGTACCTTATTTTCCATTCCTTTCATCATTGCCAGACGTTTACGCAGGGCTTCGGAAAAGCTGATGTCTCCCCGTATAACAGACGCGGTTATCTCACGTATTTGCGAACCGATACCGATGGCATCAGCCAGTTCATCGATGCATTCCTGGTCGATAACCGTGGAATCCATATCGGAAATAAGAAGCTTCTTTCGACGCCCCTCTACCAGCGTGCAAACAGCATCGATAGAAAATTCAACCAAAACATCCCTGGTTTTTTCAGTGATAGCTTCGGCGCTTAAATGAGAATTAATAAAAAGGTCACAAGCCTCCTTTTCCGCCAGCCAGTCTGTCTCAGCTGGCGACTCCAGACACTGCAAAACCCGCTCAATATGAAGCGGTTGCAACGGTGCCGATTCCGCATTTCCAATTAATGTCAGCACATAAGGCTTCATGAAGTTATCACTGGCTCGGGGCCACCTTGTTCTTTGCTAACGGCATCGCTGGTTATGTTAATTGACATGTGGTTTAGTTAATCGTAGAGTTGGTCGATGAATAATGCTTGGACTATACCACAAACAATCCATTGGTCGATACCAGAACAAGACCGAAAATCGTGGGATCGAAGGATTCCGTACTACCTGCGATTCAGGGATCATTTTGCATCGCTGATCGAAACGGGGTCATTGGCGTCAGGCGCTAAACTGCCACCGGAGCGGGCTTTATCCGATGAATTTTCGATTAACCGGGTGACGGTCCGGCAGGCGCTCGCGCGAATGGAGGCCGAGGGCTTGATTTTTCGCGAGGAACGCCGCGGATGGTTTGTATCGCCTCCACGTGTCTATTATGACCCGACAGCCAATACCAGCTTTTCTGAGAGTATTTCAGGGCAGGGGCGGGTGGCGGGTACGACAATCCTGTCCAAACAGGAAGTCGCGGCTTCTAAGTGGCTCAGCAGTCTTCTGGACTGTGCAGTTGGTGATCCCATCTATATCATCAATCGTCTGCGAACAGTCGATGGTCGGGCGGTTCTGGTCGAACAAATTCATGTCAAGGCGAAACGATGCCCTGGTCTTCTGGATTATCCCCTCGATCAGTCTATGACCGATTTGATGGCGCAAAAATTCGGCATTATTGAGCACCGCACACAAATCAATATGCGCCCAACGACATTGCCGGAAATTCCAGCCAAAGCACTGGGTGTCGTAGTCGGAACACCAAGCCTTTATCTTTCCAGAGCCATTCTCGATCAGTTCAACGAGGTGATTGAGCTCGATCAGGAGTTCTGGCGCCACGATGCCATCGATATCTGTGTCTCAGCGGCAGGAAGCCCCCTACAAACAAAAACTTGAACAGGAACAATAACATGCCGGAGAAAACGCCAGTCATTGTAGTCAAAGACATCAATAAAACGTTTGAAATTAAGGGGTGTAGCATACAGGCACTGAAAAATGTAACAAACCACGTCGACAAGGGCGAAGTTCTGGTCGTCATCGGGCCAAGTGGATCCGGCAAGAGTACCTTTCTTCGGGCGTTGAATGGATTACAGCCCATCGATAGTGGTTCTATTGTCATCGATGGTGTTGAACTCACCGACCCTAAAACAAACCACAACAAATTACGTCAGGATGTTGGCATGGTGTTTCAGCATTTCAATCTGTTCGAACATAAAACGGCCCTGGAAAATATTACAATGCCACAAATGGTGGTACTCAAACGCTCGCAGAAAGAAGCCGAAGACATCGGCCGCAAGCTACTTGAACGGGTTGGTATCGGTGACAGGGGAGATAACTACCCAAGTGAGTTGTCAGGTGGGCAGCAACAGCGCGTAGCGATTGCCCGTTCACTGGCGATGACACCCAAGGTTATGCTTTTCGATGAAGCAACGTCTGCACTTGACCCGGAAACTGTCGGAGGAGTTCTCGACCTGATGAAAGAATTAGCTGCTGACGGTACAACCATGGTAGTGGTTACCCATGAGATGGGATTTGCACGTGAGGCGGCTGACCGGGTTACCTTCATGGACGATGGTGAAATTATCGAGGAGGGCACGCCAGAAGAAGTGTTCGATAATCCGCAGCATGAAAGAACAAAATTATTTCTTAGTCAGATTATTTAAGCGATAGATTTTGTTCTGGTATAGACCAAGAATTTCATCTGGTATATACTACTGTCTGCAAAATGGCGGGTACGCTGAAACTACACTTAAAAACAGACCTGCGAGATGGGCAAACAACCATTCAATGAAAAATCAAGAGGGGATAAAGTTATGAAAAGAATTAGCAAATTACTGGGATTGGCTGTGTACACGCTTGGGCTGGCTTTTTTTGCCCAATCGGTATCGGCTGACGTACTAAAAGACATCGTCAAACGAGGCGAACTTCGCGTTGCTGTTCAGACGCAAGGCCCCCCCGTGAGCTTTGTCGACAAAGACGGTGCCCGTACCGGTTTTGCCATCGAGGTCGTCAAGATGATGGCAAAAGATATGGGAGTGGAACTCAAGCTTCTGGATTATGACTGGAAGGGACTGATCCCCGCGGTAAATTCCGGCAAGGCTGATTTCCTCGCTGCTGATATGACCCCTAATGCCAAGCGTACACTGGTATTGAGCTTTACTGAACCCTACCTGTACAGTGATGTGGTTCTTTATTCGAAAAAGAAGCAATCATTCAAAAAATGGCAGGATGCCTGTCAAGCGGGTGTATCTATTGGAGTCGTACAGGGCAGCAGTAACGTCGGCCTGTTGAAATCGAAGTGCCCTGACTCAAATATAAAGGAATTCGCCGGTGGTGGCGCCGCCGTGGCCCAGGCAGTTTCTGCTGACCGGGTAGATGCAGGTATCAACGATTACGCATCGGCTGCCGGTTATATGATGGATTACACCGACTTCCACATACTCGATGGCGCTCCCAAGCGCTGGCCGCTGAGTTTTGCCACACGCCCGGAGGAGACTCATCTACTGCGCTGGATGGACAATTATTTCATGCTGATCCGTAACGATGGACGCCTGGAGAAATTGGCCGATTACTGGATGCGTGGTCCAGCCTGGAAAAAAGATCACTAAACCGGATTTCTATTAACGTAAAACTCGTGGGCACTGGCAATTTACCAGTGCCCGCGGATCTCTTTGCACGAATGATCTAATAGTAAAACCAACCATTACACGGCAGGTTTAGTAATATGGACTGGATTCTCGATTTCTATAACTACCGGGTTGTCGTCCAGTACCTGCCGGAATTCGTTCGTGGTCTCGGAGCAACCGCGTGGATTTCGCTTGTTGCGCTGGTGCTTGCACTCACAATCGGCACCATAGTCGCGATCATGAGAATGTCGCACAATCCTATTTTGTGGAGAGTTGCCGCGGGTTATGTACAGACAATCCGTTCGACGCCGTTACTCATCCAGATCTATCTGATCTATTTCACCTTACCTGCATTGCCACTACTCGATCGTCGCCTGGACGAGCTCGAAGGCGGCATCATCGCGCTTGGCCTGAATGCCGGCGCCTTCATGAGTGAAATTATCCGTGCCGGCATCGAGTCCATCTCAAAAGGGCAGAACGAGGCTGCCCAGTCGGTTGGTATGACCTACCTGCAACGTATGCGCTACGTGGTTTTACCACAGGCATTTGCCAGAGTAGCGCCGCCCTTGCTGGGGCAGACCGCGGTACTGATCAAGGACAGTTCACTGGTTAGCTTTATCGGTGTATTCGAGCTGTTCGGGGCCGGCCTGGTCATCCTTAACGAACGCCTGATGCCAAACGAGGGGTTTTTAACCGTTGCTGCCTGTTACCTGGTCATCTATACAGTCATGTTGCAGGTATCGGTGTATGCACAACGCCGCCTTGGCGGAACTGCAACGGTTTAAGGGGGAGAAATGTACGACGTTATTAAATCAACCATGCCGTTTCTGCTGGAAGGCTTATGGATAACCTTTCAACTCTCGATAATCACCATTTTCTGTGGAAGCCTGCTCGGGGCCATCGTCGGCATGCTGAGAACCGTGGACTCCAGGCTGATCAACTATCCACTGGGCATGTATATTCATGCATTACGCGGAACACCTTTCCTGATTCACCTCTACTTCGTCTATTTTATGCTGCCGGCAATCGGAGTTTCATGGCTTCAGTTTGAAGCCTATACCGCGGCTATTATAGCGCTCAGCCTGTATACTTCGACCTATGTGGCTGAAATTATCCGTGGTGCTATCGAGGCCGTGCCTCGCGGTCAGGGCGAAGCGGCCCGGGCAACTGGCATGACTGCGATGCAGTCCATGTGGTATGTGGTGTTGCCGCAAGCGGTTAAAATGATGATCCCACCCATGGGCGGTATTTACGTGATGATCATCAAGGGCACCTCCATTGTCTCGGTCATCGGCATAGCCGAACTGGTTCGCGCCGGTGAACATGCCACCCAGCGCCATCCAAAAGAGCTGATGGTCATCTATGGTATGACAGCGCTTTTGTATTTCGTATACTGTTACCCTGTTCTACGTCTCGCCCGATGGGCTGAAACCAAATATGGAAGCGTTCGCTTGCCCTCCTGATCTCGCGGATATTTTTTGCCAGGAAAATTGGATGCTCCCTGGCTGTTGTATAGCATCGGTTTAAATGAAAATTGTTACCTACAATATCCAGTTCGGACTCGGTAAGGACGAACGCTTTGATCTTGAAAGGGTAGCCAGCGAAGTCGACGGTGCCGATGTTATAGCGCTGCAGGAAGTCGAACGCTATTGGCAACGTAGCGGCAATGTTGACCAACCAGCGCAACTCGCTAAATTCCTGACTAAGTACTATTGGGCTTATGGTCCCTACTTCGATGTCGATGCCAGCACATCTGAGCCTGATGGCAGGATAAAAAATGTCCGGCGGCAATTCGGTAATATGATATTGTCGAAAACACCAATCCTCTCTACGCGGCTATTCCCGCTACCAAAATCAGCCTTACGTCATCGTCATAACATGGTAGTAGGAGTATTTGAGGGGGTGGTAAAACTAGTGAATGATGGTGCATTGAGAATATATAACGCCCATTTGGGCGCGCGTTCTCAGCATGACCGTGTCGCACAAATTAATTCTATTCGTAAAACCATTCGTAGCGCACCTGCCCAGGGGGGTGCCTGGACCGGGCCTCATGCACAATCTATGTGGGAAGCCCATGGGCACAAATTATGGGAAGAAGATTCCACCCCGCCGCCGATGCCGGAGTCTTTCGTTTTACTGGGGGATTTTAATCTGGAATACAAAGACCCCGAATACGATCATCTGGTTGGTCCAATGGATGGAGATCTTGGTCGAATCTCCTCCAGGGAGGAATTTATCGATACCTGGGTCGTATCAGGGCATGAAGAAAATGAAGGAACTACCTTCCTGGACGCTACCTCTTCCGGAGAAACCCGGGGAATGCGAATTGATTATGCCTTTGTCGATGAGTCGATGAAAAAGCAGGTACTTGGAGCACGAATTGATGAGCAGGCCCAGGGTTCAGATCATCAACCTTACTGGATAGACCTTGATTATGCGCCAAATGATTAATCGGAGGTTCCCTGGTCCATAACATCTTTCAACCCTAAAACTGAAATACTCGCGCCTGATACTTTTAACGTAATCAATCTGTTGCACGCCTTTCGTTGGTTTTTATTGTAGCTTTGGCACGAGGGTTAAGCTGAGAGATGGCGGTGGAACTGGCCGGCATGTTGACGAAAGCAGGGCGCTCATCGGCTGGGCGGGAATCTCGTTTTCCCATGCGATAAAGTGCAAAGGATACAAATACGAGGCTGAAAAAAATCGTGTGGATAAAAAGCCCCGGGGGACCCAGGATGTCCATAGCCAAACTTCCGGTGATCGGACCCAGTGCCATGCCTACAGCAAAAGCCAACATCAGGGTCGCGCACAGTGGCACCATTTGTTTGGGCGAAACGTAGTCTCCGGCGTGTGCCAGGACAATGGGATAAATCGACATGGCAAAACCACCGAGGATACCAACAAGGACGACATAGACCCAAAGAGGCATGGTAGGCATGAAGGCAATAATTGCTGAGAATAAAGCCATCATCAGCATGCCGAAGATCATCACCTTGCGCCGGTCGCGCTTATCCGAGGCCCAGCCCATCGGCCACTGCAGCGCAAGCGCACCTACCTGCAATGCGGCGCTCAGCATTACGGCGCCCGATACCTTCAATCCGATTTCCACCCCATAAATCGCGATCAGGTTGTTCATCGGGCTATTTGTCATGCCCAGGCACATGCAGCCAACTACTGCCAGCGGGGTTGTCTGGTAAACCTTTTTAAGACTCATCCTCTCTCTTATGGGCGGTGTAGGGTTGCCACCGTCCCGCAGCGCAACCGGTAGCAGCGAGAGTGAGAAGAGGGCGCTTACCAACATGAAATGCCAGTTTCCACTGATAGCCGAAAAGGTAAAGACAAGCGGTCCAAGCGCCTGGGCCGCCTTGTAGAAGATCATGTAGACGCTCATTACGCGCCCACGCACAGAAGGTTTTGTTTCGCCGGAAATCCAGCTATCCGAAACAGTCAGCAGTCCGGCAAAACAGATCCCGGACAGGAGACGTGCGCTGGTCCAGAGCGCCAGGTCGGTGTCGATGGCGAGTGCCAATGTCAAAGCCGACAGTACTGTCGCAAAACAGGCGAAGGCGCGGATATGGCCGATACGGTGAATCAGAGGCGGTGCATAGAAACAGCCCAAAAAGAAACCGGTTGCGAAACCGGCGGCCATGATTCCTATTTCCGTCGTGCTAAACCCCGCCTCCTGCATTCGCAAAGGCAGCAGGACCGATAGCAGTCCCATGCCTCCTTGCAGGAAGACAATTCCGGTTATTATTGCGCCAACAGCAGTATAGGGATTCATGTCTAAAGTTTACTGTAAATTTAGCAACAGCTTGATAAATTTATCAGGATAAATTGCAACAAATTCTGCGACACGATACCGGTGCATAGTTACCGCTGAGAACCAATCTGCAACGCACTAACCCGCATAATGCATGAGGGGATCGGATTTTAGGGAAAAGCTGGCAAAACAGTTTGCACGATCGCCTGCAGAAGCATAGCCATAGCTATGGGTGAATCGGATAAAGGGAAAGATCCTGTGGATCTTTTCCCCGGTGAACGGGTTGCTCACGGATGAGCAACCCTGGATCAACCAGCCTGGCAGGACAGCCAGGCGCAGGTGAAAGGGAGATCGGTAAAAATGTGAAGCCAGCTTTTTACTAAAACCGATCAGGTACAAACTGTATTTTTCTTATTTCGCCAATTCTCTCTGTAACTCACTGATTTTAAATATTAAATAACCTAAACCGTACCGCCTTCGTGAAATATGCGGGTTAAACCAACTTCATGGCTTTTTCGCCAATAGTACTGCCCTTTTTGGTGCTGGCAATCCTTCCACCGTCAAATCCTTATTTTTCGCATCCAGGCAATCTGTCAAGGATTCGAATCTCATCCATTCGGTCGAGCGCTGTTCATCGGCTGTGGTGACGCTAATATCGACAATTTTCACATCTTCGAATCCACAACGATTTAACCACTTCGCCAGTTCCTCGGCACTCGGCAGAAACCAGACATTGTTCATCCTCGCATATCGACCCTTCGGTACCAGGACATCGCCTTCTCTACCATCAATAACCAGGGTCTCTAGACACAATTCACCGCCCGATGCGAGCAGGCCCTTCAGTTGGTAGAGATGATCGATCGGGCTTTTCCGATGATAAAACACGCCCATCGAAAATACAGTATCGAACCAGCCCATATCGGCTGGAATAGCTTCTATACCTAATGGCAAAAGATGAATGTCGGTCCTTTGCACGCATTTCTGCATCGCCTGAAATTGCATATTAAACAGGACCGAGGGTTCTATACCGAGGACCAGACTGGGGGATTGATCTAACATACGCCAACAGTGGTAACCATTGCCGCATCCGATATCGAGTACACGTCTATTCTCTAGCGCGGCCAGATGGGGTAGCACTCTTTGCCACTTTAAATCGGATCGCCATTCGCTATCTATCAGAATATCCGCAAATTGATAGGGGCCCTTGCGCCACGGCATCAAACCCTTTAGGGCGAGGTGTAGCAGTTCCTGGTCTTCGCAATCACCTTCTACAGTAATGGCCGTTCTATCAAAATATACCCTGGCATTATCGATTTTGGGCAACCGTGACAAGGCTTGCGACCAGCGCGGGAAATCACCATGATGTATAAACCATTGTATTTTCCGGGCCTCGAGCAGCTTTACCCACTCCCCGAATCCAGCATCTTTCAACTGGGCAAATAGCGCTTCAAAATCCATTATTTAATGGCTAGATAAGAAACAAAGTTGAAACAACGAAAACACTGGTATATTTCGCTGAATCCAGCCGTTTTCAACCGCTGGTAATGTACACTTTCCTGGTCTGAAACCAGTACATTTTCAAGCGCGGTGCGTTTCTGGCTTATTTCCAAATCACTATACCCCTGCATTTTTTTGAATGCCTGATGCAACTGCACCATGCGCTGGTTTTCCAGGTTCCGATCGAATAAAACCTTTTCAGACAATACCAATACACCACCAGTTCTCAAACCCTGGGCAATACGACTCAGCAAGGATTGCCTATTATCCCGGTCGATAAACAGCAACGTCAAATTCAGCACTACCATCGAGGCATTGCGAATTTCAATTTTTTGGATATCTTCACATAGCCATTTAATATCACTGGATTCACCCAGTTGTTGGCATTTGCTGATCATCGAGGGTGAGTTATCCACCGCAATTATGCTGCAATCCAGCTCCCGGGTTTGCTCTGCTACAATTCGAGACGCTTCGCCCAGAGAGCATCCGAGATCATAAATATTGCTTTCATCCTGCACAAAAATACCGGCGTAAAGACCAATCATACGCAATAACAACTCGTAACCGGGAACAGATCTTGAAATCATATCCTGAAATACGCGCGCTACATTTTCATTGAATTCGAATGCCTTGACCTCGCTCAATGGTTTTGCGAACACCTTGTCCTTATTCGATGGTTCAATCATATGAAACGGCCTGCACTATAAAAAAAAGGGTTAGGTAATTGAAATGCCTTGACAGTCTATATTTATGGGGCAAATTAATACCACAGTCCGGCAAGCTCATCATCCAGATATACCTGTGGCGTTAACGATCTTTTCCAGGGAGGTATTTTATGTTTTTGAAACAAGCGCTTGAGGCGATGAATGTCTGGATTCGAATCATTATTGTTAAGTCTAAATTTCAGTTTGATCGATTGACCGCTGTCTTTCTGCCTGAGATGCTGAAAAATCGATCTTCTTTCTAGTTCGAGACCGATTTCGCTGATTTTCAATTTAGTTGAAATATCGAAATCATAGGTTTCATGCAATGGCACCCGGCTTTCCTGACTGACAATATATAAACACTGATTATATATACGAATTTCATACCCACTGCCACTGACTACCGGCATCGAATCGGCCCGGGAATTCAATTGTCGCACGAGTTCATTTAGCCTGCTCTGAGGCAAGCTCGCACAGTGGTATTTTTTCAGCCAGTACCTGATCAGATTTTTTTGCCTCGGCGGGGTAAGTTGGTGTAACGTTTTACGGCATAAAAGATCGCTACTTTCCTGTTCATTCTGGTATCGAACATGATGATAATCCTGCGCACCGAGTTCATCGAGTGCCTGTTGAGTCTCGACCTGAATTGCTATAACCGATCGAATCGATTCGAGGTATCCGGGCCATCGGTTTTTAATCTTTGGAATAACCTGATGGCGTAAATAATTTCTGTTAAATCGATCGGATAAATTGCTCGGGTCGTCGTACCATTCGATTTGATGCGCTAGAGCATAGGCCGAGATTTCAACACGAGAAACATCAAGCAATGGTCGAAGTAAAAGCGAACGCCCGATAGGCCTGCGATACGCAATCCCCCTGAGTCCGGCACTGCCGGACCCTCGCAAGATGTTTAGCAAGAATGTTTCAACCTGATCATCTGCATGGTGGGCGGTAAGCAAACAATCGCCTGGCGTTAACGCCTGTTCGAACAGTGCGTATCGCGCTTTTCTCGCTTCCGATTCGAGATTGGCCGTCTCTGGGTCGAGGTTTAAATGGCTGACTTCAATATCCAGTTCATAGCGGTCAGCTACCGACTTGCAGAAGGCTTCCATTTCGTCGGCTATATCCTGTAAACCGTGATTGACATGCCAGAGCTGAGTTTTGAACCGGCGTGGATAAGATTTCAATAAATGCAGTAATACACAGGAATCGACGCCACCGCTAAACGCAAGCACGACTCGCTCGATTTCTGCGGGAATAGAGCCGAGACAATTTTCCAGCTGTGGATTGAATCCTGATTTAGGTTTCATCGATGCACAAGGCACAGGAAGGGATTCTGCGCCATCTTTAGCCCGCATATAGCATGAAGGGAACGAAGTTCAGGGGAAATATGGCAAACAAGGTTGATTGATCGTCCGCCGATGCATAGCCGTAGCTACGCATCAAGGAGGATCGATCAAGATTGGCCGCCAGATTTTTCCTGAATTCGTTCAGGTACAAACTGTATTTTTCAAATATTAGAGATTTTCTCCTAAATATTTGAATTTATTAATAAAAGTCATAAGTAGACACCGCCTTCGTGCAATATGCGGGTTAGCAGTGCTCTATCCCTCTTTAAATTGACCAAAGCTCATTAATTTCTGATATCTCTGGTCGAGCAATTTATCAAGGCTAACCGATTCCAGAGTTTCAATATTTTCGATCAGACTGTGCTTCAGAGTTTTTGCCATCTGGTCGTGGTTGCGATGTGCCCCGCCCAGCGGTTCTTCGATAATATTATCCACCAGTTTGAGCGCAAATAATCGTTCGGCGGTGATACCCATTGCTTCAGCGGCCTGTGGTGCCTTGTCCGCGCTCTTCCACAAAATAGAAGCACAACCTTCGGGAGAGATAACCGAGTATGTCGAATATTGCAGCATATCAATTCGATCACCGACGCAAATGGCGAGCGCCCCTCCGGACCCACCTTCGCCAATAATGGTACAGATCACGGGAGTCTTAAGGTCCGCAAGTGTATACAGGTTGCGCGCGATGGCTTCACTCTGGCCGCGTTCTTCCGCCCCTATTCCCGGATAGGCACCAGGCGTATCTACCAGGGTGATCAGTGGCATCTTGAACTTCTCAGCCAACTTCATCAAGCGTAAGGCCTTGCGATAACCTTCTGGCCGTACCATGCCAAAGTTCCTTTTAATCTTCTCTCGCGTATCACGACCTTTTTGCTGTCCGATTACCATTACCGGCTTACCGTCGAGCCTGCCTATTCCGCCTATAATAGGGTGATCATTAGTGTATGCACGATCACCATGTAGATGCTCAAAATCGCTAAACATACGTTCAATATAGTCTAGCGCATAGGGTCGGTTAGGATGACGGGATAACTGTGAAATCTCCCAGGGTTTGAGTTTCGAAAAAATAGTCGCGGTTAGATTTTCCGCCTTTTTCTCCAGGGTCAGGATCTCTTCCGAAATATTAATTTCTGAATCGTCGGTAACATAACGAAGTTCGGAAATTTTTGCCTGCAGCTCGGCGATTGGTTGTTCAAATTCGAGAAAATTGGGATCCATGATTATTTTTAATTGTCCGGATAACTAGTATGCATATTGCATGAAGGGATCGGAGTTTAGGGAAAAGCTGGCAAAACAGTTTGAGCGAACGCCCGCAAAAGCATAGCCATAGCTATGGTTCAAGGGGGATCGGTCAAAATGTGAAGCCAGATTTTTTCTAAAACCGATCAGGTACATACTGTATTTTCCATTTTCGTCAATTCTCTCTGTCATTCACTGATTTTAAGGATTAAATAACCTATACCGTACCGCCTTCGTACAATATGCGGGCTGATACTAGTGTAGCGATTCAACAAGTCACTGTCATCAAGCATGCTGTTATATCGGAAACTATGACGGGTCAATTCGATATAGACGCGTTTATAGACACGAGCGCCTCGGATGGGTTCGGATGTTGCGTGATCGGACGCCCAATGACCAGATAACTGGCACCGTCGGCAAGTGCTCGCTGCGGTGTCACTATGCGCTGTTGGTCATCACTCGCCGATCCCTCAGGCCGAATCCCTGGCGTCACCAATAAAGGGGCATCGCCTAATTTTTCACGCAGTCCCCTGGCCTCGCGGGCAGAACAGACGAGGCCGTCAAGGCCGGAATCTATAGCCAGTTGGGCAAGTCGCTCGACAAATGCCTGCGGTTCCTGCTCTATGCCAAGCTGCCGCAAGTCCGATGCTGACATGCTGGTTAGCAAACTAACCGCAATTAGGTAAGGCCGGTTAACGCCTATCATTTCAACACCCTCACGCGCCGCAACTAACATCGAACGCCCACCGAGGGCATGCACATTCACCATCCATACTCCCAGCTGAGCGGCGGCGTAGACAGCCTGCCTGACGGTATTCGGTATATCGTGAAATTTTAAATCGAGAAATACATCGAATCCCCTGGCCACCAGCGTTTCAACAAACTGCGGCCCGCTACGGGTGAATAATTCCTTGCCTACCTTTAGTTTGCATAAATCAGGGCTGGTTTTATCTACAAAGCTGAGAGCCTGATTTTGCTCGGCATAATCCAGCGCAACTATTATTCGGGGATCGATATCGGACATCGCCTAAACCGGTTTCATCGTCGACCAGTTTCGGCAACTGGGACAATTCCATTGTATCGCGTGGCTTTCGTAACCACATAACGAGCACACATACTCAGTTTTCTTATTTTGCATCGAAAGTAAAAATGTCGACAGACTCGCCCAGGTTTCTGATAAATGAGCAGGATCTGATTTCAGAAATCGTAAGGCAAACTCAAACGCTTCGAACGATGGGGACTGTTTTAATACATCGGATAAAAATAATCTCGCTTTTTCAATCTGATTAATGCTGGTGTAATGTTCGATTAATGCAATAGCCAGGCGCGTGGATGGATTTTTTTGATATTGCTCCTGTAAAAAATTCTTGTACGAATCGGAATCTTTACCGCGGGAGTAAATTTCTCCAGCCGGAGCAATATACAGATTCATATATTCCGGATTAGATCGGATGAGCTGTCGGAATATTTTCTTTGCAGCGCCAACATTGTTCGAATTTAAATGGTGTTTAACTAAAAGTAACGCTGCCCTGACACAGGCCTTATCGACATCGAGGGCCCTGGCCAGGCTCTCTCGTACCAGCTTATTATTTCCAACTTTCATCGCCGAATCAGCCAACTCACAATAACAATGGCTTAAAATGACTGCCGCCCCGGAATCGCCGCGATCATATAACATCTGCGCACAGTCAATCGCTTCGTCCCAGGATTTTTCGGTGATGTATAAATCCAGTAGATTCCGATAGGCGCCTAATTCATCCGGCTTTAACTGAATCATCTCTTTAAACAGCTTTTCGGCGCGGTCCAGCAAACCTGCCTTTAAATAATCGTTGGCTAGTTCGCCTATCGCCATATTCCGCTGTTTGCGACTCAAATCAGGCCGTGCCAACAAATTTTGATGAATCTTAATGGCTCGATCAACTTCTCCCTTGGAGCGCAACAAATTGCCCAGCACAACGTGGGTTTCAACCGTATCGGCATTTACCTTGATGAGTTCGCTGAAAGTCTCAATTGCCTTATTTGAGTCATCGGCAAGTAAATAGTTAAGCCCTTTGACATAGGACTCAGAATAGCTTTTTGAACCATTGGCAGTAGAGGCCTGACCGGTTGGCATCCATCGACCGACAATCCAACCGATCAGAATGGCAACGAGGACTAACGATAATAGCCAGATATCCACAATAATTTTGGCCGGCGTTAACTATCTAAATTGATGTATCTTTAATAACTTCGTCGGAATATAGGTTGCCGGCTTAAGTTTGATTATTCGCGCGATCCCGTAGTTCTTTACCCGGTTTGAAATGGGGCACATGTTTTCCCGGAAGCTCTACCTTTTCTCCTGATTTTGGATTTCGGCCGATTCTGGGTGGGCGGTAATGTAGACTGAAACTGCCGAAACCCCTGATTTCAATGCGATCTCCACTAGATAATGCGCTGCTCATCATTTCTATTAAACTCTTGACCGCCAGTTCAACATCCTTATAGGCAAGATGCCCTTGATTTCTGGACAGATTTTCAATCAAGTCTGACTTCGTCAGAGAGGGTACATATTCTTGTTGTTTCATCACCACTCCCAATTATCAGTCATTGACGGCGAAGCCCCGGCTTCACCGCCAATGATACCAGATTCTAAGAATCCATTTTTTCTTTTAACAAATCACCAAAACTGGTAGTTGTTGTGTTTGAATCGCTACTCGCTGCATAGTCTTTCAGGGCTTCCTGCTCTTCATCGGAATCTTTTGCCTTAATCGACAGAAATACACTACGGCCCTTGCGATCCATGCCCGTTATCTTGGCTTCGATCTGCTCGCCTTCGTTCATGTATTTGCGGGCATCTTCTACCCGGTCATTGGCCATCTCAGAAGCACGCAGCAAACCTTCAATACCATCGCCAAGGTCAATTATAGCGGCCTTTGCATCTACTGAGATAACAGTACCAGTGACGGTACTGCCTTTCGGATTGCTGGAGATAAAGCTACCAAATGGATCTTTCTCAATTTGTTTAATACCGAGAGAAATACGTTCGCGCTCGGGATCGATAGATAATACCATCGCCTCCAGTTCCTGACCTTTCTGATAATCACGCACTGCTTCTTCACCTGTTTTGTTCCAGGACAAATCAGTCAGATGAATTAATCCATCGATATTTCCATTGAGGCCGATAAAAATACCAAAATCAGTAATCGATTTAATCTTGCCGGCAATGATATCGCCCTTGCTATTGTTAGCGCCGAACTCGTCCCAGGGGTTTTGCTTGCACTGTTTCATTCCAAGTGAAATTCGACGGCGTTCTTCGTCAATTTCGAGGATAACCACCTCGACTTCATCACCCAGGGTAACCACTTTATTCGGGTTGACATTTTTGTTAGTCCAATCCATTTCAGATACGTGAACCAGTCCTTCGACACCATCTTCAATTTCAACGAAACAGCCATAATCGGTAATATTACTAACATGACCGAACAGCTTTTGACCTTCAGGATAACGACGCATGATATTTGCCCAGGGATCGTCGCCCATTTGCTTCAGGCCCAGGGAAACACGATTCTTTTCACGATCGAACTTCAATACCACGACATCAATTTCCTGACCGATTTCGACGACCTCGGAAGGATGTTTGACACGCTTCCAGGCCATGTCAGTGATGTGTAACAACCCGTCAATTCCGCCCAGGTCTAGGAATGCACCATAGTCGGTTAAGTTTTTGACGATACCACGTACGCTCTCGCCTTCTTTCAGCGTATCAAGTAGTTTTTCGCGTTCTTCGCTGAATTCTTTTTCGACCACGGCACGGCGTGAGACCACGACATTATTACGCTTTTGGTCGAGTTTGATAATCTTGAATTCGAGTTCTTTTTCTTCTAGATAGGCAGTATCACGCACCGGGCGTACGTCGACCAACGATCCCGGCAGAAATGCACGGATTTCGCCAATATCGACTGTAAAGCCACCTTTGACTTTACCAGTGAAACGACCAGTAATGATTTCGTCTGCTGCCTGGGCTTCTTCGAGCCTGGTCCAGGCTCTTGCACGTTTGGCTTTTTCACGCGACAAGCGTGACTCGCCGTAACCATCTTCGAACGAATCCAGCGCCACTTCGACAACATCACCGATGTTGACGTCGAGTTCGCCGCTTTCGTTATAAAACTGTTCTATCGGGATCACACCTTCCGATTTGAGTCCCGCGTTGACAATAACAACGTCACGATTGATATCGACAACTTCACCGGTGATAATTTCACCGATACGCATATTCATTTGAGTAATGCTTTCTTCAAACATTTCTGCAAAATTTTCTGACATGGAATAATTCCTAAAAGAGCTTGTAATATTGAAAGCGTAACTCGGCTGACCCTACTACGGTTAAGTAAAAAAACCCTGCAGGCAGTGCGCCTACAAGGACCCATTCTTGATCATCTAACTTCTATCAGCTATTTCCCGTCGTCTCATCGATATGACTCATCACCAGTTCAGTAACCTGTTCCAGGTCGAGTAAACTCGAGTCGACAATAATAGCATCAGTGGCAGGAATCAGCGGCGATTCGCTTCGATAGCGATCCCGTTCGTCACGTTCGCTGATATCTGCCTGAAGCTGGTGGATATTAGCTGATATTTCCATACCAATCAACTGCTTATAGCGCCTAAGTGCCCTTATTTCGACCGAGGCGTATAAAAAAAACTTAAATTTGGCGGTTGGGAAAACAACAGTGCCCATATCGCGCCCATCGGCCACCAGGCCGGGTGGCTGAAAACAGGCCTGCTGCAAGCCGAGTAAATGTTTTCGTACCCCCGCATAACGAGCGATTATGGATGCCGCCTCACCGGTTGATTCCTGCCTGATCTCGCTCGAAACGTCCTGTCCATCAAGAAAAGGGATACATAATTCCTCTCCGACCTCGAATCGAATATCGAGACCCTGGAGAGCATCGACGACCTTGTCTTTCTGCTCCAGGTCTATTCCCATCTGCAGCGACTTTAGCGCGGCAAGACGATAAATAGCACCGCTGTCAAGCAAACGAAAACCAAGATTTTTTGCCACCCGCAACGCCAGAGAGCCTTTACCCGAACCACTCGGACCATCGATTGTTACGATATAGGGGGTATTTTCAGCCACTACTCGTCACCTTCATTCCCACCAGCCTCGCATGATCGACAAATCCAGGAAAAGATGTATTTACATTGGCGCAATCTCTGATGCTGATGGTTTCACTGGCGCGTAGTGAAGCAACACTAAATGCCATTGCGATACGGTGATCTCCATGCGACTCAACCACACCGCCACCGATGTTACCGCCCTGGATGCTGATACCATCTGCTGTTGGTTTGGCCTCGATGCCGAGCGTCTTTAAACCATCCGCCATCACCTGAATCCGATCGCTCTCTTTCACTCGTAGTTCTTCGGCCCCGCTTAGTTGAGTCTCACCTTTAGCGCAGGCAGCGGCGATAAATAGCACTGGAAACTCGTCTATTGCCAAAGGTACCAACGATTTCGGTATTTTAATACCTTTCAACTCCGCGCTACGCACGCGAATATCGGCGACAGGTTCACCACCAATTTCACGCTTGTTGAATAGCATGATATCTGCGCCCATTAGCTTGAGAATCTCGATCACCCCGGTACGTGTCGGGTTAATGCCAACATGTTGCAAGGTGATTTCAGATTCCGGCGCGATACTGCCCGCTACGAGAAAAAAAGCGGCTGAAGAGATATCTGCCGGTATTTCAATATCGCAGGCATATAACGTCTGCCCACCTTTGATACTGATATCGGAACCATTAGTATCGACCTCGCAACCGAAGCCGCGCAGCATACGCTCGGTATGGTCCCTGGTTGCGGCGGGCTCACTAATGGTGCTTTTGCCTTCGACGTATAGAGTTGCAAGCATTAAACAGGATTTCACCTGCGCCGATGCAACCGGCATTCGATAATCAATCGCCCTGAGTTGAGACTGGGCATACACTTCAAGCGGCGCCATACCACCGGGATGGCTATCAATTTTCGCATTCATCGCCCGTAACGGTTCAATCACGCGATTCATCGGCCTGCTCGACAAAGATTCATCACCCGTCAACGTGGCATCGAACGCCTGCCCGGCAAGCAGTCCAAGCATCAGGCGCATCGCCGTGCCTGAATTACCCATATCCAGTGGATTTTCGGGTTTGCAAAGTCCGTGCAATCCAACCCCCTCCACGCGCACCTTGTCAGCGTTACGCTCGATCGAAACACCCATCGCCTGAAATGCCCTGAGCGTATTCAAACTGTCTTCACCCTGCAAAAAGCCTGAAATGTGGCTCACACCCCTGGCAATTGCAGATAATATGATAGAACGGTGCGAAATAGACTTGTCTCCCGGAACACGGATTAAGCCGCTTATAGCGCCGCCAGGAAGACATTCAAAGCTGCTCATTAACAATTCCCTATCAGCGTATCCCTTTCAGATTTCGCGGCACTAAACAATTCAAGTAAGCGATCCGAATCCTGTTCACGAATGGCCCCGGATACTTCATCGAGTTCCTGTTTAAAACCCTGAATAAATTTTTCCAGCGCATCGCCATTTGAAATACAGACATCTCGCCACATCACCGGATCACTGGAAGCAATTCGCGTAAAGTCACGAAAACCACCCGCTGCGTATTTGAATATTTCATCGTGATCATTCAAATTCGACAGGTAATTGACCAGCGCATAAGCCAGCATGTGTGGCAAATGTGATGTCGCGGCTAATACCTTATCGTGATGCTCCACATCCAGATATTCGATGCTGGCACCACAGTGGAGCCACATTTTTTCGATCTCTTTGACGGCGGCAGGATCAGTCGATTCAATCGGCGTCAAAATCACGCGTCGGCTTTGATAAAGGTCGGCAAGGCCGGCTTCGACGCCACTTTTTTCAGCACCGGCGATCGGGTGACCCGGTACAAATTGTCGGATTTTAGTACCGAGAGCAATCTTTGCTATTTCAATCACAGAACCCTTCGCACTACCGGCATCGGTAACTATAGCCTGCTCGGAAATACTATCGTTGATTTGCTCAAACGCCATTTTCATCGCCCCGAGTGGTGTAGCCAGCACGACGACATCAGCATTCTTCGCGGCATCGGCAATCGAAGTGGTATAACTATCGATTACGCCCAGTTCGATTCCTTTTTGCAGATTCTTCTGTCTACGCCCGCAACCCACAATATGACCGACGGCCCCGGCTTTTTTCAATGCCAGGGCAAGCGAAGCACCAATCAAACCCACACCGATAATGGCTAGCCGATCAATCATAGTAATTTGTCCAGCCTTTCCATTAATACTGCCTGTTGTTGCGGGGTGCCGATGGTGACCCGTAGAAACTCGGGCAAATTATAATTAGCCAACGGTCGCAGAATAATACCCTGCTGTAGCAAGCCTTGATAAATTTCATCGCATTGTTTACCGAATCTAACGGTGAGGAAATTAGCCACCGAAGGAATAGCTTCGATGCCCCTTGCGTCGAAATACTTTGCCAGTTGTTGCAAACCAGCCTGGTTGTTGTCTCGGCTGGCCTCAACAAAATCGTTATCTTCCAGGCTGGCGGTCGCAGCGGCCAACGCCAGGGTATTGGCATTGAAAGGTTGCCGTATTCTATTCAATAAATCACTTATTTCAGCGCTGGAAATGGCATAGCCCAGACGCAGGCCTGCAAGCCCATAAATTTTCGAAAAAGTTCGGGTCACGACCAGATTTTCATGTTCCGATAACCACTGTAAGGCGTCGGCATAATCTTCTTCATCTACATATTCAAAATAGGCTTCGTCGATTACGACTGCTATGTGCCCGGGTACCTGATCGATGAAGTCTTTTAATTCGGATCGATTCAGCCATGTTCCTGTCGGGTTATTGGGATTAGCAATGAATATGAGCCGGGTTTTATCGTTAATCAGCGCCAGCATAGCCTTTAAATCGTGACCGTAGGGTTGACTGGTGTCGAGTGCCAGGGCTCCAGCCACGCGCGCTTTCGCACCACAGGCTTGCACCACCAGTGGATATACCAAAAAGGCATACTCTGAAAATATAGCCTCGGCGTGATTATCCAGAAAGGTCCGGGCAAGCAAGTCGAGGACGTCATTTGAGCCATTGCCGATGGTTATCTGATTTTCTTCTACACCCAATTTATCTGCCAGTTTTTGCTTCAAATAAAAAGCGTTTGCATCCGGGTATAACTCTATATTTTCAAGAGCTGTGTTAATCGCCTGCTTTGCCAGATCTGAGCACCCCAGCGGGTTTTCATTCGAGGCAAGCTTGATCGCATTGCTTATTCCCAGCTCACGTTCGAGTTCTTCGACCGGCTTACCGGGTGTGTAAGGATGCAGGAGTTTTACTTGCGAGAGCGCAGAATCTATTACCGACACTAATCCACCTTATAGAGAAGACTTGGGATAAGAGCCAAGTACTTTAAATAATGCTGCCTGGCCTTTTAGTTCTTCTAGAGCCTTCCTGACATTATCCGACTGTTGATGACCGTCGATGTCGATAAAGAATATGTACTCCCATTTCCGATCGGGTGCCGGGCGCGATTCAATTTTATTCATGCTGATTTTGTTGTCGGCCAGCGGTTGAAGCAACGCCAGCAAAGCCCCGGGGTAATTTTTTGTCGATATCAGCAACGAAGTCTTGTCATCGCCGCTGGGGTCGACATCCTGATTGCCGATAATTACGAATCGAGTGGTATTGTCGGATAAATCTTCAATATTTTCGAAACAGATTTGCAGATCAAAAATTTCCACCGCTGGAAGGCCGCAAATGGCAGCTGCGTTTTGATCCTGGCTAGCAATTCGTGCCGCCTCGGCATTACTACTCAATGGTACTCGCTCAATAGACGGAAAGTTTTGATCGAGCCAATGCCGACATTGTGCAAACGATTGTTGATGCGAATAAATATGTTTAATTTTCGAAACATCTTGCGACTGATTGACTAAATGGTGATGAATGCGAATCTCCACTTCACCGCTGACTTTGAGATCGGAATCGATAAACATATCCAGCGTATGGCTGATCACGCCTTCAGTCGAATTTTCAACCGGCACCAGGCCATAATTCGCATGGCCGGACTCGACCGAACTGAATACATCGGGAATACTGCTCATCGGTATGGTCGTAACCGAATGACCAAAGTGTTTGAGTGCAGCGCTTTGCGTAAAGGTACCCTCGGGCCCGAGATATGCGATCTTTAGCGGTTGCTCCAGAGCCAGGCAGGCTGACATGACTTCACGCACCAGGCGCCCTACTTCGTCATCGCTAAGCGGACCGGCATTTTTTGATTTAATACGCTGGATTACCTGGGCTTCGCGATCCGGTCTGAAAAAGTTAATCGCATCTGGGGGAGTATCGCTATCTTGCCTTTTTACCTCGGCAACACTGACCGCGCAGCTCGCCCTGCGATTAAACAGTTCGAGTAGTTGATCGTCGATTTCATCAATCACATCGCGCAATTTTTGTAAGGCTTCGTCACTCATCCTGCGATTCGTCGTCACCAGTCTCATCGCCATTAACGCTTGCGGCCACCGGCTCAATTTGCACCAGTTGCTCGTTTTCGCCCAGGCGGATCAGGGTAACACCCTGTGTATTACGCGCGAGGACCGAAATATCTTCTACTGGTGTGCGCACCAGGGTACCCGCATTACTGATTAACATAACTTCTTCGTCACCGACAGTCTTAATCGCACCGATTACGCGCCCATTACGTTTCGAGGTCTGGATCGAAATAACGCCCTGACCACCGCGCCCCTGTACCGAGAAGCCCGAAACGCGGGTGCGTTTGCCGTAACCATTTTCAGTGGCAAACAGAATTTCGCCCTCGTCCGAATCTACCGCAATCAGCGAAATTACCTCGTCTTTGCTCTTGATCTTGATACCGCGAACACCTGCCGCAGTGCGGCCCATTGCACGAACATTGCCCTCGGAAATTCGAATACCTTTACCCGCGCTGGTAAACAGCATTAAATCGGAGTTACCTTCGGTTAGTTGAACGCCGATCAAGCTGTCCTCGTCACGCAGGTCAAGTGCAATAATACCGTTAGCACGCGGCCGCGAAAAGCTCGACAAAGGCGTTCTTTTCACCTTGCCACTGGCTGTTGCAAAAAAGATATATTGATCCTCCGGATACTCACGCACCGGCAGGATTGCGGTAATACGCTCGTTTTCTTCCAACGGCAACAGGTTCACCATCGGCCGGCCACGCGCGGTTCTACTGCCTATCGGCAATTGATAAACTTTTTGCCAGTAGACCTTACCGCGCGTCGAGAAGCACAACAGCGTGTCATGCGTCGAGGCGACAAACATTTGCTCGACAAAATCCTCGTCCTTAACTTTGGTTGCTGCTTTCCCTCGTCCACCACGCCGCTGTGCCGAATAAGACTCAAGTGGTTGTGCCTTGGCGTAACCAAGATGCGAGATAGTTACGACGACGTCTTCCTCGCTAATTAAATCCTCTACCGTTAAATCGGAATGATCGATAATAATCTCGGTACGACGCGGATCGGCGAATTGCTCCCTGATCGCTTCCAGTTCGAGACAAATAACCGCTTTCAGCCGCTCGTCTCGCTGTAAAATATCGAGCAAGTCCTCTATCTTTTCCAGAATTTCGCGATACTCGGTGAGAATCTTATCCTGTTCGAGTCCGGTCAGACGGTGCAGGCGTAAATCAAGAATCGCCTGCGCCTGTTTTTCGGTGAGTCGATATTTGTCACCTACCAGGCCGCAGTCCGGAGAAATGCCCTCGGGCCGTGACGAATCGGAGCCGGCGCGCTTTAACATTTCCATTACCACACCCGGTGTCCAGGCTTTATCCAGTAAAGCGGCCTTAGCTACAACCGGGTTCGAAGACTGTTTGATGAGGGCAATAATTTCATCAATATTCGACAGCGCAACCGCAAGACCTTCAAGAGTATGAGCCCTGTCACGGGCTTTACGCAGGTCAAAAATGGTACGCCGGGTAACCACCTCGCGGCGGTGTAAAATGAATGCCTCAATAATTTGCTTCAGATTCAACAACCGCGGCTGGTTATTCACCAGTGCAACCATGTTGATACCAAACACGTTTTGCATCTGTGTCTGTTTGTAGAGGTTATTCAAAACCACATCGGCAATTTCGCCACGACGCAATTCGATCACCATACGCATCCCGTCCTTGTCCGATTCATCGCGCAAACCGGTAATGCCTTCGAGGCGTTTTTGTTTCACCAGCTCGGCAATTTTTTCCAGCAGTCGTGCCTTATTTACCTGGTAGGGTAATTCGGTGACGATGATGCTCTGGCGGCCGGATTTACTTTCTTCGTAATGGGTCCGCGCGCGCAGGTATATTTTACCCTTGCCGCCACGATAAGCCTCGCGTATGCCTCGCGCACCGTTGATAAATCCGGCTGTCGGGAAGTCAGGCCCAGGGATACATTCCATCAAGTTTTCTACAGTGGAATCGGGTTGATCGATTAATAACAGGCAGGCATTCACCACTTCAGACAAATTGTGCGGCGGTATATTGGTCGCCATGCCGACCGCAATGCCCGACGACCCGTTGATTAACAGGTTAGGAGTGCGCGTCGGTAATACAGCTGGTTCATATTCTGATTCGTCATAATTTGGCAGGAAATCAACCGTTTCCTTATCGAGGTCGGCGAGTAATTCATGCGCAATTTTCGACATGCGCACTTCGGTATAACGCATCGCAGCCGGTGAATCACCATCGACCGAGCCAAAGTTACCCTGTCCATCGATCAGCATGTGGCGCATCGAAAATGGCTGCGCCATACGCACTATGGTGTCATATACGGCGGTATCACCGTGGGGGTGATATTTACCGATAACATCGCCGACCACACGCGCCGATTTTTTATAGGGTTTATTGAAATCATTACCGAGCACGTTCATCGCGTATAATACACGTCGATGCACCGGTTTCAGACCATCCCGCACATCGGGTAATGCACGCCCGACGATGACGCTCATGGCGTATTCGAGATACGATTGACGCATCTCGTCTTCCAGATTTACCGGGAAAATTTCCTTGGCAATATCAGCCATAAAAATTGTTACTCATGAGTTACTTTTGACGCAGGATTGATTTATTTCGAATCTAAGGGATTTTAACACAAACCTAGGGGTCATCACTACTGGTTAAAATGTCTTCTCAGCGTTAACTTGAGGAAGTATTTGGCATTTACCCCAAAATACTGACCATAACCGCGATTAGTCGGTCCGATTTGCAATTCGATGAAACATATTGGTACTTTTTGAATTTAATTTGCAGCCCGCGATAAATCTTGTAAGGTTCGGCCATGAATAGCAAATACCAGATTTTAAAACCCAAATGGTTGCTCACAGTCAGCCCGGATTTCGAACTGCTGACCGACTATGCAGTTGTCATTAAAGGCGATCGAATTCAGAGCCTGCTACCCGCGGCAGAAGTACGGGAACAGGAAGAATTTAACCATGCAGAAATGATCGAACTTGCAAATCACGTGTTAATGCCCGGACTGGTGAACAGCCATACCCATGCATCGATGAGCCTGTTCCGCGGTATCGCCGATGATTTACCCCTGATGGACTGGCTCAATCATCATATCTGGCCGGCTGAAAGTCAGTGGGTAGACTCACAATTTATTGCCGACGGCTTTCAACTTACCGCGGCAGAAATGATTCGCTCAGGCACTACCTGTTTCAATGATATGTATTTTTACCCGGATGTAGTCGCACGTGAGGCGCAAAACGTCGGAATACGCGCCGTGGTCGGTCTAATCGTGCTGGACTTTCCAAGCATGTGGGCGAAAGATGCCGACGACTACCTGCACAAAGCGCTCGCCGTGCACGATGAAATTAAGGAGTTTTCACTGGTAAGCAGCTGTTTTGCGCCCCATGCCCCCTATACCGTATCGGATGGACCGCTGGAAAAAATAGCCATGTACAGCAACGAGCTGGATCTGCCTGTTCATATGCATATCCACGAAACCGCCCGTGAAGTCGCCGAGGCAGTAAAGAATTCAGGGTTACGGCCGCTCGAACGACTCGATCAGCTAAACTTGCTGAATCCGAATCTGATTGCTGTGCATATGACCGAGCTCAATGCATTCGAAATTGATCGCCTTACCGAAACCGGTGTCCACGTTTCTCATTGCCCTCAATCCAACTTAAAACTCGCGAGCGGGATGTGCCCTGTTGCTGAGCTACAGGAGCGAGGAATTAACCTTTGCCTCGGTACCGACGGTGCTGCCAGTAATAATGATCACGACATGTTTGCGGAAATGAAAAGCGCCGCCCTACTGGCAAAAGGAGTCAGCGGCAATGCGAGCGCCTGCGATGCTAAACAAACCATACAGATGGCGACGATTAACGGTGCCAAAGCCCTTGGCCTGGGAGATTCAATCGGATCGATCGAGGTCGGTAAACAGGCTGACCTGATAGCGGTTAACCTGTCGCGACTCAACACACAACCTGTGTATGATCCGGCTGCGCAGTTAGTGTATGCAGTTAACAGCCAACAGGTTTCACACGTCTGGATAGCCGGAGACTGTCAAATGCGCGATTACAGGTTATGTAACCTGGACGAAGATGCGATAATCAGGCGAGCACAATCCTGGGCAGACAAGGTAAGCAAAACACAATGAGTCATGTAAACGTCGACCCGATCGAAATCGAGAAATTTCAGTCTATCGCCAGTCGTTGGTGGGACCCGGAAAGCGAGTTTAAACCGCTGCACGACATTAACCCTTTGCGTGTCGACTATATAGAAACACGTAGCGGCAGTCTAAGCGGTAAAAAAATTCTCGACATCGGATGCGGTGGTGGGATTCTGACCGAGGCCATGGCATTAAAAGCTGCCACCGTAACCGGTATCGACATGGCTGAGATGTCACTCAAGGTTGCGAAAATGCATTTGCACGAGTCAAAGCTCGAGATTGATTATGAAATGATTACCGCCGAAGAATATGCAGAGCAGCATGCAGGCGAATTCGATATAGTCACCTGTCTGGAAATGCTTGAGCATGTCCCGGACCCTGCTTCTATCGTTGCCGCTGCCACAACTCTGTTGAAGCCCGAAGGGCAGTTATTTTTCTCGACCATTAATCGCAACCCGAAAGCCTTTGTTCTGGCAATACTCGGAGCTGAATATATTTTAAACATGCTCCCCAGGGGTACTCACGAATATAAAAAATTCATCAAACCATCCGAACTCGCCTCGGCGGTTCGGTCCAATGAAATGGAAGTACTCGATATCACCGGCATGACTTACAACCCACTGACTAAAAACTACAGACTGGGCCGCGATATCGATGTTAATTACCTGATGCACTGCGCCCACCAATGATTGAAGCGGTTCTGTTTGACCTTGATGGTACGATGATCGATACCGCACCCGACATGGGTGGCGCTTTAAACAACTTACTGATCGAAGAGAACCTCGCGCCAATTTCACTCGATATAATTCGCCCCTATGTATCACAGGGCGGACTGGTACTGACAAAACTGGCTTTTTCGGAGCATGTACCCGAATGTGAAATCGAACCTTTACGGCTGCGCTTCCTGGATCATTATCGTGCTATCGTGGCGAAAAACTCAGTCTTGTTTGATAGTTTTGAACAAGTACTCGGGGAGCTTGAGGCACAGACTATACCCTGGGGTATAGTCACCAATAAACCCGAATGGCTAACCACCCCGCTACTGCAACAAATGGCTCTTGATCAGCGGGCTGCTGTCGTCATTTGCGGCGACACACTGGAACATCGTAAACCACACCCGCTACCCCTTATCGTTGCCGCCGAAACCATCGGTATTGCATGCGAAAACTGCGTCTATGTTGGCGATGACCAGCGTGATGTCGACGCCGGAAGAGCGGCAAACATGAAAACGCTGATAGCCGCTTACGGCTATATCGAGCAGGGTACTAACCTCGATGAATGGCAGGCCGAAGGCATCATCGAACATCCTTTAGACTTGTTGTCACATCCGCTACTGAAGGAGCCTTTGATCAATTCATGAATCAACATCTGTTCGTTAAAATAGGCCAACTCTTCGTTGCCAATCTTGCCAATAGATTTACTATTGCCTGCGATTGGCACCTTGATTTGGCCTATTTTAACTTCACATCTGAATAACCCAGAATTGATCAGAGGCTCCTTAGATAATACCATGACACAGATACCCGAAACCTTTTCACTTCGCGATGGGTTATTAAAAGATAAAATTATTCTTATCACCGGCGCTACCGGCGGATTCGGCAAAGCAATTTCGCTCGCCTGTGCCAGCCATGGGGCAAGCGTTATTCTGCTGGCGAAGAATTTACGCCTGGTCGAAGCACTTTACGACGAAATCGAAAATGCCGGTTTTCCAAAACCAGCAATTTATCCGATGAACCTGGAAGGTGCTACCGAAAGTGATTACCAGCAACTGGCGCAAAATATCGACAAGGAATTTGGTCGCCTCGATGGATTAATACACTGCGCGGCATTGCTAGGTGCACCAACCTCGTTTGAACATAGTGATACCGAAACCTGGTATCAGGTACACCAGGTAAACCTGCACGCGGCCTACCTGCTAACCCGCAGCACCATTTCGCTACTAAAGAAATCGAAACAGGCCTCGCTGGTATTCATGACCGACGATAAAAAAACCGCCTACTGGGATGCTTATTCAGTCAGCAAGCAGGGCGTAACCGCGATGGCTCAGCTACTCGCCGCCGAGTTCGAAGGCAGTTCACTACACGTCAACTGCGTGAATCCGGGTAAGACTAAAACTGCCCTGCAAATACGTGCTTTTCCAGCCGCCGACGATAACGATTCGCTGCCCACAGCCGAAGACCATGCAAACATCTTCCTTTATTTAATGAGTGATGAACTACAGGAAAACGGGGCCTGCTTTTCACCGCGCAATAAATAGAATATAGGGCCTGCCCCCAATACACGGTAACTTGTCGCGCTGATAAAATATTTAAAGTGAAGAAAATGAAATATATTGCGGCTTCAAACAAATAGTACAGGCCGCAACTTTTGGTAGATTTAAGCAATTATGTGTAAACGATACAAAGAGTATGGTTAGAACTTTTTTTGAAAGAATGAAGGGCGGTAAGCTTAGCCAGCATATTGCATGAAGGGAACGAAGTTCAGGTACAAACTGTATTTTTCGTTATTCATGATTTTCGTGCCTAATTGTTTGAAATTAATCATAAATATCCACTGCTGTCCCGTTAACTTTCGGCGAATTGGCTGTAAGCCTTATTGATAAAAGTCATCAGGGCTCATAGAAACCATGAGACATGAAAATCAACAAAAGCTCCGTCATTCCGGACAGCGGTTTTTGCTGATCCGGAATCCAGGATTTTCAACAGT
>Ga0255049_10000290_pt1 | contig 31115 bp, 25 predicted proteins | sample JV7_2_3_MG_FD_183615 | JGI IMG/M metagenome (GOLD analysis project Ga0255049, IMG submission 183615) | Seawater microbial communities from Jervis Inlet, British Columbia, Canada - JV7_2_3 | ecosystem: Environmental > Aquatic > Marine > Inlet | place: Canada: British Columbia | collected 2016-10-06 | reverse complement strand
CCTGACGGTATACTTGAAAAAGTTCAGATTTATTCTGATGCACAAGGAAACAGGGAAGAGATCCTTGCTGTTTATGAAGAATTAAAACAGGAAATAGTTGATTTTACTAATAAGACAACTAAGTTGATAGCTGTCCATGACCATGAGAAGAAGAAAAAGAAGAAATCTTGGTGGGGTTCTAAGAAATGATGAATGATGGATTAGGTTGGTGGCTATTAATTCTGATTACTTCTGCCATCATCATCATCCTCGCATCAGTAGGAATGGTTACAGTACTTAAGTGGATGGGTGGTTATGCTTTTTGATGTATTGAAAACATTAGTTCTGTTTTTCTCGGCTGCGACACTAGCTGTCGTTCTAGTTTATCTAACATTAATATTCTTTCTTGCCAGTTAAAAGGAGAGGTAATGACTCTTATAAAATATCTATGTTTGATTATTTTTCCAATAGTAGCAGGGATGGTAATGTCTGGTGGAGTAGCTCAGTTTCTTGATCCACCATCAGCATTTATTGTTATTATTCCTACTCTTGGAACTTTACTAGTAGCATACAAGGGATCTTTCATATCATCATTTTCTGCTATATGGAAAGATGCAGATAGTAAATCGCTTGATACTGCTATTGCTTTTTGGCAAACAGTTAAAAGCTGTGCCTTCGGATATGGTTGTTTAGGGTTTATGATTGGCTTGATTTCAATGCTAGGAAGTTTGGATGATGTAAGCTCTATTGGACCAAAGATTGCAATAGGTCTGATATCAGTTATGTATGGACTTAATGTTTCATATCTACTGGCAGCACCATTGATATATTTATTGGAAACAAAAAAACGTAATAGAAGGAAATAAAGGAGAAGACATGGCTAGATTTGAGGCATGGGTAGAGATGGTCTTGGAACACGAAGGAGGATACGTGGACGATCCTAACGATAAGGGCGGTCAAACGAATATGGGTATCACGCAAAAAAGTTTTAGTGATTTTCTCGGAAGAGAAGCCAGTGAACAGGATATGCGTGAGATGACCCGTCAACATGCACTGGATTTCTATAAAGATTTGTGGGATAAGATGAACCTTGATCGGTATCCACCACCAGTACAGACACAATATGCCGATATGCAGGTGAATGCTGGTAAGCGTGGAAGTGATATGATTCTTCAGATGGCAGTTAATACTAAGATGCATCCTAATAATGTGGAGAGATGGATTGATGTTGATGGTGTTGCTGGCAGAGGAACATTTGCTGCTTTGGAACGTGCAGATTTAACTGGTCTAGACTATTTTGGTGAACGTGTTTTGTTTCATGCCAATAATATATTTCATGGTTCAAAGTATGGTATTAAGGTAGGTGATTATGTACGTAAGAAAGATGCTAATCCTGACGATCAGAATACGTGGGGGCGTACACGTACTAGCCAAAACAAGTTCTGGCGTGGTTGGTTCAGGAGAGACGTAGAAACTTACCTGAGATCTGAGGATGATGAATAGAGTCTTGCACTTTCAAGAATTAATGGATGTCTTGACTGAAGATGATGCTTATTCTTTAGCAGGATATCTTATTAGTCGGGAGATTCCTACAGTCTCCCGACTACTTAAAGAGGCTACAATAAAATCAATTGTAAGTAAAGTTGATTTCCAACCTAGTTACTGGAAACTTATTTCCCAACTAGCCTCTACTCGGTTAGGGATCCCTGTTTCTACCCGTTCAGCAAGATGGTATGCTGTAGAAAAAGATGTAAGAAGAAATAAAAATACTACACAACCATTATGATTTGTGGTGTTTGTACCAATTTGGTACGCTTATATGGTATCATACGCTATATTTTGTGTTGACAATTCTATTAGTACGCTATTATTTTTTAAATACCATTAGGAATAGGCAACTAGTGGATACAGATATTTGCGAGGGTAGGCAACTACCTTCGCATTAATAATATGCAATCTATACAGAGTTCCCCAGTTTATTTTTGGAAACCCAATCCCGGAGGTCAGTCTAAAGCATGGACCTCTCTTAAAGATATTGTATTCATTTCGGGTGGTAACAGATCAGGTAAAAGTACTTTGCTGTGTTATCTTGCAGCTGCTACTATGTTACCGCATCCTTCAGACGAAGAATACTCTTTCTATCCATGCAAGGCAGATTGGAATCAGCTTGATCCGTTTATTAATGAAGATACAGAAAAACTTCGGCTGAAACGTAAAGTTCCTCTTCCTTCAATTGTTTGGTTTAGTACGAAGAATATGTCGGGCCATAAAGATGTGGCTATGCGTTACTTCCCCGAACTTCTTGAAGGGTATATAGATAAAGAGGAATGGAGTGATGAACCCGGAGTTTGGAGTCGTGTTGTTCTTACAAACGGTTCCGAATTACATCTTAAATCGGCTGGTCAAGGATTGGGTGGATTTCAAAGAAGTAATATTGATTTGATGATCAATGATGAGCCGTTCCCTAATACTATATATGGGGAACAACTGGCACGTTTACTTGATCGTCATGGTCGAATGGTAATTGGAGCGACTGCTGTTACTTCTACAATGGATACTCAAGCCTATCGTGAGAGTGAATGGTTAATAGAAACTTTTGCGGAACCAGCCAAACGAGATGAGTTACCACCCAATGTTGAACAGATATCTATCCCACTAGCTGAAAACCCTCACGTGGATTCTGCTTATGCGGATGCTATGTATGAAATGCTACCTGATGTTGAGCGGAGAGCAAGATTACATGGGGAGATGATAACGTTACAGGGTGAATGTTATTTCAATCGGGATGTAATTAATGACTTATCTAAGCAAGGATTTCCACCTGAAGTAGGTTATATTGATGATGAACTTAATTTTATTCCTGATGAATACCGAGGTAAGCTGCCGACTTTTAAAATCTGGCAACATCCGCAAGAGGGAATGAACTATATGATAGGTGTTGACCCCTCATCAGGTGGTGCAGACCCAAGTTGTTGCCGTGTTTGGTCAGATAATCCTAAGATGTTAGTAGCAGAACTTCGTGGTTGGGTTCCTGAAGACCAGTTAGCGCATCAGCTTAGTAATCTTTGTCAGTATTATGGTAGAAATAGTGGTGATAAGAGGTTACAAAATGTTATGGTAGCTATTGAGGTTAATCAGGGTAGGTTAACTTTAAGTGCTATGCAGTATGGAAACACTGAATTAGGTGTTAAAGAACCTTTACCTAGAATCTATTATCGACCTAAACCAACCTTTCTTTCTAGAGGATTGCATTTCCCTAGTGATCAACCGGGATTCCAGACAACACCATCTTCTAGAAGCTTTCTTTTATCTTCAGCTCAAAATGCTATTATTTATGCTAGTGTATCAGATAATGTTGTGATACCTGATATCTCAGGATTCCAAGAAGATTACTATTGGTTTATATGGCAGAACGGTAAACCGCAAGCTAAGAGCGGATACCATGATGATCGTGTGATAGCTGACGGGTTGGCTTGGCTAGGATTCAGGCAGAGTATTTGGAAAGATGATGCTATTGAAACAAGTGATGCTGAACAAGTCCCATTTGAAACTAAAGATAATTCTATTTTATTTAATCCTAGCTATTTTATAAAAGAGTATTATAATAAGACACCAGAAACGGATGGTATGGTTTATGGCTAACTTATATGCAGAAGGACAAGATGTTCAGATTCTTACAGGAGAATATCAGGGCAGAGTAGCTACAATATCTAGGATGGCATCTATTAATGGATTGTATCAATACGGATTAGATGGCATTACTGAAACTGATGGGCATCTTTATGCTGTACATGAAAACGAGATTACTGATAAGATAGATGTGAGTCGGGATATTCCATCTACTGATGAACCTGAAATTATTCCACCATCATCATCATCAACAGCTAATCCTCAATTGGAGGAAGTCGATAATGTATCATCATTACTCCAAAAAGCAAGCCAAGTCGCTCAAGGAAGGGAACTTAACTTTAACCAAGCTCTTCAAGGCATTCTGGCAAGGCTTGATGTACTTGATCAAAGGCTCGAAACCAAAGAAATAAAGGTTATAGTAGAAGTTCAGCATATATATCCAGAAAAACCAGATACCGAAAAGGCTGATAGAGTTAGAGGTGGTTACTTTACTTCTGAGACAGGTAAAGTAAAATGGCATAATGATATGCCAGCTACTTATTCGGATGAAGATAGGCTATACGATCCGGTAGAAGAGATTGTTGATAAAGCCAGAGCTAGGATTTCTGATTTTAATGGTCATATGTTAGATGATGAGAAAAATCCACAATTAACTATTAAAGGTCTTTATATTGATCAATATAATGAGGAAGAATAATGGCACAACAAGCACATGACCAAGTAATGGAGAAGATGCAAAGATTTGAAGCTGAATTTACAACTCCTTATATAACTCAGATTAATGAATTGGAGAATAAGAACGGTTTCTTGGAATCTCAATTAAATGATGCTCTAAATAAATTAGAAAGATTTGAACATCTACTTCCTTTATTGGAACGTGAAGAAGAAACTTTCCAATTACAGATTAAAGATACTTCATTAATACAGAAAGCAGTAATGGTGATAGATCAATATAGGTTATATCCTAAATTACAGAGAGACTATCTGGAATATAAACGTAATGGTGGTAAACGACCTAAAGATCCTGTCAGACAATTCTTTCAGGATGTTATAAAAACTGTTTTGTTTCGACCAAGTATTGTTACAGGTTTAATCAAATCTCAAGGAAATTATGATATGGGGGAGGGTCCTAATAATGTTACTTAATTTATCACGGTTAGTTTACAGTGCCATCTCTAGTTCACGTGGCGGTCAAGCTGCTCAAATAGAAGCTGGTGGTGTTAGTAATATTACCTTGAACCCGCAACCAGCAGGTTCGGAAACTATCCAGATAGGTAATGTAGGTATTACACAGGAATCAGGGACAACTGTCTCAACTACTGAAGCATCAGCTCAGTCAATGCTAACTAAACTTGAATCTATACGTGCAGTTTTAGCTGATGGTGATGGTGTCAATATAGCTATTCAGAACATGGATATCGATATGGATAACCTCGAGACTATTCTGAATGGCGCGACTTTAGCTGAAAATGGAACGCCAACTTATGTAACAAATGATCTTATTAATGATATTAAGACAGCAGTTAATAAACTTGATAATGCTATTATTTCGTTAGGCCAAGCTGTTGGTACTGCGGAAGCCAGTTTAGTTGCTGGTACTGATGGTACTAACCTGCGTGGTTTATTAACAGACAATACTGGTAAGTTGCAAGTAGATATAGATGCTCTCCCTACTGCGCAGATAGGTGCTACAGGTGCAGCTAATAGCATGTCAGTAACCTTAGCAACTGATGACCATTTGTTATCTACTATTGATCAGACAAATGACCGGATCAATGTTAATGTGGATGATGCTACCAGTACTGATGGTGGATCAGTTCCTGCTAATGGAGTTATGATTGGTGGTACTGATGGTACTAACTTCCAGCATTTAGCTTTGACTACAGCAGGTGCAGCATCAATTGCTGGTGCAGTTACTACAGATGTGCCTAGTGGAACAGTTGCTGCTGCTGTAGGTACTACTGGTATTCCTGTAGGTGGTACTGATGGTACTAACTTTAGACATCTTAAAACAAATGCTGCTGGAGAGTTGACAGTAAATACAGGACTAACGACTGTTGGTTCTTTAGGAGAGAAAGCTCAAACAGGTAGCCTCTCTGTTACCTTAGCTACAGATGATGATTTACTGAATTGTGTAGATAAAACTAGTAATGAATTAAATGTCAGCATTGAAAATGGTGGATTTGATGGTGTAGTTACTACCGCAACTAATACGCAACTGGCTGTCACTACTGTACAGAGTGCTCTTTATACTGCACAATATACACCACAATCTACAGCTCAGTCTGTGACAACTGGTAACTTAGGATCACAAGCAACTCAATCAGGACTAACTGTAATTGCAGACAGTGCTAATACTGCTACAGTGCATGTAGGCCCATCAGGTGTTTCAGCAACCACAGGAATACCTTTAGTAGCAGGAGCAGCCTTTACTTTCAGTGTGAATAACGCTAACTTGGTATATGCTATCTGTGCGACAGGTAGTCAGAAACTTAATTTGGTAGCAATGTAGGAGATACATATGGTTCCTTTTGGATATAGTGCCCCACCTCCAACTGGTGGAGGAGCAGGTGAGATTACTTTCACTATTACCGAGTCTGGCGGGAAGCTGGTTATTGATGGGCAAGAACAACAAGCTCTATCAGTATTGCCGGGAATGACTTATAAGTTTGATTTGAGTGATTCTAGTTTAAGTGCTAATTCCTTTAAGTTATCTTCAACTGAAGATGGAACTCATGGTGGTGGTAGTGCGTTTACAAGTGGTGTAACTGAATCAGGTACAGCAGGTAGCGCAGGTGCTACTTTAACTTGGGATGTTCCTGTTGATGCACCTGCGGAAATGAATTACTACAATCAGAATACTGCTGGTGCAGGTGCTAGTACAGGTGTTGTTAATGCTGCTGGAGGTGGAGGTGGTGGTGTTACAGCAGTAGCTAATTTCAATGCACTTCCTGCTGCTAGTACAGTAACTGGACAGTTGCATTATGTTACAGCTACGGGATTGTTATACTTTTCTAATGGTGTACAACATTCATTAATGGGTTCAGAGGAACCCGATATTGGAGCTATCACGGCTGCTTTAGGAACTTTGGATCATTCTAATCCTGCTGGTGGAGATTCTAATTGGAGTGATGTTTCGGCTATGGTTACAGGTGATGAGACTCCTACTCAAACTGTAGCTGGAGATCAATATTATAAGAATGTTTCCTTCCACTTTAACTTTGACCAGAACCCACCTGTTGACCAATCTTACTATGGTGTAGGTGGTGGTGGAACAAGAACTGTTACTATGGGGAATAGTGCAACAACAAATACTTCCGTTAAGAAGTGGGGAACGAGTTCACTGGCTATTACAGGTGGAACATCTAGTAACCATTATATGCACGTTTCTAATGGTGGGAGTTTAGGTACTGGTAATTTTACTCTTGAAGGTTGGGTTTATCCTACTTCTTTATCGGCCGATAAAGATTTATTCTTTAGTCATTCAGGAGGGGATAACAATGGAGGGAAGATATATTACAAACAGAGTACTAATGCCCTTGAATGTGAGTTCTGGCATGGAATGAATCATAGTGGTAGTGGTACTCAAGGTTCTATAGATTATTGTAAAGTAATTGGAGCTTTAACTGTTAACAAATGGTCTTATTTTGCTTTTGAAAGATATGGTAAGAAGATTGGCCTGACTGTATACAATGATGGTGATTTAGTTGGTCAGGCAAAAAGTGGGAGTTCTAGGTTTAGTAATGGAACAGTAACTACTCTCGGTAATCATCCTTTGCGTACAGGAATTACAGGACAAAATACCCCTGCTGATCAGTTTGCGCTAGGGCAATCGAGTTTTACTGGTGGTTCAAGTACTCCTCTGGAAGGTTATCTGGATGATTTACGTCTAACTACTGGTGTATCACGGTATAGATTAGGAGTTGCGCCAATACCTACAGCAGCTTTTCCTGTTACAACTGCTCAGAGAGTAGAAACTATTCCTGATAGGAAGGCATCAAAAGTTGTAACTAATACAGGAAGTGTTGTTAGGCCACTAGGATCTGCTGATCCATATTGGGATGCAGTCTCATTGTATATGGATTTCAATACTACTCCATTTGTAGATTCCTCTCCAATGGGATGGGAATTGCAAGAACAACTACCATCAAGTAATGGTAGTGGAGGCCCTGCTGGTTCACTTTCAAGCCAAGGTACAGCAGCAGCAGATAAGTACTTCGGTACAGGCAGTTTCTTTATGGGAGATGGTACTAATGGTTCCTCGCCTTATTATGGGGGAGGTCAAATGATAGGGATTTCAGGGACTTCGGGACCAATGTACTTTAAAGGTAATGATGATTGGACAATAGAATTTATCCATAGACACCAAAGAACAGGTTATACAGATCGCTATACTGGTGGAGGTTCTGGTGGTGGAGTTGTCCTGAGTGCTGGATCAGGACAAACGGCAGCGTCAGGTGCTCCTAATGCTACAGGCTTTTACATGACTACTTATAATTCCGCAGGCATATATAGTGCTGTTCAGCTATACAGACCGGGATCAAGTGGTCAAGATCAAAACTACCAGTTTAATACCAGTTGGCCTATAAATAACATAGGTGGTTGGTGGGTCTATTATGTTATAGAAAGAAAAGGGACTGAAATAATTCAATGGAATTGGCTCTTAGGGCCACCAGCCGGAAGTGCTAATCCTTGGGCAGGGCTTGCTTGGGTACAAAAGGTAGAGGATACCACAGGCAATGGTTACTATTACTGGCCTCCCGGTACTGCTACTGCATTTCTCGCAACTGATACTGTTATGTATGCCAATAATTCTAATAATGATCATGGTAGTTTTGTGATTAATGCCAGATTTAACTCTTATCAAAATTTTTATGATATGGGAACTAACGGCTATATGGATTTCCTGAGAATTACTAATGGGGTTGCTCGGTTTAATGGTAAAGCACCCCCTAAACCTATAGCGGAAGGTAGTACTACTGGTTCCTTAATGAGATGGCCCAATGGAAATAAGAACTTTTCTGCTCCTTGGGGTGGTGGTGTAGAACATGTTGGTAAAGGTAACTCAGCAATTACTGCTACAGTAGCAGGGTCTGATTATACGTTTGGTACTGGTGGGCTTACTATAGAAGGTTGGATCTACATGAGTTCAGCCAACTTGGAAAGTATCTTTTGGGATTTCCGTGATCCTGCGGGTGCTGACACGCAAGACCAACTTCATTTCAGAACTTACTGGAACGGAACTGACTATAATATTAAAGTTTATATAGGTAATACAGCTATTATAACTTCTAGCTCAGGTATTGATTTGGAACAGTGGTATCATGTTGCACTTACCAGAAACGGAAGTTCTCCTTACCAGTTTGAATTATTCATTGATGCTGCCAGTAAAGGGACTGCTAATAATTCTACGAGTCTTGCAGCAGGTGCGTTATCTTTAGGGAGTTATTATAAAGGTACAGATTCTCAAGGGTTCATTCCTAACTCTACGACTCCTCTGGACTTTGGGGGCCTATTAGATGATTTCAAAGTTACTAAAGGTGCAGTTAGGACTATTCCTGCTGGACACGCAAACGCAACAGGTCTTACTTCACCTATAGATTTTGGTGGGGTAACACATACTTATGGTGCTACAGGTATCTCAGGTAGTGGGAATCCTATGAATACAACAACCTTGGCTGGTACTACAGCTAATCCTACGTCTGATGAAACAGGTGCGGTACTAACCTATGGGATTAAGGATGATCAAGTAACTGTAACGGCTGGTCCGGGGAATCATAGTCCTTCTCATGCAGGAACTAAAACAGCTACTGAAGCAGGGTTAGTTGTACATCCTACTACTGGTAATATAAGTATTACTTCACCCTCTGCTTGGGAGGGAGATACTATATCGTTCCAAGGGAAAATTTCAGATGGTGTTAACTCTGTTTATAAAACTATCTCTTATATAGTTAAATCAAATTTCAGTATTATTGCCAGTTCAGGTGATCCACTAATATTCTATGTAGATGGTAAAACTATAATGCGATTTATGGCTAGTGGTACATTTACTTGCAATCAAGGTTCTGGCCCAATGGAATGGTATTGTATTGGTGGTGGTGGTCCGGGTGGCAGAAATGGTGGTGGAGGTGGTGGAGGTGGTGCTGTAAGAAGCGGTACTGAAACTGTCTCAACTACTGGTGGTAATGGATCAGGGGTTTATACTGTTGTAGTTGGAGCCGCAAGATCTGGTTGGGGAACTCCTAGTTCACCTTATCAGGGAAACGCATCTTCAATAGCTTTTGGTGGGAGTACTGGAACCATTACGTGTGATGGTGGTGGGATTGGTGGTGAACGTTCTGGTGGTTATCAGTCTATTCCCAATCCTGCTTATTCTGGCAATGGTAGTGGTGGTGGTACAGCAATGGATAATCCCACCTTGACCTATGGTGGTGGAACGTATGGTAATAATGGTGGAGTTCGTTCTGCTACTAATTCTCCCTATGCAGGTGGTGGAGGTGGTGGGTTTATGGGTGCAGGATCACAAGGTGGAACAGGAAATGTCCACGACATTTGGGGAGAACCCTCCAGTGCAGGGTTCCAAGGTGGTAAAGGTGGCGCACCTATCTATATAGATTGGGATGGAATGGCGAATCGTCCTTTTGCTGGAGGTGGAGGTGGTGGTTCATATGCGGATAGCTCAATCAGGAACTGGTGTGGTGAAGGAACAGGAACACCACATATAAGTCCTGTGATGTGGGATGGTTATGTCTCAGGTAGTGGGGGTGGATATTACGGAGGTACAGTCCTGTCTTCTGCTTCTCTTAAAGATAATAGCCATGATGCAGAATTTAATTCTGGTTCTGGTGGTGGAGGTGGATTTGGACAAGCCAATCTTAGTGCTGCTCATCATGGTGGTGGTGGTGGAGCTTCTGGCACTGTTTGGATTAGATTCTAAGGGGGTTACATGGCAGAAACTGAAACAGTAGTCACAACAGAGGTCTTATGGAAAGATGCAATTATAGCTGTGCTTGATGAAAATAATGTAGTCGTCAATTGCATATCAGGAGATGAACACTTCTTAAGAGCATCCGGACTTGATAGGAGTAAACATATATTTGCAGCTAATTGTGTAATAGGTTGTGTGTATAATGCTAACTTAGATTCTTTTATGCACCTAGACCATTCTAATACTAAATCTTTTTCTAATGATGGGAAGATGTACACTTGGAATGCGGAAACAGATAGATACGAAGAACGTGTTGAAGAAAGTGAGCCTGAAGAGTAATGTCTGATGGTTGGGAGAAACACCAAGAACATGTATTGTCTGAACTCAACAGGATAAGTGATAAAGTTGATTCTTTAGACAGGCAGATGGTAGAGTTTCATACAAACCATCTAACAGAAGTTAAGACGAAGTTAACTAGGATAGAGACTACACTCAGTAATGCTAAGTATGTAATCCCTTTAGTGGGAGGAGCTTTGGTTGTAGTTCTTGAAATGTTTATTGAGATAGTTAGTAAGGCTATAGGATAATGGCAGATAACGATAAGTTAGTTGAATGGATAGAGGATCGCCTTAATCAGGCTGATGAGCCTAGAAAAGATTTTCTTAATTCAGCAGCACATGCTCATTATTTATTTAATAATGATCTTGAAAGATGGGTTCCGGGTACGGAAGAATCTATTGAAACAAATGATGGTCACCCTGTCTCAACTGACAATATGATTCAACCGATACTTTTGGATGCGGTTAGCTTATTGTTAAAAAACTATCCTATGTTTAGGGTTAAGCCAACTAAGCCTACAGATTTTGACTTAGCTGATGAAATCAATAAACATGTATTATCTGCTTGGAGGGAAAGTCAGGTACAAAGGAAACTTTCTATTAGCCAATTGACAGCTTTAATGATGGGGATGTCAGTATTGGAAGTTACCCCTTCATGGAATATGATGGGTCAAGTTCAAATAGATTTGGATGTAGTGCCATTAAGTGATATTTGGTTTAATCCTAAATTAATAGATAGTGATAATTCATGGGTAATTCGTAGAACGTGGCATTCGGAACGTGAACTGGAATTAGATTGGGGAGAAGAAAGTATTAAGGATGCTTTAGGTGAATATCCTTCTTCTCATCAATTAAGTAACAGTGCTACAGAAGAAGAGTTTCCTGATTGGTGGGATGATGTTGATGATATGGTTCCATTATTTACTGTCTGGATACCAGCAACTGATCTTGATCCTGATGTGTTTACTCAAGAAGAAATTGACGAATCTCCTTATGGACGTAAAGTAGAACTTCTAGCCGAGAAACTTTTACGTGATGTACCTAACCCATATGCTATGGTCTTATCAGAAGAAGGTGAAGGTTTATGGGTAGGACATAAGTGTCATCCATTTGTTGTACATGAATGTAATCGTGTTATAGATGAATACGGTTATTCGGGATTCTATGATGTTAAAGGTTTAGTTAATAGCATGGAATCTTCACAGTGGGAACTAAATGAACTGAGTCGTGTCTTGATGCAACTTGGTAGAAGAGTTGCACAACCAGCCGTAGTTGCTCCTGAAGGATCGCTAACCGATCCTACTTCCAACATATCTTTCACAGCAGGTAAGGTTATTCAATATGATCCTGCTGTTTCACCACAACCACCAACACCTGTTCCTATGCCGGGAGATGCTAGTTATATTCAATATCTTCATAGTCAGCGCAAAGCTACGTTACGTGAACAGAGTGGTGTAAGAGAGTTTATGACGGGTGGTGGACAAGCTCCGGGAACATCTCATACACCTGCTGGTACGATAGCCAGTGTACAAGAAGCATCCTTTACTCGTATGTGGACAATAGTCGCATCTTTAGATCGTGCGATAGAAGGTATTGCTAAAAGAATGCTTGGTCTTATGCAGGAATTTTATTCTGTAGGAAGATTCTTATCTACTTCTGAAAGTGGTGATCAGTGGTATGGAGAATGGCAGAGCAGCCATATAGAGAATGAATTTAATATTGAAGTTGTTTCAGGGATGAGTACACCTTTACGTGATTTGGATAGGGTACAAACAGCAACTCAGATATTCTCTTCAATTCTACAGATAGTACAAATGGGACCAATGCCACAGAACTTACCGTCTTTAATGCTCGTAAAAGCCTATTTACAAACAATTAATGAGCCAGCTGCATATGAATATTTAACTCTGGTTAACAGTATGGTAGATGAAATAAATAATCGTATGCAACAACAACAGCAACAACAGCAACAACAACAGATGATGGCAGAACAAGAAGGTCAGATCCCTACTAATGGTGTTCCACCAGAACAGATGGGCGAGCCTGACATAACTGAGCAATTGCCATTACCAACTATGGAAGGATAATATGGAACAACCTAGGCCACAAGAAGAGCTGTTTGATTATACTGCAACCCCTGAAATAGATGAATCCTATGATGATGTTGATAGAGGTGATCTTATCGAAGGTAACAAAACCTACAATGTAGGAGGTAAAAATCTTTCTGGTGTAGAGTTAGCACAAATGATTAGTGATGTTGATAAATCGGCTAAACTGGAAGATGAGCTAGTTACCTTACGTACAGAAATGGCTAGGATGCAGGGAGCTATGGAAGCTCAAGTTAATAGTGTTCCTGAAGTTGAAGAAGTGTCTCAAGAACCTGAACCTCTTGAACTGGTTGAAACTCTAAGAAGGTTTCAGGAAGATGGGCGTTCAGTAAGTGATATGGATAGCTTAATAGAAATACTTCAAGCTAATAATAATGATTGGCAAAAGAAGTTTGATAACGCTTTCACTGATCCTCAGTATACTGAAGGTGTTGTCAATCATCATATTAATAGGTTGGGTGAAGCACATATAAGTGAGCAAGCCAAAGAAACTGCTTTAGTTGGTAACTTTAATTCTTATATAGAAAACGAAGCTAAGGACCGTGATGTTGATGTTGAGATAATTCGACAGAAATATCGGCCTATACTTGAAAAGATGTTACGTGCAAATCTACATTTACAAGTAGAGACACCTGAAGATGCTGCAAATTTAATTACTAATGAATTGGATTGGCATTCAGGTTATCAAAAAGATTTACAGAATATAGAGACAAATGCTACTACCGCGCAAACTGAACGCAGATCGGCTGCGTCAACTCGTCGAGGATATGCTACACCTAAGCCTACTAAGAGAGATAATGGGGTTGTAAGATATCCGACTGAAGACGAAGCAAGGGATAGAGCACAAAAAGTTTACCGTTCAAAAGGTACGGTAATAGGGTAATATCTGTATCACTAGCCATCCTGTTCCTTTAATTAAATATACATCAGTAATGTAACTTAAAGGAGTAATTAACATGGCTACTACTCTTCCTACGTATGCTGATAACCTTACGCACACGAATTGGGACCAAGCTTTATCATCAGCCGTTCCAATGATGCTAGAAGGTGTAGTCGAGTTTGGAAAATATGCCAAGCCGACAACTCAGCTACTTTGGGGTAACAAGCAGTATATAGAAGTAGGCCCGGAAAAAAGATTCAGGATTAATTGGTCTTATGGTGGATCGAGTGTTCACTATGGTACTTCCGGTACTATGACTTTTGAAACTGATATAGTTGAAACAATGAGCAGTATGCATGCCTCGCCAGAGGTGATTTATGCTGCTACCGCAATATCAGATTTTGATCGTAAAATCTATTCTAACAGCATGCTCGATCTGGTTGATGATCGTACCTTCAAACTTAATCAAGGTTTGACTGATGCTATCAACTACGAAGTTTGGGCCAAGCAAGGTTCCGCAGCTGAATCCGCCACAAGTGGTGGAGCCAGTGAGATCGTTATTGACGAAATTTTTACTCATGGTATGAATGAAGTCAGGATTAAAGGAAAGCCAGCTAGTGCTGCTAACCGTATTAAATCAATCCCTGCTTTGCTGAAACCTGTGGTTAATGGTCATACGCTACAAAACATAGCTGTTACGACCACAACCAATAAGTTCTGGCATCCGCATGTATATATCGCTAAAGGCCTTTCGTCAACTGGTGGTGAACCTGCTAAGGTTGTAAATGCTACAACTTTAACTAATACATCAGGTTCAGGTAGTTCTGCTGTTAGTTCTTGGGTTGATTCCAATGATAATGTCATATCAGATATTGGTGAATCTGGTTCTGATAAGTATGAGGTCTTTCCAGCCTTATCCGACATAGATTTCATGTTGGAAAAAATGCAGGAAGGTAACTCATACCAGATAATAGTTGCTTGTAGTCCAGCAGCTTATAACTATCTGGCAAGAGACTTCTTCGGAGCTACTCTTGGTAAAGGCCCTGATACTGGTTTGGCACGTGCAATGGATTCGCAGAATCCGCTAACTGACTATGGCTTGAACTTTACGGGACAAGCATTTGCACATAGCGGTTATGATGCAATCTTCTATGCCGATCCGACTCTCGCTACTGCGTGGCCCGGAAGTATGTTCTTCTTTGATCTAGATGCCATTAAGACTACTTGTGTTAATGACTTTGGTCCAAAGATTTATCCTTGGCATCATCTACCGAACTCTACCGTCGACGTAATGGCGAAAGTTCTATGGATGCAAAACGTCGTCCTTGATCGGCAAGCTACTGGCTGGTTAATGGGATGTAAGTGGAGATAAGGAGGATACCAATATGTCCACATTTTTAAATGGAGCAGATGTAATAATCGGTAAAGTTTATAAAGGTAGTGGTGTTACCTTTAGTGCTGGCGATATTTACAGATCTTCTAGTAGTGGTAAAACTTATCGGTTTTGTGTTATAGATCCTACGCTTAATGACATTGTTGTTTGCGGTCAGGCTCTTAGTGGAGAACCTATAGGTGGTGAAACTGCTAGTAAACCTACATCTTCCAAGGAGACTACTACCTTTCATGGAGTTGCTATTATTGATAAAGGTGGTGCTACATGTACGCCTAATGCTTTAACCATGGCTAATAATGGGCTTAAGGTAGGTATTTGGGCACAGCTTGGTGGAGCCTTAGATTCTACCTACGTGTTTGCACATGATAATATCGCACCTTTTACTAATGCTGGTGCAACTGTAGGTTTAGGAGCTGGTGCTAGTTTGGCTGAACAATCTACTGGTCAAACTGGTACATCAGCTTTTGGTGCGAGAATATTAGGTGCTAACCATGCTGCTGTAAGTAATAGTGCTGTTAGAGGGTTTGCTTTTAAAAACGCCTCTAAGTTAGCCAATACTGTTGATTGGAATTGGTGGGCAGTAAACTCAGCTTTGGTAGGTGTATCTACTAGTGGTGCCTTGGTTGCGGGAGTTAAGTTAGGTACTGCTAATACCCTATCTGCAATTACGGATGGTAATGATACCTACGGTTATTTCTGTCCTGCGCCAACTATTCCAAGTACTGCTCATTTGATGATTACTGGTTATGATGAAGTTAATAGTACTCAACCAACTGATCAAACTGGTAGTACTGATACTGCTAGAGGTGCGAATGCTGCAATTGAAAACATAAGCACGTTTTCAGAAATAGTATCTCAAACAACTGCAGAAATCGTACTATCTGCTGACTAATAATAATTGAGTGAATAGCCTATGGCATCTCCGACAACAGGTTTCAGTTCAATCAAGTCATCATCTGGTTTTACTGTTACCTCGTCAGGGATGTCAGGGTTATCTACTTTTAATGTAACACAACCTGCAACTGCTCTTTCACAATTTCAAGGTCTGATACACCAACAACCTGTTCGTATAGGTGAACATGCGTTTGCGTCTTATACTTCAGGAAAGTTTGAGGGTGATCTTCCTCCGATAGATGATAACTATTATCTGTTAACAGCATTAGCGACAGGCGTATTAGCTGATTTAATTCCTATCCCTTTAGTTGATATTATTTACTATCCGTTAAATGTGGATATTAATGCTACTATTGCTGAAAAGGATGTTGATACACAAGCAATTATAAATTACCTTTCATTATCAGCTAATGTTACAACAACAGTTGATCAAACTACATCATTCAGTATTGATCCTACATACAATAGTTTATCAGCATCTGTAAGTACATCTGTTGCAGATAATACAACATTAGGTGTAACAGCTAATTACAATACATTAGCTGCTCCTGCAACTAGTTTATTGGTAGATAACAGTTTAGCTACTTTAAAGAATTACAGGCAGCTTATTTCTGATGTCAGCATAGTTCTTGCGGATAACGCATCAGAAACAATTGATACAAACTATAATTCTCTGGTAGCTAATTCGACTGTTACATTAGCTACTAAAGCTATTTCCAATATTGTCAGTTATAACTATTTAATAGCTGCGGTAACATCAAGTCTTGCTGATGATCTGAACTATAATATTGCATCAAACTATAATAGTCTGTTAGCACCAGCATCTGTAGTTATAGAAGATTCAACCGAATCAGAACATACGATAAACTACGATCTTCTTACTTCTCCTGTCAGTTCAACAGTATCTGAAAATACTCCTCTAGAGATAGATACAAATTATATTTCTCTGATAGCGTCACCTACTGTTACCTTAGATAGTACAAGTACTTCAACAAGTGTTGTAAACTACAATTATATTACAGCACCATCAACAGCAAGTTTAGCAGACAATTCACTTGCTGAAGTTAAATTATATACACAACTGATAGCATCACCTGTAGTAGCTCTTGCGAGTGATACCGATTCTGATGTTACTACGAATTATAATTATATTGCAGCACCCGTTACTTCTACATTATCTGAAAAATCATTAGCTAGTATTGTAAGTTATACTCAGTTAATAGCATCAGCAACAGTTTCCTTAGCTTATAATGCAGTAAAGGACATATCAGCAAACTATAATAATTTGGTAGCGTCAGCAACAGTCTTAGTTGGCGAAAATGTTTCCTCTACTGTAACAAACAACTATCAAAACTTATCTGCATCAGTATTAACATCAGTAGCAGAAGACACATTAATCAGTATTGAAACATCTTATAATAGTCTTGTAGCACCTGCAACTGTTGTTGTTGATGAAAATACAGTAAGTAATATAGACATAAACCATAGCTTACTAACAGCAACAGCATCAGCTAGCCTAGCTGATAATGCATTAGCAGAGATACTTTATTACGAATATCTATTAGCAACAGCATCTACAAGTCTGGCAGATAATGGTATATCAACTGTAACACTTAACTATGTTGACGTAACATCAACTACAACACCTTCTATATCTCGTACTATAGGGACATCACAAACTTCTTTATCTCCTGTAAATATAGAAAGCACAACATCAGGATCAGTTGCTAGAAGTATAGGTACATCACATTCACCTTTAGCTGCATATGATGTGTTATCTACAACATCTCCAAGTGTTTCGGCATCAATAGATTTATCACTTTCACCACTAGCGGCAGTAAATGTGGAAAGTACAACAGCACCATCAATTACAGCATCTGCTCCTTCATTAGATGTGACGGCAGGTCCAGCTATAGATATAGAAAGCACAACATCAGGATCTATAATAGTACATAATCCATCACTTAATGTAAGTGCAGGAACTCCGGTAACAGTAAATGCAACTACAACATATACAAATCTTATTACATCATCAACATCAACAGATATAACTGATACTTCATCAGTAAGCGTTACCAGTACTACATCAGCAACTATTACTGATAATGGAATTTCAGGTTTACTTGATGGTTATCCGGCATGGTAAATGAATTTTATTAAAGTAACAGAGAAAGCAAAGTTACCTACTATACATAATGAGTACAGTCCAGCGTTAGCTTTATATTGTCAGGATGATTTTACATTACCGATAGATATAACTACAGTAGTACCATTGGGTATCTCTCTTAATTTAAATAAAGAGAATATGGATCGGTTAGGTAAAACCGGAGCTTTTATGATTGAGCTGCCTTTTTGGTTAAGGCAATATGGATTAACACAGTTTGGATTTACAGTTTTTTCTGTTGATTATGATAAGGAATGGAGTATTGTATTAAGTAATCAGGGAAAGCAAAACGTAAGTTTTAATAAACATGATGTTATAGCTATGTGTTTATGGTTTGAACACGGTTTAAATCATCCTATGTTTGACGAATTGAGGGCAGAAACAAATGGAACAAATAACCAAGGGTAATATAGAAGGTTTAGTTGCACTTACTATTATTAGAAAAGGTAAGGAACTGGATCGTTTTGAAGCACCTAATCAAACTCAGTTTAGAGTTGCAGCAGCTAACTGTATTAGAGGGACTGCAACCTCAAATCTACCTAATAGGATAGAGATGTCGGGTGGTGGAAATCTCTATAGTTTTTCACCATTAACTGTAGGTGTAACAAATAACGTGACAAGTCATGTAGGTTCTAATACTTCTATAGATACAGGAAGTACAACCACTTTTGTATTTAAACTACAATATTATTCCGGTAGTAGTACTGTTGAATGGGGATCAGCTACTGTAGCTATAAATACTAGGGTATATACTGGTGATACACTTCAAGTAACGTGGTATCATACTGTTTCAGGTTTAACAACTCCGGGAAATAATCTTGTTGCAAGCTACCTCACAACAGGAAGTATATCTACATCTGGTGGAAATGCTGATGCTATAGGTATAGCAGGTGGTGTTAATGCAGCTACTGGTGCGCTTACTTATAATACTCCAGCTGCTCATTCGGGTAATTCAGGAACTGGTGATAATGTCATTATTAGCGGATCACTTCCTGCTACAGCAAGTGGAGCACCATTTCCTAGTTCATATAATGATTATGGTTGGATAGGTACAGGCTCAACAGCATGGGCGCAATTCAGTATTTCTTCAACAGATAAAACAGCAGCAGCAGACAAACGAGCTAATTTAGCATTTACATTAGATTTCTAAGGGAGGAATAAATGACAACTGTAGAAATTAAAGCTCCGGTTGTAGGACATTATAAAATTAAGCATTACAGACGAGGCCAACTCATAAATGAAATCGGATGTAATAATGCGATAGATCCTGCATGGATAAGAACAGGTTTAGTAGCACTTGCACAAGGTGCAACTGATAATAATAATGTTGCTATTGCTCAGCGTTCACCTACCTCAATGCGAGTTAAATACTATCCTAGTTCATCTCCTACCTCACAAGTATTTGTAGATAAAGATGTAGTTCTAGCTGCTAATGGTGCTCAGAGTACTGGAGTAGATCAAGTTACTTCTCGATTAGGTGGTCTTATAGCAGAATTTACTGCTACCGGATCTGGCTCAGGATATATAAATACTATAACACAGGCTCCTAGTAATACAGCAACCAGTTTGGACTTTGAGATTGAGATGCGTGATGGTACTGGAGTACTTTCTTCAGCTACAGCAACTAATACTACCCAAGTAATTCAGGGTGACGATCTTAACATAACATACGAATTAGTTGTAGGTTATGCTGGTATTGTAAGTACAGGTAATGCTGCTATCCTACCCTCTAACGGAGGTTTAACTCAAGCAGCTGCAGGTTATATAGCCAGAAGAATGGTAGGAGACAATATTGGAGGAGCCGGAGCTACAGAAACTATAGCAAATATAGGTGTTTATGAAAGTGGAAATAATGGTTCATCTGGATTTGGTGATCCTACAGATTTTAATGCAACTCCGGGAAATACATCTACTGGTTTTAATAACGGGTGGTTAAAAGGAGATTTTGATCCTATCGTAGGAAGTACTTCTCAAACTGTTAGTTCTCCTGATGTAAGTGCAGATACTTCTCTTTCGGTAGGTGTACAGAAAAGTTTAGATATATATCCTACGGCAACTACTAATACTACTGTACCTACTGGCGCATTTGCCAAAGATGGTACTGGTATTGTCTATTGCCAGTTTCCTTCAGCTGGATCTAATGCATCTCCACAAACGAGTCAGTGTGGATATCTTGTTGCCAACTATCAAAAACGGCATTCGTTACGTTTCACTATATCACTTAGTGCAGGAACTTTATCAGGACTATTTGCCTAATCGGAGTAATTCTATGGCACAAGATCTATTGTTTTATCTTAACAAGTTACAAGATGTACTCAATCTTCCACGTACCACGCATGTTGATTATCCTGTAGATACGGATACTTTACATAGTGACACTATCTTAACTGAAGATATATGGGAAGCATCCAAATCGGTTACGGCTGATCTCGGCAGACGAGGCATTCTTGAAATAGAACAAACGTCAGCACCTATTGTTAGTGGAACAAACACATTTGTCTTACCTGACAGATTATGCCGACTAATCTCAGTAGAATATTTTGATGGCACATATTGGCAAGGCCCACTAGAATCAATCTCATACGACCAGTTTGCACGTATGAGCAGTCCTGCGAGCACAGGCACTCCAGTAGTCTATTCTACTCGTCAGAACGATTCTAGGGAGGTTTACTGGACAGGTACTGCGACTGATGGGACAGATACTTTACTGATAGATTCCGCTCATAATTTCACTACTACGGTTACAGGTAACCAGATACAAAAAGGGGATATCGTTTTCAACACAACTACAAATGCGCAAGCATTAGTAGATTACCTTATGCTATATGAGATAGACCCTATAACATCAAGTAATAATGCTGATGATGTTCTATACAGAACAAAAGATCCTACTTCAGGGCAAATGGTTTTAAGTTCTTTTATAGTATTTGGTCCAAAAACACAATATGAATATCAGGATGTATCAAACAATCAAGTCTATAAAGTAGATATCGCAGCAGATGAAGTCTTGATATCTGATCAGAGAGTTCTTAGCAATACTGATTTCACAGCTAAAAGTTTAGGTGCGAACCAGTTTACTAAGACTCAAGTAGGAGCTTCAGCACCTTATGCTATCTATGATTCTACTGCTGGTATAGAAGACTACTTTTGGTTTAATGTAGATTATGTTTTTCGTAGAGGGGATATTATTAGTCAACCTAGCAAGAAAACATGGATGGTAATAACAGAAGTTAAAAAAATCCAACATACTACTTCAGCAGGTCTTTTAACTTATGTTCCTGATACAGCTGGTGGAGCTGCACGTTTACTTAAGTTTGATTATACGCATGGTACGGTAGGGGCTACAATGGATGTAAGGACAGAACTAGATATTAATTATATAGTTATAGGACCTGCTACTAGAATCATGTTACAAACTGATGATCCGCTCAGACCTTCTTCTGTACAGGGATTTAGTGGTGGTACACGTACTACAGGAAATAAGTTACAATCAGGTGATGGTTATCAGGTGGAATCAGGTCAATCTACATTAGATACTCTGGTGTTATACCCCATACCTGACCGTTCTGATACGACAGGTATTGAATCTTTAAAGATAAACTACATAGCCTATCCTGAAAAACCGAATCAATCTTCAGATAAAATAGAATTGTCTGATGTGTTTGCTGATGCCATAATAGCTAAAGCAATAGAATATGCTGGACGAAGAGAGACAGGTAGAGCAGAGCCTTACGAGATTGCTGTACGAAAGGCTATAAATGCTCATAGACCATTACCATCATCATCAGTCTTGTCTCAACAACCATTCAGGTCTAATCGACCAGTAGCTTATTTTAAAATAACTTAAGGGTTCTGTATTCCCCTGCAATACAGAGTTAGGAATGATTACTAAAAACGCAGGGATTTAAATTTAAATAAGGAGTAAATTGTCATGGCACGTAACTCAAGAGGTAGCTCTCGATCCATAACTGTCCCAATTAGTATTGGTGACAAGAAAAAAACTGGTGGGAAATTTGATCGACCATCTAATCCCGGAGATTCCGAGATCATTGTTGATTCTAATCGTGAATCAGGACCAAGGCTAAATCCTAGGGCCTCACGGAGTCGTTAATTGGCTAGACCACTCATCTTATCCGATCAAGCATTGGTAGGTGGGCTGCGTAGAGATGCTGCAGGGGATGAACGGTATCAGAGTTTTCGTTCACTCGAAAACTTTGATATTGTTTATAGTCCTACAGTTTCCTTACGTAGACGAGATAGGTTTGCTGCCTACTTAGCTGATTGGAAACTTACCTCATCCATAACCAAACTGTTTGCCACCACTCTGAAAACTGATGATCTTGCAGAAGTGGAAGTACTTTATGTGGTACTGGCAGACGGTAAGATATTCAGATATAACATTACAGCACCTGTTGTAACAATAAGTGGTGTAGCTGATACTGGTGGATATTTAACTTTTACCGCAGTTACAATACCAAACTCTACTACAGACACCCTGCCATTATCTGTAGGTGATTATATACTTGTTAGCGGTTCAGAAATTGAGATGCTGGATAGTAATAATGAAGTTATAGTAGGCAGTATTGATACTTTTGATGGTTTCCATAAACTAACAACAGTAGGTATACAAAGTGTTATAACAGCAACTGCATTCCCTACTACAGGTACTGCTACTGGTACATTTGGTACATTCTATCGCATAGCTACCTTAGTACATGATATGGCAGTAAATACTGGATCACTATCACAAGTTGATGTTGATGTTAATTTTCAACAGGTAGGTGATAGTGTATTCTTCAGTACCTATACTGATACAGGTGGCGTAGAAAAAGGCTGGTACGTACACAATCTTAATACCAGTAAAGCCAGACCAGTAAACCCTCAAGAGTTTCCTAAGATAAATGTAAGCCGAGAAGTTAATAATACTTTACGTCATCCTGATATGGCTTTGGATTACACTAATCATAACACAACTAATTATAATACTTTCAGGCAGTATTGGACAACAACACAACCAGCTGACTTATATGTAACAGCAGTACCGTTTCATCTTACAACTTCTCACTTATCTCAAAAAGTAAGTGTCTCAGCTAATAATGTTGTTGTCTTTGACGCTATCTATTTACCGATTACAATTGGGATGAATTCAAGAGAATATATGTCACTTGCACGTACTCAAGCTGGTAACCTGAAAGTATATCTTTTGGGTGATAATAGTGGTCCCGATTGGAGTAACATTTTAGCAGAATCAGCTTGGTTTAATCCTAAAGGACAAGTAGGTACAGGTTCTTCAGGTCAAACAGCTGCGCAGGCAGCAAGGGAGAATAGAGCACCTCTTAGAGGTTGGATTGATTCTAGTACCGAACAAGGTTGGGAACATATATACAACTGGACATTCAAGCAGACTAAGTTTGGAAATGGTGCTTTATGGGTTGATAGTGATTTCTGGATAGTTGTTGAATCAGATGAACTTGCTCGAAAGGCATGGAGTAATGCAGGAAGTTCTGAGCCTGATCCAAATGAAAACTTAGATGATAGTTCTACAACTTTAACTAAAGGTGACGTAGGATTCTGGTGGTGGACAAATAGTGTAGACGATCAAACTGTATATGATAATCCTACAATACCTGCTGGTATTCCTTATATTACATCAGCATCAGGTAATTGTCAAAAGAATGATGGTTCTCTTGTAGCAGAGCCAACCACTTGGGTAGATGTTATGAGCCAGATGTTTGATACTGCGGGGTCAAATCCTATAACTATGACAGAACCTCAAGCAGCAGGGTTTATTGTAGGTCAAGCTGCCAATCTGACAACTACACAATTTGATGTTGGTGGTTATGTAGCTGCTACTGATTCGTTATATGATAATTTGCGATATACTGGCTCATTAGTAAAGACAGATATTACACCAGAATCTGAGGGTCAATTAGATTTATTGAATAATGCCCAATATGATGAGACAAGAATTGAGGTTGATCAGCCTAGCACTTTTAAATATTATGATAGTCTTAATCCTGAAGGGGATTTGTCCGAAAATCTTACTGTATCAGATTCTCTTGGATATCCTTGGGCCACACATTATCGCATATATCGACAAGTATCATCAGCTGATCCTTCTTGGATGTGGTTATGTGATTTGCCTATAAGTAAGATTGGTGACAATATCCATCTTCCTGTATCAAAGTTCTATCAGGGATTGTCTGATCCACAAATATATTTACTGGAAGACGAATATGAAAAACCTGTCAGGCCTAGTGATACAGAAGTTTGGAATGAACGTATCTGGTTAATTGATGGAAGGAAACTTAGGTATAGCGCACGTGCAGCAAATAATTCACGGTTAGCTGTTATAGGCGATCCAATATATCATTCATTTCCATTATCAAATGTTCTAGAGTTCAGTGAATTTATAACAGGGTTATCAATATTCAGTGATAGGTTAGTTGTCTTCTTCAAAAACAATATCAAAGTAATTGCAGGTGCAAGTTCAGTATTAAATCCACCACCTGATTTAGTCTTAGCGGATATCGTTAAGAGTGAAGGTACTGAACGTACTGATGCTATAGTGGTTATGAAAGGTGGGATTGTATTTGTTAACCAGTTTGGACAGGTAAAGTTGTTCAATGGTAGCGAGAATACAATTGACTTATCAGAACCAATCCAATCGCTATGGGAAACATTTGGTAATAATACTACTATGTTTTCCACATACTATAACGAACAACTAATGATAGCTGTTGATACAAGTGGAGACAATATCATAGATAAGGTATATATACTGGATATGGGTAGATCTAGAGCGAGTTGGAGAATATACGATTATAGTACTAATAAACTAACAGCAATAGTTCGGACACCCAATAACCAATTACTAGGTTCAATTAGTACAGGTACAGATTATAGAATAGTTGTTTTAGGTGGTAGAGGAAGTGAAACTTATCTTGAAACATCTGTTACTGCCGAAGCTGAAACTCATCCAGTGCCATCACCAAATATGAGTACATGGACTAAGTTTATACTTCAAGGTAATTATCCATCAACACCACCATCATTCGCGGTAACTGCTACGGCTAAAGATGGTAAGACCAGTAGCAAAACAGTTACACCTTTGAATGATGATGATGTGAGAGGGCATTCAGGTGGTTTGCGTATCAGAAGTAATGAGTGCAGATTGAAGATTGTTACTTCAGGTAGCAACTTAGATGAAGTGAGGTCAATAGCACTAGAATGAAAATACCTCAGAGTACCAATCCAGAACTAAGGAAATCCATTACTTCACAAACACAACAGAAGGTAAGAACATCCAGTTTGGCTCCTAGTTTAGAGGTACTAAATGATGGAGAGATAGTTATTGTTGGTGATGAACTATATATACGTAGTGGTACTGTGCTAAAGAAATATCTGTCTACAGATAAGTTTAGTACCCTTACAGATGCTAGTGGCAACTTAGCTGAGGTAACTTCAAAAGTGAATGAGTTGATAACAATATTGAGAGGATAATAAGATGAACTGGAATGACAGAAAAAAGGTTCTTCTCCAAGAAATTGAGAACATGGGGATTAATAATCCTAGAGAATATAAGAGAGAAAGAAGTAATAGTATTTTCAGTGGCGATCCAGTATCAGGTGGAGCTGCAAATAGTGATAATTCTGGTGGACCAGATTGGGGTAAATATGCAGGGTATGCAGCTACGGCTTTGAATTTGACTAAGTTTACTAACCCTGTTGCAGCAGGATTAGGTATTTTTGCACCTATAGCCATAAATTATGCTTTGAATAAAAGAGATCCTCATAAAAAAAAGATGGAAGCTCAGATGGCAATGCAGGAATCTGCCATGATGAATCTTTTAGGAAAACAAAAAGCACAGGCACAAGCTACTCAACTTACACCTGCACAGAGAGCAGCATTGAATCGTGCAGGTCAAACTGTAGCAGGTCGAGGTGGTGCTGGGACACAGAAGTTTTTACAATATGGAGTAGAGGCACAAGCACCCGGACTAATTGAACAAACAAGAGCTAGTGGTGCAGCTGGAATGGCACAAACTTCAGCTGCATTAGATAGGATAGTTGGTAGACGAAAACTAATGAGTGATCAGTATCGTCAATCTGTAGCTGGAATAGGAAAAGAAGTAACACGATTTGTTATGCCTGAACTAACTTCTGTTGCAGACGCTACCGCAGCAGCTCAGGGTGGAGAAGGTATGGACTTTAGCTCAATTATGAAGTTAATCGAACTGGTTGGTGATAAAGATAAAACAACAACTCCAACAGCATAGGGAGATAAATCATGGCAATTGATTGGGGAACTTTTGTAGCCTCTGTATCAGACGGATTAGTAAACAGAACAGAAGTAGAAAACGAGAAACGTCAAGAAGGTATGGACTTTATTTCAAAGACCCTTTTGCCTATTCAACAAGTTAAATTTGAAAGTCAGATGCGTAATACGTTAGCTGGATTTAACCTAGCACAAACATTAGGTGAAGCGACTAGGGCTAATGTTCTCCAAGAGACACATGAAGAAGGAGAAGGAGCGAGGTTCGAAAAGAATAGATATAATCAATTGCATAGCATGTTCAAGGCTAATGTACAAAAGAAGATAAATACCATGGTTACTAAAGGCCCTGACGGAAAAGATGTTACTGCTGAAGATATAACTGTGGCATTAAATCTGAAGAATTTGCTGGATCAAAATGATGTGTTTGATCAAAAGGCGAAGAATGAATTGAATAAGATTGATGCTGAGAGGATTGCATCTAAAAATCGAGCGGATACGCAGAATAATATAAATAATTTATATCTTCATCAACAAAAGGGAATAACCGACAAAGATTTAGAACAAGTTGATAGTTATCCCAAGATAGAAAATGGTCGGTTTGTCTATGACAGTTTAGGCAATGCTGTAACGGAAAATATTACACTAGGCCAATTTAATAAGAAGATGGAGACTGTCGATAAAATTAGTCAGTCCTTAACGCTTAGTAAAAATGTAGAGGCTGTAGGTGCTGCGGTTAGAAACACTATTGCAAGAACAGATCTTATTACTGAAGATCAAATTCTCAGGCGAAAACAACAAGAATACCAAGAGGCACAGACAAATTATGTAGGTACACAGGATGAGTTATTAGGTGCCAGAGTAACTGAAGTGAGCACAATAGCTAATCTTACTAAAAATATGCTAGAAGGTGTAGAAGCAAAATGGAAAAGGAAAGATAAGCTGACACCTAAAGACTTGCGAGATGTAGAAGAAACTCTAAATAATCTATCAAAACTAGTTAGAGCTAGTCAGGGTCAGCTTAATCTGACCATCTTTCCTAAACTTCTAGAGCGTGTATCTGATATGGAATTTCTTCAAGCAGAGCGAAGGAGGCTTGAAAAGATTACTAATCCTTCTACCCAAGAAATTGAAGATTTGAGTGATATATCTAGACGGATTCTGGAGGCACATAACGATATTAGAAGTAGCTATGCGGCAGTTAATCAAAGTGTCCAAGTTGAATATGATTATGCTACACAATTTTATAACCATAAAGCAGCTTTAGTTAATATGGAAAATCTGAGAGTAAATTCAGGATTACCACCTACTGATTGGGGAAAGTTATTAGGTACAACCGAAAAGATTGACCTAGATAGTCTTACTCCAGATCATCTAGAGCAGTTGAATCTAATAACTAATAGAACAGGAGGAAGAAATCGTACTAGCCAATCAGGAGCATTTAAAACATATAATAATAAAAGCTCAACTAATGCTCTTTTCGATCTGTATACAGGTATTAAAAGCCAAACCGCGGACGGAAGATCTTTGTGGGTTCCTATCACTGTAGATAAAGCTGTTAGTAACACAATGCACTATAGAAATACTCCTCAATCAGAATCCAATCTAGTCCGATATTTTGGTGAGAGTGTATCTGTAATGAAGAGAGACAATCCATACTTTGTAGAAAAATGGGTTGAAGAATTAGGACATAGCTTACCTAAAGGAACTGAAAAACTAGACAGTGTAACTCAAGCTCATTATGAGTCATATGATGAAGAAAGAAAAGAGAAAATAGTAACCAAGACTAAGTTTAGTGAGATACCTGCAGAAGATATAAACCAAAAAAAGATTATATTGGCACAAGCCTATTTGGAAGAAACACTTGATAACATACCTTTAGAAATGTTTTTAACTCATGGAGGTGATGGGGTTTTATCATCTGTATTTGGACATATTGCTGCACATGCTGGATTGGATATGACTAATCAAATTGATAGTAATATATGGCGTGAGGTAGTCAGAGAAACTATTGAAGATGTTGAAGATGTTTTAAAACAGTCACCTTTTGGAGAAACAACAGGTGAAGGTCAATCTGGATGGAAATATTCTGATGGTTTTTTGAGAGGTCAAGGAACTAAAGGATTGAGTGTATTTAAGGAAGCATCAGAAGATGCGGGACTACATCAGAAGGAATGGGGCAATACACTTAGAATGTATAATAATATGGATCATACTAATAAACAATTAATTAAAAGATATCTAGGGTCAAAACATTTAATGAGCGTAGTACCTGAACCTATATCAAAAGCTGAAACATCATCAACTTATGGACAGCACTGGAAAGAACAACAGTCTGATGACCCCACAATAACAACACTTAAAGAATTTACAACTTCTGAAACTTTTGGAAAAGGTCTTGACGCAGATGATTACGATAATTATTTAAAAGATTTTCAGGATGGTAAGAAAAGTACAATGACCCTTAAAGGAACCAAAGCAAATTTTGCTGGTGCCGATTTACTTGAGATAATAAGTAAACAATTATCTAAAAGCTATGCCACGTTTAGAAGTAAGGCACATCCTGATGCTGGTGTTTCAGAGAGAAAGCGAGCTTGGGGAAGAGGAAAAATAGGCATGGCATTAGACGATCCTGATCAATATAATGCACTACAAGAAGCTCGGAATAATGCAACAGCCAGACATATGAGAACAATAGAACAGTCAATTCTTGAAATGTGGCCTGATGAAGGACGACAGGCAATTGCTGATCAAAGAAAAAATAAAAATTTTGGTATGTTTATGAGTCACGAAGGTACGTTCATGTGGTTTCCATTAGAGAAAACAACAGACTATGAATTCTTTATACATAATAATAGAATGTATAACTGGAATGAAATAAAGGTAACTTTGCCAAATGGTAAAGATCGTACGTTTCTTCCGGGAGAAGTAGATATGCTATTATGGAAACAACCTTATGGTCAGTTTACACATTCAGCTGTAAGTAATACGTCGAAAAAATATGCAGATGAAATCTTCGGTAATAAAACCCCGCAAATTCAGTAGTAGGTAGTAGCAGACTTCTAAGGAATCTTATGAACCAAGACAATAATCCTTTAAATTTACGTAGTCAAGTAGGTCCTGCAAAACCTAAAGTACCTAAAGCTGAATATACTATCAGTAAAATGGATCGTATTTTAGCTAAGGTAGGTGACACGGAAAGTCCTGATTTAGATATAGAGGAACCATCTATTGAAACACCCCTCCAAAAAATAGTTAAAAGAAGATCTTCTCAACCAAGCCAACAACAACCAAGCCAACAACAACCAAGCCAAGAGCAACCAAGTTTTATTGAAGAAGAAGAACTACCTTTAGATGTAGTTTCTAGTGGTGGACAAGCATGGGAAAGATTTAAAGATACCCAAAATTTAGTAAGAGATACACCTCGACGAGTAACTGATGTACAAGAAAGAGTAGAACGTTCTAGATCAGCAACAGCTTTTTCAAGAGAATTACGGGAAAAAGAAATAAGAGGAGTTAGAGAACAGACCCCTTCAGAACATCTTTTGGGTGGATTTAAACATAATCTTTTTACTGGTGTTACCCAGATGGGATTAGGTGGTTTAGCAATTCCATTTTCTTTAGGTGGTTCTATACCTGTAGGTTTAAAAGAATGGTATGAAGAAGGTAGTCCTTGGTATTTATATGCCAGTATACTCAAGTCACGTAGTTGGGCTGACAGATTAATCCATGATAAATTTACTGGTCAGAATTTAGACATGGCTGAGAAAACTGCCAATTTTACAGCTGGAGTAGCGATTGACGTATTAACTGATCCTCTAACTTACTTTACGTTAGGTGCATCAGGGTTAGCAAGAGTTGCTGGTCGTGGAGGTTCAAAAGTAAATGCACTTATGGAATCTGGTACACGATATGCAAAGATGGTAGGAAAAGCTAATGGTGATGAGGTTGTTGAGTATGTTGTTTCACCTTATGCTATGCGTCAAATGGCAGAGAAGTTGAGGGCAGGAATGCCTAAAGAAGAAGTTGGCAAGTGGGTTGCTAATAAGATAGATGCAGGTCATCTTGAATATCTTCATAATGGTGGGATGAGGTTTAGAGGATTAGGTGCACCAGTATCAGATGCTGCAGGTGTTTGGAACTTACAGCTACTTGCGGCGTCAATAGGTTTGGGTACTGCTAAATCTGGATTTAAAGCACTTGAGCAAGCAGCAAATATTGGGTTAGAAAAGATAGGACGAAGAATACCTCAAGAAGCAATTTCACCATCATCACCATACAATTGGTTAATAAGAGGTGTTAAATGGACACAAGGAATAAGGCCTAGTATAAGGTATGGATTAAGTAGTATCTTCAATAAGGTTGATAGTTTTGGTGGAATCGTACCTAACCTACAAAAAATAACTGACCTAACTAATAAGAATTGGTATGCCAGACAAAGATGGTTAGGATCTGGTACAGAAGCTATGGCAAGTTTCCCACTTAGATATATAGGTAAGAAAGTACCTGTTATTGGTAGTGTATGGG